>OCTX012282864.1_pt1 | contig 65942 bp, 57 predicted proteins | sample 1539691 | NCBI WGS metagenome assembly OCTX01 (sample SAMN02144231, study PRJEB22623) | gut metagenome | biome: sheep rumen | host: Ovis aries | place: New Zealand
GAACATATAGTGCAGAAATAATGAGCAGGTAATGGACAAATAATGGACAACAATAGGAGGTGAGGCGAAGATGAAGTATGGGTAGAGTATAGCTAAGGTATGGGAAAAGCGAAATATGGTGAGCGCAATTTCCGTGAGAATAATTACAGAGGTAGTGTTGGATGTTTTTATAAGCGGTGTGAATTTGTTTTCCAGTGTAGCCAAGGGATGAAGGAGGGCAATGGTTGGGACAGTATCATTCTTGTTATCGACAGAATCCAGGACGGGAGCATGAATACTGGTCAAAAAAAAAAAATCCTGGCTGGTGGTTTCCAGTCAGGATTCTTTTCGTTTGTATCTGGTAAGTTATGGGTGTTATTCCTAGGGGATGGTTAACGGTTTTGTGATTAAAGGATTAGGCTAAAATCAGTGTAGTTATTCTAAATTTTCTTAGAAAATGTTTTATGATTCTATTTATAATATATACCTTTGCACTGAGTAAAATTACTCACTCCACTGAGTAAAATTTAAATTTATGTATAAAAGAGCTGAATACCAGACAATTATAAGCAGACTGAAAGAGCCAAGAAAATTCATTCAGGTCGGTAATTATGGACCGCAAAGAGTGGGGGCGCATCTTAGAATCGGGTATTGGTTCGTGGATTGTCAGTCAGGCTTTTGTTCATCGCATTGAAGTGTTCTACTGGCGTGAACTTGCCAACGAAGTTGATTTTATTCTTCGCAAGAAGGGTACAGTAGTTGCTATCGAGGTGAAGAGTAATGCTGAAAAGAGTACGAAAGGACTGACTGAATTCGGATATAAGTTCAAACCAAAATCGGCATTTATCGTGGGTGATGGTGGTATCAGCGCTGAAGAGTTTCTTTCTATGGATATAAGGAATCTTTTTAAGAAATGATGCAGTAGGAAGATAAGTGTTGAGGGTTATTCCTTGGGGATGAGGTAGTTCTCGCTGCCGTCCTGGCCGTACTTGCCGTCTTTTGCCTCGTAAATGACGGATGGTTCCAGTACCTGTACCGTGTGCCAGACGCCTGCCGGAATTACACATCCAAAGTTGCCTGCTGCGGGCTCGAGGGTATAACGGGCGGTTTCGCGCAGGGAATTTGCGTCAGGGACTTGCTCGTAGAGTATTTCGACGAGTTTACCTTGTAGGCAGATGACGTTTTCGTTGGACATTGGATGCCTGTGTATGGGGACGTTGGTTCCTGGAAGGAGGGCATTGAGCATTCGCTGGCCTCCGTCCTGAGCATTGGTTCGCAGGTCGTAGTTCATTCGCTTGCGTTCTGATGCCGAGGCTTGTATGAACAGGTCATCCAGCAGTTTCTGGTCTATCTTAATCATAATATGGTTTTATTTTACTGACAAATTAATTTTGGACCACGAATCTATCGAATCCATCTAATGTTTTTCTTACTGATGACAGACTGGTCGTCTGCTTTAATCTTGATTAAAGGTTTTAATTTATTGGAAGAATCTTAAGAGCAAGCTATTGTAACTCTTCAAACTAAATTAAAACGAATCATCAGTAAAAGTATAGTCTTATTCTATTGGGACAAATCTGTATCTTTCGTAGTCAACTACAATACTATTCTTTCTTTTTCAAGTTCTCCTGAACTGCCAAAGTTAAATAATAGGCCTAACTGAAAGCCTGTGGCATGAAGATAATTGTGAACTTGGGATCGATGAGAGTCTTCTAAGGCATTTACGGCCTTGAGTTCTACAATTATATTATTGAAACACACGAAATCTGCTTTGTATGTTTGTCTCAGCTCAACACCATCATATTGAATCCTGAGTTTCTTTTCCCTCTCATAAGGTATACCTTGCCTCTGAAACTCTATCTCAAGGGCTTCCTGGTAAACCGATTCCAGGAAACCGTGACCTAAGGTATTATAGACTTTAAACGCAGCTCCAACTATCTTGTAGCTCTCTTCTTTGTAGATTATCATAGAGCTCTTGTTTTGGACCACGAATCTATCGAATCCATCTAATGTTTTTCTTACTGATGACAGACTGGTCGTCTGCTTTAATCTTGATTAAAGGTTTAAATTTGATGGAAGTGTGTTGAAAATATCTTTTCATAAATACTTCTAACAAATTATAACGTATCATCAGTAAGAATATAGTATTATTCGTGAGAATTCGCGTTATTCGTGGTCAACTATAGGAACTTACTGGTTGTTTTTTTAGGCTGGCGAGGTAGTCCTCGTGCAGGTGGTAGTACTTCTTCATGAATAGTATATACAATACCGAGAGGATAAGAAGTGTACCAACGAGATACATCCAGTGACATACGGGATTGTCGGGACACAGATATATGAAGCCCAGGGAAATGCCGACCTGTATTAGGGCATAGATGGAGCTGACCAGGATGTGAGACATGTGCAGTTCGTTGGACATAATCTGATATGCATGCTTGCGATGGGCATCGCTAAGGTTCTCATGCAACATGATGCGGTGGAAGATGGTCAGTACTCCGTCAACGCCATAGACACTGAGGAATACGAGGTATGTAGGGTCCTGGGTCTTGATGATGACGCTGCCGAGGAGGAACAGTAGGATGAAGCCTATGCCTACGGAGCCTACGTCTCCGGCAAAGCACTTTGCCCTACCCTTCTCTCTGTAATTGAAGATACAGAAGACAAGCACGGATATCAATACTACGGCTATAAGCGAACGTAGGAAGTATTGGTTATTGCCGTTTACCAGTGCCAGTGGGATGAGGACTGCGAGGCTATAGCCTCCGGTTATGCCGTTGATGCCGTCCATGAAGTTGATTACGTTTATGGCGCCTACGGTTGCTATGAGTACGAGTATGGCTGTCAATGCCGGAAGGATGATATTGTCTACGGCACATCCCGAAAGTTGAAAGGTGTCAAAGAGTCCTAATTGGTAGAAGGCAAGGGCTGCTGCGGCAAACTGTCCAATCAGGCGTACGCGGACAGAGAGTGTCTTCAGGTCGTCTATAAAGGATATCCCTGCTACCAGCATAAGGCCTGCGAGGAAGGGCAAATGGCTGGCTATGACGTGCCAATCTCCGTGGGCTCCCTGCAATCCGCACCATACGAGTGTGCTGAGGGTGAAGATGATGCCTCCGCCTCTCATCACAAGTGTTGTATGGCTTGATCTCTGGTTAGGTTTGTCAATAATATTCAGGTAATCTGCGACTTGGAAATACAGCAGTTCCAAGGCTAAGAGGATAATTGCGATTATTCCGTATGTTAATAGCATATATTAGTGTGTGTGAAAGTTTCTTTTAAATATCAAATCATTCCCATTGTGGACAGTATCGTACGGTTGACGGATTTAACGTCGAAGGTGCTTTCTGCCATCTCGCGGCTCTTCTTTCCCATTGCGACAACCATTTCGGGATGTTCTGCCAGATACTGCATCTTCTCTACAAGTGCATCGACGTTCTTGACCTCGACCAGATACCCGTTGCTGCCATTGACTACGGTCTCGCGGCAACCAGGCACGTCGGTGGTGATAATGGGCCTGCCCATTGCCATATTCTCGAGCACGGTCTTGGGGGTACCTTCGTGGTACGAGGGCAGGACGTATATGCTGGCTTGTGCAATGTACGGTCGTACGTCGCTCTGCTCGCCAAAGTACTCGATGACTCCGCTGTCTATAAGCGGCTGGAGTTCACGCGGCTTCAGTGCCGAGGGATTTGAGTCGAACGGTCCTACCAACAAACAGCGTACCCTGTCATTATACATCTGCCTTATACGCTGGCATGCCTGAAGGTACTCGCATATACCCTTGTCCTTGATAAGGCGGCCTATATACAGGAATGTCGGTTTCTGTGGGATATCGACTACGTTGAAGTTCTGCAGGTTTACGCCGGAGCCGTGAATCATGACAATCTGGCTCTCCGGCAATAGGCCTGCATCTGTCATGACTTTCTTGTCGTCGTTGTTCTGGAAGAATACTTTGCGGCTCTTCTTGAAAGCTTGCTTGTACAGGCACAGCATTATTGCCCTGAGCATTTTGTTCTTCAACCCATGACCACGGAAGATGCTTCCCAGGCCTCCGACCATAGGATAGTACTCGGTTATGCCGAGTTGCTTTGCAGCCATTGCGCCATATACGACGGTCTTTGCCTGGAATGCAAAAACCTTGTCCGGACGCTCTGCCTCCATAAGACGTCTTATTTCCTTGAGAGTCGCAATATCTCCAAGCGGGTTCAATCCGTTGCGTGCTACATTGATCTGCGTGTACCTTACGCCTATTTCCTTGAATTTACCGGCCCATTCGGCTTCTGGCATCTGACCGGCGGCAACTACCTCCCACCCTGCTAGCAGCATATCCTTCATCATGTCCACACGGAACCAGAAATATGAAGGTGTATGACTTGATAACAGTAATACTTTCATATACTTTTTATATATATATTAGTTTTTTATTATCCCGAATGTGGCAACCATTGCATCATGGTCGCTGAGTCCTTTTGAATCTATCTTGGTAATGTCAAGCAGCTTAAGGCTCCTTGACCCGCTTCTGTAGAATATATGGTCTATCCTGTATGGCAGGGGCTTGTGTATCGTGGCTCCATAACCGCAGCCACCTTCCCACCATGCATCCCTGAAGCCAATGTCACGAAGCATCCCGAGGGGTGACGAACCGCTTACGTCGTTCATATCTCCGATGCACAGGCATGGGTTGCTACTTGATTTCAAACTGTCACTTATAACCTGTATTTCTGCCTCGCGCAGTTGCTGCGCATTGGATATTCCCGTTACGTAACTGAGCATACTGCGCACACCGCTTATCTGGTTTGCACGCAGTTGCAAGGAGCTGCTGCCATAATTGTTGCTGCTGAGATGGCATCCGTACAAATCTATGTCCACGCCATCCATTTCAACACAACTCTTTATAATGACCGAACGGCTGTCAACGTCCTTTGCAATCCATCGCCATTGCTTCAGGGGATATTTGCTGTAAAAGTAGTGGCTGTCATTACAATGGTCGTGCGACGTGTATGGATACCTGGACTTTAGCCTTGCGTCTATATGGTCACAGCAGGCATAGAAGTCTTCTGCCAGGAAAACGACATCTGCATCCTGTTCTAGTATCATGTTGCAGAGTGTCTCTATCTTGATGCTGTCATACTCCGCTGCATGGATATTCCATGTCAGCACCTTAATCCGGTTCTGCACGGTGTCGTTATGTTGTATGGCCGCGCAATTGAGCGGAACGACATGCCCCCACCAGTTAAGCAATAAGGCCATCAGCACCAGTATGCCGGCAGTCCTCCACCACCGCCTTACGGCAAACCCCACAGCCACCACCAGCAGCAGAAACAACAACCAAGGCAAGAACAATGTGGTCATTACTTATTCGCTACTATGTTGTCACAGGGAAGTCTTAAATATGCTCCCAGTTTTTGCTCATATTCTTCAGGCTCAAATAACCAGAATCCGCCTCCATGGTAAAATGTGTATTCCCCGAAATAAACCTTATCATTTATAACATAGAAGTCCATTCTCACAAACTTAAAACCTTTCGAGAGTTTTGCTGCTAAACTTTTCATTTCAGCAAAGCATACTGTTCTCTTGGGCTCTACATCTGCATTTCTATGGATATTGTATATCGGAAGGTGATTATATTCCATATCATAGAAATCAAACTTTGTATCGCCACTGTTTCTTTCTGTAGCGACAAACATCAATTTGGGCTCACCATGAAAACAGAAGAATTTGTAATCTGTAATACCCTTACCATCCTCGCTATCCATAAATTTTTCAGCAAGAATAAGCGGTTTTACTTCCTTATAAGGGTATTCCCTGCCTATATTAAAGGCATTTATCCTTAATCTATTCTCAAAAAAATCCTCAAATTCCTTATGATTGATATTGGCTTTGTCTAAAACAATCTTTACACTTCCAGAATCATGATTACATTTTAACACAAATTTATCCGGCAATTTGCTAAAATCTATATCCCTATAGTGTGCCCAATGTCCCAATAAGGGAATAAGATATTCTTCACCGATTGACGATAACACAATGTTACGAACCTTGTACTTATCTACAAAATCCGAATATTCGGGATGCCGATCATAGATTTTCAGCCACTGCATCTTTTCATTAAAGCCACGGGGATGCTTTAGATTCAACCAGCGACCAGTTTTAATTTTATATACCATTTTAAGATATGGTATATCGGGAATAAATCTTAATAAATTGATAATCTTGAGTCGAAGTTCGCGATTCTTTATGATGTTTCTATAATCCATTTCCTTCCTAATAATTTTCGTCCAACAGATCAGCGAGACAAAAGAATATTTTCTTATATTACTTGACAAATTCAATAGATAGACACTTTCATTTCTTCATGTACCTTAAAACATTATTGTCGAATGCTTTTGCATTATTGCGGGCATTCATGATTATCTTGAGATAGCGCGGTCTAAATCGTTTCAGATACCATATAAAGTTTCGTGCTGATTTCCTCTCGTTCATTCTCGAAGAAATAATCTGATTGCGCATAGCCGTGTATGCCTTACTATTTGCCTCACTTTTTTTTAGGCTTTCATTAAACTCCGCTATTGTTGCAGGTTCTTCAATAAGTCTAAGAATTCCTTCTTTAGAAATGTATATTGTCTGTAGCTTCCAACTCTTCAATTTATTACCCTCAATTTCCAACTCCAGAACAGCTCCAGTCCGATTGTTATCTGTTAGTTCCACCAATGGATGTAATGATATATCCGAATATACATCGTCAAAACAGAAATTGCCCAGGGAATGAGAGATCAGTGAACCATTGTATTCCTCTGTCCCCTGAATTACATGAGGATGATGTCCATAATAAACGAACGGCCCTGACATTGACAATTGACGAGCAGCACGGATGTGATCTATAGAAGGATAATTTACATGTTCTATTCCTGCATGAACTGCAATTATTGGCAAAAAACCATTGCTATTACATCTCTGGATAAAACATTTCGCATCATTCAGATTATATGCATTGACCCCAAATAGTCCTTTTTTTACACATCTTAAAGGATTAGATGAATAACAGCAATAACCGTCAAAAGCCACTTTACAGCCAGCTTTTTCAACAATTAATTCCTTCCCCTCAGAGCCAAACCATGAAATTCCGGCCTCATCTAAAACCCTCTTTGTCAATTCATAACCCTCAGTTCCAAAATCAAACATATGATTATTTGCTAATGTAACTGCATCTACATGAAGTTCACGTAACGTCCGAACATTATCAATATCTGCACATATATAAGCCGATTTCGCTCCAAAAGTTTTTTTTTGTTGTGAAAATGGGCTTTCTAAATTACCAACAACATAATCAAATTGACTCAGAAAATCTGAAACCTCCCCTAGACTATTTATTTGGTTTTGACTTTGAATTCTTGCATATGACCCCAAGAAAGCCATATCACCTAGTAAAGCTATACGCATTTTCTTACTAAACTATATAAATAACTATCTATAGACGGATAACCTCGTTAAAATCATGCTGCAAAGCCTTTCTTACAGAGTTCAAGCTATGATTCCTTATGCTAAATTCATGAATCTGTTTAGCTCTTGATAGTAATTCCATAGGATTATTCAAGACATTTTTGAGTAAGTTCCCAATTTCGTCTGGATCTGTAGCCAATAAAACACCAGGAATATTTTTAGTATACTCTACTGATGAAATACCTTTAGGACCTATCACCATTAATACAGAACCAGATTGCATACAATCAGTAATTTTTGTAGAGAATGAAAAGCGGACAATTTTTTGCTGTTGAGGCTCAAAAGATTCAACTTGTAGAACTATATCTGCTTGATGTAATATTTGTTTAATTGTCTCATAGGGGCGGGGGCCACAAATACGCGAAGATTGTTTTCTATTCAACTTTTCATTAATCTCAGGAGTAATGTCAGATCCAGTATATATTTCTAAATAACATTTAATGGTATGCTGATTAATAACTTCGAGAACATCCGCTATCTTTGCTAACGAATTAATTCGACCATATTGTAAATTACCCGCATAAACGATTCTTAATGGATTATTTATAACATCTTTAACTCCCATGAAATGGCATCCTTTATATAGAGGCTTCATTTGTATATTAAACAACCTGCCATATTCCGAACACATCATTTCAGATGCGCCATAAACCATGTCAGACATATACATGATATCTTCAAAATTCTTTTTATATCGTCGCATCAAGACACTTGATCTGTCCGAGTATATTGTATACACGTCATCGGCCACGAATGTAATTATCTTTGCATGAGTATGCTGCTTTACATACTCTAAATTCTGCCGCCTAAAAGTATCACCTGTAGCAAATGAAAATACAATATCAGGATTACATTCTTTAATAAATCGAACATATTTATCATTTTGCCAACGAACGATATCATACAAAAAGTCATTGATAAGATAGGCTATTCCCCTAGCCCTTTTATGAATCCATGATATAACCTTCTTTTCTTTATTTTGATGTCTAGAAACGATTATCTGTTCTTTTACAGAGAATCTCCTACCAACTTTTGACGGACGAAAGAAGAACCTTATTAATGAAAATGGAGAAACTGAATAATATTCCTTACAGCACGTGTTGTTTGGCAATGACGAACGTGGATAAACATTAAAGAAAACAGAGTTATTCCATCCTCCAAACCAATTAGACAAAGTATTACCACCAGCCCCTTGGTCATCCCACTCACTATTTGAAATAACTAAAATTCTCATTTAATTAGATATATTCTGTTTTGTTAAAATTTATTTCGCAATATTACTATGATAAATGAATCTGCCTATAAAGTTCTATGTACATCTTATAGTTTTTTTTAGCGTCAAACTGCTGCTTTGCCCAATATCGACATGATTCAGAGAAATAAGCCTTTCCTTTTTCTCTTACATTCATCATTGCTTTCCATGCAGCCTCGGGATTAGCATTATCTACAGCAAAGCCACATTTATTGTCAACTGTCTCTCTCACACCTGTGTTCGCATAAGTTACAACAGGGGTGCCGCAGGACTGAACCTCGATATTCAACAGGGACAGTGATTCCTCCCTACTGCAGTTCACCATAACATCACAGGCTGAATATATGGCACGGATTTGCTTACGAGAAGAAACAAAGCCAATGTTAAGCATCTTGTCTGTCAAGCGGCTTGTATCAACATTCTTGCCTATGAATACCATGCGCATATCGTCCGTTAGGTGACGGGCAAAGTAGTCGAAGGTCTGTCGGTTTATATCTAAGAACCACTTGTTGGCAGGGGCAAGTATGACAAACTTGCCGTCCAGATTAAATCTCTTCCTGAATTCGCTATCTACCGGATGAAAAAAATCCGTATCAATGCCATTGTATATTGTTACTCGCCTTGCATTCCGGAATACCTTATATGAAGCTTCATCAACTATCCATTGGGAAACACCTACTGCGGTCAGATTACGAATTGAACCAAACAGGCGTTCACGGTCATTCAGTTTTGTGCTGGAGGCATCGTAGATTAATGACCGGAACTCCCAGTTGCGCTGTGGGCAGTTACCGCAAGATTCCTTCCACCTGAAACAATTGGAATGGGTATAATGCGAACATCCCCCGGTATAGAACCAACAGTCGTGAAGGGTAACAACGACAGGAATATCGTTTTTTGCTGCGTATCTAAGTAACATGGGAAGATTAAGATAGCTGCCATGCAGATTGTGCAAATGAATAATGTCTGGCTTACATTCATTATAGTGCCTGAGCAGGCGCATTGTGGGCAACCATGAGAAATAGCCTTGTTTGCCCGATATACGGGTCAAGAGGGCATGTAATTTGTCCGAGAATGCATTACCTATCTGGAAACCATTCTCTACCACGCCCTGTGATTTTGAATATACAACCTCACAATCTAATCCAGCCTGTCTGCAGAGTGACTGCAAGTCACGGACTATTATGCCGGTACTGCCATATCCGTAAACGGCATTAATCTGTGATATTCGCATAATCAATCTATTACAAAGTTATCATACACGTCCATACGCGTTTCCTCTCAAAAGGAGATTAACTAAAGACCATCTTAAGCGGATAAATTACCAAATCTTTTTCCTCTCTATTCATTCCTATAGTCCACATTATCGCGATATAAACACATACAAACACTATCCCTTTTATTAAAAATAAAAACCACGTGGTATCAGAACTGAGAAAATAATTTAAACATATACCTGCTAAAATAGTCAGTACTAATGGTAATAGCATCCTGCCAAAGGTATCCCGGAAAAAAACAGGCACATTGAGTTTCATCTTTCTCCAATACACATAGTCCATGATTCCTGTACGAAGAAAAAAAGTTATACATACGGAAATACATACTGCTAATGCTGCATAATGTTTTACAAACACTAAAATGCAAATTATATTAAAAATGGAGGTAAAAATATATACTATAGCTTGTATCTTTACCTTATTCATTGCAAAGACAACAGAATTTGCAACCTCTTGAGGAGTACTAAACAATGATGGTATGACAATCAATAGTGCACAAACATAGCATTCTGAAAAATCCTCACCCACCCATAATTGAATAAAGTCCTTCCCTAAACTTATAAACCCCACTACAACAAGTCCAACTATCAAAATCTGAATTCTACCAATCCGTACCATCAGTGGATTAATATCTTTCTGATTATTTGCAACAATCCTTGACACTTTAGGTAGAAACATTCCATTCAGAGCATTTGCAAAAGTAAACGTGTACCCTTCTATCGTCATTGCAATACCAAGAATTGCAATACTCACAGTACCTGAAAATACGCCAAGAATCGAAGGTGCCAAGGTTAACACGAAACGCTGTGCAACAGCTATTACAGTTACCCATCCAGAAAAACCAACGATTGAAAGTAATGCACTCGTATTATGATAATTGAAATGAATTCTTTGTTGTGTATAGTGTATTATAACCCACGTTTTTGCAAATATAGTCACTACTCCTGAAAATATGTTTATCATAACCAATGCATACAAACCATATCCCAATAAAAGACAACAAGTCATTGGTATAACAATTAGCAGTTTGTGTAAAATATCACAAATACTAATCTGTATAAATTTCTCGTGTGCCCTTAAAATTCCTTGTACAGGAATAAATGGTAAAGAAAAGACACTATATAAAGAAGCCATTACATAGACAACTTTAAATTTCTCAATCTCATCAGGTGTCAATTCTCTATAAAGTTGCGGAATAAAAAAATATAATCCGGTCAATATCAATAATAAAACTACATCAAGAAAGACATAAAGCCTATATACCACTCCAAGACAATCATTTGCTTTATCCTGACGTCCTTCTGCCAAATATTTTGCAATAAATCTAGTAACAGATGCGCTTAGTCCAAAATCAAAGACAAATAAAGAAATCACGGACATAGCCAATGTGTATAGACCAAAATTCTCTCGTCCAATAGTACCTATCATCCAGGGAGTATATAATAGTCCTGACACAATATTAATACCTATGGATACATAGGCCATTATTGCGCCAATTTTAATCTGATTACTGGAACTCATAATAATTATAAAAGATAAATTAGATTATTTATCTATACCCTAACCATGACAAGGCTTTACCAAACTTTATAAATAATAAAACCTTTTCTACAGATATAACTAATAATAAAATTATAATTAATGCTATCGGAACCTTAATAATATTAGCAAAAACCCCTCCGCCCATCAACGAATAAATACGAGTTGATAGTACTTGTGCAATTTGCATATGGCATAAATATAAGACAAAACTCAGCTTTCCTATTTTAACAAGTAATGGAGTAACTTGAATATGACTTAAAAGACAAAAAAGAATAGAAATGATTCCTATTGTAAATAATGGAGTAAAAATATTCCAGTAATATGGTATTTGAAAAATCGTTAAAAACAAAACGACAAAAACAGACGAAACGACAACCCATACTATATTAAATGAGACGTTTTCTACATTTCTAGAACTAAACTCTCTTCCTAAGACAAAATATACCAGCAGATTTAGCGGATTATTATATGGAGTAAATATTCTGTTGTAAGGTATAACACCAAAAGAAGTAAGTAGCATTGAACTTATTCCTAAAATCAGTAGGAATTTAGAAGTGAAACATCGTGATAATAATTGACACCATAAAAGAACAGGGATAAAGTAATACCATGTGTCACAACCATAAATCCATTTAAACCAATCCTGCACAATCCCATCAAGAGAAACCTTAATGGTATCAGTAAAAAATCTTATGACATAAGTACAAGTTCCCCAAACAAGAAGAGGTATTAATAGTCGTTGCATACGTTTCTTCATTAAAGAATGACTCTTCAAATCAAAGAAACCTGCTATTATCATAAAAATTGGGACACCAATGCAACCAATACTCTCGTAGATGGTTCGCCCTACGATAGAGTCTCCAGTCCAAACTAAATGAGCATAAAAAACTGAATAAATTGCAATAGCCTTTATTTCCCAAATAATGTCTGATGTACGATTATCTATCATCAGATTAAAGATCAATTGAATAATTTAAATTGTTTGATTCTTTCAAGTGTATCCTTGCTTCCTATCTTGCCAAGGAATGGCAGTAAACGATAAACGGCTCCTTCTATTTTCCTAAGTTTTAGAGCTTTAGTTATAAATGAACCATAACGTATCTTCTCTAAAAATTCCACAAACACCTTATCTTCTATTACGTAATTTGGGTGTTTTATTTCGCCTTCGTACTCGTATGTTTTCATAAATAACACCTTACGTACAGAACGAGGTAACAAAGTAATATCAGAGACAGAATGGACGGTTTCCATTCCGATACCAATATTACATGTCATATTTTTAGCCGGGATAATATTTAGCCTATCGTTTAAAAAAGAACAACTACCTAAAATTGATTCATAGTGCTCACGCCCTGTAGAAAGATGCTTTTTACACAAACTGATAAAATTTGAATATTTTTGCTTCCCCATTTGTTTTTGAAGACACTTGTTGGCATATTTATCTTTCAAAAAAGAGTATTGGCTATCCCATTGATTAATTACTCTGCGCCAAGAAGCCCATCCCCATATAGCTCCACCGCGTCTCGCAAAAAAATAATCTGCTCCACCTGCATCATAAGTTCCCAAATGATTCATCCCACAAATTATATTTATTCTCTGGTCGTTTTCATATTTATCTAATAACTCTTTGCAGAATCTGAAAAAAGAAACTGACATTACATCATCATCTTCTATCACTATACCTTTTTCCTCTGTTTCAAACATCCACTTCTGTGCTATATATTCAGAAGGGTCACATCCATAATTCTTTTCCTGGTATAACTTGTGAACTTCACAATCCCAGGTTATCATTGATTCAATGGTCTCACGACATTCCTTTATATTTACGACATCATCAATACGTCCTTTACGAGGTCCATCTTGGTATAGATACAACCTTGAAGGTTTTGCTTTACATACCTGTTTAAAAGTTTGGACAGTATGAGCAGTACGTGTAAAGAATAACAAAAGTACTGCAACATCAACTTTGCTTTTTTCCATCATTATTTTGTTTATTTCATCACTGTTCATGAATATCCATGCACGAGAATAGTACTAAAATTAATCTCGATTATCTATAGTTCTCTCCCAATTCTGCCTCTTGCCAAAAGAAAGTATACTCTAAATCTCTTGATATTGTATAAATAGTTAAAATAATTATTAGTAACGAGTAAAACAGATGCGTGTTATTTTTAAATGTAACCGATGTCAACACTGGTAATATTATTATAGAGAATACAGAATAATATTGTACTATTCGCATATTAGATGGATCTATCCATAGAAGAGGGCTAATCGCAATAGAAACTGCAATGGAATTAATAAAAAGGGTATTTAACGAAAATCTCTCATTTCGTTTTGAACTTGCAAATAATATCCACAATCCTAAACTCAAGATAAATAAAGTAAACGTATGAGCGCCAGCCATCTCATAGCCTTCTAAATAAATAGAATATTGATCGAAAAAAGTACCAGCAAGCAAGTTTGCAGTTAAAGACTTAACAAAATACGACATCTGAGCACACATGATAAATGCAAACAAAATAACTTTTTTAGGACTTTTAAATAACAATAAGAAATAGAAAGGTAAAAATAACAACGCCGTTTTGTGTTGAGTACTTGCTATTAAAACCAATAGTAAAAACTTTAGAAACTTTCGCTCTAGAACATAAGGAACAGCAAGAAATAAGAAAGCCGTTGCGAATGTCTGGCGTAACCCTGTTATTGAATAAAACGAATAAAATAGACATTGATATAAAGTGACTCCTAAAAGAACCTCATAATTGTTATTTGTATATCTATAGAACAATCTGCCAAGTGCAAAGAAAAAGAAAGTTGCTAAAGCAATCAGATACAACTGAAAATCAGGAATAAAAATTTGAATGAATTTTAGTAGAAAATAATACGCAGGATCCTTGCCTTCACCGGAAGTATAAAAGGCAGATATTTTATTGAATAATTCATTCCAATTGGTATTACTAATATCAACAAATTTATTGTAATAATTGTAGGTATCCGGACCTACAGCTAAATTACGAAGGCCTGACTGCAAAGTCAGGAGCAACATCATAAAAAAGATGTATTTCTTATGTGACGACCGTGCACGAGGGTTATCTGCTGAACCCCAAACGTTCAATGCAAGGAATCCCAATATAATAATAATAACTTGTATATACACAACTATGTAACTACTTATAAATTCTTTCTATATTTTCTCTAAGCGTAACTGCAGGAATACCTCCAATCAAAGAATATGGTTTAAGACCTTTTTGAATATAATTTTTGTTCAAAAGCGAATTAGAGGCCACAATCGTCCGATTAGGCAAGTTTGTACCAGGCATTATTGTTGTCCGATTACCTATCCAACAATATTCTCCAATATAAATCGGAGAAGTCATTGGATGTATATCTCCACTAATCTTATCTATAATTGGATGGGAAGCAAAGTCTGTCATTTGACATTCCCATGTTAAACCTGTATGGCTGCCAATTTCTATCTTTTCCATACAGATAATTTCTGCACGATCACCTATAGTTACTTCATCTCCAAATATTAGTGAAGCATTCCTCCCAGTCAAAACAGTAGCACCCTGATAAACCTTTACCGATCCATTGATAAAAATTGTCGAATTATTAAGCAATGTTAGAGTAGTAACTCCGCAAGTGCGATATCCAGTTGGATCAACACCAATCTTCAGAATCCCCTTTCTTACAAATTGAGGAGATATTATTATTTTTCCATCAGCACATCGTACCCTTATAGAGCCATAGCATAATATAGGAAAATGCACTGCCTGTTTGAATGGCAGAAGCCTCATATTAAGATATAATGTCCAAAACAGATTAAGCTTTTTCTTTTCACAAAAGTGCTCAAAATGCTGTAGTATTTTTTTCATTGTATTTAATGGAAAGAAGATTGAGCATTTCTTTTTCAAACTGTTCATCAAGTTGATGTAGTGTTGTCACTGGATCTGCAATATTTTTCTCGCAAGCGTATCTAATTGCGTCTGCAATCACTTTAGGTGATTGATCATTATAGTAGCTTATGCATTGGCTAACACCTGATTGTTCTATTACGGGTATGCGGATACTTACGACGCGGAGTCCATTGGCTAGATAAGTCAGAATTTTTGATGGAAAAGATGTAGCATTGAATGCAGCATTAGGATTTTGTGTGCTTAGACCTATGTGGCATTTCTGAAGGAATAAGATAAAATCTTCACCTTTGAGCAACCCATCATATGTTACTGTTGCTTCCGAACTAGCATTTATTTCTTCAATAGTCTTAATTATAGTCTCTTTCTCGTTTTCTCTCCCCGAACCACAAATATGAACATGATACTCTTTAGGCAGGAATGCTGCTGAAGTAACTGCAGCAATTGCCCCACCCTTATTAGGATCGAATGTTCCTGCATATATTACATGAATATCATCGTCGCTCCACTTAACATTCCTCAATGGCTCTACCGTATAAATACCATAAATCAAGACATAAGGCTTTCCACATGGATTAAGTTTCTTATTAAGTAAGTGAGTAGGAAATATATATTTATCACAAATATCGAAGAAACGGAATTCGTTACGCTCCTGAGAAGGTTTCTGCTTAGCAACGTCCTGATAAATTTCCTCTATTTCGCCTATAATGCGAATACTCTTTAGTTTCTTAAGTTTTATAAACAACGAATCATAACCGAGAGAATGGTAGACCAAAATTTGCTCGCCACGTTTGATATTGAAAAGGCACCAAAGAACTAACTGTAAATTTATAAATCTATAGTTAATTGCACGTAATAGTCTACCACCTTTTCGAAAACTGGAAAAATATCGGAAAGAATTACATTTTCTATGCTCAACAAAACCGGTTTGAAAATTTGATGTTGAGGCGGGTGCCGGAGAAATATGATCAACATCATAGCCAATGCGATTGAGGACCTCAATTATATAATCAATCTTGGTATCAGCCGCAAGAGAGTTATCGCGTCTTCTGCTTGGATCTTGGCATCCGTAGTACGAAAAGTATTTAATTCGTTTCATTTACCTGGCGTCAATATCTGCGAATATCACAACTTTAAAGTCTTCCGTCAACTATGTTTCTGTCAACCACTCCCTTTACGTCAAAGATGACATGCTTGTCCCTGAGCAGGCTTGTCACATTCAGATTCTCGAACTTTTTATGTGCAACGGCAACAATGGTTGCATCGAAAACTGGTTTACCGTTTACTGTTGAAGGTTTACTGTCCAATTGCGAAAGGTCGTTAACGATGTCTATGCCGTATTCGCGTTTTGCCATATCGGGATTTGCCCACGGGTCGTAAACGGTTACGTTGACATTGAATTCCTTGAGTGTGCGGTAGATGTCGACGACCTTGGTGTTGCGGACATCGGGACAGTTTTCCTTGAAGGTAAAACCAAGGATGATAACTTCTGAATTCAGAATCTGGATACCTTTCTTGAGCATGAGCTTGATGGTCTCGGTGGCTACGTACTCGCCCATTCCGTCGTTCATGCGGCGACCGGCAAGAATAATCTCGGGGTTATAGCCGTGACGTTGGGCACACTGTGCCAAATAATACGGGTCGACACCGATACAGTGCCCGCCTACCAGACCCGGACGGAATGGCAGGAAATTCCATTTGGTTCCTGCTGCCTCGAGAACATCAAGCGTATCGATTCCCATCTTGGAGAAAATATGGGAGAGCTCGTTTACAAAAGCAATGTTGATGTCTCGCTGTGAGTTTTCTATGACTTTTGCTGCCTCGGCAACCTTGATTGAGGGTGCAAGGTGAGTTCCGGCTGTAATTACACTTGAGTATATGTCGTTGACGTATTTACCAATCTGGGGGGTTGAACCGGAGGTGACTTTCTTGATGTGCTCAACTGTATGCAACTTGTCACCTGGGTTAATGCGCTCTGGAGAGTAACCTGCATAGAAATCGACGTTGAATTTCATGCCTGAGACCTTCTCGACAACGGGAATGCATTCGTCTTCTGTAACGCCTGGGTAGACGGTTGATTCGTAGACAACGACGTCGCCATTTGAGATAACTTTTCCTACAGTTGCAGATGCGCCATAAAGTGGAGTAAGGTCCGGATTGTTGTTCTCGTCAACTGGAGTAGGAACTGCTACAACATAGAAATTGCAGTCACGTATTTTCTCAATGTCGCTGGTGCAGGTGAAACCATGATTGCTAATGGCGTCCTGAAGGATGTCGTCTGCTACTTCAAGGGTGGCATCGTGACCTGCCATGAGGGCGTCACAACGGTTCTGGTTCATGTCGAACCCGACTGTCTTGTATTTGGTTGAGAAAAGTCGTGCTAAAGGTAGACCTACATATCCGAGGCCAATAACACAGATTTTTGTTTCTTTCATTATTGTTTATTGTTTACTGTTTACGGTTTACCGTTTACTGTTTACTGTATATGGTTTAGCATTATCGTTGAGTTTCTTCAGGAGAGACGAGCGAAGGCCGTTCATCATCCTGGCAACTGATTCCTTCCAAGCGTTTAAATCCTCAAATGCGTATGCCATAAACTGTAAACACACTAAGTGTCTCAACGGTAAACTATAAATTAGCCTTATACCATTCAATTGCTTCAGCAAGGCCTTTTGCAAAGTCGTATTGAGGGTCATAACCCAACAGACGCTTTGCTTTGCTGATGTCTGCATTGCTGTGCTTGATGTCTCCGGCACGGTCTGGACCGAAGTGGGGTTCGATGTCTTTTCCCAGTGACTTGGTGAGGTCGTAATATATGTCTATCAGGTATTCGCGGCCTCCGTAGGCTACATTGAATGCTTCGCCGCTGGCTTCGTCTGGGGCGAGGCAGGCTTTCAGGTTGGCTTCGATGACATTCTCTACGTATGTGAAGTCACGGCTTTGCTTGCCGTCGCCATTGATGGTGGGTTGTTCGTCGTTGAGGAGTTGCTTGATGAACTTGGGGATTACGGCTGCGTATGCTCCGTGTGGGTCTTGTCTGCGACCGAATACGTTGAAGTAGCGGAGTCCTATGGTCTTGAGTCCATAGTGACGGGAGTATTGTTTTGCCCATTCTTCGTCTGCCCGTTTGGTGAGTGCGTATGGGCTGAGGAGGTTTCCTTCTATGCCTTCTTTCTTGGGGAGGTGTGCTTCATCTCCGTATACTGAGCTGGAGGAGGCGTATACAAAGGTCTTTACATTGTTCTGGCGTGCTGCTTCCATCATGTTGAGTGTACCCTGGATATTGTTGGCGCAGTAGAACAGAGGCATCTCTATGGAACGTGGTACGCTGCCCCAAGCGGCTTCGTTTAAGACGTAATCAACGCCTTGGCAGGCTTTCATGCATTTATCAAGGTCTTTGATGTCGCCCTTGATAAATTCGTAGTTGGGATTATTGGCAAATAAATCTACGTTGGCTTGCTTGCCTGTACTGAGGTCGTCAAGACAACGTACACGATAGCCCATTTTAAGAATTGCCTCACACAAATTGGAGCCAATAAAACCGGCTCCGCCTGTAACAAGGAAGAGGGATTTTTCGGGAAAAATTAAATGTTGATATAACATTATTCTGAATTAAACTGATTTATATTCTTTGTCTATACTCGCTGAACTGAAGTCGGAGTATTGCTTTTGACACATTAGGCGAAATGGAACGGTGTTTGAAGTACAGTCTTAAAATCTTGATCCATGCCTTAGTATTACGGATGATGCTGTTTGCTGACCTGGGTGCCGTTTTGTGATTGTGCCCCATATTGCCACCTTCTTTGGCTTCCTGCCAGATTTGAGATGCAGCTGCAGTACAATCAGAGCAGGTGTGTTGCAAATCCCTTGTAATCTGCAAGCCTAGCCAATCGGTACAGAAACTGTAGAACGTATTCCACTCCTGCTGTATTCCCATTTTGGTAATCGAGTCCATGACGCAATGGTAGTCGATATCCTGACTTGTCGCAAGCAGTACTGCCCAATCTGTGATTTGGCGAAGGCCTAAACCGCTCCAATGAAAGTGCTGGAGGCAGTGCAGGAAAATATATACACAGCTGAATGTATCATACGATATAGTACCGGCAAACAGTTCCTCCTGAAGGTTGTCGAGAACCATATCTATACCGTTTCCAAGATGCGGGTGGAGTGCTCCGTGAATCTCGACTTCGATATTGTCCAACATAAAGCCCTGATGCCGCAGATATTGGTCGTAGGGTTCGATGCCTGATGCAAGTGGCGTGAGTATATCCTGTGCCGTCCTGAAATCAGCCGGTGGCATAAGGTAGTCTATGTCGCCCGAGCACCTGAGCATCGGTCTGGGGTAGAGCTTACCAATCATCTGTCCCTTGACAACAAAATAATTAATTCTGTTGTCAGAGAACAGTCGGTTAATCTCCTGCTGCTTCTGATCTATGATATAGTTACGACGGACAATATGTGCGACAGCAGACAAAAACTTGTCGTCCATATCTTGCGGGATGTTGCAATGATGGACTGCCTTATATAGGGATATACCGTCTGCGACGATACCCTGGACCGTTTGCTCACATGCCAGTCGATAGATATACGACCAGTCAGGAGACGATGAGAGTTTTCCCTCAATGCGTTGCCAAAGTCCGGCGCGTAGCAAAATGAAAAAATCCCTGTCCTCAGCAGGTATGTATCTGTTATCTGACATTAGAATCTTTCAATTATCCAAATCCCCGTCATACGGCTCCAGGTTTGCTTTGGGAATATATGCCGTACTATAGTGACCAACTCCTTTTATAGTGACAACGACCCTTGTCTGACCATGGACACGGGCAACACGGCCGACTACTCCCTGAAAAAGTCCCTCCGTAATACGTACCAATCCACCTGGACGAAATTTAATATCCACTTCAGATACTATATGAGCCCATGGATGCATCACATTGGCAGCACGGACAAACGAGCACATCTGTTTAAACGGAATACGCAACGGCTCCAATCTTCCTGCCTCGTTCTTACAAGTACGGTCATAAACAAAGTCAACCCACTCGGGACCGTCACCACGGCGCGTAAGTGCCAAGGCTTGCTTAAATGTAGAGAAGATAAACAGATTTCCCTTGAACATTGGTGTGAGTTCCTCATACTTACGACCTTGACTGAACGTAACACGCTTTTCACATGGGAACCATAACAGGAAACCGTCCTGCCTATCTTTAAGTTCGTCGTAAAAACGTCTGGCACGACAATACGTTATGCGGAACATGAACCAGAAATAATCTTCTGAGGGTTGGAAATCAGGATCAATTACCTGATCAAAAGTTGGAGTATTTGGCATTAGAGCGTATTCTGGTGACACCCCTGAAGTTGAAAATTTCATCATCATTGGCTGTGATAGGAGCAACCCCGTCACATGTTTTGCACTTATCCTTACCGGTAGTGTGCACGGAAGCGGCCTTGGCTATAGAAATCCTGACCATTTGGGAAAGCTTAATAAACACGATATTAATTTCGCCCGCACAAAATTACAAATAATTAAACAAACTTTATCAAGATCCCGTCCAAACCTCGCCAAGTGTTAACGAAAATTAATATTTAACGTTTCTGATTTTTATCTTTGAGACTTTTTTTATAAATTTACGTTCGGAAAATGATACAAAATTATAACAAAATGAATATATCTATGATTTCGAAAGCACGTCAGATGATGATGGCTGCGATGGGTGCCGTTCCGGCATTGATGGCAGCACAGAACGAAAAGCCCAACATTATCTACATTATGTGTGACGACATGGGATATGGTGACCTTGGCTGCTATGGTCAACAACTGATATCGACTCCACATATAGACCAGATGGCAAGAGAGGGCATGCGCTTCACTCAAGCTTATGCCGGCAGCCCAGTATCAGCTCCGAGCCGTGCGAGCTTCATGACAGGGCAGCACAGCGGGCATGGTTATGTTCGAGGCAATCGCGAGTATTGGAACAAGGGAGGCATTGACAACAGTATGTTTAATGGTCGTGGTGACTATTGGATTGTAGGCCAGGAACCGTATCTGATGACTCACGAGATTATTCCAGAACTATTCAAGAAGGCCGGCTACAATACGGGCATGTTTGGCAAATGGGCTGGCGGTTACTGGAACAGCAGGTATCCTAACAGCTATGCAACGGACAGCAATGGAAACACCGATACAGGAAAATACCAGACGACATCGTCCATGTCCTTGCCTAACAAGCGCGGCATAGACTGTTTTTACGGACCTGTATGCCAGTTCCAGGCTCATACCTACTATCCTAACTTCCTTAATCGCTATGATCCCGAAGGCAAGGGAGACAAGTATATGGTTGCCGAGACGATGGAACAGAATATCCAGCATGCCACAGTATTCAGCGGTAACAGCGATTTCGAGAACCGTACTGAGTATAGCGCAGACCTGATACACCGGTATGCAATGTCGTGGATTGACCGTATGGCAGAGAAGAACGAACCGTTTATAGGTATTTTCACATATACCCTGCCCCATGCTGAACTGTGGCAGCCTAACGACTCCATTCTGAAAAAATACACCCAGGCATTCAAGTGCGACGAGAAGACTCACAATTGGGAGACTGGTAACTGGTACTACAAGAATACGAACAGTCATGCACAGTTTGCGGCCATGATTACGCGTCTGGATGCCTACGTTGGTGAGATAAGGGCAAAACTGAAGGAGAAAGGCCTGGACAAGAACACCCTGGTAATCTTCACGTCTGACAACGGTCCTCACGAAGAGGGAGGAGCCGATCCTACGTGGTTCAACCGCGATGGTTTGCTGAAAGGAACAAAACGTTCGACTCACGAAGGTGGCATCCGTATACCTTATATCGCCTGCGGTCCTAATGTTCCAGCTGGTGTTGTCAACGATCATCAACTGGCATTCTATGACGTTATGCCTACACTGCTGGATTACATAGGCGAAAAGGATGCAGCGCGTGCACATTCACTGGAGGCCAGCACAGAGGAAGATCCTTATGACGGCATTTCGTTCTACAACACGCTGACAGGTAATGATGAAGATCAGCAGAAGCATGAATTCCTGTACTGGGAGTTCCACGAGACGAATATGATGGGTCTGAGAATGGGAGACTGGAAAATGGTTGTAAGCAAGGGTAACTGCAGATTATACGACCTTGCCAACGATATTCACGAGGACAACGATGTGGCATCGCAATATCCTGAGGTCGTAGCCAAGATGAAAAAGATTATTCTGGAACAGCATGTCAACAGTAATTTGTTTAGCGTAACATTGCCCAAATAAATTATGAAAAAGATATTTCTCATCATAGCAATGCTTGTCGTGGCGATAGCCTCACAGGCATTCGACGCCGACAAGTACTACGTTATAAATCGTAATGGAGAATCGGGATCATACATGTATGCAAGCGGCAGCGGCATATCGACAGGGAGCCTGAACAAGACCAATGCCAATTACATCTGGCAGTTGATTCCTACCGGCACTGCGAATGGATACTACATCCGCAATGTCGGTACAGGACAATATGTCCAGACAAGCAATATTACGCTGAGCAGCGCCATAAGCATGGGAGCATCACAGGTAGAGTATATAATATCTACAGGTGCAGGTACAAGCACTTATTTCATGGCGTCAAACGACCAGGGAGGGATTGTGTATAATACCGACCAGACGTTAGGTCTGAACAAGGGAGCATACGGTGTGGTCGCATATTATATCAAGACCGGTCGTGGCAACAGCTACTGGACAATTACAGAGACAGACTATACCCCTGCAGAACCTTCAACTGGCGAAGACGAGGACATGTGTCTGAACGTACACGCATACCGTATGCCATGCGGTACATACATGAATACGACAAAGATGACCCGGATTGACATTACCGGTGAGGGAGTTCTGGGAGAATTGCACTATACCCCGACAACCTCGGGCCTGTGGACTCTGTATACACATGAACGTGCTACTGTAATGGCAGGCGGCAAGGTAAATGTTACCGGAAACCTGACTGGCTACAGCACAACGGGACTTGTAGTTGCCGTATGTGCCGACTTTGATGGCGACGGACAATTCGAGCAGACTGTTACTCCCGCCATCGGGGCTGATATTACAGCCGGACTTACTGTACCTGCAGACGTAAAACCCGGTATGGGTCGCATCCGAATACGAGTTGACCAAAATGGCAATACAAGTGCCAACGGCGATATTGCAGGCACGCTGTACGACCTGCCTGTCTATGTGGAAAATGCCAAGACGGAACGTACTGTTACAGTCCTGGTTAACGGTTCCGGTCGCGGTACTGTGAGCATAGAGGGTGTAGAGGCAGTTGCTGGGGAGCGTATGATTGCAAACTTCGAACGGGGTACCTCTGTAACTGTCGTTGCCAATAACGTGAAGGGTTACAAATTTACGGGATGGAAACAGGGCAGAAGCATTGTCAGTACCGAAAAATCATATACCTGTACTTTGAGCGAGGACAAGACTCTTGTGGCTATGTTTACCCCCAAACCCGGTGGTGCAGAATTTGACGGAGAATATATGACACTGACTTTTTTACGAGGTTCTGGGCAGAACGTAACTATCTATGTTACAGACCAGGATGATAATGATGTTGAAGGAGTTGTTGCAAATGCCATAAGTGTAACAGGCACGAAATTCAAATCGTGGTATAACAATGATGTAGCAGACAAGACGGACCTGACACCAACATCTACAGCCCTGACTACAGTACGCAAGATTAGATTCAGCATTGCTGGCATTCCATCGAATTACTATATTGAGACAATACACTCGCAGATGGCAGCGTTGTCAACTGCAGGCTCGTTCCTGACATCCGGAAGCAACCAGTTCCGCATGACAGTCTTAACCGGTTCCGATGAGACAAACCTTACTCAATTTGCAAAAATTGAGGATGATCTGAACAAAAACCCGGGACAGAAGACGATGTGGCAGTTCAATAATCCTAACGGTCCAATTGCACCTACCGACCCAATGTGCCTGGAGATCCAGCTGGTTAACACAGTCAACACTTGTGCATCTGCAATTTATAGTGTTATTCTGCACAAAAGCGAAAACCAGCCAACTGGAATCAATGACATTATTATTTCCGACCAAGCCAAGTCGGCCAATGCCAACGGCAAGTATTTGGAAGATAATCGCGTTATTGTAATAAAGGACGGAGAGAAATTCCTGACCAGCGGACAACGAATCAGATAATAAAGAATTTCAAAAGCATTGAATTCCGATTGAAATGGATTGTGAGGATATAGTATTCCACCACGTTATGCCTGCTCAGTTACGCTGGTCGGACGTTGATCAGTTCGGGCACGTAAACAACTCGGTATATTTCCAACTGTTTGACATGTGCAAAACAAAATATGTACTGGAGGTTGTAGGTCAGGATGCATTGAAACAAACTGCCATTGTCGTGGCAAGTATAAAGGCTGATTTCTTGGCGCCTATATTTTACCCTGATGAAATAGTCATCCAGTCAAAAATCACACATATGGGCAACAAGAGTTTCGTCATCCGTCAGCGTGCTGTAAACATACGTACTAAGGAAGTCAAATGTGAAGGATACACGACTATGGTAACTTATGATATGACCAATAACTGCTCAATTCCCATACCTGCTGAATTCAGGGCAAAAGTTGAGGCATTTGAGAATCCATGACTGTTAAAGCGAACAGAAATATGAACATCCGCAGAATATTTTCTTGGTTGCACTTGTGGCTGGGGATTGTCTCGTCAATCCCGGTAATCATTATATGTGCTACAGGTTTTACCTATGCCCTGCGGGAATACATCAGTTACGAAAACGAGGATTTCTGGGCATGGATACTGGACGGCCACTGTTTCCTGTGGCTTCCCCTACCCTACGGACGCAACATAACGGGATATGCAGTCCTTACATTCTTGGTCATACTGGTAAGCGGTGTCATAATACAATGGCCCGGACGCTGGACAACCTCAGCGTTAAGGAAACGGTTCTGGTTCAGCGGTCCAATCCGGACAAAACGTATTCTCTTGAATCTGCACCTGGTACTGGGGATGTGGGTTCTGATACCACTGATTATCTCGTGTCTGACAGGTATGCTCATGGCCCTGGACTGGTTCCAGGATATTTTATTCATGTTCGTCCCCGAAGAACGGCAGATAGACGTGCTGATGATGAACAGCGAAATACATGACGGCAGTATTATAGGTCATACTGGGCGTATCATCATGTTGGTCTGCGCAGCAATCGGAGGCTCGTTGCCACTGACAGGAATGATACTTTACATCAGACGCAAGTTTTTCTTTAAAGGAAAAGATGTAAAATGAAGATACTAAGGGAGATATTTCTATTTTATTATGACGGATTTCGCAGTATGACAATCGGTCGTACGCTGTGGATGATAATCGCAATCAAACTATTCGTTATATTTGCGATATTGCGTGTATTCTTCTTCCAACCTACTCTGCACGGAAGTGACGAGGAGAAAGCAGATCAAGTCCGAGAAAACTTGTTAAGACAATAAATATTACGATATAAGGCAATTAATATTTAACAATATATTATGAACGACATTGTAACCGCGATTGACTGGTCCAGGGCACAGTTTGCCATGACCGCAATGTATCATTGGCTGTTTGTACCGTTGACTTTGGGATTGGGATTGGTTGTCGCCATTATGGAGACAATATATGCCAAGAAGAAACTCAATCCAGACACTCCACAGACAGAAGTTAACGAGTGGCTGGACCTGACTAAATTCTGGATGCGGCTGTTTGGCATAAACTTTGCCATAGGCGTTGCAACAGGTATTGTCCTGGAATTTGAATTCGGTACGAACTGGAGCAACTACTCTTGGTTTGTTGGAGATATTTTCGGTGCGCCACTGGCTATTGAAGGAATTTTTGCCTTTTTCTGCGAAAGCACCTTTTTTGCAGTAATGTTCTTCGGCTGGGAGAAATTCAGCATAAGACAACACTGTGCCGCCACATGGCTTACCGCATTTGGAGCAAGTCTCAGCGCTTGGTGGATTCTTGTTGCCAACAGCTGGATGCAACACCCGGTTGGCATGGATTTTGATCCTGACCAGATGCGCAATGTAATGATCTCGTTTGTAGATGTTGCACTCTCTCCTACTGCTGTAAACAAGTTCTGTCACGTCATAACCTCATCCTGGGCATTAGGAGCATGCTTTGTTATATCAGTCAGCGGATGGTATCTGTTGAGGGGACGACATACGCAATTTGCAATAAACAGTATCAAAGTAGCTGGAATTGTAGGCATGGTCGGCATCATTGGTACAATGATTACTGGTGACTCAAGTGCTGTTCAGGTTTCCCAGGATCAGCCCATGAAGCTTGCTGCCATGGAGGGACTATACGAAGGCAAACAAGGTGCAGACCTGATCGGATTCGGCATCCTAAATCCTAATAAGAAATGGGATGACGACCAAGATGCCATGCTCATGGAAATCCGGTTCCCAAAGGGTTTGAGCATCATGAGCCGTCATGATCCCGATGCTTTCGTTCCTGGCATCAAGGACATCATTGAAGGACGCGATATAGTTGACGGCAAGGAAATTAATACCGTCAACTATAACGAGCGTATACTAAGAGGAAGAATTGCACAGAAGGCACTGCGCGACTACAATCAGGCACGCGAATACAAAGACAGCATAGGCATGGACAATGCACGCGCAAAACTTGCCAAACACTATCAGTTTTTCGGTTACGGGTATTTTGGCAAAGTAGATGAAGCCATTCCGTCCGTAGCAATGACTTTCTACCCGTTCCACATCATGGTTATATTGGGCAGCTGGATGCTTGCCTTCCTTCTTGCTACCGTATGGATTGTATTCCGTCGCCGGGAGTGGATCGGATATCGAATAGCAGGGCATCCCGTGTACCCATGGCTTGCAATTATCACAGCCCCAATTGCATGGGTATGCAGCCAGTGCGGATGGATTGTAGCCGAGCTTGGACGTCAGCCATGGGCAATCCAGGATATAATGCCTGTACAGGCGGCTATCAGCAGCGTTGGGTCAGGCAATGTCAAACTGACATTCTTCATCTTCCTGTTCCTGTTTACCAGTCTGTTAGTGGCAGAAATTGGAATTATGCTCAAGCAGATTAAAGACAAGAAATAGAATTAACAGTAGTTTTCCTGATAAATTTATACCGTTTCTATGACATACGAATTCTTACAAGAATATTGGTGGTTCCTGATAAGTGTACTGGGAGCCCTTCTGGTTTTCCTAATGTTTGTTCAGGGAGGTCAGTCCTTGCTACTGCAAAAGAACATCAACGATCGCACACGTGAAATGCTTCTTAACAGTATCGCACACCGCTGGGAGCTTACATTCACGACACTCGTAACCTTTGGTGGAGCCTTCTTTGCTTCATTTCCCCTGTTCTACAGTACCAGTTTTGGTGGAGCATACTGGGTATGGATGCTGATTCTGTTCACCTTTATCGTTCAGGCTGTAAGTTACAAATATCGCAATGCCGATGGCAATCGCCTGGGCCGCGAAACATACGACAAGTTTCTGATTGCAAACGGCATTATTGCCCCTGTACTGCTGGGTGGCGCTGTCTGCACCTTCTTTTACGGCAGCAATTTCACAATACAGATGGACAATCTGACAAAAGACCCAATGACTACAGGCAATGTTATCAGCACATGGGGACAATTTCATGGTCTTGAAGTGCTCCTGAACTGGCGTATAGTATGCTTCGGAGTCATGGTGCTTTTTCTAACCCGTATTCAGGCACTTATGTGGTTCATCAACCAGATTGACGACAACGACATCCAGGAATGGAGCAGGAGGCAGATTATCATCAATACCGCAGTATTCATTGTTCTATTCCTTGTAAGCATATATGCCCTGCTTACTGCAACAGGACTGAAGACTGTTAATATACACCAGTTCCAGATTATACGCTACCGCTATCTGCTCAACATGGTCCAGATACCTGCCGCATTAGTCGCATTCCTGGTCGGAACACTACTGGTACTTGGCGGCATTGTATGGACAATACTGAATACAAGGTTCCGCAACGGAATATGGCTGACAGGTACAGGTACAGTATTGGTCGTCCTGGCACTTTTCTGGATTGCGGGGTATAACGACACCCCCTATTATCCATCGTGCACGGACATTAATTCGTCACTGACAATCTACAACTCCAGTAGCAGCCGTTTCACCCTCGAGACAATGTCATACGTCAGTCTGGCAATACCTTTTGTGTTTGCCTACATTGCCTGGGTATGGTATAAACTGGTAAAATGATTTAGTCTACACAGAAGAGAGAGAAAAAAAATCCCTGGCCTTGAAAACCAGGGATCTTTTTTTACCGAATCCTAACACCTGTAGTCGAATATTCACTACCATCCTTTAAGATAATAATGCGACCTTCACGTATTACCTTGGTCGCGATATGGTTTTGACCAGACAAATCACCGACCATGTCATTTATACCTGTTGGGTCGAAACCAATAGGACGGAATGGGTTCTCGTCTGTGAACACATAGTCACTCTTGCCTGTTGCCCATTTCAGTGAGAAACGAACAAAGCGCATTGTGAAACCTCCGAAGATTCCGTTCTCCTCGTAGTATACGCCCAATGTACCGTCAGGCAGAACTGTTGCTGCGCTATAGGCAGAACCAGTTGGACATATTACCTTCTTGCTTGTGAACGTTTCACCCTCGTCATACGATATGGCAATACTCAGATTCTGGCGGCTGCTGTTGTCAGGACATGTCTGGAATGCGACATCCCATGGATTACCGTCCTTTGTAGCACACCATACCATATACTCACCATCACATGCATTACCGCTTATACCGCTTGTAAAACGTGTCTTCGAGGCTTTCTTCCATGTCATGCCACGGTCACTGGTAACGTTATGATAATTGTAGCCACTGGCACGTACACTGATTGCCAGATCACCATTGTTACGTTCCAGAGTCTTTGGCTCGTCTGCACCTGTCGTACCGCTTGTTCCCTGCACATGCCAACTGTCACCATTGTCTTCACTCATGAAGAATACAAAATTCTGTACATTATCTCCATCACGGTTAACAAAACTGCTGACCAGTGTACCGTCACGCAACTGAAGTGCTGCACCGGAACCCGAGAAACCGCCTTTCCAAGTAGGGTTGGGACTACCAACCGCATACAGGCTCTTGGTATGATCCACTGGTGTACTCCATGTCTCACCACCGTCAACAGACTTGATCGTCTTCCATGCCTGAGGTTTTTCGGGTGTTGAAGCAAAAAAGCCGTTACCGTATGGTGAGGACGTCATTATGCCTATTATCTCTCCGTTGTTACGATTGGTTACAAGACTTGCATCGCCGTGGCCATAGTCACCTCCTGTCGAAGCTGTTCCTGCCACTACGTTCGGTTCTGTCCAGGTCTTGCCCAGGTCATCACTGTACTGCGATACGACATAGCAGTGAGAAGGAAGATCCGCATTATGGTTCAAACGGTCATCAGTCAATACAACCAGGCGTGTCTTACCATCCTTCACAACACTGGTGATTGCAGGTATACGATAATACATCGAACCGTTCGTCTTGTCGACACCCCTGTCCTTTGGCATCAGGGCAGTACCCTCGCTCAGGAATATCTGCACATAGTTTGCACAATTGCCATTATCCTCATTCACCTCTTCGCCGTCAACGATATAACCTGTAATCCTGGGCTTTGTCTTCTTACCTTCAATATCACCGTCCTCAATATCAAATGCTATCCAGATAAAATAATCACCAGGTGTCAGGACCTTGTTGACATTAATAGTACATTTCTCGGATGTAGTTGTTGCTGAAGGTCCTGTCAGAAGGTCGTACTTACCCAACAGCGTTCCCGTCTCATCACGCCAAGGCATCTTCTTCTCGGGGTCAACAAACAGTTCACGCTCATTATATGCCTCGTAAACCTTAACAGATTTGACATACCTTGGATTAAATACCGTAACATTGATACCCTGCAGTTCTATACTGCCTTTCAGTCCGTCTACATGCAACGTAGCACGCATAATAGGAACATCTGTATTGCCAATACCTGTTGTTACCTTGGCCTGAGTACACGTTGTGCTTGCAATCTTTACCCTGGCCTCCTCGCCACTGGCATCGACTTCCTCGAACCTCCATAGCGAAGCATTGCCCTCACCTGCAGCCCAACGGACAATCAGGCTGTTATCCTTCTGCGCGTGCAACTCTACGCCACTGTCCTTGATGATGAATGCACCGTTGCTAGCCTCTATGCTGTATATATAATTAGGTGTATCACTCTTACCGAATTGTGTAGAATTACCAGTACCAGAGCCTGGAGTGCCGAAATAAATGCCGTCATAGTTCTTTATAGCCAACTTTCCGTCCTTTTCCCAGAAACTCCATATGCGGTCCGACATATATAGCTTGTCGCTATATGTTATGCGGTTAGACGATGCTGTGTAATTAATAACTTTGCCAGTACAATACGAAACAGACGATGCTGCAGCATTCACAATATAATACCAATGCTCATTCCCTTCGGTACTAATTTCCGGAAGACCTGCTACAGGAGCCTGACTCTCTGGGATAATCGTAACCGTAAAATTATTCATAAGCAATCCCTTGCCGTTTGTTCCCGTCAAATCAAACGATACTGTCTGCAAATAGACGGACGACTTGCTCAATGTCTGTACTGTCTGGCTCGTCGTGTACGTCTTGCCATCCATCACCAGCGACAGGCCTGTTGTGTGACTGTTGTTCTGTGCATCAAAACTATAACTGCTTATAACATATCCCGAAGGAGCTGTAATAGAGTATGTTGCACTGCCCTTGGAACCGGTCATTAACTGTAAGGTATTGCCGCTCCAGTTCATATTGTTAGGACCACAGCCAAATACCAACTGAGGCGTTGTCGTGCTCTTCCAACTGTTGTTCCAACTCTGGTTGGCTGCACCACTGCTGCCGTACAGGGTACCTGTTGTCTTGTCAACAGTGTACGTTATCGGATCAAAAGGCTCGGGATCAGGATCAGGTTCCTCCATTGGCTCAGGAGCATCAAGGATACGCAGCTGACAACCAACATCTCCCAGATCATTTCCCTTGTTGGACGAAGAACTCCAGTTGTATATCTTATAAGTCTGAGGACTACCCGTCTGGTTCAGTTCAACCTCACCGCTGCAGAATGCAAAGTGCGCCATAGTATTGGCATTCTTCAATGTCCAACCTGCAGACGGTCTGCTTGCTACACAACTGATTTGTGTATTGTACGAAGCCGTAGGACTGATATAACTGCCATACTTGCGGTTGATTATATCATATGTCCCGTCGCCACGGTCAACGAACTTCCACATACTGTTTGCATACTTGTAGTCAGTCGTCGATCCTATAACACCATCGGTTGCACCTGTAGCAGTCACAAAATGACCCGTCGAGCGATTGGAAACAATTTGATACCAGTGTTCATCTACATCTGTGCTTGCTACAGGCCTGATGTAACTGGCATCCGTCACTGTTTGCCAGCGCTCTGCAGCCTGTTCATCTGTCAGAACAGTAAATGATACATCATTAAAATCTGCAGACAGGGCATCCCTTATAGCCTGTGCAAACTTAACACTACCCTTACCTGTCAGATAGTTGTTGCTGTTTACATAGTCAGCAACAGGATTGTTGTCTGTTCCTATTGTTGCTGCATAGGTATCTATGAACTTGACATTCTCATAGCCTGCAGTACCTGCCAGTTCGTCCCTCAGCCAGTTGTTAAGCGTAGTCAACCTGCCTGTATTCAGGCTCGCATTGTTATAACGGCCATGAAGCGACATAACATATATCTTGGCACCACTTGCCTTGCTCTTCACCTTATCCACCAACGCCTTGTAATTGGACTGAACGGTTGCTATATCCGTCGAGCCTGTAAAATCAGCAGTTCCCGTATAAAGCAGTATCGCTTTGGGGCATGACTTTGTTACACCTGTCGAAGCAAATGTTGCATCCACCTCCTTGCTAGTCGTTGCAATATCACCACTGGCATTCCAACCTGTACCTCGGTTCTTGATATTGTTATTGCCAAGCAGTTCCCACCACTCTGCCGTCTTAACTTCGGCATCACCAAAGAACAGGATGTCCTCGCTGCTTATCGGCATTACCGAGAACATTGTGGCACGACCGCCATGCATGCTGCTCAGCCCATCCTGCTTCTGAACTGAAGTCAGGTCATTCGATAACGCATCATATTCCGATGTCACGCCCTCGCCCAGATATGGTTTGATTGCTGTCGCCCATTTCTTGAAGGCTGCTGCATTAGGATGCAGTTTGTCGTTACTCCATGCTCCGCCCTGGGCCACGCATGACATAGTATCGTAGAAGTCGATAAACGTCAGCCATGTATTACCTGCAGTACGCATATCCCCAATCCAGGTTTTAAGCAGTTGGTTATAGGCAAGCCACGTCGCCTCGACACGGTTGCTTGTGGTATTGTTGATAATAGGATACAGATAAACCTCTGTCTCAGCATATTGTGCATGTATACGGGTCACTATGTTCTGCACGAACTTGAGCAGTACATCCGGGGTTGACGGAGTATTGAGACCGCCACTAGTTGCGATATCATTCGTACCTATCATCATGAAAACCTTTGCAGGCTTGTTTCCCAGATAACTTTCCAGATTCTCACTCTGCTGTGTAGCATACGATCCCGAGTTTCCACGATTCGATATAGGCAGGCACTTGCCGTCCTTGTCGCGGAACACCTCGTTCCAGATGTGCATGTCGGTGATACTGTTACCAATCATAACAATACCGCCTTCTGCCGGCTGCAACACCTTGAAACCATCATAACGTGCCTGACGGAACGGCTCGTCCGCCCAGTTCATTGATATGCCTATAAAAAGCACAACCAAACTTAATAGAAACTTTTTCATAACGTTATATCATTTTGGTTAGTATAATTCTATCACTTCAAGATCCTTGATATCCGGACCGTCTATATTGAACCGTATCAGCGTACGCACCGCCTGCTGTCCATAAAGACCGGCAGCTCCAGGATTTATATGCAGACAACCCAACTTGTCGTCCATCATTACCTTCAGTATATGTGAATGACCGCTTATAAAAAGCCGAGGTGCAGGAACATGCTGCCCGTTTTCGTCATTATGGGGATACAGATACTTAATCGTACTGCGATCATACTTGCCGGGATAACCGCCAATATGTTTCATCAGCACATCCACACCCTCGCACATGAAACGTTGTACCAGAGGATACTCACGGCGAATTGCTGTAGTATCTATATTCCCATACACGGCCTTGAGCGGTGCAATACCAGCAAGACCGTCAGCAACAGTCATAGACCCTATGTCACCTGCATGCCATATCTCATCGCATGAGCCGAAATATTTAGCATATCGCTCATCCCAATGTGAATGTGTATCCGAAAGCAATCCTATTCGTCTCATAATCCATCAACTGTTATATATATGCAGACTGTTCACTGCTGACGGCAGATAATTAACTCCATACCACGTCAACTGTAATGCCACGAAAGTCAACAATACATACACCGTTATCTTCCAGCGTCTTGCATCACGGACATGCAGGCACATCACCGTCAGCAGCCATGTAACTGCAGCCCAGTTCTCCTTTGGATCCCATCCCCAATAGTCTCCCCATGCCTGATTAGCCCAGACACTGCCCATCAGCATACCCAGGACTATCAACCCCGATGCACTTCTCATCAACTGTTTTGCCAACGTTGTATTAAAGAATGTAGCAATAGATGCCACAGCCACTACTGAATACGCAATCATATACATACCCAGATGCGGAACAAACCACCACGAACGCAAGACGGGCACCAATGTCTGAAAATTGATTCTCGCTATCGAGAAAAGAGTGAACAACACTGCTATAAGAGTCACTATAGGCAATATTATCCTCCAGTTCCACCTGCCCAGCATCAACAGCAAAGCAGACATGGCAAGCAATATCATTCCTGCATATACAATCGGCAGCCACGGGTCACGGACAAACTTAAGCACACTGTACTGACCGTTTGTAATATCATAACCGTCCTGATAAATAGAATATCCCATATATCTGGCAGGCGAATTGACCTCTGTTACCATTTCCTTGCCGTCAACCCTCAGATAACTGCGAAACTGTTTGGGAGCAACACTGTCATTTACATAATACTCTGTTTCAAACCTGTCCAGTGCAACAGTAAAAGGAAGTTGTACCGTACACATATCCTCGGTATAAGCTATGCTACATGCATCATTCGCATACAACCTCATCTTGCACGGGATGCGGTCTGATACTCCCAAAACCGAACCGGCAAGAACCAGTAACATTCCTGCATGGGACAGCCATGCAGCGCCAAAACGCAGTCGCGGTAACTGTAAGCCCAATAAAATCAACAGGAGGACTATGTACACGCCAAATACCGAACTCGTGTGAATAGGAACAGACCATGTTCCCTCGATAGCCAGGAGCAATGCTCCTACGCCAAGCATAAGGCGCGAAAGTTCGGGACTCCTCAGCCACAGAAGCACGATATTCGGGATACTGCTCTTCATTTTATATATATTTCCTCGTTTACAAAAATAATAATAAATAATTAAATACTATGTATTGAAACCACCGATTAAGTTTTTTTTGGTGATAATAACATAATATAAAACTGAAATAGGACAAAAAAAAGACACCTCCCGTTTGGGGAGATGTCTTTTTCAATTATATGGCTCTCGTTAACCGCCAAAGTTATCGAAGCGTATCATATCGTCCTCGACACCCAAGCTATGCAGCAAGTCGAGCACGGTCTTGGCCATCATTGGAGGTCCGCACAGATAGTACTCACAGTCCTCGGGAGCTTCGTGCTGCTTAAGGTATGTATCACCCATTACCGGTGCTACGAAGCCCGGTGTATACTTGATTCCTGCCTCATCAGCCTTCGGATCCGGACGGTCCAGTGCAAGGTGGAAATGGAAATTGGGGAAATCCTTCTCCAACTGCAGGAAATCATCCAAGAATGGGATCTCCTCAAGTGCACGGGCACCATAGAAATAGTGCATCGGGCGCTTACGATCCTCGTCCTTCACACCATGACCCTTGAGCATGTGCATAATCTGCGCACGTAATGGAGCCATACCGGCACCACCACCTACCCAAATCATCTCGCGACCTGAACCATATACAGGACGGAACTCGCCGTAAGGTCCTGACATGATAACCTTGTCACCCGGTTTCAGGTTGAAGATATAAGATGATGCAATACCAGGATTAACATCCATGAAACCAGGACCCTGATCCTTTGGCTTGAACGGTGGTGTAGCAATACGCACGTTCAGAGTAATAATGTCACCCTCGTCAGGATAATTGGCCATAGAGTATGCACGGATTGTATCGGACGGATTAGTACACTTAAGATCAAAGAGGCCAAACTTTTCCCATGCTGGCAGATAGGTTTCGCCAATAAGATCGCGGTCGTACTTTGCATAGTCGATGCAGTCAAATGCAGGAATCTTGATCTGTGCATATGAACCTGGCTCGAAATCCATGTGCTCGCCTGCTGGCAAGGCAACCTTGTACTCCTTGATGAAGGTAGCTACGTTCTTGTTACCAATAACGGTGCACTCCCACTCCTTGACACCCATTACGCTGTCGTCAATCTTGACCTGAAGGTCACCCTTGACCTTGCATTGACAACCCAGACGCCAATTCTCCTTGATCTGCTTGCGCGTAAAGTGACCCTTCTCACTGTCGAGGATTTCACCACCGCCAGCAGGAACCTGAAGCTTGCACTGACCGCATGAGCCCTTACCGCCACAAGCGCTGGGCAGGAAGATGCCCTGCTCAGAGAGTGTGCTCAGGAGAGAAGCACCCTGACCTACCGAGAGCTGCTCCTTGCCATTAATAGTTATTGTTACATTGCCACTTGGTGACAAGTATGTCTTTGCTACGAGCAGGATGGCAACCAGGATGAGTATGATTCCCAGGAATACTGCAATGCTCGCTAAAATCAAATTTAAATCCATTGTATATTCTCCTGTTCGTTAAAATTTAATATTAAGACCCGAGAAGCACATGAAAGCCATGGCCATAAGTCCCACGGTGATGAATGTGATACCGAGTCCCTGCAAGGGCTTAGGCACGTCAGTGTAAGCCATCTTCTCACGAATGGCTGCCAGACCTACGATAGCAAGCAACCAACCTATACCGCTACCCAGTGCATAGGCAACGCAGTCACCTATACCACCTATATATTGTACGTTAGTCTCCTCCATACCTATGCGCTGCTGCATGAACAGCGAAGCACCCATGATAGCGCAGTTCACTGCGATAAGCGGCAGGAATATACCGAGTGATGCATACAGAGAAGGGCTGAAACGCTCGACAACCATCTCTACCAACTGTACCATGCCGGCAATAACAGCGATAAACAGGATGAACGCGAGGAAACTGAGGTCAACTCCCTCCACAACACAGTCAGGTCCAAGGACCTTGGTCTGCAGGAGATAGTCTACGGGCACTGTAACAAGTAACACAAATGTTACGGCAACGCCCAGGCCCAGTGCAGTCTTTACATTCTTGGATACTGCCAGATATGAGCACATACCCAGGAAGAAGGCAAAGATCATGTTGTCCACAAAGATCGAGCGGACAAATAATTCAAGCATGTGTCCCATATTACTTTTCCTCCTTATTTAATGAGCGATGTGCCCAGATTACACAACCTACGATTATCAATGACATTGCAGGCATTACCATCATGCCGTTGTTCATATACCAGCCACCGTTGGCAACATACCAGCTGTCGGGGATAACCTGATAGTCGAAAAGCTTACCTGAACCGAAAAGTTCACGGACGAAACCTACGGCAACCAGTACCCATGCATAGCCCAGACCATTGCCTATACCGTCCAGGGTAGATGCCCATGGACTGTTCTGCATGGCAAATGCTTCCAGGCGTCCCATCAGGATACAGTTGGTAATAATCAGACCAACATACACACTAAGCTGTACGCTTACGTCATAGACGAAAGCCTTGAGCAGCTGGCTGACGATTGTCACCAAGGCAGCAACGACAACAAGCTGGACAATAATACGTATGCGGTTTGGAATAGTCTTGCGCAACAGCGAAATCACCAGATTTGCCATAGCAGTAATTACTGTCACACTCAAGCCCATTATGATTGCTGGCTTGAGCTGGCTGGTTACTGCCAGAGCCGAACATATACCCAGCACCTGAACGGTAACAGGGTTGTTTAGATTAAGCGGACTAGAGAATGCGGCCTTATTCTCATCAGAAAACAGTTTCATATTCTTTATTCCTCCTTATTTATTATTAATGAAAGTGATATATGCGCCCAGACCGTCCTGAATCATACCGGCTACACCGTTGCTTGTCAGGGTGGCACCTGTTACGCCATCTATCTCGTATTCGCCCTTCTTAGGCGTACCGTTCTTGACTACTGTCAAGGCAATACCGTCAACACCTTCTGCAAAGATAGGTTTGCCTATGAACTGTTCCTGGAACGGACGATCGCCGATCAAGGCACCCAAACCAGCTGTTTCACCTTCATGATAGAAGTATGTTCCCAGCACTGTCTGCTTGTTCTGGTCGATTGCAATGTAGCCCCATAGGCCACCCCACAGGCCACGGCCCGTAACAGGAATTACATACGCCTTACTGCCGTCCGCTGCAGTTGCCGTGAACACATGCAACTCACCAGACTTTATAGCACCGCCGTATGATGTCTTGAACTTACCCTCATAAGGTTTCATCTGCATAGTCTCCTTGTCCCAGAGGCTGTCCTTTACGTTCTGCTCATAAACCTCGCCTACATTAACGGTCGCCTTGTCGTAACCCAGGGCTGTAAGAATCTGACCCTTTGTATCGTTCTCGACATTAGCATTCTGGATACCGCTCAGCGAGCTGCTCACGAATGCGAGCAGGAAGGCAACGATTATTACCATTACTGCAGCATAGCATACCGTATATACGTTACCGCTGGTATCGAGTCCCTTTTTCTTTGCCTTTGGCTCTGCACCCGGCTCATGCACCTCTTCGATGTTAGAGCTGTCTGCCTGACAAATAGGACACTTCTCCGGCATCTTGTCAGCCTCGAAGGTCTGACCACAGATATTACATTTGAATTTTGCCATAATCGTGTGTCCTCCTTATTTAGCTGCACGCTTTGCGCGCTTGTTAATATTAGACTGTACAACACAGTAGTCCACCAGCGGAGCAAACAGGTTCATAAGCAGGATAGCCAGCATCATACCCTCGGGATAACCCGGGTTGAGGACACGGACCATAACTGCAACGACACCTATCAGGAAGCCGTAGACATACTTACCGCATTCGGTACGTGCACTGGTAACAGGATCCGTAGCCATAAACACGGCACCAAAGGCAAAACCACCATATATCAGATGCTGATACCACAGGATTGGATTAGCTACGTCACCGACCTGGATGCCTTCCAGCAACCAGCCCATCAGAGCACCGCCTGCAAATACGCTGAACATTGTCCTCCAGCTTGCAATGCCTGTCCACAGGAGCAGTATTGCACCCAGAGCAATTGCAATTACGCTGGTCTCACCTATAGAGCCGGGGATAAGACCAATGACAGCATTGATATCCGATGTCGAGATATGGCCTGTTACTGCCTGACCAAGAGGTGTAGCTGCCGTGTATGTATCAGGCACATTGTAACCTATACCCAGGATACTCTCCTGTGCTACCCATACATTATCGTCACCAGTCATTGAACTGGGATAGGAGAAGAACAGGAATGCACGGGTAATAAGAGCCGGGTTGAAGATGTTCATACCGGTACCGCCGAATATCTCCTTGGCGAATATTACGCTGAAAGCAACGGCAATAGCCAATATCCACAGAGGAGTATTTACCGGGATTATCATCGGGATTATCATACCAGATACCAGGAATCCCTCCTGTATCTCCTCATTCTTCCACTGTGCAACAACGAACTCAATGCCCAGACCTACGACATAGCTTACGATTATCTTGGGCAGTACAGCCAGCGCGCCATAGAGGAACAGGTCCCAACGTTCACAGTGCGGCAGTATGCCTGCTGCCAGGGCATTCTGGTAGCCCACGTTGTACATACCGAAAATCAGTGCAGGCATCAGGGCAATCACTACGAAGCTCATTATACGCTTGCTGTCGATAGCATCGTGGATGTTTACGCTACCCGCACGGCTTGTGGTGTTTGGCACGAAAGCAAAAGTTTCGAAACCGTCTACCAGCGAACGGAAAGCATGGAACTTGCCACCTTCCTCGATGTGCGGACGTATATTGTCGAATAATTTCTTAATAGGATTCATTTATGCATTCTCCTTTCTCAGGATATCGAGACCCTGTCTAACGATTCTTTGAAGTTCCAATTTTGAAGAGTCAACGAACTCGGCAATAGCAAAGTCCTCGGGAGCAACCTCGTAGATACCCAGTGCCTCCTGACGGTCGATGTCACCGGCGATGATGGCCTTAACCAGATAGCCTGCATAGATATCCATCGGGAACACCTTGTCGTATTCACCAGACATAATCATGTGGCGCTCACCACCCTTGATACGTGCATCAATTGTGTACTCCTTCTTGCCACAAAGCCATGAGAAATAGCTACGGTGTGTACTGAATGTGCCAAAACGTGGCATAATCCAGCCGAGCATCTCATCTGCATGGTCACCCTCAGGAATAACATTGATCTCAGTAGCATGTGCTGCAAGATAAGCATCCTTTGTAGTCTTGATGCCGGTCATAACATTGCCGTTAATAACACGGGAGCCGTCAAGCCTGACGTTACCCTCAAGCAATGTAGTAAGCTGCTGGCCTACCAGGACCTTGTAATACTTTGGAACCTGCACCTCACTGCCTGCAAGGGCAACGACACGTGTCAGGTCAACTTTGCCCGATGTCATCAGGCGACCTACGAAGATTACCTCCTCAGCACCCAGTGTCCAAACAATCTCGCCCTTGTTGATAGGATCTGTGTGGTTGATCTGCACACCTACATTACCCGCAGGAGCCTTGCCTTTGAATACGGTAACCGTACAATCCTGGGCATCCAACAGAGCCTTGGCTGTCTGCTTCGAACTAACACCCAGACGCACTGGAGCCAGCTTTGCCAGAGCAGAAATACCTGCCTGGAACTCTGCCTCGTTACCCCTCAGGGCAACCTCAAAGTCCTGACTCAGCGGCATCGAGTTGAAAGCACTGACATAGATTGCCTTTGGCTTGTCCTCGGGATTTGCCACCACATCGTAGGGACGCTGACGGAAGAAAGCGAACAGACCACTCTCCAGAAGCGCAGCCTTAACGTCCTTTGTGTCGAATGTCCTGGCTTCCTGCTTGGCATCGCTCTTTACACGGATACTTAGCAACTTGCGGCGGTCACCGCGCTCAACCATGGACACAGTACCACTGACAGGACTAACAAATTTGACCTCGGGATGCAGTTTGTCGACAAACAATGCATCACCGACCTTAACGGCATCACCCTCCTTAACGACCACTTTCGGCTTTACTCCATAGAAGTCATCCGGGCAGAGAGCATACTCGCCGGGGCACTTCACAGTAGCAATCTCCGCAGCAGCCTTACCCTTGAGGTTGATGTCAAGGCCTTTACGTAATTTGATTACTTTTGCCATATACTGTTAAATTATATGATGATATATGATTTCTCGCGCAAATATACACACTTTTTCACAATAAAGCACCCAAATGCCAAAAAAAACTCCTATTTTTGCGCGAGAATAATAGTAGATGAAGACTCTGCGGCGCATCATACAATGGACCACAGCCATAGTATGCGGCATTTATATGCTGCTGCAGATTGCCATGCACATACCCACGGTGCAGTATTGGGCTGGTGACATTGCAGAGAACATCATACAGCGTACACTGGACTGGCATATCCATATCGGCAAGGTACGACTTGGGCTGTGGAACCGCATTATCATCGATGACATCAAGTTGATTGACCGTGACGGGATACGCATGCTACACATATCGCGCATGGCTGCAAAGGTTGACGTCATGCCGCTGTTCGAAGGCAAGATCAGCATCGCCAATGGACAGCTCTTCGGTGCACAGGCAGACCTTTACCAGAAAACGCCCGACGGGAAACCCAATTTCCAGTTCATTATCGACACTTTCAGATCCGAAGAACCCAGCCAAAAGCCCCTGGACCTTCACATAGGCTCGTTGCTGCTACGCCATGTATCAATAAAGTGGAACAAGAAATGGATTCCTCGCAATGGAACAGGCATATTGGATCCAAACCACCTGTGGGTAAGCGATATAGCGCTTACGGCTCACCTGCACAAACTGACTCCCGATAGTATCAACCTCGACATCCGCCGCTTCGATTTCAAGGAACAAAGCGGTCTGACACTGAAAAGCTTCCAGACGGAACTGGAAGCAGGTACAAGTGGCATGCACATCTCGGATTTCGATATGCAGATGCCCAATTCCCGTATCAGCATTCCGCTACTGGAAGCAAGATGGAGAGACATTCCCAAGAATGGTGAAGACCCGAGACTCTGGTTCCAAAGCATTATGTGGCATGCAGAAAGCCATATTGCACTTGACACACGCGACATACAACCACTTATACAGCTACCACAGTCTATACATAAACTTGAAGGAATGGACCTGCAGTTGGAGGCTAATGGTTCCCAAGGGAATGCCGACATTACACACATCGCCCTAAGTACCACCGACCGCAGTTTGCTAATGCATGCAAATGCCCGTGTGGGAGGAATAAGCACCATGGACCCCAGCGCCGATATACGTATAGAAAGCCTGGAAATCAGACCTGATATAGCACAAATCCTGCCAGAAAATGCCAGCGGCTACATGGCACGAACCGGACAGATAGATGCAGATGGCAACATTTTCCTATCCAAGAACCGGCAAACTGCCCGCATCTATCTGAAGTCTGCCATTGGGCGCATAAATCTTGACGGAACACTGACGGACAGGAACAATATCGATGCAACCATCAGCACCGAAGGACTAGAGCTTGACAGGATTCTGGCAACCGACGGAACGAGATTTCCCGTTGGCAAAGTTGCACTGAAAGCCAAGGTAAACGGACGGCTGAAGGATGCCTGCGGCAAACCGGACTTGGATGTAACCGTAGATGCTCCCCTGATGACACTTCTGGGATACGAATACCATGGGGTGCATGCAAATGCAAGCTACTCCCCCACCCGCAGTCAACTGGAAGCCGAACTCCAGGATATTAACGGTAATTTAAGCACAAAACTGCAATATACCAGCAATGCAATGCACCACCTGCAGGGAACGCTTAATATACATGACCTGGCATTATCCCATCTGAACCTCACTTCCAAATATCCCAACAGGCGAATCAGCGCAGATGCAGAAATAGATCTCAGGGGAAATTCGCTTATAGACATTGCCGGACGCCTCTCACTGAACAACGTACTGATGCAGACATACAATCGCGACAGCACGGTTCTGGGTCCGATGTACCTTGATGTCAGCACTACCCGTGACAAGGAAGGCAGAGCGCTGAACATTGAGTCATCAGATATAAATCTTCATGCACGTGGACAATTCGGGCTCACCACCCTTCCCAACACAGTGCGCCATATACTGCACAGGTATTTGCCCAGTGTTATCAGCAAGCCGGCGGCAAGCTGCAGCGACAACATGTCCTTTGACCTTAGCGTCAGGGATACCACCCTGATTCAAACCTTGCTGAATACAGACCTGCAGATACCACACGAGGCTCATGCAACCGGATTTATAAACGGACCAATGAACCTCATCAACATCAAATTAGACATTCCCGAACTACGTATAGGCAAAGAGAAGATATACAATACCAATCTATTGGTAATCAGCGAAGAAGGATTATTAAACTCACGCCTTACTTTAATGCGTGCAATGAAATCCGAAACCCTGCCTCTCAGTATAGAAGCTGTTGCCGGCAATGACCGTCTACGCGTTCAGGGAATCTGGAACAATACCACTGCTCCAGTCCATCGCGGCAGTGTAGATGTCAGCGCAACCTTCCCCCGTGGCATTAACGGCAAGAATGGGCTGAATGCATGGATTGCACCTACAGATATTGTAATTGCCGATACCACGTGGCACATAAAACCGGGAACTGTCACCTACCATTCAGGCATAACTACAGTGAACAATCTGAGCGTATCACAGGGTGCTGAACGATGGTTGGAAGTCAACGGACGCATATCCCCTAATCCCGAGGACAGCCTTATCATCAACCTTCACCGTATAAACGTGGAATACGTAATGAACCTTATCAATTTCCACGATGTCGATTTCAGCGGTGATGCATCGGGAACAGTATGCATGAAGACCCTGGGCACGAATCCATGGGTAGACGGAATCCTCGACGTCAGTAACTGGAAATTCAACAACGCCCCGCTGGGCCACATGAATGCGCACCTGAACTGGGGCGACACATACCAGCACCTCAGCATCGAGGCAGACATGGACGACACACCCGTAAAGCACAAGACACATGTAGACGGATATATAGGTCTTACAGGCAATAAGTACACAAACAGCATAGACCTCAGAGTCTATACACAGAATTTCAACCTGGCATTCCTTAACAAATTTACCACAGGCATACTGGACGACATGCAGGGACGCGTAAGTGGATTCTGCCGCATATACGGACCACTGCGAAAGATAGACCTGGACGGCGACATGCTCATCAACAAAGCACACCTGGGACTGCCCATGCTGGGAACGGATTTCTTCTTGGAGAACGACAGTGTCAAGATGCGTCCCGGACACATAGCCTTTGACGTATTGGCAATAGACCCGCACGGAGTAGCAGACGCCCACACACTGGCAGCAGAACGCCAGGTCTATGACATCAGGCGCTCGTTCATAGACATCCCCCACCACTCGGCACATATTGACGGACACCTTTATCACAACAGTTTCAAAAACCTCAGGTACATATTTGACATCCAGACCAACAACCTGCTGGCATATAACACCAAGGATTTTGGAGAAGACTCGTTCTACGCAACCGTCTACACCAGCGGCAACGTAAATATAAACGGCCGCGCAGGACGTCTGGATGTCAATATCGATGTTGAGCCACAGGCCGGCACACAGTTTACATACAATGTTACCACACCGGATGCACTGACACAGGCCAATTTCATCACCTACCGCAAACGGCCTTCAGATGATGGTACCTCGGGCACAAATACACAGGCATCAGAGCACATGCAGGATATCAGTGGCGACATGTTCCTTAATTTCAACCTGAACATGACCCCTGCCGCACGACTCCGCCTGCTCATGGATCAGAAGACAGGCAGCATGATTGACCTGGGAGGTAGCGGACACCTTGCCGCAAACTATCACAACAAGGGACGGTTCCGCCTGTACGGCACATACAAGGTTCATGACGGTGTATACAACATCAACGTACAGGATGTCATCAACCGCAATTTCAAGTTCCAGCAGGACGGTTCCATAACCTTCAACGGCGACCCTATGCAGGCAACGCTCAATATGAAGGCTGTCTATACAGTTCCAAACGTTTCACTTGATGACCTCTCCACGACATCCCTGGGATTCTCCAAGACCCGCGTAGACTGTATCATGAGCCTTACAGGACGTCCTCAGCAGCCCAACATCGGTTTTGATTTCGAACTGCCCAATGCAACCGACGACGAACGCCAGATGGTACGCTCCATCGTCAACACCGAGGAGGAACGCAACATGCAGGCAATCTACCTGCTGGGCCTGGGAAGATTCTACAGCTATTCGGCAAGCGCCAAATCAGTCAGTCAGGGCGGCAACGCAATGAACTCGCTTGTATCCACCACCATCTCCAGCAAGATAAACGAATTGATTGCCAGCGCAGTGGGCTCATCAAAATGGAATTTCGGCGCAAACCTCAAGACCGGTGAGGACGGATGGAAAAACATGGATATCGAGGGTCTGCTCTCAGGCAGCCTGTTTAATGACCGACTCCTGCTCACCGGCAACTTCGGATACCGCGAGAAATACTATACACAGCGCAATTTCATCAGCGATGTGGACGTCCAGTATCTGCTCACCAAGTCAGGTTCAGTAGCTCTCAAGGCATACAATCAGGCAAACGACCGCTACTTTGTACAGTCTGCCCTCAACACACAGGGAATAGGCATACAGCTCAAGAAAGATTTCAACCGCTTTGGCGACATGTTCCACAAGAAAAGCACAGGAACGGAGACAGCTGTCAAAAAGGTAAAACTCACCAAGGCAGAAAAGAAAGCACAGAAAGCAGCCCGCAAGAAAGCCAGGGCAGAGGAGAAGAAAAAGGAAGCCGAAAAGGCAAAATCACAGAGTAAACCCAAATGGAACAAGCAGACAGTAGTCCGCGTAATATCGCTCCCCGGCAACTAATCCAACTATCATGGTAGAAATACTCCTTATTGCAATAGCACTTGCCATAGACTGCTTCACGGTAAGCATTGCTGCCGGAGTCACGGCACGCCGTATTATATGGAAGCCCATGATAATCATGACCCTTGCCTTTGGCATCTTCCAGGGAGGAATGACTGTCATAGGCTATTTCGGTATGGATTTGCTCGCACACTGGATCGAGACATTTGACCACTGGCTTGCATTTATCCTGCTATTCTATCTGGGATTCAATATGATTAGCACCATCTGGAATAAAGAAGAAAGCACCAACATGGACCTGTTGGCGCTTCACAATATCCCTACCCTAGCCGTTGCAACCAGTATAGACGCACTCGCTGTAGGAATCTCCTTTGCCTGCGTAGGATTCCAGTGGAGCTATGTCGTAATCATAGCACTTGTCAGCAGCCTTGCCACCATTATAGGTCTTGGCATAGGAATAAAAGCCGGCCAGCGCATACCATTCCCAGTAGAACCCCTCGGAGGTATAGTTTTAATAGGAATAGGTGTCAAAATACTGATAGAACACCTATCCTAAGTTAACACGTAGAGGGAGCCTTGCGGCTTACTCCTCTCTACGCTTTGCTACACGACGGCGGCGCGGCTTCTCCTCGCCAGCCTTCTGAGCAACCTGTACACCAGCCAGTTCCGGATCAACCAGGATACGGCCACAGTACTCACATACGATAATCTTCTTACGCATGCGGATATCCAACTGACGCTGAGGCGGAACCTTGTTGAAACAGCCACCACACGCATCACGCTGAACATACACTACAGCCAGACCATTGCGGCTGTTACGGCGTATACGCTTGAAAGCACTCAGCAGACGAGGCTCTATTGTAGCCTCAACGCCGTGAGCCTCCTCACGCAGCTTTTCCTCCTCTGCCTTTGTCTCGGCAACGATTTCCTCCAGTTCACTGCGCTTGATATCCAAGTCGGTACGGCGGTCAGCAATCTTCTTGTTTGCAGCAATCAGCTCGTCCTGACGAACCTCAAGCGTAGTCTTAGCCTCACCTATGCGCTTAACATTCAACTCGTTATCCAGGTTCAGGTACTCGATCTGCTTCGTAAAGTTGTCAAACTCACGATTATTGCGAACCATCTTCATCTGCTCCTCAAAGCGGTCGATGTCCATCTTGTTCTTCTCGATAGTACCCTGACGCTCGTTCAGCTCACGCTTCAACGCAGCAATATCCTCATTGATTTTCTCAATACGGGTCTCCAGACCAGCGATATCATCCTCCAGGTCCTTAACCTCCAGAGGCAACTCACCACGTAATGTCTTGATACGGTCAATCTCCGAAACCAATTTCTGCAGACTGTACAGGTTTTTCAATTTATCTTCTACACTCAACTCTGCAGGATCCTTAACTTTTGCCATATTATTTATTTAAATTAGATAATGTATCGGGTTTGTATTAATTTCTGTCCTGTATACCGCCATCTGAGGGAATCGCTCCGACAGTATCTCCTGAAATATCTCCGTCGTATACTGCTCGCTCTCGTAATGACCCAGCACACCAATCTGTATACGCTGCTCCTGACCCATGTAACGGTGATAGTGCATCTCACCCGTCAGGAATGCATCAGCCTCCTGAGCCAAAGCCTCGTCCAGCAGGAAATCCCCTGCCCCGCCACAGATAGCAACACTTACAATCGGACGCTCCAGCAACTCGTTGTGCATAAGACACTCGCAATTGAAGGCATCCTTCACACGATCCAGGAAGAAGCGGCTGTCCATCTCAGCAGGCAGATAGCCAATCACACCGCAATCACCCAGCGGTACCACATCTATCAGCCCCAGTTTGACCGCCATGCGGTAATTGACACCGTCCTCGGCCTTGTCCAGATTCGTATGCGCGCTGTATATCGCCACATCATTCTGTATGGCGAGACGCACTACACGCTCCACATCCGTACTGTCACTAATTCGCTTCAACCCATGGAACAAAACAGGATGATGACTGATCACCAGGTTACACCCCATGTCTACTGCCTCGCGAATCACAGCCTCGGTAACATCCAGGCACAATAATGCCCCTGAAACCTCCGTCTCTGTCAATCCAACCTGCAGGCCCGCATTATCATAGCTTTCCTGCAGAGGCAGAGGCGCGAAATTCTCAAGGGCGTCGATTACTTCCTTAATCCTCACGCTCATAGCGATATGTATTTCGGGTGCAAAATTAGGAAAAATATTTTATATTCTTGAATTTCACACCAAAAATCATTACCTTTGTCCAAAATATTTTGAATATGAACTACCGTCTGCCCGCTGAATGGGAACCCCAGCAAGCCATACAGCTCACATGGCCGCACAACGCCACAGACTGGCGCGACACCCTGCAGGAGGTCACACAATGCTATATCGAAATAGCACGACAAATCTCCAAGCGCCAGGACCTATGGATTGTAACTCCCGAGCCACAGAAGGTCGAGCGCCTGCTACGCAACAACCTGGACGACAACAGCCTACAGCGCATCACATACTACCGCATTCCCACAAACGACACATGGGCACGGGACCACGGGTTCATCACACTTGTGCCCGACAGTATACCACAAGCTGCAGGCACATCCAGGCTGCTTCTTGATTTCCGCTTCAACGCCTGGGGCGGCAAGTTCGAAGCATCCCTGGACAACGAGATCAGTCGCAAGCTACGCGATGCGAATCCATATCTGGCAGACGACCAGTACGAAGACAACCTCGATTTCGAACTCGAAGGCGGCAGCATCGAGTCCGACGGTCAGGGCACCATACTCACCACCGCACAATGCAACCTCAACACCAACAGGCGTAACAATACCGACCCCTCATATATCGAGCAGGAACTTAAACGCCGCCTGCGTGCCGACCGCGTCCTATGGCTCCACCACGGAGGCCTGCGGCAGGACGACACCGATGCGCACATAGACACTCTTGCCCGATTCTGCCCCAGTGACACCATCGTCTACAGCGAAGGCTGCCTACAGATGCTCCAGGAGTTACAGACCCTCCGCACGCCACAGGGCAAACCATACAACCTTGTACCTGTACCCGAGTATTACGCCAATTTCCTGATTATAAACGGCGCAGTCCTACTACCCTTCTATCAGGACCACGAGCAAAACCAACGAGCACAGGAAACCCTCAAGTCGGTATTTCCCGACCGTGAAATCATAGGCATAGACTGCAACATATTACTAACACAAAACGGCAGCCTGCACTGCTGTACAATGCAATACCCCGCAATATGAAAGTAGGAATCATCCAGCAGACCTGTACTGCTGACATAGAGAGCAACAAGCAGAAACTCGCCAGGAACATACGCACCGCAGCACAACAGGGAGCACAGCTCGTTGTACTCCAGGAGCTGCACAACAGCCTGTATTTCTGCCAGACCGAGAACGTCGATTTCTGCAACCTTGCAGAACCCATCCCAGGTCCCAGCACCCAGTTCTACGGAGCCCTCGCAGCAGAACTCGGCATAGTTCTCGTCACCAGCCTGTACGAGCGACGTGCACCAGGACTCTACCACAACACTGCCGTAGTCTTCGAGACTGACGGAAGCATTGCAGGCAAGTACCGCAAGATGCACATCCCCGACGACCCCGCATATTACGAGAAATTCTACTTTACACCCGGGGACCTCGGTTTCCAACCCATAAAGACCAGCGTAGGTCTGTTAGGCATACAGGTATGCTGGGACCAATGGTACCCCGAGGGAGCACGACTCATGGCACTCGCCGGAGCAGAAATCCTCATCTACCCCACTGCCATAGGCTATGAAAGCAGCGACACTCCCGAGGAACAGGAACGCCAACGCGAAGCCTGGACCACCGTACAGCGCGGTCACGCCGTAGCCAACGGGCTTCCCGTTATCGCCGTCAACCGCACAGGACACGAACCAGATCCCAGCGGACAGACCAACGGCATACAATTCTGGGGCAGCAGTTTCATAGCAGGACCACAAGGCGAGATCCTGTATCGTGCCCCAATAGACCAGGAGGACATAGCAGTAATAGACATCGATATGCAACGCTCCGAGAACGTCCGCCGCTGGTGGCCATTCCTCCGCGACCGCCGCATCGAATGCTTCGCCGACCTCGCCACCCGCTTCAGGGACATGTGCCAACAGGAAGGCTAATAATTCATCTTATGCAGATACTCGACCACAATCTGCCCCATACGGCTGTTGTACATGATGTGCGAACTATGGTCCGCATCACGTATGATAAGCACCTGCCCATTGGGAATGGACTCAGCTATCTGCCTGGTATGTGATTCCAGTATAAGGTCATTTTCGCCTGCACATATCAGGGCAGGACATTTTATTCGCTCCATCTGCTGGAACGTCATCGTAGGCTCGTCTATCATCATCTGCATCAGAGGCGGAATATTGGGAGCATTAGCCTTGAAATTCTCAATGACCCCGAAGCCCACGCCCTCGGGAAAGAGATTACTGCCACTGGTTATAATCACTCCACTGGTTCCCGGATGCAGGACCTCCATCTGCAGGGCAACGTTCCCACCGTCGCTCCACCCGAATATTGCCGGACGCATAAGCCCCTGTGCACGGATAAACTGATATACGTCCTCAGCCATATCGGTATAGTGGTATTCCTTTACGGGGGTATTCATTCCCTGACCGCGAGAATCTATGGAATATACCAGATATCCATTGGCCTCCAATACCGCCGCCGTAGGTTCAAGGTCATAATTACTGCCCCCGTTTCCATGCAACAGAATTACAGGCCGTCCATTACCCTGGACGACATAGAAGAGGCACTGACCATTGACTCGGATTGTTCCGGAACTACGCATCAATCAAGGTCTGCTTTGCCTGACGGTATTGGTTAATAAGATTTTCCATGATTGTAGCGACCGGCAATATTTCTCGCACATCAGATGCTATCTGACCTATTTCCAGTTCGCCATTCTCCACATCACCCTCGAAGATACCACGCTTTGATGCCTTTGCACCCATGATCTCGCGCAACTCATCTGCATCAGCGCCACGGTTCTCCGCCTCGGCAACCCTCTGGAACAACTGGTTCTTGACCAGGCGCGTAGGAGCAATCTTCTTGAGCATCAGCATTGTCCCGTCCTCGGGTATCTGCGTGCAGTAGCGCTTGAACTCCTCGCTGGCTGAGCTCTCCTGGCTCAGTGCGAACAAAGTACCAATCTGTACACCTTCGGCACCAAGCGCCATTGCTGCCAGCATAGCCTGACCCGAACCGATACCGCCTGCTGCGATGAGAGGCAGCGACGTAGCCTTGCGTGCCTGAGGGACAAGTGTCATTGTGGTAAGCTCCTCGCGTCCGTTATGACCACCTGCCTCGAAACCCTCGGCAACAACAGCATCAACCCCAGCCTCCTCGCACTTGACAGCAAACTTGCAGCTCGATACGACATGCACTACCTTGATGCCTGCCTCGTGGAAACGCGGAGTATATTTCTTTGGACTACCTGCCGAGGTAAACACAATCTTCACACCCTTCCCGATAATCAGGTCTATCACCTCGTCAATACCGGGATACATCAGTGGAAGGTTTACGCCCCAGGGCTTGTCTGTAGCAGCCTTCATCTGGTCTATATGGTACGCAAGTGTTTCGGGATGCATACTGCCCGCGCCCAAAAGTCCCAGGCCTCCTGCATTGCTCACGGCAGATGCCAGATGCCATCCGCTGCACCATACCATACCACCTGCTATAATGGGATATTTGATGCCGAAAAGCTGAGTAATTCTGTTTTCCATTGTTCTGTTTCTTTGTTTTATGCTACAAATATATGAATCTTTTTTGTGAAATTGCCCCACGGAATTGGACAAAACGACTTTTTTGTTTAACTTTGTGTGCATACAATAGAATTAATATACTCTTATTCTATGAGTGAAAAGATAACCTTCTATGTTCAGTCACTGCTGGCTGGTGTATTGATTGGCTGCGGCGATATCGTGTATGTCGTATGTGAGAACAAGATCGTAGGTTCGTTCCTTTTCTCGCTGGGACTTATCAGCATCCTTATCAAGGGCTATCCCCTATATACCGGCCGCATCGGTTATGTCGAGGGGGTAAAGGATTTCTACAAGCCCGTCGGCGGTATGCTGCCTATGGTCCTGACCAACTTTGCCGGCATAGCCATAACATGCCTGCTGGCAAACGGCACACGCCTGGACCTGTCGTCAGTTGATGCGATGGTACAGACCAAGATTAGCCAGAGCTGGCTTAGCGCAGCCGTCCTGTCCTGGGGCTGCGGCGTAATGATGTACCTGGCAGTAAACGGATGGCGCAAGACACAGAATCCCATATTGGTTATCATGCCTATCATGTTCTTTATCCTGTGTGGTTTTGAACACTGCATTGCCAATTTCGGTTATTTCTGGATATGGATCGGCAGGGAAGGATTTGCACATATAGGCGAGCGCATTGTCGACCTGCCTTGCGGTTTCTGCACGAACCTGCTTATAATGATTGCAGGCAATGCACTGGGTAGTCTCACATTCTCCAAGATATGACACGCGAAGAAAAAGTTCTCAATTTCCTGAAGGAGCACGATATCCCCTTCACCTGCTACAACCATCCCGAGGGCAAGACCATCGAGGAAGCTAAGCGCTGGTGGAAGGATGACGGCAGCGTGCACTGCAAGAACATCTTCATGCGCAACCACAAGGGAAACAAGCACTACCTGATATGCTTCCACTGCGACCACGACCTGGACATACACGACCTGGAGGCAAGACTCAAGGCTTCGCTGCAGGCTCAGGGACTCCCCTCGTGCGGCAAGCTGTCATTCGCCTCACCCGAGCGCATGCTCAGGTATCTGGACCTTGAGCCCGGCAGCGTTTCTCCGTTCGGCCTGATCAACGACACGGAGCATCACGTACACCTGTTCCTGGACGCAGTGCTCAAGAATGCCGCGACGCTGAGTTTCCACCCCAACGACTGCCGCGGAACGGTAGTTATCACAAGAAAGGACTTTGAACGCTATTTGGCAATAGTCGGAAATACATACGAATATCTGGAACTGTATTGATACAGAACAGGATGAACACAACGGACAAGAACACAAGCATATTCCAGCACCCTGTATGGGTTGCCATCCTTGCATCCACAGCAGCAATCGTGTGGGGCTGGGCATATCCGCTGATAAAGATAGGCTTTGCCGAATTCCAGATCGAGCAGTCCATGACCGGCAGCAAGATGCTGTTTGCCGGCCTGCGCTTCTGTCTGTCCGGTATTATCATCCTGGTTGCTGCCGTATTTACAGGACGCAGCTTCCGCCTTAAGCCACAGATCGGGAACGAACACCTTAGCAAACTCTGGGCCTGGCGCGTAGCAGCATTCGTACTTGTCTTCTCGCTGCTCAACACAACGCTCCACTATACATTCTTCTACATAGGACTGTCGCACAGCCAGGGAGCAAGGGCCGCAATCCTCAACTCGATGAGCGTCTTTCTGGTAGTCATACTCTCGTGCATCTTCTTCTATACTGACAAGATGACCACACGCAGGATTGTAGGCGTAGCCATAGGCATTATCGGAATCATGGCACTTAACGGCGATGTACTGATAAGCGAAGGAGCACTGTACAAACCAAATGAACTGTTCGGTGACTTTATGATTATACTCAACGCACTGTGCAGTGCATTCGCCTCACTCCTGACCCGCGGTCTGGCAAGAAGGCTGGATGTCTTTGTCGGAACAGGATACAGCCTCGCAATCGGAGGTGCGCTGATTATAATCCCCGGAATACTGATGGGCGGCACCCTGCCCCACGTTACGCTTTACGGTATAGTTATACTGTTGCTCCTGATAGCAATTTCCACCATAGGATTTACCCTTTACAACCGTCTGCTCACCTGCAATCCTGTGGGCAAGATAGCAATCTACAATTCGCTTATTCCTGTCGTGGGAGCATTCTCCAGCTGCTGGTGCCTGGGTGAGCCCTTCTATTGGAAATACATAGTAGCCGGAGGATTTGCGACAACGGGTATATATCTGATAAACAAAGAATAACAAGCTTATAGTTTAAGCAAAGATGAAAGAACCGAAAGGAATGTTCGCCATCCAGGGCGAACCCCAAATAGTAGAAGAGACACGCCGTCACATACTGCATGAATTCGAGGACCTCGAGTTCTACGAAGACGGCCACATATACCTTCTGCACGGACAGAGCCTCAACTCCGTTTCCGGCATAGGACACCGCTTCATACGCGAACCGTTTGACGAACAGAAACAAGCAGAGCGATACGCCCTGCGTCATGGACAGACGGCAGACTACTGGATTATGCAGTGGAAGCAGAATTCGTTCCGTGCAACGACATTGGGAACAAAGACACACGAGTTCGGCGAGAGCCTGGGATACCTGAAAGCCGGACATCCCGAACTTATCCGCGACAGCATCAAACCCCAGTATATGCCCGCATACAACTACCTGGCCCCCATTCATCCCAAGGAGGAAGCCATCGTGCAGTTCATGCAGGACATGCCAGCATCAATGCACCTGGTACTGAACGAGACAAAGGTGTACAGCGGCAAGAATCCACGGAAGGAACGCAACCTGCAGGAGCTGATATGCGGAACATTCGACATGCTGTATTACTACGACGGTGATGGCGACGAGTCAAAGGCAGGCTTCATGGTACTTGACTACAAGACCAACAACAGCCTGTACAGCGAATATAACCAACGCTACCACAAGACACTGCTCCCACCCTTCGACAACATGATCGAAGAGGACCTCTCGCTATACACAATACAACTCAGCCTCTACGCCCTGATGCTGGAAGACATAGGCATACCCGTCATTGACCGCAGGATCGTATGGCTCAACAACGACGGTCAGTACCAGCTGATTTCCGTCAACGATGTATCGGAATACCTGCGACAATGCCTATAATTGTCCGCATAAGTGATTACTAACTTTAAATTAACATATAATGAAAATGTTCTTCTTTGCAACGGTTGCAATGCTGATTACCACAATGACAGCATTTGCCCAAGACTATCCAGTCAAGTACGGAGCTGACGTGAACGTTACAAACAACATTCACTATCCCAAGACAATCAGTATCAAGGGAACACAGTCCGACGAGTACAAAATCGAGAACATTGCCTCAGCCCCAAAGTGTGCGGCATACTTCGACAAGACATCGACCGTATTCAAGGTAAAGGCAGGTGACATCGTTACGCCCAACGTCACAATCAATGGCAGTTGGATGCACAGCTATGTCTTTGTTGACTGGAATGCGAACAAGGCATTCGATGTAAATCTCGAGGGAACAGGCCCTTATACCGCAGGCAGCGGCAACGAGCTGATGTGCTGGTCTCTGTACAGCAAGACAGGCGACGGACAGAGCGGATGGAACAGCGACGGCACTGCCGTAAGCGGCAACATCTCACTCGCTCCCGGCAGTTTCCGCATTCCAAAGGACGCACAGCAGGGAATGCAGACACGCATGCGCTACATGGTTGCATGGAACTGTGTCGACCCATCGGGCAACTACGGCAACTTTATTTCCGACGGTGGATGCATAATTGACGTAACACTGGAAATCGACGGTGTTGTAGAAGGTGATGTCCACAAGTATCCCATTGACGAATACGACGAGCCTACCGTAGACGTAACCGTACCCGAGAGCGAATGGGAAGCCATCACATCCGGCCTGCACTGCACATGGGCAAGCCGCAACGAACTGTACCTGAAGCACAGGGTTCCGCAGCTGACAGAAACCACGACTGCCGAGATTTCCGCATGGAAAGGCGAACGTGCCAATCTGGAAGCAGTCCTGTTCAGCAAGACCGATCAGGGTACCCTGCACCTTGCAGCCAGCGGCAATGCTGCCGACTGGATAGCCGTACGCTTCCTTAACTACGTCATCACAGATGACGGACGCGGTTGCGGAAACCACAATTTCTCACTCACTCCGTGGCTGGTTCCCGACGTAATAGAACAGGACAAGCCAAAGGCAATCAATGCAAAGGAAACACGTCCCGTATGGTGCTCTGTTCAGGTTCCCCGTGATGCACAGGCAGGGAAATACACCGCACAGATACAGGTATTGAACGAGCAGAACCAGGTAGTCAAGACACTGGACCTTACCATAAACGTAGACAGCCACCAGCTACCAGCAGTCGCAGACCAGAAATTCCACCTGGACCTCTGGCAGCAGCCATACTCGATAAGCCGCTACTACGAATGCGAGCGCTGGAGTCCTGAGCACATCGAGGCCCTTCGCCCATACATCAAGGCACTGGCACAGGCAGGCCAGAAGGTCGTAAGCACCATCCTGTTCTACGAGCCTTGGGGCGAGCAGACACACGACAAGTTCTCGCCGATGATCGAGACCACCAAGAAGAGTGACGGCTCATGGGCATTTGACTATACCAACTTTGACAAGTACGTCGAGCTGTGTGCCGAATACGGCATCACCGAGCAGATCAACTGCTATTCGATGGTAACATGGGACATGAGCTTCCGCTATTTCGACGAGGCATCATCAAGCTACGTCGACTGGGCACTGACCGTAGGCTCTACCGACTACAACAATCTGTGGAATGCATACCTGCAGGCATTCCGTACACACCTCGAGGCAAAAGGCTGGTTCAACAAGACCTGCATTGCAATGGACGAGCGTTCGGAATCCCAGATGCTGGCAGCATACGAGATCATCCAGGCCAACGGCTTCAAGATGGCCCTTGCCGGCAACTACCACTCGTCGCTGAACGAGAAACTGTATGATTTCTGCGTAGCATTGACACAGAGTGACAGGTTCACACAGTCCGAGCGCCAGTACCGCAAGCAGAACAACCTGATCACCACAGTATACACCAGCTGTGCCGAGAGCGAGCCCAACATATACTCCAACTCACTCCCAGCCGAAGCAGCCTTCCTGCCCATACACGTTGCAGCAAATGATCTGGACGGCTACCTGCACTGGTCATGGATCAACTGGGACGAGCATCCCCTGACAGACACCCGCTTCCGCAAGTTCGGTGCAGGAGACACATATTGCTACTACCCTGGTAACCGCAGCAGCGTACGCTTCGAGCGCCTGGTAGAGGGAATCCACCAGTTCGAGAAGATACAGATTCTGAAAGAGGAGTACAAGAACGATTCCCAGAAACTGTCCCAGCTTAACCAGTTGCTGGAAGAATGCAAGGACTACACGGTATCCGGCAGCGAATGTGCCAAGAAGGTACAGCGCATCGAGGACTTCCTGAACGGTCTGGAGGTCGAGGACGAAGGAACCATCTCCGGCTACTGGAAGATAAAGGTAGACGACACACACTACGCCAAGTCAGCAGCAAACCTGACACAGTGGTCAACGGAGCTCAGCTCACAGACGACATACGACCTGTTCCGTATCGAGGGCACATACGAGGCCTGCACGATCAAGCTTATGGGCAGAAGCAACAACATCGGTCCCGACAAGAACATGCAGTTGTTCGTAGACCAGACCACAAGCAACAAATATTCTATAATCGACGCAGGCAACGGCAAGGTAAAGCTCAAGAACAACGGCTATTGGGTATACGTCAACAACGGCACATTTACATTCAACACCAGCAATTCAACAGAACTGCAGCTTGAATACGTAATGGACAGCAAGGACCCGGTACGCACGACACTGTTCAGCACCCTTGCCGGCGGAATGGACATTCCACCCTACCGAATTCCCGGCATAACATGCGGAAAGGACGGCCGTCTGATTGCAAGTGTAGCACGACTGGTATGCGGTACCGACCCCGGTTACGGCCAGGTAGACTGCGTAGTCAAGATCAGCAATGACAACGGCAAGACCTGGAGCGCACAGGAAATAGACGTTGCCGTAGGTGATGCTTCACTGATCAACAACGTAAAGACACCTATGGAGGCCGCATACGGTGACCCCGCCATAGTTGCAGACCGCGAGAGCAACGAGGTCCTGGTAATGGCAGTAGGCGGATGTACGGTATATACCTATTCATCCACAAACCGCAGCAACCCCAACATCATCGCAGCAATACGCAGCCTGGATGGAGGCGAGACCTGGCAGACACCAGTAGAACAGACCGAAATGATCTATGGACTGTTTGACAGCGGCAACCCAATGGCAGCAGCCTTTGTAGGCGGCGGCAGGCTTTTCCAGAGCCGCATCGTCAAGGTAGGACAATATTATCGTCTGTACGCAGCCCTTGCAGCACGCCCCAACGGCAACCGCGTAATATACAGCGACGATTTCGGCCGCACATGGAAGGCCCTTGGCGGAGCAAGTGCAACACCAGTTCCCAATGGTGACGAGCCAAAGTGCGAGGAATTCCCCGACGGACGCGTAATCATAACAAGCCGTGTAGGCAGCGGACGTCTGCTTAACGTATATACATACACCAACACCGCTACCGGCGAAGGCACGTGGGAAACACAGACCAAGAGCACAATGAGCGGCCTGAGCGCAAGCCCCAGCAGCAACCCCACTAACGGCGAGATGCTCATTGTCCCCGTCAAGCGCAATTCCGACGACAAGCCCATGTACCTTGCAATGCAGTCCGTACCTACAGGCAGCAGCCGCGTGAACGTAGGTATCTTCTACAAGGAACTGAATGACCTGAGCGACATACAGAACGTAGGCACCTTCGCAGACGAGTGGAACGGTTTCTACCAGGTCAGCACAACCGCAAGCGCATACTCTTCCCTGGAACTGCAGGCTGATGACAAGATAGGCTTCTTCTACGAGGAGACCCTTACCAAGTGGGGTACCAAGCAAAACCCCGTAAGCACCAGTTTCCCGACAGGAAGCGGCACGCACAACTTTGACGGTTTCGAGAACATATACGTTCCCCTTGAACTGGAAATCATCACAGGAGGCCGCTACAGCATCAACCGCGGCATCAACCGCGGCAAGTACGTTCAGTCATACTTTACCGAACTGGTAGAGGCAAGCGACATTGATTCCGAAACACGCCAGCAGGCAATGACACTGATAAACAACTTGGGAGACAATCCCACCATCGAACAGGTTGATGCCATCAACAAGCTGCTTGCAGGAGCAGAGCCCGCTGACCCATGGGACGGCAAGACACTGACTTTCCAGAACATCCAGCAGAACGGCACAAAGTACACATTATATATAAATAACAGCAATATTCTGAGCACCAGCACCGATACACCATCCGTACTGGGAGACAAGGCCCAATTTATATGCACCAAGGAGGCAAGCGGCAAGTACAGTTTTTTTAACCCAGCCAGCAACCTGTATATGATATGGCGTGCTGGCTCAAACTACGGATATAACAACAACACAGGTACCCTGGGCACTTACAACGCCACATACTGTGACTGGAGCATCAACTCCGCCGCAAGCACCAAGGCCGACACATACTACATCGTCTCAAAGCGCAGCAACGGCACTACCGACGGTTCGCTAATACTCCTGTCCTCAGGCTCGTTTGATTCCTACAGCAACGCTATCGGCTGGACAAGCGGGTACAGCAACCTGTACTACATCAATGCCACAGACACACCTACAGGCATCAACGAGACAGAGAAAACCACAAACGCTGCCGCGCCTGCTATCTACAACCTGAACGGCCAGAAACTGACAGCCCCGCGCAGCGGCATAAACATCATCAACGGAAAGAAAGTAATCTATTGATTATATTCCGGCATATCAAGAAAAGGAAAGGGAATAGTGCTGACCACTATTCCCTTTCTTCTATTCCCACTCTATTGTTGCTGGCGGTTTTGAACTGATGTCGTAGCAAACCCTGTTAACACCCCTGACCTTGTTAATGATGTCGTTGCTGACCTTTGCCATGAAATCGTACGGCAGATGAGCCCAGTCGGCAGTCATCGCATCGGATGACGTCACCGCACGCAATGCAACGGGATTCTCGTATGTACGCTCATCACCCATCACGCCCACGCTGCGCACCTCGCTCAGCAGGATAGCACCTGCCTGCCATATCTGGTCGTACAACGTCCTACCGTCTGCCGTCCTGTATTCGCGCAGACCACGGATAAAGATATCATCGGCATCCTGCAGGATACGAATCTTCTCGCGGGTTATGTCACCCAGGATACGCACAGCCAGACCCGGGCCCGGGAAAGGATGACGCGTAATCAAGTGCTCCGGCATACCCATCGAGCGGCCCATACGGCGCACCTCGTCCTTGAACAGCCACTTGAGCGGCTCGCACAACTTTAGGTTCATCTCCTCGGGCAGTCCGCCAACGTTGTGATGGCTCTTGATCACCTTACCAGTGATGTTAAGGCTCTCGATACGGTCGGGGTAGATAGTTCCCTGCGCAAGCCAGCGGACAGCACCCTCCTGCCCTCCAACCGGCGAGGAACTGATGACCTTCTTGGCTTCGGCATCGAATACCTCGATAAAGTCACGACCTATTATCTTGCGCTTCTTCTCCGGCTCCTTGACACCAGCCAAATCACCGAGGAACTTTTCGCTCGCATCAACACCTATTACATTCAGCCCCAGGCACTCGTAGTCCTTCATTACATCCGCAAACTCGTTCTTGCGCAGCATACCGTGATCTACGAAGATACAGGTCAGTTGCCTGCCTATAGCCTTGTTCAGCAATACAGCAACTACAGACGAGTCCACACCGCCGCTGAGACCTAGGATAACACGGTCGCTGCCTATCGTCTCCTTCAGCTCACGCACCGTACTCTCGACAAACGCCTCGGAACTCCATTCCTGACGGCTGCCGCAGACATCAACCACGAAATTCTTCAGCAGCAGCGTTCCCTGCAGCGAGTGGAAAACCTCGGGGTGGAACTGTGTACCGAAAACAGGACAGCCGTCCTGTGTCGGAATATAGTATGCCGCATTCCGTACTGTCTCGGTACTGGCAACCACATGTGCCCCCTCGGGTATACGCGTGATGCTGTCCCCGTGCGACATCCATACCTGGCTGTTAGGCTCGAAGCCCGCAAACAGCGGACATTCGGTATCGACGTACTGAAGGTTCTGACGGCCATATTCGCGTGTACCGGCACTCTCGACTTTACCACCATATATGTGGCTCATATACTGCGCACCGTAGCAGATACCCAGTATGGGGTAACGCCCGCGGATATTGCTCAGGTCAACATGGAATGCATCGTCGGCATATACGCTCAGCGGCGAACCGCTCAGGATAACGCCAATGACGTCTGGATCATCATGCGGAAACTTGTTATAAGGCAAGATCTCGCAAAAAGTATCCAACTCGCGCACACGGCGGCCTATCAGTTGTGTGGTCTGCGACCCAAAATCAAGAATGATGATTTTCTGCATTACTTTATGAAATATATATCTGTCTGCAAAGGTAGGTATTTTTTACGAATAAAACCACATTATTAAATTTAAATAAGTAACTTTGCAGAAAAGCAATTATGAAAATCAAAGAGAGATATGATTTCCTGATTGAATATTTTCAACGGGAAATGCCTGTGGCAGAGACCGAGCTACACTACAGCAACCCCTTCGAACTGCTGGTTGCCGTAATACTCAGCGCACAATGTACGGACAAGCGCATCAATCAGGTTACACCGCGCCTGTTCCATGACTACCCCACCCCCGAGGCAATGGCAATGGCAAGCGAGGAGGTAATTTATGACTATATACGCTCTGTCTCCTACCCCAACAACAAGGCACGCCATCTGGTCGGAATGGCACGTATGCTGATGAGTGATTTTGGCGGCGAGGTTCCATCTACCGGCGAACAGCTGGAACGCCTGCCAGGTGTAGGGCGCAAGACCGCAAACGTCATCCAGGCCGTCATCTTCCAGAAGGCAAGGATGGCCGTGGACACACACGTGTTCCGCGTAAGCCACCGCATAGGACTGGTCAGCGACAAATGCACCACACCCCTGTCGGTAGAGCGTGAACTGACACGACACCTGCCCGACGAGATAATACCCACGGCCCATCATTGGCTTATCCTGCACGGCCGCTACGTATGCCAATCGCGAACTCCACATTGCGAAAAGTGCGGCTTAACAGCCATTTGCAAAGATTTCCGCAGTGCGCGCTTGCACAAATAAAATATAATATGTAACTTTGGCAACGCAAATAATGTAATATCAAATATCAAAAACTACAAAACAATGACTATCAAAGATTACAATTTCTCTGGTAAGAAAGCTATCGTTCGTGTTGATTTCAACGTACCCATGAAGGAAGGCGTTATCACCGACGATACACGTATCCGCGGTGCCCTGCCCACACTGAAGCACATCCTCGATGGCGGCGGTGCCCTGATTATCATGTCTCACATGGGCAAGCCAAAGGGCAAGGTTAAGCCCGAACTGTCCCTGGGTCAGATCAAGGATGCAGTTGCTGCAGCCCTGGGTGTTGCCGAGGTCAAGTTCGCTCCCGACTGTGCAAAGGCTGCCGACGCTGCTGCTGCACTCAAGCCAGGCGAGGTACTGATGCTCGAGAACCTGCGCTACTATCCCGAGGAGGAAGGCAAGCCCGTAGGCGTTGAGAAGGGCACTCCAGAGTACGACGAGGCAAAGAAGGCCATGAAGGCATCTCAGAAGGAGTTCGCCAAGACTCTGGCAAGCTACGCTGACTGCTATGTAATGGACGCATTCGGTACTGCACACCGCAAGCACGCCTCTACAGCAGTTATTGCCGACTATTTCGATGCCGACAACAAGATGCTGGGCTTCCTGATGGAGAAGGAGGTACAGGCTGTTGACAACGTACTGAACAACATCAAGCGTCCGTTCGTTGCCGTAATGGGCGGCTCTAAGGTATCTACCAAGATCGGTATCATCGAGAACCTGCTGGGCAAGGTGGACAAGCTGATCCTGTGCGGCGGTATGACATATACATTCGTCAAGGCACACGGCGGCGAGATCGGTGACTCTATCGTAGAGCTGGACAAGCTGGACGTTGCACTTAACGTCGAGAAGCTTGCAAAGGAGAACAACGTGGAGCTGGTACTGGCAGAAGACTCTGTTTGCTGCACAGGCTACGATTTCAGCACATTCCAGGTCAAGGAAGGCGCCAAGGTAGAGGTATTCCCATCCAAGGAGATTCCTGCAGGTTACGAGGGTCTTGACGTAGGTCCCAAGTCTGCTGCCAAGTTTGCTGCTGCCCTTGAAGGCGCAAAGACCATCCTGTGGAACGGCCCTGCAGGCTGCTTCGAGTGTGATGATTTCTGCGCAGGTTCACGCGCTGTAGGCGATGCCATCGCCAAGGCAACTGCCGAGGGAGCATTCTCGCTGATTGGTGGCGGTGACAGCGTTGCATGCTGCACCAAGTTCGGCCTGACCGACAAGGTTTCCTACATCTCAACTGGTGGCGGTGCACTGCTCGAGGCTATCGAGGGCAAGGTTCTGCCAGGCGTTGCAGCAATCAAGGGATAAATGACAAGGGCAATAGCTCTTTTTATAACAACTATCATGATACTGGCCTCCTGTCAAAAGCAGGAGGTCAGTCATTCCACTTCACAGGGCACAGACTCACTTGCCCTGAAAGTTGCCCTGCTACCCATTGCCGAGTGCGACACGCTCCGCAATATGGTACAGAGCGGCGAGGCAGACAGCATGGGGCTAAGCGTCATGATTATGGAATACAATTCCATGATGGATATTGACACCGCAATAATCAAGAACCGCGCCCATATCTATCTTGCCGATGCCGAACGCATAAAGCACATGCCCGAGGCAGTACGCCCGAAACTGCTGAAACAGCAGCCCGTAAAATACCACATCATTGCCAACCGTACAAAGCGCATACGCAAACTGGTATCGCTCAAGGAACACATGGTAGGCTGCCCGCGATGGTGCTGCCTGGATACATGGCTGGATCAGGTTGTGGACTCGTCACGCCTGAAAACTACGGACGTCTATCACGCCCAGATAAACAGCATACCCCTGCGTGCCTCAATGGTGCACGAAGGACTGCTGGATGCAGGCGTAATACCATCACACTATGCAGATACGCTGATAAAAGCCGGTCACCGCGTATTGGCAACAAAGAAACTGACCGGTATGGGCTGGTACGCAGCCCCGGGCCTGGAAGTGGACAGCATCCACAAGGACCACATTAAACTATTCTTGGAAATACTATCCGGGAGGAAGCACAAATGAAACGTGAGCAACTTGAACTTGAGGTCAACAGGCTGTTGCATGAATGGATTGCAACAGACACACGTCCGTCACGCTATGCAGCATGGCTCCTCCTGCTTAAGATATGGTTGTGGAAGGCCGACGATGGTGAAGACCACCAACCCTTTCCCAACGAATACCTGAACCGGCTGATACAGATGGTTCACGACCAGAACCGCGCCACAAGGGCAACCGCCCTCAGTGCCGTAGTGATGATCGTGATGAAATACGAACGGCTGCTGCCAAAGGACATACTGCAACAACTGCAGACGTGGCGCAGCGACAAGCTTATCAGCAAGGAACTGATGGAGGTGCAGGCCAATTTTGCAATGAGCATACTGGGCGACAGTATAATGAACAAGAGCAAGAGGAAGCTGCAACGAGCCATTATCGAAAGCATCAGGAAGAAGGAAACTGACTCGTCCGAATACAAGAAAAAGATGGACGGGTATATGAAGGAAATACTGCATCTGGTCGAGGAAGGTGTTGACGTTAACGCCAGCAGTTTCAGCCAGGTATGCAATACACCTTTCTTCGCTACGCTGAAGAACTGGCTGCTGGATTTCGATGCCAACCACCCAGGACTGGAACTGAGCGATTCGGACCGCAGGATTATGACGATGTCCCTGCGGAATACCAACCTGTGCGAACTGGACAAGTACGCCTTCTCCGGTCACATGGACTCGATGCTGACCAAACACCGCATTGGCAAGGAAGACCGCGAGAAACTGGCAGAGATTGCCGAGATGATGGAAACAGGAGAGGTAGAGGACCTGAGCGATATGTTCTCGTACCGCAACGTATTCCAGACAATGTACAGGTTCTTCAACTACTCGCCTTGGCACGAGGTACTTGAAAACCCCTTCCACTTCGGCCCCTATCTCTCGGACACAGCCCTGCTTATGCCCATACTTACGGACGATTTCCTATGGAAGGCAGCACAATGGTTTGCACGATACGGAATGTACACACATCCTGCCATGTATCTCAGGACACTGCTGACACGTAACGGAGAACGTCAGGAATGGATGCGACTGCTGGTCGACTGCGACCAGCACCTGGGCGAGACACAGGAACAGCTGATCCTGCTGCAGAAGCTGGAGGAAATGAATCCGCAGGACATCTCCATCGCCCAGCAGCTGGGTATGGTGCTTACACACATGGGAGAATACGAGCAGGCACTACCCTATCTGTTCCATGCTGATGTAGTCGAAAGCCAGGACCCTGAGGAAAAGAAGGAAATAGCACGTAAAAGCCACGATACAAACCGCGCAATTGCATGGTGCTCACTCATGACCAGGAACGTAAAGCGCAGCGAACGCTACTACAAGCGCCTGCTCAACTGGGAGGGAGGTCCCAGATGGGAAGATCTGCTCAACGCAGGACATTCGGCCTGGCTTAGCGGCAACCCCGAACGTGCCCGTATCCTGTACACAAAGGCATTGAAACAAAAGGCAGCAGGAAAGTCCCTGGGCAAGGAGCAATTCCTACAACCTTTGACAAACGACACCCCCTACCTGGAACACATAGGTTTCACCACAGAGGATATCAACCTTATGTGTGAAGGAATCTCCATGGATTGACCCACGAAGAATCTCATTTATTTTTTTTCATAAAAAGAAAGAGCAAACACCGCTGTTAGACGATGTTTGCTCTGTTTTTACTCCTTGGAGTATGTCCTGCCGAACCAAACTTAGTTCAGCTCATACGCGCTGATGTCTGTGCCCATTGGACGAGCCAGACCGTCGGTACCTGTAGTCGGGTCCTGCTTGGGATCACTACTATTACCACCCGAAGCAGGAGTCTCGGTAACAATGTTACCACCGCTGCCAACTAAGATATGACTCTCTGTCTCTACACCCAGTACCTGAATAGAAGGATTCTTGAAAATCTTTTTCATCGTTTTATCTCGTTTTTATTTTATATGGCTTTTATCCCATTCCTCTCCCCTT
>OCTX012282118.1_pt1 | contig 65767 bp, 49 predicted proteins | sample 1539691 | NCBI WGS metagenome assembly OCTX01 (sample SAMN02144231, study PRJEB22623) | gut metagenome | biome: sheep rumen | host: Ovis aries | place: New Zealand
ACTTTTGAACATCCACAGAGAGCGATTACCCCCGGGCAGGCAGTTGTCCTGTACGATGGGGACATTGTTCTCGGCGGAGGCAGGATTGTTAATAGTTCTGATATAGGGAGGGAATGATATGGCTTCAGTTGTTGCAGTATGTATCAGTGAAAAAAAAGGAGTGCTGAATAAAGATTGTGCCAATCCGATAACGACAGTGCTCATTTTTCAGTTTTACTGTTTTATGAACACTGCTCTAATGCGCTGGATTTTTTTGTCAGTAAGGAAAGAAACTCTTAGAAAAAGAAGGAGCCTACCTGGTCCACCCCATCCGTTCCACCTCAGCCTTCATCTGACGTACGGTCAGCAGCGCGTTATAATAGGCTTCGTTCGGATCCTGAAAAGTTTTCTGCCAGTCGATTCCCCGCTCACCTACCGTGAACAGCAGATAGCTCCCGTCCTTCTGGCGATTCAGGCGCACACTGTACATAGGGGCGGAATCTGTGTTTAGCTTAAAATCTACCGCCGCATCAAGCCCCTCGGTGCGGATTGCCTCCAGCAGCGATTTTTCTGTGTTGAGTTTCTCCATCTCTTCCCGGCGTTTTTTCAGGACTAGCGCAACGATCTCCTCCTCGCTCCTAACATGCTGATCAGCGCCGCCCTGATCGCCAGAAACGGCCTTTTCTTTATTATGCCAAAAGAAACCCATGTCGCTCTCTCCTTTCCGGAAGAAAATGTCTTGCTTACAAAATAGGAGCAGCTGTTATGCCGCTCCTTCAAAAATCCAATATTTAAGCCATTTGCGACTTATTTAAAATATCTCTCCAACAGACCTTTCAGTGCCTTGCCGTGTCTTGCCTCGTCGCGGGCCATCTCATGGACGGTGTCATGGATCGCGTCAAGGTTCAGAGTCTTTGCCTTCTTGGCCAGCTCGGTTTTGCCGGCGGTAGCGCCATACTCAGCCTCTACACGCATCTCCAGATTCTTCTTGGTGCTGTCAGTAACGACCTCGCCCAGAAGCTCGGCAAATTTGGCTGCATGCTCAGCCTCCTCATAGGCTGCCTTCTCCCAATACAGACCGATCTCCGGATATCCCTCACGATAAGCGACGCGGGCCATTGCCAGATACATACCGACCTCAGAGCACTCGCCCTCGAAGTTGGAGCGAAGGCCTTCCTTGATCTCTTCGGGAACATCAGATGCGATGCCGACTACGTGCTCAGCAGCCCAGACCATTCCCTCTTCCTTAACCTCTACAAATTTCTCTGCCGGAACCTTACATACCGGGCATTTCTCCGGGGGGGTATCTCCCTCAACGATCGTTCCGCATACGGTACATCTCCATTTTGCCATAGTTTGCTCTTCCTTTCTTTTTTTAGCTATTCAATTCTCTGTCTGCAGGTTTCTGTGCAGCGCTCTGCGGTGAGGTTCACATCGCCTCTTGCGTCTTGCAGTCTCCGCAGAGTCCGTAATAATTCACCTGGCAGTCCTGCACGATACCGTCAAGCTGCCTGGCCTGCATCCGCAGTGCTGTCCGGTCTGCCGGCTCTACATCCGCGATTCTTCCGCATCTGGTGCAGATAAAATGATCGTGGGGCTGCAGGTTGCCGTCATAGCGAACGGCTCCGTCTGTGGATGCCAGACGCTGGATCTCCCCGATCTCTGTGAGAAGGGAAAGATTCCGGTAAACGGTTCCGAGGCTGACGCTGGGGTAATCCTTACGGATATCTGCATAGATCATATCCGCCGTGGGATGGTCCCTTCGATGCATCAGATTACTCTTGATTGCATCTCTCTGGCGGCTGTGTTTCAATGCTGCCATCAGTCTCATCCTTTCTGTAAATATCCTGAAAACAAGAATAATTACTGATTTTATTTTAACGAAAAGACTGCCGGTTAGTCCAGTGTAACAGGTGCGAAAACGGCACGTTTTTCTGCTTGTCCAGGCCGCCGTCCGGGACGTATACTTATGGCAAAAGCAATTCGCCCGCCGGGCAGGACCACATCTGTCTGCCGCTTCTCCGAGGGATCCCCTGTTCCGCTTTTTTCCGCCTTTTTCCACATTTTATGATCATGCAGTCGCATTTTGTACAAAAAAAGGAGACCGGCTTTTGACCGATCCCCGCGCACTATTATGATATACTCCCCTGGAGGTAGGGTCTCCTCCATGCATGGAAAGCCTGCAAACAATGTATTGTATGCATTTTTTGCTTCTCATACAAGATTTAGTATAAGCCAATTCTGTCTGCAGTGCAATAGAAAAAAGATTTCCATTCGGAAATTTATGCAGCCCGAACGGGGTGACGTACCGGATCCGTCCTCTTGTTATGCGTAAACAATAGCCTCGTCATGCCGATAAAGCATTAGCCCTTGATTTCCTCTATGATAGTATAGCTTTTGGAGGATTTTGTCATGAATTTTACTGAGCTGCGCAACTTCATAAAGGTGGCAGACCTCGGCAGCTTTGAAAAGGCCAGCCGGGATCTGTTTCTGAATCCTTCTTCGGTGATCCGGCAGATCAATTCCCTGGAAAAAGAGACGGGACTTGTCCTGTTTAACCGGACTCCCCAGGGGGTAAAGCTGACTTCCTCCGGAAAATGTTTTTACTATGACGTGACAGCTCTTCTCTCTAAAATGGATGAAGCAGTGCTCAAAGCTCGCACTGCTTCTGATGACCAGTCAAACGTGGTCAGTATAGGTGTATCTCTTTCTGAGCCTTTCCGGGATTCCCGTCTGGCCCAGAAGGTCCTTCCGCTGCTCCGTTACCATGCCTTTCGAATGGTGCAGTACCGCTCCGATGAGATGGACCGCGGCCAGATTATCTCTGATCTTGGAAAGCAGATCGATCTTTTCCCGGCCTGCTGCGGCTTTGGTTCTCTGCAGAAGCGGTTTCCGTTTTTTGCTCTGTACCGCTCGGCCTGCATGATCGCCCTTCCGCACAGCCACACGCTTGCCCGCAAGAAAGCTCTGACATTTGCAGACCTTGCCGGACAGACGATCTACGTCCCTGATCCGGCTATCGACACCAGCCTTCAGGCGGCTGCCGGACGGTTTTCCGGAGAAGTGCAGGATGTACGCCTGATCGAGACGGATACCTTCTCGATCTCTGCCTGCAACATGGCCGCCATCTCAGGCAGTCTGATCCTGTGCACAGAGGACTGGCATATCGCCCATCCTTCTCTCTGTCTCAAGCCGCTGGCGGAAGATATCTCCGTGCCCTTTGGCTTTTTCTATGACCGGGAGCCGTCGGATGCGGTGGCTAAGCTTCTTCTGCTTCTCCGTTCAAGGGGCTACAGCGGCAATATCGAGGATCTCGTCTGACAGACGTGCAAACTCCTCCAGGGTGAGTGTCTCGCCCCGGACATTTGCCGGAAAGCCTGCCCGGCGGATCGCTTCTTCTGCCATCTCCCTGGACAGATTCAGTTCCTTGCTGCCGCGAAGGCCGTTCATCATTGTTTTTCTCCGCTGCGCGAAGGATGCCCGGATGACCCGGAACATCAGCTCCTCATCCCGTACCGGTATCTTGTCGTTTGTCCGCTTTGTCAGCCGGATGACCGCACTGTCCACATTTGGCCGCGGAATAAAGCATCCAGGCGGCACGATCGCCGTGATCTCCGGCTCTGTATAATACTGTACAGCCAGAGACAGCGCGCCGTAATCTCTGCTGCCCGGCCCTGCCTGCATCCGGTCAGCCACTTCCTTCTGCACCATCACCGTGATCGACTGGATGGGCAGATTCTTTTCCAGCAGCTCCATCAAAATCGGCGTCGTAATATAATAGGGCAGATTTGCCACGACCTTGATGGGCGCTCCTCCGTTCCTCTCCTCGACAAAACGGTCCAGGTCCAGCTTCAGGATATCGCTGTGAATGACCTCCACATTATCCCAGTCCGAGAGGGTATCCTCCAGGATCGGGATCAGATTGCGGTCGATCTCCACGGCATATACCTGTTTTGCCGCATAAGCCAGATATTGGGTCAGGGTTCCTATCCCTGGCCCAATTTCCATGACAGAATCTTCTGGTCCTACCCCGGCTGCCCGGACGATGCCGTCCAGGATATTGCCGTCGACCAGAAAATTCTGTCCATATTTTTTCTGAAAGCGAAATCCATATTTGTTCAGGATCTCGATTGTACTGCCGGGTGTTCCCAGCCACGGTTCTCTTTTCAAAAAGCTTCCCGTCCTCTTCTTTCTGCCGCTGATCAGGAAAGATCAAAATCCCTCTCTCTGAGGATGATCGTCTTGTCCTTGCCGCCCTTTCTCGGCCGGCGGCCCTTTGTCGCATGGCTGATCGCCTTGTCGATCATATCCTTAACTCTGGAGATGGTGACCGGCTCCTCCTCTGTCTGGCTATTGCCGATGCTTGTATACAGAGCCAGGATCGCCATATCATCGATCTTGCAGTCATTCTCTGTCGCGTAGGTCCGGGCGAAGGTGATCAGCTCGTCATTGGTAAATACCGGGATCGAGATCACCTTGTCGAACTTGGCGGCAAACTGCGGATATTTCTTCAGGAAGGCACGCATGTTGTTCTTCTCATCCTCGATGATCATGATCATGCAGTCCGTGCGGAACTCCATTGCCTGGCTGAGCTTCTCGACCGTCTGCTCCTCCATGCGGCTGACATCCTCGATCATCAGGAAGCCGCCCGCCATCTTATTTACGATGCTGGCGGGATCCTTCCCGTTCATTTTTTCTCCGTTGACGCGGGCTACCTTTGCTGCCTCCATGCCAAGATCCTGGCACATCGTCAGCACCAGTCCCTCAGAGAGCCTTGACTTGCCGGTGCCCACAGCACCCATAACGGCGATATTGCCGTGAAGCGAGGTCTTCTCGCCTGCATGCTCATAGACACTGCCGATTGCTTCGAGGATCTGGCTGTCCATGCCCGGTACGCGGGCAAAGTAAGTAAAGATCTTTCTCTGCTCCTCGCTCATGCGGGTGGGCTTTGCCTTGTTCAGGATACGGATCCTTCTCTCCTCAGGCGTCTCCTCGCTGAGGATCTTATCGATGGAGATCGGTACCGTATTCTGTCCCAGCAGATTGAGCGGGATGGTGCGGGTCCTGCGCTCTTCGGGCGTCGGCTCCGGATCCGGTACCTCAAGCTCTTCGATATAATGAGGCTTTCTGACCGTTTCTGCCGGCTCCTCTGCAGCTTCCTCAGAGGCTTCATCAGCCTGTTCCATCTCAGGTGTATCTTCAGAGACATCTTCCTGTGCATCGGCATCGGCCTCTGCCTCTGTATCCGCCTCATCTTCTGCTGTCTCCAAAATCTCCTCCGGAGCAGCTTCATCCTCTGCAGCCTCGGCCTGGACAGGCTCTTCTTCAGCTTCTTCTTCAGCAAAGGTATCTTCTTCCGGAACTGCTGCCTCTTCTTCTGCTTCCGGCTCAGCTTCCGGCACGGGCTCGTCTTCCTCTTCTGCAAAGCCAGCTGCATCGCTCACTTCAGCAAAGCTGGCGGCAGCTTCTACGGGCTCCTCGTCCATCTCCGGAATAAACAGTTCGCCGGCTTCCATCTCCGGATATTCCCTGGTTTCAGAAGGCTCTTCTGCAGGTGCATCCTCGGATGCATCCGGTTCCATATCCTCGATCACTTCGCCCTCGGCAGCCGGGGCTTCATCGGTCGTATTGGCCATATTGCCGGCCGCGATCTCCTCCGAGAAGGATCCTGCCGTCTCGGACAGGAATTTCTCCAGATTGAACTCTTCCGGCTCGGCAGCGCTTTCCTCTGCGGGCTCTGCTTCCGGACGAACGTCGCCGGGAACAGCATCCAGGGAAAGCTCCTCATTTTCCAGATCTCTCACCTTCAGGACGCCTTCATCCGGCTCATCCAGCACAAGGGTGCCGGTGTCCGCAACGCTTCTGCGGAATTCCGGCTCCTCCGGAACCATATCCTCCTCGTCCTCGTCGTCGTCATCTCTTCCGAACACAGACAGGAAGCTTCTTGCGATCTTTTCCTTGAGATCACCTGCCGCAGCGCTGACACCTGCCGCGGTCGCGGCGGCTGCCTTGGCAATATCCTCTGCCGCTTCTGTCGCAGCTGCTTCCGCCTCCTGGACAGCCCCCTTCGGCTCCTCGCCAAGGACCATCTCCGGTTCAGCCTTCTCTTCAGGCTCCTCGCTCTCGGGCAGTTCGATCTGCTCCGGAAGGACGACCTCGGAAACGGGTTCCTTCTCGGCAGGCTTTACTGCCGGCAGCGGCTGCGTACGGTCTCTTCTTGCGTTCACCCAGGCATTTGCGCGCACGCTGGCATCCTGGCTGGCACCGCTCTCCTCCGGCAGCTCGGGCAGACTCTGTGAATCGCCTGCCGGGCTGTAGGCCAGTTTCATCTTATCATACATGCTCTGCTGGGACGGGGAGAGCTGGGCATAGCGCATCTTCAGCTCCATCGCCTTCTTGACATAACGTCCCTCAGAGAACCACAGGATCAGATCATCGCAGGTATCGATGCACTTCCGGGTATCGCCGGCCTTTGCATACAGAGCCGCAAGCTCATACGCCCAGCGCTCGGTGTACTCCCTGTCCTTATAGTCCTCCAGCACATCGATCTGTGCCTGAAGCGGTGCTTTCTTTGCCTTGTACAGCTTATACTGAAGCAGACACAGGTTGTTGTCGTTCTTTGCCACCTTGGAATATTCTCTGAAGTAACGCTCGGCCTCATCGATCTCTCCAAGTTTCAGGCACACCTCGACCAGACGTCCCAGAATGCCTCTTCCGATGGACGCACGGCTGCGTGCAAGCACAAGGATCTCCTTGGTCTTGGCGTAATCCTTATTCACTTCATAAACGTCAGCGACCATGTTCAGGGTATTGATGCTCTTTACGCGCCGCCAGTCGACCTCTTCGACGACCCTGAGCGCGTTTTCGTAATCCTTCTCCCTCACATAGCCGGTCAGTTCATCTAATTTCTGATGATATTCCTCTTTATCCAAGGTGTTACCTCCCGTATTGCTTCCGTTAGTATCCCTGATACCATATTATTACAAAATTGTTATAAAATAAAGATTATTTTACGGCAATTTTGTCAAGGTGCCAGATATCCTCTACATATTCCTCAATTGTACGGTCGGAGCTGAATTTTCCGGCTTTCGCCACATTAAGGATCGCGCTCTTCGCCCATTCAGCCTCGCGGCGGTACTTGTCCTCGACTCTTTCCTGTGCAGCTGCATAGGACTTGAAGTCAGCAAGGATGAAGTATACGTCTGCACGGTTTCCGTTGCTCGGATACAGCAGAGAATTGTAGAGGTCGCGGAACAGCTCCATGTCGCCGTGGGAGAATGTCCCGTTGATCAGCTGCATCAGGACCTGACGGATATCCGCGTCATTGTTGAAGTACTGCATCGGATCGTAGCCGCCCCAGCGCTCAAAATCGATGACCTGGTCAGAGGAAAGGCCGAAGACAAAGGCGTTCTCCTCGCCGACCTCTTCCACGATCTCAACGTTTGCGCCGTCCATGGTGCCCAGGGTAAGAGCGCCGTTCAGCATGAACTTCATGTTGCTGGTTCCGGACGCCTCCTTGCTGGCGGTGGAGATCTGCTCGGATACATCTGTCGCTGCAAAGATCAGCTCTGCGTTGCTTACCCGGTAGTCCTCGATGAAGACGACCTTGATCTTGTTTTTGATGCTCTTGTCGTTGTTGATGACCTCGGCCACATTGTTGATCAGCTTGATGATCTTCTTTGCCCGCTCATAGCCCGCACTGGCCTTTGCGCCAAAGATGAAGGTTCTGGGATAGAAGGGCAGCTCCGGATGTGTCTTGACCTTGTTGTACAGATACATCACGTGCAGGATGTTCATCAGCTGTCTCTTGTACTCATGCAGACGTTTGACCTGTACATCAAAGATAGACCGGGGATCGATCTCGATGCCATTGTGCTCAAGCACATATTTTGCCAGGCGGACCTTGTTCTGGTACTTGATGTTCATGAATTCCGCCTGTGCCTTCTCGTCGCTGGCATAAAGCGCCAGACGATTCAGCTGCATCAGGTCGGTCGGCCACTCGCCGCCCACATGATCGGTGACCCAGGCTGCCAGCAGCGGATTGCCGTGCATCAGGAAACGGCGCTGGGTAATGCCGTTGGTCTTGTTGCTGAACTTCTCCGGCATCATCTCAAAGAAGTCGTGCAGTTCACGCTTCTTAAGGATCTCGGTATGAAGTCTTGCAACACCATTGACGGAGAATCCGCCGACGATGGCAAGGTTTGCCATGCGGACCATACCGTCGTAGATGATGGCCATGCTGCGGATCTTCTCCTCGCTGTTCTGGGGATACTGCCGGCGGATCTGGTCGCAGAACCGGCGGTTGATCTCCTCGACGATCTGATAGATACGGGGAAGCAGCTGGCTGAACAGCTCGATCGGCCATTTCTCCAGAGCCTCGCTCATGATCGTATGGTTGGTGTAGGCACAGGTCTTTGTGACGACCTCCCAGGCCTCCTCCCACTCAAGGCCCTGCTCATCCAGAAGGATACGCATCAGCTCCGGCACGGCCAGTGTCGGATGGGTATCGTTCATATGGAAGCAGGCCTTCTCGTGCAGCTTGCGGATGTCATCGTGATGGCTCATGTATTTCTCGACAGCGGTCTGCACACTGGCGGATACGAAGAAATACTGCTGTTTCAGACGCAGCTCCTTGCCTGCCATGTGGTTGTCGTTGGGGTACAGGACCTCGGTAATGGTGCGGGCCAGGTTCTCCTGCTCGACCGCCTTGTGGTAATCACCCTTGTCGAAGGAATCCAGTGAGAAATCATTGATAGCCTCTGCATCCCAGATACGCAGGGTGTTGACGACATTGTTGTTGTAGCCGACGATCGGCAGATCGTAGGGGATGGCGCGAACGCTGGAATACCCCTCCTGATGATAGAAGTTTCTTCCGGTCTTCTCGTCATAGTCAACGGCAACGTAACCGCCGAACTTGATCTCCTTTGCATACTCAGGACGCTTCAGCTCGAACGGATAGCCGCCATCCTTGAGCCAGTTGTCCGGCTTCTCGACCTGATAGCCGTCCCGGATCTGCTGGCGGAACATACCGTAATGATAGCGGATACCGCATCCATAGGCACTGTATCCAAGGGTGGAAAGAGAATCCAGGAAGCAGGCGGCAAGTCTGCCAAGACCGCCGTTGCCGAGGGCGGGATCCCGCTCCTCGTCCTCGATCGCATTCAGATCGATGTCCAGCTCCTGCAGTGCCTTCTTGACTTCATCATAGGCCGTAAGCGCCAGAAGATTGTTGCCAAGATACCGTCCGGTCAGGAACTCCATGGACATGTAGTAGACGATCTTCGGATCCTCTTCCTTCATGACCTGCTGGGTCTTCATCCAGTTGTCAATGATGACATCCTTGACCACCAGACATACCGCCTGGTAGATCTGGTGAGGAGTGGCCTCCTCCAGCGTTGTGCGGAACAGATTCTTGACCTCGGATCTGACTTCCTTTTTAAATGCTTCTTTTTTGAAAATCGGGTCTAACATGCGATATAATTTCCTTTCCTTGCTCGTTACTGCTTCTCTACGCCGAGCTCTACTTCCTCAGCATTGATCTTCCAGGACTTTGTATAGCCCATGGTCTCGCCGATCACGATATCATCGGCCAGAACGACACTGGCGATCTTTTCACGGTTATCCTGCAGGATCTTTGCGATCCGGTCATTTCCGCGGGCAAAGACTTTGATGCGGTCCATGACCTCAAAGCCAGCTTCCTTACGCATGGTCTGGATCTTGCTGATCAGCTCAGCGACAAAGCCCTCCTCGACCAGCTCAGGCGTCAGTCTGGTATCCAGCATGACGGTTACGCCCTGGTCTGCCTGGGTGACAAAGCCCTCAGACTGGGCGATCTCGATCAGGAGATCCTCCCTGGTCAGAGAAACGCTCTGTCCGTTCACCTCGATGACCAGCTCACCGTCTGCGTTCAGTCTCTCCACCGCGTCTGCGCCGTCAAGGCCGGCAAGTGCATTGCGGATGCCGCCCACCAGCTTGCCGAACTTCGGTCCGACCGTCTTGAGCTGCGGCTTGATGGAATACTCCACACGAATGTCGTCGGAGAATTCGACGCTGCGTACATTCAGCTCATCCTCGATGATCTCGGTATAGAAGTTAGAAAGCGTAAAGTCAGCCTTTACAAACATTCTGGCTACCGGCTGTCTGTTCTTGATGCCGGATGCGTTTCTTGCAGCACGGCCAAGGACAACGATCTGCAGCAGATCCTTCATCGTCTCCTCGAGCTCGGGATCGATCCACTCCTCTCTGACCGCCGGGAAATCGCACAGATGAATGCTTTCCGGTGCGGACGGATCCACGGTTCTGACCAGATTCTGATAGATATCCTCGGTCATGAAGGGGATCATCGGAGCGGCAGCCTTGGAAAACTCCACAAGGGCTGTGTACAGGGTCATATATGCGTTGATCTTGTCCTGTTCCATTCCCTTTGCCCAGAAGCGCTCACGGGAACGGCGGACATACCAGTTGCTCATGTCGTCGACAAAGCTTTCCAGTGCTCTTGCAGCCTCCGGGATCCGGTAGTTCTGCAGATCCTCATCGACCTTGCGGATCGTGGTGGCCAGGCGGGACAGCAGCCACTTGTCCATGACGGACAGGCTGTTGTAATCCAGGCTGTACTTGGTCGGATCAAAGGAGTCGATGTCCGCATACAGCACGAAGAAGGCATAGGTGTTCCAGAGGGTTCCCATGAAACGGCGGGAATACTCGGTCACGGCCTTGCCGTGGAAACGGTTCGGCAGCCACGGGGCACTGTTGATATAGAAATACCAGCGGATCGCATCTGCGCCGTAGGTCTCCAGGGCTTCAAAGGGATCGACCGCATTGCCCTTGGATTTGCTCATCTTGGAGCCGTTCTCATCCAGAACATGGCCCAGAACGATAACGTTCTTGTACGGAGCCTTGTTGAACAGCAGCGTGGAGATCGCCAGAAGGGAATAGAACCAGCCTCTGGTCTGGTCGACAGCCTCGGAGATAAACTCCGCGGGGAACTGTGCCTCAAATATCTCCTTGTTCTCAAAGGGATAGTGATGCTGTGCAAAGGGCATGGAACCGGAATCGAACCAGCAGTCGATGACCTCCGGCACGCGGTGCATGATCTTGCCGCACTCCGGGCAGCGCACAGTGACTTCATCGATATATGGCCGGTGAAGCTCGATGTTCTCCGGACAGTTATCGGACATTTCCTTCAGCTCGGCCTTGCTGCCGATGGAGTGCATGTGTCCGCAGTCCTCACATACCCAGATATTCAGCGGTGTGCCCCAGTAACGGTTTCTGGAAATACCCCAGTCCTGCACGTTCTCCAGCCAGTCGCCAAAGCGGCCCTTGCCGATGCTCTCGGGGATCCAGTTGATGGTGTTGTTGTTGCGGATCAGGTCATCTTTGACTGCCGTCATCTTGATGAACCAGGACTCGCGTGCATAGTAGATCAGCGGTGTGTCACAGCGCCAGCAATGCGGATACTCATGCTCGAATTTCGGTGCAGAGAACAGCTTGCCTTCCTTGTCGAGATCCTTGAGGATCTCCGGATCTGCCTTTTTGACAAACATGCCTGCGTAAGGCGTATCCTGGGTCATCTCACCCTTGCCGTCAACAAACTGCAGGAACGGCGTGTTGTAGCGGGTGCAGACACGGTTATCGTCCTCACCAAAGGCCGGAGCGCAGTGAACGATACCGGTACCGTCTGTCATGGTAACATAGTCGTCGCACATGACAAAGAAGCCCTTTTTGCCCTTCTGCTTTGCAGCAGCCTCACCGGCAAAGGCAAACAGCGGCTCATATTCCTTGTATTCCAGATCACTTCCGACAAAGGTCTCGAGGATCTCGTAGGCCTTCTCTCCTTCCGGAGCCAGGGGCCCAAGGACCTTGTCCAGAAGTGCCTCTGCCATATAATAGGTAAAGCCGTCAGCAGCCTTTACCCGGCAGTAGGTATCCTTCGGGTTGATGCAGAGTGCCACGTTGGAAGGCAGTGTCCAGGGCGTTGTCGTCCATGCCAGGAAATAGGCATCCTCGCCGCGCACCTTAAAGCGCACGACAGCAGAACGCTCCTTGACCAGCTTGTAGCCCTGTGCGACCTCCTGTGCGGAAAGCGGGGTGCCGCAGCGCGGGCAGTAGGGCACGATCTTGAAGCCCTTGTAGAGAAGGCCCTTCTCCCAGATCTGCTTCAGCGCCCACCACTCGGACTCGATAAAGTCATCCTCATAGGTGACATACGGATTGTCCATATCTGCCCAGAAGCCGACTGTGTTGGAGAAATCCTCCCACATACCCTTATACTTCCAGACACTCTTCTTGCACTCCTTGATGAAAGGCTCGATGCCATAGGCCTCGATCTGCTCCTTGCCGTTCATGCCGAGCTTTTTCTCGACCTCCAGCTCGACCGGCAGTCCATGGGTATCCCAGCCGGCTTTGCGCGGGACATCATATCCCTTCATTGTCCGGTACCGGGGGATCATATCCTTGATGACACGGGTCAGCACATGGCCGATATGCGGCTTGCCGTTTGCTGTGGGCGGACCGTCATAGAAGGTATAGCGCGGGCTTCCCTCCCGCTGCTTCATGCTCTTCTCGAAGATCTTATTGTCCTCCCAGAATTTCTTGGTCACCTTCTCCCGCTCAACGAAATTCAGGTTTGTATCTACTTTCCTGTACATATATCGCCGTCCTCCTTAAGTTCAGGATCCTTTTTTGCAATCCTGCCTTGGCGCGCAAAGTGCTTATGCACCTTCCGTTTTCAGTAATAGGTTATTATAATGAGCGTTTTTTCCTCTTGTCAAGCCATTCAGTGTGAACCGCGGCGTTTTCGCCGTCTTTTGGCTCTCAGCTCCTCTCGTTTCTCCCGGATCATCTCTGCCTCGAAGTCATTGCTGACCTTTATGGTCTTGATCACGTACACCCGACCCTCCTCGGTATGGCGCATCCGGATCTTTCCCTTCATCAGGCCATGCTCCGGACAGACCGCCATGGCGTAGTAGTTTCTGGCGTTGACCGAGAACCAGTGAATCTTCTTGCGGGCCTTTCTGCCGCATCTGCAGCAGTAGGTGCCCAGGACCTCCGGATCCCGCATGGCATCTTCCTTCGTGTCGAATTCGCAGGAGATATATTTGGAGTAGCCGTTGTATATGGCGTGGATCTCATCGGTCTTTGTCTTTGGGTTCTGGTACACATCGATGGAATCATACGCCAGCATGACATCCATGTCGATCCTCTGGAACACCTCCGCCGTATACGCCGCGTCAGCAAGCGCCCGATGAAAGGCTTCTCCCTTTTCGAGTTCCAGGTAATCGACCGCATACTCCAGGGCTCTCCGGCTCTTCATGTCCTCGAACTGGACGGCAAAAAGCTTCTGCACATCATAGTAGTGGAAAGGTCCTTTCAGAAGCCGCAGCAGGTGATAATAATTCATGTTCCGCTGAAGCTCCGGAAGATCCACCGTCCCCCAGGTACAAAAGATCGAATCCGGACCGGCCCAGGCCAGAAAGGCGCGAACCGCATCCGGGAAATAATCGCCATGCTCAAGCTCTGACCGTGTCAGGTGAACGATCTCGCGCGTGCGGTAATTCAGTGTCTTGTAGACGACCGGGCGGACGATCCGCTGGAAGGTATCTACTACCTCCCGATCACTATTCAGTTTTACAGCTCCTATCTCAATGATCTCGAAGGGAAGCCGCTTCACCTCGCGTGCTTTGCCGTAAGGACTCTGGTTCCACTCCAGATCGAACACGATATAATTCATATGGTTGATCACCTTTGCGCTGTAAAATTGCTCATACGGAGAATATCATACCATAAGACTGTCTGCAGTGCAAAAGAAAACGATCTGTCCTTTGGCACTTTCATGCCGGGAACAGATCGTCTTTTTTCCTTTTCTTCTATAATAAATTAGCTGTCCTCTGACGACTCATGATAATGCCTGTGGAGGATCATCTCCTCGAAAGCACAGATCTTGTCCGCCAGGGTTACGATCCATGCTTCCCTGCACCGCGGCAGATGGGTCAGGTTCAGCGGCCACATGTGGCTGTAAATGATATTTTTCTCCCGCTCATTCAGCTCAAACCGCTCCATGGCATTGTTCAGTGCCGTCAGCGCATGGGTGGTCCCATGCTGATAGGCACCGATCGGAACCTGATGAAAATCGTACAGATAGTAGTCATGAAGGACGGCCCCCCGCAGCATAGACTCTTCATCCACCTTTAAGCGAAGTCCTTTTCCTATCTTATGGCTCATGCGGGCCACATGAAATACATGGTCATAGGTATTGCTGACCGTATGCTGGCTGTATGCCCGCATCTTCCGGATCTCCGGTGCTTTTTTTATCTCTTCCAGTTTTTTCTGATAGCTGTCCAGTTCTATGTTTTTTGCCATAAATGCCTGTCTCCTGGGCTATTCTTTGTCATCCGTATGTTCAGCCGTTTTTCGCCCGCACCGCATAAAAATGCGTAAAGCTCATATCTTCAACTGCAAGGTAGCGTGTCTCCCTTGCCCATCCGTCTGCGATCTCCAGATAGATCCGGTGATGCCGGTGATCCATACTTTCGACCTCCACGGCACCATAGCAGATCACATGGTGATTTCCATAGCAGCTGTCGTGGTGAAGCTGCAGGTACAGAATGCTGCCTTCCTGGAGCGCCTCCAGATAATCCTCCGGTCCGCTGCCAAGACGCCGGCTGACCGAAAAGCCTTCGATCCCCAGCTCCCGGAAGCAGGCCTTGATATATACCCCGGTCAGGATATCATAGGTTCCGCCAAAGGTATGCAGAATATCAGTATTCCAGTAGATCCCCCTGCGCATGCCGACGCGGCTGACGCGCTCAAAGACCTTTGCTGCTGCAGGAAAATACCACACCAGCCCTTTCTTTGGCAGTTCTCCGCCAGTCCGGCCCTTTTCCCGGCCTTTTACGCCGTTCTCCACCGCAGACCGGGTCAGGATGTGGTATCTGCGGTTCAACGTGAGGATCATGTTGGTGATCGCTGTAGGCCCGCAATGACGAAAATAGGGATGCTCGCTGCTCTCAAACTGCTTTGTCGTACAGCTGCTCATCCACCGGCGCCATTCATTTCTGCGGTTGCGCACATGGCACGGCATATCAAGCCGCCTTTGTGCATCTGCAGCCGGGCTGATGATGGGCGGTGTCTTTTTTCGTTCCGGCAATATTCTTTTCACTGCTTCCTTCAGATCCGGCATGGCCCCTTCCTTTCTGCTCCGAGCGGATTGTCCTCGTGGTGTTCTCCCGGTCACGAAGCCCTCTGCCCTCTTATTTTAACACATCTGCCGGACGCTTCCAAGGGCCGGCATGAAGGGCAGCTTGCACCTCCGGGTGAGCATTTCCCTGCCACATGCGGAGCCTGCATCCATCACGTGCAGAACATTCTTCATCACACATGGGGCATCTTTCCCTCATTGTCTGTATATTTTCACGATTCTATGGTATAATAGCTGACAACAATAACCATGGAGGTAAATACAATGCAAATTATTGGAATCCTTCTTCTAATTATTATTCTTGTTCTTCTTGCCAACATCCGCGTTGTTCCCCAGGCCAATGCATACGTCCTGGAACGGCTCGGAAAATACAAAGCAACCTGGGATGCCGGTCTTCATTTCAAGGTGCCGCTCATCGAGCGCGTAATCCGCAAGGTCTCCCTAAAGGAGCAGGTGCTGGACTTCCCGCCGCAGCAGGTTATTACAAAGGATAACATCTCTATGGCTGTGGACAGTGTCGTCTACTGCTACGTCTTTGATCCAAAGCTCTTTGTATACGGCGCAGAGAATCCGATCCTCGGTCTGCAGAATCTGGCAGCCACCACGCTCCGTAACATCATCGGTGAGATGGAGCTCGACCAGACCCTGACCAGCCGTGACCAGATCAACGCAAAGCTGGAGAACATCCTTGATGAGGCGACCGATGCCTGGGGCATCAAGGTCACCCGTGTCGAGCTGAAAAACATCCAGCCGCCGGCAGAGATCGTCGAGATCATGTCCAAGCAGATGCGTGCCGAGCGTGAGCGCCGGCAGACCGTTCTGGAAGCACAGGCCCACAAGGAAGCTGTCGTCTCCAGAGCCGAGGGTGACAAGCAGGCCAAGATCCTGGCTGCCGAAGCTGAGCGTGATGCCCAGATCGCTCTGGCACAGGGCCGTGCCCGCTCGATCGAGCTGGTCTACGAGGCAGAGGCAGAAGGTCTGAAGCGTCTGAATGCCGCCCAGGTATCCGACTCCGTCCTCCGGCTCAAAGGCATCGAGGCTCTGAAGGATGTATCCGACGGCAGAGCCACCAAGATCTACATGCCCTCTGACCTGTCCAGCGTCATCGCAAGCCTTGGCGTAGCCGGAGAGGCTCTTGGCATCGGTGATTCGACTGCCATCGACAAAACGGCAAAGCCGGCCCCCGCACTGGAGAACGATCCATGTGTGAACACAGAGACCGGAAAAGGCGGACGGGACGCTGCCTATGCCACCAGCGCCATCAATGCAAACATCACGAACCGCCGGCCCTTTGGTGTCGACGGCGACTAAAAATCCGGCAGTCCTGATATAAGTAAAAGGGGCAGCCGTTCACCTTTGCATGTGATGCATAATTGTTCTTTCGGGAATCGCTCTCGCTCTGTCCTCGCGCAGCGGTGCTAAAGCGCAGGCCAGATGGAGTGAACCCCATCTGCCTGCGCTAAGAACCGGCGCTGCGGATGTTCCCTTCAGAACATTTATGCAGCACATGCCTGGGTGGGCGGCTGCCCTTTTCATTTTATATAAGCGGTATCTTAGAAGGCCGGGCCGTCGTGGGCTGCCTGCTCGTTCAGGATGTCAAGGACATCATAGACATCCAGGCCGTGGGTCACACAGGCCTCCTCCAGGGTCTCCATCTGGGAGATCCCGCAGTCCAGGCAGTGCAGACCGACACCCATCATGACCGGAACCAGCGTCGGATACTGGGCAACGATGTCGGCTACGATCATATCCGGACGGATCAGTCCTTCCGCCACCTCGGTAAAGGCCCGCACATCCTCCTGCACACTGCCGATTCCGGCAAGTCCGAAATACTTGACAAAGATATTCAGCACGTTCGGAGAAATGAAAGCCGGCATCGTCGGTCCGAGATGGATATGACGGATATCCAGATACAGCAGGGTCAGCAGAACGGTCACATCCCTCTGGTCCTGCCAGGAAAGGTTGTAGGCCACCGGAAGCTGGTTGAGATTATCCAGCCCTGCCTTTTCCCGCAGCTTCAGGATAAACTGGATCAGGGAATAGGCATCCTGGGTCTGGCCTGCATCCAGCACTCTGGGAAGGCCTGCTGCTTCACCCAGATCAAGCTTGTTGAAGCGGTACTTTGTGCTGCCGCTGGTCAGGATGAGCGTATCCTTCGGCAGGGCCTTGGCAAAGTCTGTGTAATAGCTGCGCTTCTTGGAACGGCCGTCTCCGCCGGCCATCATGATCAGTTTCTGGATCGCACCGCTGCGCACGCCTTCGATCACCTGATCCGCCAGGGCAAAGGCCTGCTCATGGCCGAGTCCGGTATACACCACGCCATCCTCCAGGCTGTCCGGTGCCGCGCTGTTCTGGGCGATGCGGATGACGGCGGAATAATCCTTCTGGCCTTCTGCATCCTCATCGATGTGCACACAGCCGGGGATCCCTGCATCGTTGGTCGTAAAGATCCGCTCCTTCAGAGCTTCCTTGGGAAGAACGATCTGTCCTGTCGTGAATACGACCGGGCCATGGAAGGCCTCCAGATCTTCCTTCTGCCTCCACCAGGCGCCGCCGTAATTGCCTGCCAGATGCGGATACTTGTGCAGATCCGGATAGGCGTGGGCAGAAAGCATCTCATCATATGTATAGACGTCTACTCCTGCATCCAGGCTCTGCTCCAGGATCATCTCCAGATCCCGAAGGCTGCTGCCGGCCACCAGGATACCCGGACGATTCTTTACGCCTGTGCTTACCTTTGTCAGGGCGGGAACACCATAGGCATCGGCATTTGCCCGATCCAGAAGATCCATTGCCCGCACACCGTAACGTCCGGTCTCCATCACCAGGGCAAGCAGATTTCCGCCGGTAAGTGTATCATCCAGCAGCTGGGCCAGCGCCCTCTGCATAAAGAAATCCGTCTCCGGATCGGTCTTTCCCAACATTCCGGCATTGCGCAGGAACAGAGCAAGTCCCTTGACGCCGCAGGTGATCAGCTCGCGGAAGCTCCGGACATCGAGATCCCGGGTTGCCTCCGGGCTGACGGTCTTTGCCTTCCGGGCATACTCCTCCCGGCTGCCGCCCCATGCAGCTGCCTCAGGCATTCCATCTCTCTTGTCCAGCTGATGCACCAGACGATCCTTCATCCGCACGGTCTCATCGATTCGGTGGATCACCTCATTCATATCAAACTGTACATTTGTTGCCGTCGCGGTGAGATTGCCTTCCACCATGCGGTCAACCGCCTCATCGACGCTCTTCTTTTCTTTTCTGAGCTGCACAGCGACCCAGGACAGACCCTTGGTCAGCCAGATCAGCAGGTCCTGCATTGCGGCCAGATCCGCATTCTTTCCGCACATGCCGGCTCTTCTGCAGCCGCTGCCTGCCATCGTCTCCTGGCACTGCCAGCAAAACATCTGATTATCCATCTTTCCTCCGCGTTTACTGAATTCCGGTTACTGTGTAATCCTTTGCCTCTACCGCTGCCTTGAGCTCCTCATCTGCAATGTCTGCGTTCAGCGTGACCACAGCCTTTCCGCGGATATGGCTGACCTCCGCGCTGTCGACCTGAGCAAGAGCCTCCAGTGCCTTTTTGACTGTCTTCTCGCAATGTCCGCACATCATTCCTTCGATAGCGATCGTCTTTGTCATGGTGATTTCCTCCTCTTCTTCATCCTCCTCCATAGCCGTCGGCTCACTTCCTGCCAGGATCGTGCCGGAGGGGATCTGTTTCATATTTCTTAAAGGTTTATCTTTACTCGCATCATGCATCCGGAACAGATTCAGACGCAGTGCGTTGGTAACAACACAAAAGCTGGACAGGCTCATTGCTGCCGCGCCGATCATAGGGTTCAGGCTGAGTCCGAAGGCGTGATAATAGGCGCCGGCTGCCAGCGGAATGCAGATCACATTGTAGAAAAATGCCCAGAACAGGTTCTCGTGAATGTTGCGCAGAGTCGCTCTGCTCAGGCGGATCGCTGCCGCCACATCCGAAAGCCGGCTCTTCATCAATACCACATCCGCCGCATCGATCGCCACGTCCGTTCCAGCGCCGATGGCGATTCCGATATCGGCCCTGGTCAATGCAGGCGCATCATTGATACCGTCTCCCACCATGGCCACCTTTCCATGCTCCTTCAGGGTGCGGATCACTGCCTCCTTGCCCTCCGGAAGTACGCCGGCAATGACCTCGTCGACGCCCGCCTGCTCGGCGATCGCCCGGGCCGTGCGCTCATTATCACCGGTCAGCATGACCACATGAATACCCATGTTCTTCATGTCACGGATCGCCTGTGCGCTGTCCTCCTTGATCACATCGGCCACAGCGATAATGCCCAGAAGACGTCCGTCCTCCGCAAAGAACAGCGGCGTCTTTCCCTGAGCCGCCAGATGGGCTGCCTGCTTTTTCATTGCCTTTGTGACCGGAATCTGGCTTCCGATATATTTTGCACTTCCGCCAAGCAGATGCCTGCCGGAAAGTCTGGCCTCCAGCCCGTTGCCGGGAAGGGCCGCAAAGTCTGTTACCGGCTCTGCCGGGATATTTTCATTTGCTGCATAAGCAGTCACCGCTCTTGCCAGCGGATGCTCGCTCATCTGCTCAAGCGCATTCGCCCTGCCAAGCAGCTCCTCCCTGCTTACACCGTCTGCCGGAAGGATATCTGTGACTGCCGGCTCACCACGGGTGATCGTGCCCGTCTTATCCAGAGCGATGATCTCCGACCGTCCTGCACTTTCCAGAGCGGCTGCCGTCTTGAACAGGACACCGTTCTTAGCTCCCATGCCGTTGCCGACCATGATCGCTACCGGGGTCGCAAGACCCAGTGCGCAGGGGCAGCTGATGACCAGCACCGCGATCGCCCGGGAAATGGAAAAGCCCAGGGTCTGCCCGGTCAGCATCCAGATCACAAAGGTGACTGCAGCGATGCCGATGACCGCCGGTACAAAGATCCCGGATACCCGGTCTGCGATCTTGGCAATCGGCGCCTTGGTCGCTGCCGCGTCACTGACCATCTGAATGATCTGGGAGAGGGTCGTATCCTCTCCGACCCGGGTCGCCCGGCATTTCAGGAAACCGGACTGGTTGATGGTGGCCGCCGATACCGTATCGCCTTCTGCCTTGTCGACCGGAATGCTCTCTCCGGTCAGGGCCGCCTCGTTGACTGCACTGCTTCCCTCCAGGACGACACCGTCCACCGGAATGTTCTCTCCGGGACGGACGACAAAGATGTCACCCGTCTGGACCATGTCGATGGAGACCTCCTGCTCGACGCCGTCCACCAGAACGGAGGCGGTCTTTGGCGCAAGCTTCATCAGGCTCTTCAGTGCATCGGTCGTCCTGCCCTTGGACATCGCTTCCAGCATCTTGCCGACGGTGATCAGCGTCACGATCATGGCAGCCGATTCAAAATAGAAGTTGTCCATGTAATACATGACCAGCTCTTCATTGCCCTTCAGGACCGCGTCGGTCATCATGAAAAGGCTCCATGTGCTGTAGCCAAAGGACACACCAGAGCCCAGGGCCACCAGAGTATCCATATTCGGGGCACCGTGAAGAAGGCTTGTCACGCCGCTGATAAAGAACTTCTGGTTGATCACCATAACGATCACAGCCAGGAGAAGTTCCAGAAGACCCATGGCCACATGGTTGCCGACAAAGAAAGCCGGGATCGGCCATCCCCACATCATATGCCCCATGGAGAAATACATCAGCAAAAGCAGAAAGCCGACCGACCACAGCAGCCGTTTTCGAAGCACAGGGGTCTCCCTGTCCTTTAAAGCATCCTCCTCTTCAGCAAGCTTTGCGGCGGCGTCACCCGCCTGCCGGCCGGCCGTCTTCGGCGATGCACCATAGCCTGCCTTTTTCACGGCTGCAATAATATCCGACGCATTCGCCGTGCCCTCGACCCCCATCGAATTTGTCAGGAGGCTCACCGAGCATGCGGTAACGCCGGGCACTGCCGATACGGCTTTTTCCACGCGGTTCTGGCAGGCGGCACAACTCATGCCTGTTACTGTATACTGTTCCATATGCGCTCTGCTCCTTCCTGCGCTTATTTCATCAGCTTCTGCAGGACCTTCAGAAGATCATCGACCGTATCCTCTTTGCCCTGCCGGATATCCTCTGTCACGCAGGTCTTGATGTGGTTCGTCAGCAGCACCTTGTTGAAGCTGTTGAGCGCTGCGTTAACCGCCGAGACCTGCACGATGATGTCTGTACAGTAGGCGTTGGAATCCAGCATCTTGCGGATCCCCCTGACCTGCCCTTCGATCCGGCTTAGCCTGTTCACCAGATCCTTATATTCCTTCTCGGATCTCTCCTTCGTCTTATGCCGGCAGCAGTCCGGGATGCCGGCCATATCCCCGGCAGCAGCCGTCTCTTTCGCCACATCCATCGCTCCTCCGCAGTGCGGGCATGCAGGTGTATTCTTCTCTTCCATCCGCGAACTCCTTTCCCGTGAAACCCATATTCACAATCGATGCACTCACTGGATCATCATCCGCTGCATCTGCCTGTCCCTGTCAGGTTCTCCTTCTGTCTCCTGATTATCTCATCTGAGTTGATATTATACCCCTAAGGGGTATATTGCAAGACCCAAATGTGTTATTTTCAGCCTCACATGCTCCGATTTTTGCAAATTGCGTGTCATTCTCTTTGGTGATATACTTGAAACAGACAGATCATATTTTTGCAAAAAGCACTATTGTTTGCACAATATATGGAGGTAAGAAAAAATGGCACTTAATCCTCAGGATATCGTCGACAATGTAAAAAGGATTCTGAATGAACGTGGGATCACAAAAGAAAAGATCGCCGAGGTCAGCAGCACCGCTGCCGAGAAAGCAGCTGAGGTCGGCGCTGCCGCCATGGAAAAGGCAGCTCCCTACATCGATATCGCAAAAGAGAAGCTCGGCGCAGCCGGCGAAACGGTAATGGATACCGTGCAGACCGTAAGAGAAAAACGTCAGGCCGGGGCCTACACCACCGACTTTACCGAATTCCTGGATGGTCTGGACTGTGATCAGCTGGAAGCCCTTTCCTCACAGCTCGCTGCCAAGCTGGCAGAAGCCGATGAGGCCTGCGAGTGCGAGGAAGACGCAAAAGAAAAAGCAGAAGAAGCCCGTTGCTGTGACACTGAAGAAAAGGCAGAAGAGCCCTGCTGCTGTGACACTGAAGAGAAAACGGAAGAGCCCTGCTGCTGTGACACTGAAGAGAAAACGGAAGAGCCCTGCTGCTGTGACACTGAAGAAAAAGCTGAAGAGCCCTGCTGCGAAGAAGCAGCTGCTCCTGCAGACAAGGCAGACGAGGAAAAGGCCTGCTGCTGCGAAAAGGCAGAAGCTTAATCACTTCGAACATATTCAGAAACGCACCTAAAGAGTGCTTCAGCATTCCTGCCACGACGTAGAAAACACACGCCCCTGGAAGACATTTAAGCAAACAATCTGCAGGCCGATCAGGCCGAAGCCGTTTGCGTAATGCCTTCCAGGGGCGTGTGTTGTATACAATCTTCGGTAGGCAATAACGCAAACAATCTGCAGGCCCGACAGGGCCGAAGCCGTTTGCGTAATGCCTTACGGGGGCATGTGTTATATGTAAGGGTATGTGCTGTATTTCTGACGCCACGCTTACCGCTGCGCTTCCCTGTCCTGTCGGATCAGGATGCGGATGGCCTCGATTGCTGTCTGGATCGCCTGATCGGTGTCATGGACCTGGGGATTGTCAAGGCCGGCCTTGGCTCTTTCCTGGTTGGCCACGGTCAGAAGGACCGTGCCGACACGTACCTTCAGAACACTGCCGACGATAAACATGGCGGCAGATTCCATCTCGGATCCAAGCGCTCCGCAGCGTACCCAGGCATCCCACTTGTTCAGCAGCTCATATCCCACCGGCTTGTTTTCCGGTTCGTGCTGTCCGTAAAAGGAATCCTTGCACTGCACGACGCCTACATGACGGACAAAGCCGAGCGTATCTGCAGCCTGGATCAGAGCACTGGTTACGGTGTGATCAGCCACGGCCGGATACTCGATCGGGGCATATTCCTTTGACGTCCCCTCCATCCGGATCGCTCCGGTGGCAATGATCAGGTCTCCTCCCCGGATATTGGTCTGCATGCCGCCGCAGGTTCCCACCCGTACAAAGGTCTGGGCTCCGCAGCGCGAAAGCTCTTCCATGGCGATCGCGGCAGATGGGCCGCCGATGCCGGTGGAGGTCACGCTGACAGGAGTGCCGTCAAGGCTGCCTGTCCAGGTCTCAAATTCGCGGTTGTCCGCCACCTTGCGTGCATCGTCCAGAAAAGCAGCGATCTTGCTGCAGCGTCCGGGATCTCCGGGAAGGATCACGTATTTGCCTACGTCTCCCGGTTTTGTCTGGATATGGTACTGATATCCGGCACCTTCCGTGTAATCGATCATGTTCTCTCTCCCTTTGTTTTCACTCAGAAACGCTCCAGCGAATCTGAACCTTATGCCTGATGAGGAACAATTCCTGTCTGCCTTGTCAGAACGGATCAGCCGGCAAACAGACTGGCCAGAGGCGCGATCACATTTGCCAGATCTTTGATCGCCTGGTTCAACTGGTCAAAATCGATCTCATTCATCTTTGAGATCGTCTCATCCAGAGCCTCGGCATTGTCAACGACCAGCTTATTGATGTTCTGCACCATCTCATCGATGCCTTCCAGGGAGCTGTCTGCATCTGCTGCCAGATTATCCAGACCGGTAAGCGAGTCTTGTGCCTGCGTAACCAGCTTGTCCAGTTCCTTCATTTCTGTTTCCGCCTGATCGGTGAAATCCTGCAGTTTTTTCATACTGGTCTGGATATCCGTGAACGTCTTCATTGACCGCGGCACGATTATGATCGCCAGAATAAGCAAAAGTGCAAACGTGCAGCCCATCAGGATCATACAGATCTGGCTGTTCCGCACACTTTTCTTCTGTTCGCTGAGCAGTTCTGCCAGCAGTTCATACTGGGTCTTGTCGGCTGAGTTTTCCAGTGTCTGTTTCTCCATTTCGTCCATCTTTCCAAGCTCCTGATTTTCTTGATTGCTGCCCCATCTCCCGCTCCGGAGGTTTGGGGGATATTTTCTGTTCCGCCCTGGCAGACTTCCCATTTTTCCGCCATGGGGGGAATCTTTGTTCTCATAATTCTCTTTATTCTTTTTGTTCTCTCTGTTCTCTATGTTCCGGCTCTAGACCTCGATTTCCAGAACCCTTCCTGTGGGCGTATATCTCTGGAACGCGACTCCTGCCGCCTGGAACATCATCTTTGAAGCAATGACTGATGGTGTTTTATCATATTTGTCATTGTCATAGATCACCTTGCGGATCCCGCTCTGGATGATCGCCTTTGCACATTCATTACAGGGGAAAAGGGAAACATAAAGCTTTGCGCCTTCCAGACTTCCTCCACGGTAATTCAGAATGGCATTCAGCTCGCTGTGGGTAACATAGATGTACTTCGTCTTCAGCGGGTCGTCATCCTCTCTGGCCCACGGAAAGGCATCGTCCGAGCAGCCGCGCGGAAAGCCGTTGTATCCGATGGACAGGATCTTATTGTCTTCGCTGACGATGCAGCAGCCCACCTGTGAATTGGGATCCTTGGAACGCTTGGCCGCAAGCTTTGCTACCGCCATGAAATACTCGTCCCATGAAATATAATCCGTTCTCTTGTCTGACATGCCAAAACTCCTTTTCTTCCCTGTCTGAAAGACCGGGGCCCTGCGGCCTTTCCGCCGTATGTATGCCCCGGTCATCCTGTAACTCTGCCGGGTCTAAAATGCCCCGGCAAAAATGTGTCCGCAACAGGCGTCACACAAAATTCCACTTAAAAACGTTTTTACAAACCTGCCTTGCTGCACGTGGTGCGCAGGCACCTTTCCGTGTACGCGGCAGAAACCCGCTTTTTACTTCGTTCCGAAGATTCTGTCTCCGGCATCGCCCAGACCCGGTACGATGTAGCCGATCTCGTTGAGATGGTCATCCAGTGCGCCAACCGTGATATCCACATCCGGATGCGCCTCCTGGAGTTTCTTCAGGCCAACCGGAGCAGCGATGATGCACAGGAAGCGGATCTTCCGGCAGCCGCGCTTCTTCAGCTGATTGATGGCATCCACGGCAGAACCGCCGGTAGCCAGCATGGGATCTACGACAAAAACATCTCTTTCTTCGATATCCTCCGGAAGCTTGCAGTAGTATTCTACCGGCTCAAGTGTCTCCGGATCACGGTACAGACCGATGTGACCGACCTTGGCAGCCGGGATCAGGGTATGCATGCCCTCGACCATGCCAAGTCCTGCGCGCAGGATCGGAATAATGGCCAGTTTTTTGCCGGCAAGTCTCTTAACTGTTGTTTTTGCCATAGGAGTCTCGATTTCTACATCCTCGAGTGCCAGATCTCTTGTAGATTCAAAGCATTCCAGCATAGAGATCTCCGCTACCATCTCACGAAACTCTTTCGTGCCAGTCCTCTTATCCCTGATGATGCCAATTTTGTGCTTGATCAGCGGATGATCCATAATCGTTACTTTTCCCATTGTCTTCTCCTTTTCATATGTCAGATTCAGGATCTGTCTGCAGATCCCGCGCATCATTCACCGGGCACCAGAAAGGCTCCCGCATGCCATGCGTTAGCATTTGTTTATAATTTGAACGGCTGTTTCCAGCCGGTGTTGCACCTCCTAAATATTCCTGCGGCAGATGATCTATCCACTGCACGCCTTACATATCCTCGTTTTCCAGCTCCTGGATCTTGGCGATCCTGCGCACATGGCGCTCCTCCCCGGAAAACGGGGTGTCCAGAAAAGTATCCACGATCTTCAGGGCAAGTCCCGGACCAACGACCCTGCCGCCCATGGCCAGCATGTTGGCATCGTTGTGAAGCCTGGTCGCCTCTGCCGTAAAGCAGTCTGTACATACTGCAGCGCGGATCCCCTTCATCTTGTTTGCGGCAATGGAGATCCCGATCCCCGTTCCGCAGACAAGAATTCCTTTTTCACATTCGCCTGACTGGACAGCCTCGCCCGCCTTAACGGCAAAATCTGCATAATCGCAGGACTCGGGCGTAAAAGTACCAAAATCCGTATAAGCCAGACCCCTGCTGTCCAGATGCGCCTTGATCTGCTGCATCAGTTCAAAACCACCGTGATCGCATCCTAATGCTATCAACTCTATTCCTCCTTTATATGCCTGCCCTCAGGCAGAAATGATCTCATGACCGGCCGCCTTGATCAGGCGGTTCATGATGGCCTGCCCCATGCGGGGCGTATCAAAGGCCTCCGAGTAGATATAATCCACCCCGTCTGCATCGAAATCCCGAAGGATCTCGTACAGATGCCTGGCTATGGTCGTATCGTCAGCGCGGCTGCCGATGCACCGGACAAGTCCTGTCGGGTACTCTGTGCGGGTCTCCTCGGTACAGATGATGCCAACCTTTGCCCCCTGGCCTTCCCGGGCAGAAACAAGCTCCCGGATTTTCTCGCAGACACTCTCCTGCCGGCCCTCTACGATAGCCAGCCGCGCCTTTGGCGCATAATGGCGGTACCGCATGCCGGGTGCCTTTGGCCGCACGGAAGGGTCCTCCTTCAGAAGCCCGGGATCGATCCTCACCTCGCCCAGGACCTCCTCCAGCATCTGCCGGTTGAGAAAGCCGGGACGCAGGATCACCGGCAGCTCCTCGGTAAAGTCAACGATCGTGGACTCCAGTCCGATCTGTACCTGTCCGCCGTCGATGATCATATCGATCCGATCGCCAAGATCCTCCTCCACGTGGGCTGCCAGCGTGGGGCTTGGCCTGCCAGAGGTATTTGCGCTGGGCGCAGCAACATACCCTCCGCCCTGACGGATCAGCTCCCGTGCGATCGCATTGTCCGGAAAACGCACAGCGACCGTATCCAGACCGCCGGTCGTCTCATAGGGCACCAGATCCGACTTTGGAAAAATCATCGTCAATGGGCCCGGCCACCATTTTTCCGCCAGCCGGCGCGCCGCTTCCGGCACCTCCGCAGCAAGGGGAAACAGGCTCTCCCATTCGGCAATATGGACGATCAGCGGATTGTCCGAAGGCCTGCCTTTTGCGGCATAGATCTTTTTGGACGCATCCGGATCCAGTGCATTTCCTCCAAGACCATAGACGGTCTCCGTCGGGAAAGCGACCAGTCCTCCTTCCTTAAGGATCCTGCCCGCGCGCCGGAGAGCCTCCATATCCAGAGCATCCTCACTCATCCTCACGATCTCTGCATGGGCCATGATCAGATCTCATCCTCCGGGGACTCACTTTCGTCCGCCTCAGCCTCAGCCTCCTCGGGATCAAAGCCGACGATCTTCTGGATGTCCTTGTAGGAGTTCATGAACTGCTTCTGCACACGGCTGAAGATGGCGACCATGCTGCCGAGTTCCTCCTGGACAGCCTCATACTGGGACCGGCCCTCCTGGTTCTTTTCCTCGATCTGGCGGTCGATGTCAGCCAGGACAGCCTGTGCCTCGTTCTGGGCTTCCTCCCGGATCCTTCTGGCCTCCTCGTCGGCCTCCGCAAGGATCCTCTGCCGCTCCGCATCCGTCTCCTGATTGATCTGCTTTGCGCGCACTCTGGCCTCATAGATCAGGGTACCGATGGTATCATAATTGTCCACATAGGACTGATACTTTTCGCGGATATTCTTTTCCAGGGCCATAAGCTCCCGGTCCTTGGTCAGCAGAGCCTCCGACAGCTCAGCGATCTTCTGTTCCTTCTCCGCCAGGAGAGCTTCCTTCTCCTCAAGGGCAATCTGAAGTGCTTCCTTTTCCTTTCTCAGCTCATTCTTTTCCTCGTAGGCATTGTCCTTCAGCTTCTGCCATTCCATCTCGACCTCGTCCTTGTCGTAGCCGCCGAACGCAGTCGTTTTGAAAAGATCTTCCCTGTCTGCCATAATCGACCCCTTTCCCTTTTATTGCTTATTTCACATACTCCGATATGATCTTCCAGACGCCGTCTCTTTCGATGCCCAGACGCCAGAAACCGACACCGGCAAGATCGTACTTTCTGACCAGCTTCAGCTTCTCTTCGATGGATTTTTCTTCCTCCATCCAGATATTGTACCGGCACGTTCCATCCTCAGAGCTGCCGGCGAACTGACCCGTCGCCTGATCCCAGGTGACCTCGATGCCGCGGTTTTTCGCCCACTGGTCCGCATCGTCCATGCTGTAGGCCTCGCTCTGCAGGCTTCCGTCGGCAAGGATCGTCGTCCATCCTCTGCAGTAGAAGGGGATCGCGTTGATCACCTGCTCCTTTGGTGCTTCATTCAGCGTATCCTTGATGCCCTGTTCCACGAAGGGCAGGGATGCCACGGAGCCGGGCTCCTCAGAGAAGGTCGAATGCTCGTCATAACCCATAATGATCAGATAGTCCACCCATCTGGCCTGCTCTGCCCGGTCAAGGTAAAGGGTGTAGGCAGGCACATAGTTGTCGACCGAAATGACGATGTTCTTCTTGTGGGCAGCCACGCTCAGCTCACGCAGGAACTGCAGATACTGCTCGGCCGATTCCGCCGTAATGGTCTCCAGATCCACATTGATGCCGTCCATGCCGGTCTGCTCGGCGATCGTGAGCAGCTGATCGATGATGTGCTCCCTGGTCTCGTAGTCCAGAAGAAGCGATCCTGTGGAAACTTCGCCTCCGTATACATCCAGAATAGCTCCCCACACATCAAAGCCCATGGCGTGGGCGCGGTCGACAAAATCCTTTGTGGCAAAAGAATGGATATCGCCCTTCGCATTCTCAAATTCAAACCAGGTCGGCGAGATAACATTCATGCCCTGTGCGTTCTGTGCATAAGCCTCCAGGATATTGTTGCCGTCCTCAGAGTCGATGTACAGCCAGGACAGGCAGACCTTCTTGTCCAGAAGCAGCTTTTCAAGAACGAATTTTTCGTCTGTGGTATGGCTGATGGTTCCCTCCGGGGCGGCCTCTATGCTGTTCTTTCTGATATAGCCGATCAGGCCGTCGGCCGTCGCAACCTTAACCCAGTCATCCCCGTTTTCCGTCAGCACCACGGTATCACCCTGCTTCACACTCGTCAGCATTTCGCTCTTTGCTGTCGAGCGGGAGCGGATCACCGTATCCTCCGTGACCGTTTCGGCAGCCACATTCGTCCATTTCGTCCGGGCTACCACACGGTAGGGATCGCTGTAGATCTCCATATCGATATCCGAGTTATCCCGGATGCACTCAGCGGAGATATACCGGGTGTCCCCGACCATAAGAACAGTGCCGGTCCCGTCGCCGTCCGACCAGGTCTGCGTGCCTTCCGGAAGGGTCAGCAGCAGCTGGTTGCTTGCGGTATCCCAGTAAAAGCTTTCATTAAAATATTTATCGGCCATCTCGTAGGTGATGTAGATCATGCCGTCCCGGACATAACCATATTCATCCAGGATCCGGTCATCCACCATAATGGCAGCCTGCTCATCCGAAGTAAACCCGTAGTATTCCTTCAGATCCATCTGCTCATATCGTTCTGTTCTGCTGTTGAAGATAAGGCCGGCTGCTGCCACGATCAGGCCGACAACCAGCAGGCAGACGATCGCCGGCAGGGGTGACCTTCTCCTTCTTCTTCTTTTTTTTGCCATGACAGAGTTCCTCCAGTTTATTTACCAATCTTCATTTTAGCATGTTAACCCCATCATGGCAAGAAAACAGCAAAAGGCCGGCATTCCACAATGAGCGCTGTCAGGTAACGGGGCCGCTTGTCTGTCAGATCTTTTGCGGAATGCCGGCCAGGATAAGAGACGGTTTTAACGGGCTAGTCCGCCCCTTTCTGAACCGTCAGGGATCAGTGTAAAATCAACGACCCGCTCATTCCTTTCGGGCAGGAAATCATAGCTGGGCATATAGATCCCTTCGGACTCATGCATCGCCATCGCGCTGGCGATCTGCCTGAGCCCGCCGCGCTTTCCGCCATAGGAGAGCTTGTAGCCCTGTTCCTTCAGGTCGGAAAGCTGCCGGATATACTTTTTTATAATTTTCTCATTTTTCATTTTCCTGTTGTTTACGAAGCAGGACGGCATTGATGAGTCAACAGGGATTCTCATTTCACCGTTCATGCTACGTCCAGGGAAGCGGCAGTCTGCCGCAAATTTCAGCCTTTCTCATATCTGACTCCTTTCCAGTTTCGTATACCCCCTGCTTCATCTGCTATTATATACCTGTCCAGTAATTTTTAAATTTATTTTCTGTAAATTTATCTCGAAATGACATATTTTCACTTGGTTTCGTATTTTATTTGTGTATTTTCATGAATTTCACCCCCTTTTTGCCTGTAAATTCCGCTTTTGAAAAGGCCTTGTACTACTTTACATCTGCAGAAGGCCTGTTATATACTGAGGCTGAAAGGGAGTGATGAAATGAAGCTTGAAAAAATCAACGACAACCAGATCCGGTGCACACTGACCAGTTCCGATCTGACGAGCCGTCAGATCAAGCTCAGTGAACTTGCCTACGGCTCTGCCAAAGCAAAACGCCTTTTCCAGGATATGATGGAGGAAGCGCATTTTGAGCTGGGATTCGAGATCGGCAATTCACCGCTGATGATCGAAGCCATTCCTACCTCTCCGGAAAGTATTGTCCTCATCATCACAAAGGTCGACGATCCTGAAGAGCTGGATACGCGTTTCTCCCGTTTTACCCAGAACGGCACCGACCAGCAGCAGGAATCCAGACAGATCTCCGGCGCAGACGATATCCTCGATTTGTTCCGCCGGGTCAGAGATGTCAAGGCAAGGGCAGAGGAAACGCCTGAACGTTCGGCACACACAAGCGCTGCCCCGAAAAAGGAGAAGCCTGCTCCCGAGAAGGTCGTAAAAAAGGATGCTCCGGTCAACCTGATCCAGGCATTCATGTTTGAGAGTCTGGATGACAGCATCCGGGCAGCCAGAGGGCTGAACGGTTTTTATGAGGGACAGAATTCCCTCTACCGCAGACCCGGATACCCTGGAGCCTTCCTTCTGGTGCTTCACCAGAGCGGCACATCGCCGGAGGACTTCAACCGGGTGGTGAACATTCTCTCCGAGTACGGACAGAACGTTCCCTTTACCAAAGCAGAGGAATCCTATCTGCTGGAGCATGGCAGGGCACTGATCTCCGACGAGGCTGTTCAGAAGCTTTCGGGCATTTAACGGGAAACTGCCGGCCGGAAGGAAGTGCACATCACAAGAAAGACCGCCGCATCTTCGCTGATGCGGCGGTCTTTCTTGTTGCTTCCAATCTATCGATTAATTCTGTCATTCCCGGTTGTCTTTGCATACTGGTCTGGCTGCCAAAATCCGGCTTCCGTTTTCAGGCTCTGCTCTGGGTGAGATATTTCCTGATCCCGTCGAGGGCAGCTTCTTCGTCCTGACCATTTGCTGTGATGGTAACGCTCTCCCCGTTATCAAGTCCCAGTGTCATCATTCCCATAATGCTCTTGGCATTCACGCTCTTCGTCCCTTTTTCAAGGTAGATCACGCTAGAATACTGGCTGGCAACCTGAACGAGCATTGCGATCGGTCTGGTCTCCAGACCACTGGAAAGCTGGATCGTCACACTGTCCTTAACCATGTCTAAAAAATGCCTCCTTCTCCTTCCTTTAAACGCTCTGCGATCCTGCTAAGCCTGCGCAGCCGGTGGTTCACTCCGGACTTGCCTACAGGCGGATCCAGCAGTTCGCCAAGTTCATTTAAAGTCGCTGTTGGATATTGTAAACGAATCCGGGCCATTTCGTCAAGACCATTCGGCAATTCAGAGATTCCCATGACCCGGTCGATGTATTCGATATCGCTGATCTGACGCGCTGCGGCATTGGCGGTCTTGTTAATGTTTGCCGTCTCGCAGTTTACCTTTCGGTTCACATTGCCCCGCACATTGCGGACCACCCGTATATTTTCGAAGTTCAGCATGGAGACCGGCGCCTCCATGAGGGCCAGCAGATCGGAGATCTGGGAGCTTTCCTTCACATATGCCACATAATATTTTCGCCGCTTCACAACACGGCCGTCTACATCGAGACTTCTCATGAGGACGGCAAGATCCTCTGCCATCCGCTCTTCTCCGCAGACGATCTCAAAGTGGTAGGATCTGGACGGGTCACTCACGGAACCCGCCGCCAAAAAGGCCCCCCGAAGGTACGCCCGCCTGCAGCAGGCTCTCCGGAGGATATCCTGCCCGCCCCGTGCATTCTCCGCCGATGGAAATCCGGCAGCATTCCCCTCGCCGACCGCCCGGAGGATCTTTCTGACGGTCTCCGGTTCTGCTGTATCCAGACAGTAGAGCGCCCTTTTCCCGCTCTCATCCCGGTATATCTCGGAGCGGACCTTGAACAGACGGTTGAGCAGAAGCCGGTATTTGCGGACGACTCTCTCGTGGTCTGAGCGAAATGTGATCCGGCCGTTTCCCTCGGCATCGTACCGGACATCGGCACAGAAACGCATAAGCGCGGCAAGCTCTGCGATCTGGCAGTGCCTTGCCCCGCTTATCTGGCCGGATAATTCTTTTTTTACATCACCGGAAAACGACATGGATCAGACTCCTTTTCTGTATGCGTCCTTCTCGATGTCTCTGTGCTCAATGCGGATGCCATAGCCGGAGCCCTTGACGAGGGAATGGTACAGCGCCTCTGCCAGGGTGACCGACCGGTGCTTGCCGCCGGTACAGCCGATCGAGATGACCAGCTGGTTCTTGCCCTCCTCAATATAGTTGGGGATCAAAAACCGGATGAGATCCTCGAGTTTGGCAATGAATTCCCGGGATACGGCATATCCCATGACAAAATCTCTTACCTCCGGATCCTTGCCGGACAGCGGCCGCAGGGCCGGAACATAGTAAGGATTCGGCAGAAAACGGACGTCAAAGACCAGATCCGAATCCGAAGGAATTCCATATTTGAACCCAAAGGACAGGATCGTGATCATCAGATTTTTAAAATTGACATCCTGGACAAAGATCCTTTCCAGCTCGCTCTTGAGCTCTCTGGTCAGCAGCTGGCTGGTATCCAGGATATAATCTGCTTCTTTTTTCAGGAATTCCAGTTTTTCCCTCTCCCGGGCGATCCCGGTCTCCAGCCGCTCAGCGCCGGCAAGAGGATGGTTTCTTCTGGTCTCCTTGTAACGCTTGATCAGTGTCTGGTCGTCGGCATCAAGGAAAAGGATCTTGTAGTCAAAGGCTTCCTTCTTCAGCTCGTCCAGCACCGACTGCAGTTCCGGCAGCTTCTCTCCGCTGCGGATGTCCACGCCCATGGCCACCTTTGTGATATGCCCCTCTTCACCGTCGGCCGTCAGCTCGACGAACTTGCCGATCAGAAAGATCGGAAGGTTATCCACGCAGTAGTAGCCGATGTCCTCCATGATCTTCAGGGCAGTCGATTTGCCTGCGCCTGACATGCCTGTTACGAAAATAAATTCCAGTGACATGGATCCTCCTTTCTTCAGACCGTCTGCCGGCAGTATACTTACCTTCCTGCACGTTTATCCTGTGGCTGCCGGATCGTCAAAGCCCAGGAATCTTACCTCCGGCTCAAGGACGACCCCATATTTTTCCTGTACGATCCGCTGAACATCATGGATCAGCGTACATACATCAGCCGCGGTCGCACCTCCCCGGTTGATCACAAAGCCGCAGTGCTTTTCGGATACCTGTGCTCCGCCGACTGTAAACCCGGCAAGCCCGGCATCCATGATCAGCTTGCCTGCGAAATATCCTTCCGGACGCTTGAAGGTACTCCCGGCGCTGGGAAATTCCAGCGGCTGTTTGGAGGTCCGCGCGATCCTCAGCTCCTCCATCCGGGCCTCGATCTTTTCCGGATCACCCTCCTCAAGCACGATGGAGCCGGACAGGACGATCCAGCCATTGTCCATCATGCGGCTGTGCCGGTAGCCCAGCTCCAGCTGGTCTGCCGGGACCGTGACGATATCCAGCGCCTCGTTCAGGATGGTGACCTCCTCCAGGACATCCTTCATCTCTCCGCCGTAGGCGCCCGCATTCATCATGCACGCCCCGCCAAAGGTGCCCGGAATACCGGAGGCAAATTCAAAACCGGTAAGGGATGCCCCTTTTGCAGCTGCGGCGATTCTGGAAAGCAGGACGCCCGCCTTTGCAAAGATCCGGCACCCGTCGACAGACATGCTGCGGAAGTTGCTGTCCAGGCGGATGATCACTCCCCGATACCCCGCATCGCTGACCAGCAGATTGCTTCCATTTCCAAGGACAAAGTAAGGGATCCTCTCCTGCCTGCAAATAGCAAGGATCTCCCTAACCTGTTCATCGGTTTCCGGATCGATCAGCAGATCGGCAGGTCCGCCGATCCGGAATGTCGTGTAACGGCTCATCGGCGCCTGCCAGGTACAGTTATTTTCCCCGACGATTTCATGAAAACGCCGGATCAGTGTTTCGTTCATGCCTGCCTCCTGATCGTGTTTTTCTCTCACATTCGAGAAAGTCCTGCCATGGGAGTCCTGCTGCAGAAGACAATGTGCCCTATAAGAGCCTTCCTCTGTACAGATCAGCCATTGGTTTCGTAATAGCCGCCCTCGGCGTACTGATAATCATCGATGCCGTCACCGTCATTATCAGTTATGACATAATCGTCCACACCGTCACCGTCATTATCAGTGATGACATAGACATTGTCATCCTCGCCCTGCCCGACGATCACATTGGTCTCCGGCGGTGTTCCGCCAAGCATACTGATCGCATAGGAGGCGTTTGCGGCCTCATCGCCACCCGGATAATAGCTGATGATCCGGTTGTATACCTCGATCGCCTTGTCCGCCTGATCCAGATAGGTGTAGCACTGGGCGAGCAGCATCAGCATGCCGTAATCCGAGGGATTGCTCTCGAGCGCCCGTTCGTAATATTCAGCTGCCTTCGCATAATCGCCGCTGTAATAGCTGTTTCCGGCCTCATTCACATAGATGTCATGAGCCTCGACCGTAATGCTTCCCTTTATCGTATTCAGGATATCGGACGCCTCGGCAGACAGCAGGGTCTCATCGACCTCGGCGAGGGCATTTCCTGCCTGCTCGTATTCACCGGCCTGGTAGGAGGCATAGGCCTGCAGCAGCTTGTCATAGGCCTCCTGGGCTTTCTTTGCGTTGTCGAGCTGTGTCTTTGTATCTGTCAGATTCTGGTTCAGGGAATCGATATCTGTCGTCTGCTGGGACAGCTGCTTGTCCTGGGTATCGATCGTGGTGGTGTAGTCGACCAGCGCCTTGTTTGCCCTCTCGCTCGCCCGGCTTCTGACCACCGGAACGATCACAAAGCTGGTCAGCAGGGTCCCGATCAGCAGACCGAAGGCGATATTCACCAGATTCATGAAGGCCGGCGTCTCGCGGAACGCGGCCGCCCGGCTCTTCTTCTCCGTCTCCAGAGGCTCCTCGGCGACTTTTCTGACACCGGCCAGTCCCCGCCCGTTTCCGGTCTTTTCGCTGATCTCTGCGAGATAGCGCAGCGTGGTCGGGTTTGTCTGGTCGATCTTCAGCGCGCGGCGGAGGATCCGCTGGGCACTGGCATATTTTCCTTCGTGGATGTCGATCAGAGCCAGCAGATGATAGGCCTGGATGAACTTGGGGTTCTTCGTGAGGACCCGCCGCAGGGAAACCGCGGCCATATCGTCATTTCCCGCCCGGCAGGCGGCCAGCGCCTCGTTGTACTGCCGGATCGACTGGCTGATGTTCTTCAGGCGGTTCTGGTCTGCCTGGACATCCTTGATGTAATCATTGGCAAGATTGTCCTCGGGCTGCAGATTGGAGCTGATGATCCACTGGCCGAGGGCAGCCACTGCCTCGCCGGTCTCGAAATAGACCAGCCCCAGCAGGTTCCTCGCCTGGATGTTGCTCTTGTCCAGCTGCAGACTGAACCGGAGCTTGTCGATCGCTCCCGAAAGATCACGGATCTGGGCGCGGTCCAGCCCCTGATTGTAATACAGCTTTGAAAGCTGTCTTGCTTTCTCTTCGGCTTTGGACATGCTTACTCCTTTTTGTTATCTGTTCCGGCCTTCCTTCCTTCAGCCTCCCGGAGAAGGTCGATCACATCGGTCAGATCCTGGCTGTAGATCGCTTCCTCAACGTTCTCGACATCCAGGCAGGGTTTGAATTTCTTCAGTTCCTCATCGTAATCAATCATGCGCTGTGATCTCCTTGCAGTATTTTTTCAGCTCGCCGGCCAGATACAGGGAACCAACGCAAAACATCATTCCGTCCCCCTTTATCGCCCTGGCGATGTCAAAGGCTCTCTCAGGCGACGGCTCGGCAATGACCTCACCGCAGCCGGCTTTGATAAACAGATCGGCCAGCACATCCTCGGAAAGCTCCCGGTAACCGCTGATCTTTGTCGTCACCACCCGCTCGGGCCGTATCCCTTCGGCAAGCTCCCGGACCATATCCTCATAGCGCTTGTCCTTCACCGCGGAAAACAGCAGCGTGATCTCATGATCCTTGTGGAAATGCTCGACCGTCCGGACAAACTCGGCGATCCCGTCCGCATTGTGGGCACCGTCGATGATGATGCCGTCCATGACGGTCTCCATCCGGCAGGGCCAGCGCATGGCCGCGGTTCCGGCGATCAGCCGGTCCTCGGAAATGTGGTGAACACCGGTAAGCAGCCGCATGGTAAAGAAGGCAAGTGCGGCATTCATCATCTGGTATTCTGCTGCCTGGGGAATGGACAGCCGGACGCTCTCCTCACCCGGTCTTCCAAAATCAAAGGTGAGTCCCTGCGTTGTTGTGGCCACGACCCGGTACATCTCTCTTTCCAGCTCGTAGGCCGGGCTGCCAAGCTCCTCGGCCCGCTTCCGGATAACCGCGGATGCAGCATCGTCATGGCCGTCAAAGACCACCGGGACGCCGGGCTTGATGATGCCTGCCTTCTGAGAGGCGATCTCTGGGATCGTCTCTCCCAGATACTCGGTATGATCCAGGCTGATGGAGGTTATGATGCAGGCAAGCGGCTGCCGGATCACGTTGGTCGCATCCAGGCGTCCGCCCATGCCGACCTCCAGCACCGCATAGTCCACCTTCTCCTTCTGGAAGATCAGCATACCCATCAGAAACAGTGTCTCGAAATAGGTCGGATGGGTATCGCCCGCATCCATACGGATCTTCACCGCCTCCATGACCCGGTCAAAGGCCCAGAGGAAGGTATCATCATCGATCGGCTCACCGCATATCATGTAACGCTCGTTGATCCGGATCAGATGCGGCGAGGTAAACAGGCCGACCTTGTATCCGCCCTCCATAAGCATGGCATTCAGGTAAGCGCAGGTGCTGCCCTTGCCGTTCGTGCCGGCCACATGGATCACCTTCATCTCCTGTTCCGGATGCCCGAGCTCGTCCAGAAGACGGTCCGTGTGCTCCAGGGCCGTCTTCTTTGTAAATTTCGGTATTTCTTCTATATAATGAACTGCCTCATCATATGTCATCATCATCAGCTCCCTGCCCCTTTAAGGGCATGATCATCTGCCACTGATCTGTGCAATGCCTGCCTCGACCTGTTCCAGCATCTGGCGGTACTTGGCAAGCTTATCCTTCTCCTCCTGCACCTTTGCTGCCGGTGCCTTGGAAAGGAACCTCTCGTTGCTCAGCATGCCCTCAGCCCTTGCGATCTCCTTCAACAGACGGGCATGCTCCTTGTCCAAGCGCTCCTTCTCCTTTGCCACATCCACCAGATCCGCGAACGGGATATAGAGGGTCGCACCGGGAATCACCGCGGAGAACGCATCGTCTGCGATCCCGCTCTTGTCTGTCTGGAAGAACTGCTGCTCCGCATGGGCAAGCGCACCAAAGTAATCCTTTGCCGTCTCAAAATGGCGCAGGATGACCGGATCTTCGGACACCACATAGATATTGGCCGCTTTGCTCGGCGGCACATTGTGGGAGCTGCGCACATCACGGATCCTGCGGACCGCCTCCTTGACCAGCTCGATGGCGGCCTCCTCCTCGGCAAAATGCCACTTCTCGCTATATACCGGCCACGGAGCGATCATGATGGATTCCTCCTCCGGATTCAGGCTGCAGTAGATCTCCTCTGTGATGAACGGCATGAACGGATGCAGCAGCTTCAGGGAAGCAGACAACACCGTCCGCAGCGTCCAGAGCACGCGCTTCTTCGTCTCGGGATCGCCCTTGTACAGGATCGGCTTCATCATCTCGATGAACCAGTCGCAGAACTCATCCCAGATAAAATCATATACCTTCTGGACCGCGATGCCCAGCTCATATTTGTCCATGTTTTCCGTCACTTCGGCAGCAAGGGCGTTCACTCTGGAAAGGATCCATTTTGCCGGTACCGGAAGCAGGGAAACATCCACATCCGCGGGAACGTCGATTCCTTCCATGTTCATCATGATAAAGCGGGAGGCATTCCATACCTTGTTGGCAAAATTGCGGCTTGCCTCCACTCTCTCCCAGTAGAAACGCATATCATTTCCTGGCGCATTGCCGGTCATCAGCGTCAGACGGAGCGCATCGGCGCCGTACTTGTCGATGACCTCGATGGGATCGATGCCGTTGCCAAGGGACTTGCTCATCTTTCTTCCCTGGGAATCCCTGACCAGGCCGTGTATCAGTACATGGTGGAAGGGAGATTTCCCGGTCTGCTCGATGCCGGAGAACATCATACGGATGACCCAGAAAAAGATGATGTCATAGCCGGTGACCAGAACGTCTGTCGGGTAGAAGTACTCCATCTCCGGGGTCTTCTCCGGCCATCCCAGGGTAGAGAAGGGCCAGAGAGCAGAGGAGAACCAGGTATCCAGCGTATCCTCCTCCTGAGTGAAATGGGTACCGCCGCACTTCGGGCATTTTTCCGGGAAGCCGCCGCGGCATACGGTCAGTGTGCCGCAGTCATCACAGTAATAGGCCGGGATCCGGTGTCCCCACCAGAGCTGACGGGAGATGCACCAGTCCTTGATATTCTCCAGCCAGTGGGTGTAGGTCTTCCCGTAGCTTTCCGGAACGAACTTCAGATCACCGGTGTGCAGCGCATCCAGAGCAGCCTCGCCCATCTCCTTCATGCGGACAAACCACTGGGGCTTGACCATGGGCTCGACCGTGGTATGGCAGCGGTCATGGGTGCCGACAGCGTGGGTATGGGGAACCACCTTCACCAGAAGGCCCAGCTCCTCCAGATCTGCGACCATAGCCTTCCGGGCCTCGTAGCGGTCCATGCCGGCATATTTGCCGCACAGTCCGTTCATGGTGGCGTTATCGTTCAGGATATTGATCTCTGGAAGGTTGTGGCGCTTTCCGACCTCAAAGTCATTGGGGTCATGGGCCGGCGTAATCTTCACGCAGCCGGTACCAAATTCCTTGTCAACGTACTCGTCGGCGATCACCGGGATCTCACGATCGGTCAGCGGAAGCTTCAGCATCTTGCCGATCAGATCCTTGTAGCGCTCATCCTCCGGATTGACAGCGACAGCGGTATCTCCAAGCAGCGTCTCGGGACGGGTCGTGGCGATCTCGACGAATCTGCCTTCCTCGCCCACGATCGGATAGTTGATGTGCCAGAAAAAGCCGTCCTGGTCCACATGCTCGACCTCGGCGTCAGACAGAGAGGTCTGGCAGACCGGGCACCAGTTGATGATCCGGCTTCCCTTGTAGATCCATCCCTTCTCATACAGGCGGACAAAGACCTCCTCGACAGCCTTTGAGCAGCCCTCGTCCATCGTGAAACGCTCACGCTCCCAGTCAGCGGAGGAACCGAGCTTGCGGAGCTGGCGGATGATGCGGCTGCCATATTCATTCTTCCAGTCCCAGCAGTACTCCAGGAATTTTTCTCTGCCGATCTCCCGCTTGTCGATGCCGCGGTCCTTCAGCATATTGGTGACCTTGACCTCTGTGGCGATCGCCGCATGGTCTGTTCCCGGCTGCCAGAGTGCCTCGTATCCCTGCATCCTCTTGTAGCGGATCAGGATATCCTGCATGGTATTGTCTAGTGCATGGCCCATGTGCAGCTGTCCGGTCACGTTTGGCGGGGGCATAACAATGGTAAACGGTTTCTTATCAGGGTTTACCTTTGCGTGAAAATAGCCTGCGTCCATCCACTTCTGATAGATCCGGTCCTCCAGGCCCTTTGGATCATAGGTTTTTGCCAGTTCTCTGCTCATCTTATCCTCCTGAAAAAAATAAAACCCTCTGCACGTATCATCGTGCAAAGGGCGAATGTCTCGCGGTACCACCTTGCTTCACATCCGGGCGGAGCATTTAAGCCCTCCCGCATGCCTCATTGGATCCAGTAACGCGGATCAGACGCGCATACCTAAAAGGCATCCGGCGGAACACCGCCTTCTGCTTTTCGGTATCCGGACTCAAAAGCGACCTTCCGCAGCCGGTGTTCCGGATCCCTCTCACCAAACGGTCTCCTCTCTGACGGCCCCTTAAAGCTGCGTACTCCTCTTTCTCACAGTCTTTGCCTATAGTCTTGCTCCATCATAAGTTGAAGGGCCGGATTTGTCAAGCCGGAACACCTCAATCATATTCGAATATTCCCTGCACCGCATCTGATATATTGATCATCTGCGCATGAGGCAGCCTGTCGATCCTGCGGCAATTCCTGGCAGAGGGGTCGATCAGCTTAAGCTGTTCGCAGATTGCAGTTCCTGCTGTCTTATGAAGACCTTCCGCCGGAATGTGCAAAGGGCCGCCCTAAAATAAAAAAAGAGCCTTGCGGCTCGTCTGATGATCTCTATATTTATACTCTGAATTGCGGGGAGATAACTTCGGTGCATGTGTATATTGTTCTGCGGAAAAACCAATCACCATTCATTGCGGAGGAAAATAGTAAGGTTTAAAACAAAATAAGCCTGTACCGAAGTCACTCACCCTGCCGTTTAACCATGCATAAATTCTGCTCAAGGTTCCGGCAGAGCTCGCACTCTACAGGCTCATTCCATATCTGAAACATGGATGGAAATCTTTGCTCGGAAGATTCAACCTATCACCTTTCACGCAGGTTTCCTGACTCACGGATCATCGCTTGATGCGCCTTCTCATACGTGCGGACATACAATGGCATGTTGCATCTCGCTCCCCGCATACAGTGACCGGATCGTCCAGGCCTCTCACCTGGTTCCCTCTTAAGCAGCTCTGGCTGCTTCACGTAAAAAGCGGATATAGAATTTATACACAACTATATCCTAGCATCATACGGCACCCGTGTCAAGCAGAGATGCTCTTTTTTCATATCAGTATCTAAAAGATATAGCTATTTCTCTGAAAAGACAGGACTGCCGCAGGAAGCAGCAAGATGTATAAAACATTTTTTGCTTCCTGCGGCAGCCTTGAGGTGCTCGCGCGGGATCAGAACACGGCTTTTAGCCGATGACCTCTCCCTGTGCGTTGTATACTTTGATGCCGAAGGAGGAGTGGATATTGTCTCTGGCCTCTTCTACTGAGGAGAACTCTCCTGCCTTGATCATCTGGGCGGTGATATTGCCGATGGCAGTGCCCTCGCCGGGACCTGCATGGACCTCAAGGCCGGTGGCCTTTGCTGTCAGACGGTTCAGGTAATCTGCGTTGGAGCCGCCGCCGACGATATGGATCCGGGAATAGGTGCGGCCGTTGATCTCCTCGAGCTCACGGACGGTCTTTGCATAACAGTCAGCCAGTGAGGTGTAGATCACGGTTGCCAGCTCGCCAAAGGTCTCCGGTACCTTCTGTCCGGTACGTGCGCAGTAGCTCTTGACCTCCTCCGTCATGTTCTCCGGAGACAGGAAGCACTCGTCATTTGCGTCAACTCTGGACGGGAAGTCCTTTGCCTCCTCTGCCATATCGCAGATCTCGGCAAAGCTGTACCGGTCATTTACCTCATGACGTACAGACTGGATCATCCACAGGCCCATGATGTTCTTCAGATAACGGAAGCGGTAATCGTAGCCGCCCTCGTTGGTGAAGTTCATCTGGCAGCTCTTTTCGGAGGTATCCGGGGTCTTGCGCTCAACACCCATCAGAGACCATGTGCCGGAGCTGATGTAGACGAAATCATCGTCATTTGCCGGTACGGCAAGAACAGCGGAGCCGGTGTCATGGGTAGCGGGCACGACGACCTCGAGATCATAGCCGATCTCTGCGGCAAGCTCAGGACGGAGATTGCCAAGGCTGGTGCCGGGAGTAACCAGCTTCTGGAAGATCCTGCGCGGATAGCCCAGCATGTCGATCAGCTCCCAGTCATACTCTCTGGTGTACGCATTGATCAGCTGTCCGGTGGTTGCCTCGGTATACTCATTTACCTTCTGTCCGGTGAGCAGGTAGTGGAAATAATCCGGCACATAAAGCAGCGTCTCAGCCTTCTCCAGATACTCCGGATGCTGCTGCTTTACTGCCATCAGCTGGTAGATCGTATTGAAGATGGCCTTCTGGATACCGGTGCGGGCATACAGATCGCTAAGGGAGATGATCTTGTAGACCTCCTCGTCCATGCCCTCGGTCCGGTGATCACGGTAGCCGACGGTATTGCCGACGACCTTCTCGTCCTTGTCCAGGAGAACAAAGTCAACGCCCCAGGTATCTACGCCGACGCTGACCGGGATCTTGCCGATCTCTTTGCACTTTTTCAGCGCGATGACGATCTCCTTAAAGATCCGGTCGAACTCCCAGCAGAGCTCGCCGTCCTTCTTGACCAGGCCATTCTCAAAGCGGTGCACCTCTTCCAGCTGGAACTTTCCGTTCTCGAGCCAGCCAAGGATCAGACGTCCGCTGGATGCACCCATATCCACTGCTGCATAATAATTCATACCAAAGTCTCCTCTCTATCGTTATCTAACGATATAGTTTCACTGATTTTCTTTATTATAACAAAAACGGCCTGCGTTTTACAGACCGATATTTGGCCAAAAAGGGTCCTTATCTGCAGGGCACCGTCTCCAGATGGCATCCGGACGCCCTGTCAGATAAACATCTCCAGGATCTTCACGCTCTTCAGCTCCCGGTCCAGTGTCCGTTTTATATGCCGGTCCAGCGTCTGTTCCAGCTCGGCGAGCACCTCGCTGCTCACGGCAAAGGTGTACAGTTTTTCCAACGGCGCCCGCATGATGTAGGCTGCCGTGTAGACCGCGCTCTCGCTGAGGGCAGCCGTGTCCGGAGCATATTCACCGTTGATCGTCATCAGCCTCAGCTCAAAGATCCGGCGCACCAGACGGTTGTCCAGGTTCGGATTCAGGATCGCCTTCATGGACAGGTACAGGAGGTTTAGCATCTCTGTCCCGTCCACGCCCTCTCTTCCGTAGTAGGCGGCAAAGTCCAGGAAGTAGTACCCGTAATAGACGCCGGGCTGCTCCTTTGCCAGCTCTGTGAAATAGTTCTTCACATCCGCGCGGATCAGATTGTAGGAGCTGCGTCCGGCGACCAGGGTAAAACGGCCGAACACAAAGGGATTGGCCGCTGCCATCAGCGTGCTCCCCGGTCTCCTGGCCCCCCGCGCAAAGGCGCTGATCCTGCCCAGTTCTCTGGTGAGCAGGACTATTCTCTTGTCGTTCTCCCCGATGGGCATGGCAGACAGCACCATGCCGGATACGTCGATCGTGTCGCTCACTTCAGTTCCTTTTTGTCGTAACCGTAATTCTTCACAAGGATGTCACTGTCGCGCCAGTCCTTGCGTACCTTTACCCAAAGCTTCAGATTGACTCTGCCCTCGAGCAGCTTTTCGATCTCTTCCCGGGCCTCCGTACCGATCTTTTTTAGCATGACGCCGCCCTTGCCGATGACGATCCCCTTGTGGGATTCCCGCTCGCAGATGATGGTGGCTTCGATGTCCGTCATGCTGCCGTCCTCCCGCTCCTTCATCCGGTCGATCACAACGGCGATGCCGTGGGGGATCTCCTCCCCCAGGGAGCGAAGGGCCTTCTCGCGGATCATCTCTGCCGCGATCTGGCGGACAGGCTGGTCCGTGACGGTCTCTTCGTCATAAAAACGGGGGCCATAGGGAAGTACCCGAAAGAGGCTCTCGGTCAGCATATCCAGGTTCCGGCTGTGAAGAGCCGATACCGCGACGACCGCCTCAAACCGGCAAAGACCCTGATAGGTGTCCATGGTCGTCCGGACGACATCCTTTTTCACCTTGTCGATCTTGTTGATGACCAGGATCACCGGCAGTTTCGACCGGTCCAGCATCTTTGCGATATGCTGCTCGGATGGGCCGACATAGCTGCCGGGCTCGATCAGCCACAGCGCGGCATCCACATCCTTCAGCGTGCTCTCCGCTGCGTATACCATATACTCACCGAGCTTGTTCTTGGCCCGGTGGATCCCCGGAGTATCCAGAAAAACGATCTGGCCCCGCTCGTCATTGTAGACGGTCTGGATCCGGTTGCGGGTGGTCTGGGGCTTTCGCGAGGTGATGGCGATCTTCTGTCCGATCAGATGATTCATCAGTGTCGACTTTCCCACGTTCGGCCGGCCGATCAGTGCGACAAAGCCGGATCTTGTATTGTTTGTATCGGTCATGAAAACCTCTCTTGTGTCATTTCCATATTTACAGGGACCAGTGCACACCCTTTTTCGCGCATTATCCCTGCAGCGTTTTTAATTCAGCGGACGGACGACCGACAACCGGTCGGCATCCTTCTCCAAAACGGCCTCGCTGCCGATCACGCAGATCTCTCCTGCCCGGATGATGGCTTCCACGGGCTCCGCAAGAGCCGCGATGTCCTCCGGCTTTGCATCCAGGACTTCATCTCTCTCCCGCTGGATATCCTCAATGGTCGTGCCCCGGAGGTAACAGCTCAGCGCATAATCCGCCATGGCCGAGGCGCTAAGCGGCGTATCCAGTTCGCCGACCGCGCCGATGATGTACTTGGTCATCGTCCGCTCATCTGCGGCGAAGCTGCGAAGATAATCGGGCAGATCCCGGTATACATCCAGCGTGCGGGCCAGATGCGGATCCCGGTAGGACACCAGGAAGGCATCTCCGTTCCTGCCAAAGGAACTCATGCATCCATAGGCGCCGCCCAGAACGCGGAGATTCATCCACAGATAATCGTAGTTGAGGATCACCCGCAGGATACGGAAGGCTCCGGTATAGGAATAGCCGGCGCTGCGGAAATTGCCGGCAGCGGCGACGTACTGTACCTGGCCGGAGGTCCTGAAGCCCTCGTTCTTTTTCTCCGGCTGCCAGGAAAAGCTTCCCGTCCGGACCTCCCTGGTGCTGAGCACAGGCCGCAGGGCGGATACATTTTCCTCGATGGTGCCAAAGCCGTCCTCATCGGCGGTAAGGACCACGGTCATATTCTCCGGACGGAAGATCATCTGCATCAGCTCGCCCAGGCGGGCAGAGATCTCCTCTTTCTTCTCATCAAAATTCTTCTCCAGCTCCTCCAGCAGATGGTAGAAGCCGATCCGGCTCGTCGCGTCGGTCCAGCCATGATAAGACGAATGGTAAGAGCTGGCCCGAATGGCTGCGGAAACATGGCCGCCGGCAGGAATGCTCTGCTGCAGGCCCGACTTTGCCCTGGCAAGCAGCTCATGAAGCCGCTTGTATTCATCCAGCTTCGAAGTGCCCAGGATCTCCCGGATCATATCAAAGACAAATCCCTCCTTCGGGAACAGGTACTTTGCCCGGATCCCAAAGAAGAACTGGTCGCCCGGCGCATCCTTTTTTCCGGAGGCAGGAACGCTCATCAGACCAAAGCTGATGCCGCCGCTGTTCGCATTGATCTCGTGGAACAGCTCACCATAGCCAAAATGTTCTGTGCTCACCTTGCCAAGGACCCTCTCCAGGATCCCCAGGTAGGGAACCAGATCATCCGGCACGCGGCTCACATCAAACAGCAGCTGCAGGTACCCGATCCCGTTGGTCAGGTAATGCTGCTTCAGGAACAGGCCGCCTTCAATGCTGCACTCTTCGGTACACAGCTTCCGCTGTGTTTCCCGTGCGATATCGCTCCGGGACAGAAGGGGAAGCAGGGCCAGGGTCTCCGGAGTATCCTCTTCCTCCTGATAAGCCTTCAGCTCGGCCGTCTCCCGGACGATGGTCCGGATCTCCTCCGCGGAGAGCGCTGCCTTGCGAGCAGCGAGCGCGCGGGCCGTCTCCTCCTCTTTTCTGGCAGCCAGACCGCGGCTTGGCCGCAGGGTGACGATGGCACCGTGGGGGTTATGAAGAAGCGTATCCCGGATCAGCTGCTCAAAGTAGCCTTCCTTTGCTTTCTGCCCCAGTTCTTCAAAGATCGTGATCTCCTTCAGATAGGAGAAAGGATCCCGCTCGTCATACAGCCAGCTGTCGAAGATGTTGATGCCGTAGATCAGTCCTCTGGAATAGGAAGAAAAATCAGCCTCCCGGAAGCGGAACTCGAAATAGTTGATGCCGGAAGCCAGTGCCTTCGGGTCCAGGCCTTCCTCCGCAAGCTTTTCCAGTGTACTCTCAATAACAGACAGGAAGCGGTCCTTGTCCTCTGCCTCGGCATTTCTGGCTACGATCTCAAAGAATGGCTGCAGCAGGCCGTCGCTGAAGCTTCCCTCGATGGATTTGCCGATCCCGGCATCCAGAAGGGCTTCCTTCACCGGAGCGCCCGGTGCATCCAGAAGCACGTACTCCAGGATCGAGAAAGCGACATTTTTCAGCACATCGCTGCTGTCGCTGACGACCACCGCCCGGGACAGATAGGTATTTTCCTCCAGCGGGTCATCGTCCAGGATCGGGTATTCACCCGTAAACTCCCGCATCGCCGGAAACGGTGTCTGCATCGGGATATCCGAGGTGACCTCCCGCCGGTCAAAGGCGGACAGGTATTCTCTGTCGATCCAGTCCAGCTTTTCTTCCATATCCATGTCGCCATACAGATAGATATAGCAGTTGGAGGGATGGTAGTAGGCCCGGTGGAAATCCAGAAACTCCTCATAGGAAAGCTCCGGGATCACATCCGGATCTCCTCCGGACTCTACGCCGTAGGGCGTATCCGGGAAAAGGAGATTGAAGACGGTCCTCTCCAAAACCTCATCGGCAGAAGAAAAAGCACCCTTCATCTCGTTGTATACAACACCGTTGAAGGTCAGCGGATCCTCCTCGTTCTCCAGATGATAGTGCCAGCCCTCCTGACGGAAGATCTTCTCGTTTTCATAGATCTTCGGATGGAACACAGCGTCCAGATAGACGTCCATCAGATTCTGGAAATCTGTATCGTTGCAGCTGGCCACCGGAAACATGGTCTTGTCCGGATAGGTCATTGCGTTCAGAAAGGTATTTAGTGAGCCCTTGGCCAGCTCGACAAAAGGATCCTTCAGCGGGAACTTGTCGGAACCGCAGAGCACGGTATGCTCGATGATGTGGGCCACGCCCGTTGAGTTCTTCGGGGGTGTGCGGAAGGCAATGTTGAATACCTTGTTCTTGTCGTCATTGGAAAGGAGCGCGACACGGGCCCCCGTTTTTTTATGGATCAGCAGGGTGCCCTTTGCATGGACATCCCCGATCATTTCCTCGCTGATCACCTCATAAGCATTAAGCAATCCTATACTTCCTCCTGTCCGTATCTCTTCTGCATCTGGGCAAGCTGCTCCTTGCTGAGGATCAGATTGAAGCCTGCCGGGTTGAAGACAAAGCCCTCCGAATCCTTTACCAGAAAACTGGCCAGCTTATCATAGGGAACTGTCATCATCTCCAGCTTCATGCCCTTGTTTTTCGCATTGAACCGCTGCAGTTCACCGACCTCGGTGTAGACCGGCTGATAGGTCTTTCCGTTGGGCGTCTTTACCAGCGGGATCTTTACCTTCTGGCTGGGATCCTTCGGATTCCATTTGCCCTTGATGTTTGAGACATCAAAGGTGAGGATCAGCTTCGCCTGCAGCAGATTGTGGGCCATCTCCTCCTCCAGATCATGGAGGTGCTTCTTCTCCTCGTTATTTCTCTCCACCGGGCGGGACAGCTCCTGCATGAAATAGAGGCCCGTCAGCTGAAGCGTCGGGTTGGCCTGGGGCACCTTCGCCTCCGCCATCTTTTCCAGATCGGGCTTTGGCACCAGCTTGTCCAGCTGCAGCCGGATCGGCGCACCCTGATCCTGGAAGATCACGGCATTTACGCCCAAAAGATGCAGGCTGCCCAGGAAATTGCGCACAGCCTTGCCGGGCAGAATGGCGATCTGCAGGGCAAACTTCTCCAGGACATATTTATGCATGAAGGTCTGTGCCATCTCCTTCGTCGTAAACATATAGATCTGGTCGTCAAAGGTCTCGTCATCGCACTCGATAAAGGGGAGATGCGTATAGGCGGAGAACAGGACGCAGACAGACTCGTAGGATTCTATTTTTTTGATCAGAAAGCTGTTATCGATAGCCATCGCCGGATTGATTCCTTTCCCATGTGTCGTTGCATTTACAACCCCATATTATAGCATAGTGCCTGTATGCAGGTCAAAGCAAACAAAACGGGCTGCCGCACCGTTATACCGTCGCCCTGCATCCGCCAGAAAAGAGCGTTTGCTCGATTCTGTCAGATGCTGCAGCGTGGTATATCTGGTGCGGCAGCCCCGCTTTATCGGATCAGTCGTGCCCATCAGGCAGACCGTCGGTCAGAGCCTCTTAGCCCTCTTCCGGTCCATACAGCTTGATCAGTTTGTTGAGGTAGGTGTATCTTGCCTCTGCCTCTTCCTTGTTCTTTGCCTGCAGAGCCTCTGCCTTGGCCGGGTTCGCACGCTTCAGAGAATTGTAGCGGACCTCGCCGTTCAGGAACTCGTAGTAATCTCCGGTCGGAGCCTTGGAGTCCAGAATGAAGGCAGGCTTGCCCTCTGCTGCCAGAGCCGGGTTGAAGCGGAACAGATGCCAGTATCCGGCCTTGACTGCCAGCTCTTCCTCGGTGATGGACTTGCCCATGCCCTTGCGGATACCGTGGTTAATACACGGAGCGTAAGCGATGATCAGGGACGGACCCGGATATGCCTCAGCCTCTGCAATGGTCTTAACAGCCTGGTTGAAGTCTCCGCCGATGGCGATCTGAGCAACGTATACATAGCCGTAGCTCATGATGATGGAGGCAAGGTCTTTCTTCTTGACCTCCTTGCCGCCTGCAGCGAACTGAGCGACAGCGCCGGTCGGTGTAGCCTTGGAGGACTGTCCGCCGGTATTGGAGTAAACCTCGGTATCGACAACAAGGATGTTGATATCTCTGCCGGAAGCAAGGACATGATCCAGTCCGCCAAAGCCGATATCGTAGCCCCAGCCGTCACCGCCGAATACCCAGTTCGACTTCTTGGCCAGGAAATCCTTGTTCTCTACAACATACTCAGCAGCTTCGCTCTTCTCGCCAGCCAGTACCTCGACCAGCTTGTCGGTAGCGACTCTGTTCTCAGCGCCGAGAGCCATGGTATCGATCCAGTTCTGGCATGCAGCCTTGACCTCGTCGGAACCGTTTGCTGCGATCTCCTCGACCTTGGTCTTCAGCTCTGCACGGATCGCTCTCTGAGCCAGGAGCATACCGAAGCCAAACTCTGCAGCGTCCTCAAACAGGGAGTTGGACCATGCCGGACCTCTGCCTGCCTTGTTGACGGTGTAAGGAGTGGACGGTGAGCTGTTGCCCCAGATGGAAGTACATCCGGTTGCGTTACCGATCAGCATACGATCACCGAACAGCTGGGTGATCAGCTTCACGTACGGAGTCTCGCCGCAGCCTGCGCAAGCGCCGGAGAACTCAAGGAGCGGCTGTTTGAACTGGCTGCCCTTGACGGTGGTAGCTTTAAATTTCTCGACAACGTCGGTCTTCTCCGGAAGAGTAACGGCATAGTCAAAGGCCTTCTGCTGATCCAGAGCATCTGCAAGAGGAGTCATGACCAGAGCCTTTGCACCCTTCTTGCCCGGGCATACGTTCTCACAGGAACCGCAGCCTGTGCAGTCGAGAGAGGAGATCTGGATACCGAAACGGTATGCCGGATCCTTCATGCCGGTCAGCGGGAGTGTCTTGAAGCCTTCCGGAGCAGCAGCTGCCTCTTCCTCAGTCAGAGCGAAGGGACGGATGGCTGCGTGCGGGCAGACGAAGGAACATCTGTTACACTGGATGCAGTTCTCAAGATTCCATACCGGAACGTTGACGGCGATGCCGCGCTTCTCGTATGCAGAGGTACCGGACGGAGTGGAACCATCGACATAATCCTTGAATGCGGAAACAGGAAGCTTGTTGCCCTCCTGTGCGCTGACAGCTGCCTGGATGCTGTTAACGAACTTGACAGCGTCCTCACGGCCGGTCTCGGTGTGGATCATATCAAGGCCTTCATCGGCTGCATCTGCCCAGCTGGCCGGGATCTCTACCTCGTGGATCTGCTTTGCGCCTTCCTCGATGGCTGCCCAGTTCTTCTGAACGATGTCGTCGCCCTTACGGCCGTAGGTTGCCTTTGCAGCAGCCTTCATCAGATCGATGGCGGTATCCTCCGGGATGATGCCTGCCAGCTTGAAGAAAGCAGACTGAAGGATGGTGTTGATACGGGTCGGTCCCATGCCAACTTCGATACCGATCTTAACGCCGTCGATGGTGTAGAATTTGATGTTGTGCTTTGCGATGTATGCCTTGACCTGGCCGGGGATATGCTCCTCCAGTCCCTCAGCATCCCACGGGCAGTTCAGAAGGAAGGTACCGCCGTCGACCAGCTCCTGGACCATATTGTACTTGGTTATGTAGGACGGATTGTGGCAGGCCACGAAATTCGCTCTCTTGATCAGGTAGGTGGACTTGATCGGCTTCTTTCCGAAACGGAGGTGGGACATGGTCACGCCGCCGGACTTCTTGGAGTCATAATCAAAGTAAGCCTGGGCATACATATCGGTGTTGTCACCGATGATCTTGATGGAGTTCTTGTTTGCACCGACGGTACCGTCTGCGCCAAGGCCCCAGAACTTGCAGTTGATGGTGCCTTCCGGAGTGGTGACGAGCGGCTCGCCTACCGGCAGGGACAGGTTGGTAACATCATCGACGATATCGATGGTGAACTCTTTCTTGGTGCTGTTGTCGTATACGGCAACGATCTGCTCCGGAGTAGTATCCTTGGAGCCAAGGCCGTAACGTCCGCCAAAGACCGGAACCTGGTCGAACTTGGTGCCGCGAAGCGCCTTGACGACATCGAGGTACAGGGGCTCGCCGATGGAGCCGGGCTCTTTGGTACGGTCAAGAACAGAGATCTGCTTTACAGTCTCCGGGATCGCATCGATGAATGCCTTGGTAGAGAAAGGTCTGTACAGGCGGACCTTAACGACACCGACCTTGCGGCCCTGAGCCATCAGATAGTCGATGGTCTCCTCGATGGTATCGTTGACGGAGCCCATGGCAACGATCACATGCTCGGCATCCGGAGCGCCGTAGTAGTTGAACAGTTTGTAGTCTGTTCCGATCTTTGCGTTGATCTTGTCCATGTATTCCTGGACGATCGCCGGCAGAGCCTCATAGTAGGGGTTGCAGGCCTCACGTGCCTGGAAGAAGATATCCGGATTCTGAGCGGAGCCCATCTCGCAGGGATGCTCGGGATTCAGAGCTTTTCTCTTGAATGCCTTCAGAGCCTCCATGTCGATCATGTCTCTGAGATCCTCATAATCCCAGGTCTCGATCTTCTGCAGCTCGTGGGAAGTACGGAATCCGTCAAAGAAGTTGATGAACGGAACCTTGCCCTTCAGTGCAGCTGCATGAGCGACAGGTGTAAGGTCCATGACCTCCTGTACGGAAGACTCGCAGAGCATGGCTGCGCCGGTCTGGCGGCATGCATAAACGTCGGAATGATCGCCGAAGATGTTCAGCGCATGGGTAGCGACGCAGCGGGCGGAAACATTGAATACGCCGGGAAGCTGCTCACCGGCTACCTTGTACAGGTTGGGGATCATCAGAAGAAGTCCCTGGGAAGCGGTGTAGGTCGTGGTCAGCGCACCGGCTGCCAGAGAGCCGTGAACGGCACCTGCTGCACCTGCCTCGGACTGCATCTCAGTGATCTGCACTTCCTGTCCGAAAAGGTTCTTTCTTCCAGCGGTCGCCCACTCATCCGTGTGCTCCGCCATGGGAGACGAGGGAGTGATCGGGAAGATCGCTGCCACTTCGGTAAACGCATATGAGGCATGTGCCGCTGCGGTGTTACCATCCATGGTCTTCATTTTTCTAGCCATCGTAACTGTTCCTCCTTATATAGCTTAAATAGGGTAAACCTTATACGCATACACGGTCATTATAGCATGATTTTCTGAGAGTGTCATGACGGATATTATTGTACCTCTAAAAATGCACCTCATTTTTAAAGTTTTTTCTATAGAGTTCCGACAATGAGCCGGGGCTGCCTGCCGCCTCTGGTCATTCGATGCCAAAGGCGGATCTCTGCTCCTTTGTCAGCGAGGCATTTCCTGCGAATGCCTCTCCCTTCTGCACCATTTCTTCTACGGAATAATAAGGGAACCATCCGATGCGGGTCTCCTCGCCGCCTGCTGTCTCCACCTGTCCGGTCGTATAGATGCGGTTCCGCTTTGGCTCATAACCGATGCAGCTCCTGACCGTTCCCGTAAGGACATAGTCCTCGGTATCCATGATGTACAGCCGGCTGCTGTTTCTGAGGAACAGCGCCTCCTCCCGGAAGGACCATTCTGGCTTGATAAACGCGCTGTTTCCTTCAAATTTCGTCCGTCCGGTAAAGGCACCGTCTTTTATGCGGTAACGGTTCAGCTGTGCCGCATCCGAAACTGTCATAAGGAGCAGTTCCCCTTCGTGTATTGCCAGGCTTTTTACAGAACCAGGGAAGCCTGTGATGTCCTGCAGAATATGCCCGGATGCATCAAATACACGCACCAGCCGTTTCTCCTCCCAGTACACAGCCACTGTGGTACTATCCTCTGACCAGCTGCAGAGCCGGTCAGCATATACATCTCCCGCCTTTTCCGTACGCTCCTCATCCGGGATCTGCAGCTCGCTGCAGGTTTCTGTTTCCATATCACAGATCCAGCCTGCAAGACCGGCATTTCCGGTGCGGAATACCAGAGCCCTCCTTCCATCCGGACTGATCCCCATATCTGATGCCGGCTCGCCCGCCTCCATGGGGAACCTGAACCTGGAGAAGCTTCCGTCCTCCGGATCTGTGCCAAACAGACTGTACTCCGTTCCCCCGGAATCCTGACGATTGCTGCGGACAATGTACCAGATTCTCCCGTTTTCCATACATATCCCTGCTTTGATCCATGCGGATATCAGCGGAGACGGCAGCGGCACAGGCAGTTCCTCGATGCGTATCTCACCTGTCCTGGCATCGACCCTGCTGACCAGGGGGCTAAGCAGCCTGCCATTATCACTGACATAATCCTTTATCTCCCAGCCATGGTCGGCAAAATACAACAGCTTCTGATCCCTGGAGGATCCAATAAATTCATAGTTATGCCGTATATCCTGATCCGCAGCTTCTGTGCTGTTTCCGCCATCTTCTGCCAGATCCATATTCCAGCGCAGCCTTCCGCTGTCCAGGTCCATCAGCTGCACGGGCCCATTGTAATTCCAGCACAGCAGCACATCCTCCAGAAGCTTCCGGCTGTCTACGCTATCCGCTGCTCCCGCTTCGCAGCTGGTCCAGTCCTCGCCGCCCATTGCGCCTTCCAGGCGGTACAGAATACCATCGATCAGCAGATAAAAGCTGATCCTGTCATCCTGGTTCCGGAATTCCTCCACGGCAGCCAGACCGCTGCCGGCCACATCCACCGAGCTGTGGATCTCCTCGTCCACCCCCAGCATGCTCAGGTTTCCGTTTGCCAGAAAGCCGCACACATAACGGTTCGTAAAATTACATGGTTCGATAAAAGCATCCTCCAGTTCATAGGTATACAGGATATCTCCGGTCTTCGGATCCAGCAGGGACGCTTTGTCGGCGACAGCAGCCAGAAGAATATCCCTGCCGCTGCTGCCGGTATTTTTCACGAGCCAGATACACTCATTTGCCTGCTGCGTATTCCCTGAAAACAGGATATCCTGCGACCACTGTGCCTCCTCTTCTCCTGCCGAAAAGGCATTTACGATAAAGCGGCCGTTATCGTAAACAGCCAGAGGCGCGGAATTTCCCTCCTGCATGTAGCTCCCGTTGCCAAAGGTATCAATAGAGCTTTTGTAATCCTGCCCGCATACCAGGATCGTCCCATCGGTCCTGACAAGAAGTCCGGAGGCTTCATAGATCTCACTCGTGCAGGGAACAAACTCTGCTGCCCCGCTGACAAGATCCGCGAGTATGCACCCGGAAAAAGCACCAGATCTGTGTCCGCCCTCTTCCGTCGTGGTCCAGGCACATGGAAGCACCGCCCTGGTCCCGTCCTCGGAAAACATGAACGTCTTATCACTGTACAGGAGTTCATCCAGGATCATGTGCTCCGGGACTGAAAACGGGATCCTCCGGAGAACGTTCCCGTTTTCCGGATCGGCAAGTGTTATTTCCCCATCAAACAGCAGCACCAGCGTCTCTCTGTCATCCAGGACGGCAGATGCAGCGCCGCGTATCCCATTCTCGGTCTGCTGCCAGAGGACCTCTCCGCTCTGCATGGACAGACAGACGAGGCGGTCGTAGGTCTGCACCAGGATCCGGTCATTCTCGCTTACCGCGATCGAATTGATATATGCCTCTGAGGTATATTTTGCAACGGCTTCTCCCTCTTTGGCCTCCCAGAACCAGAGGTTGTAGCAGTCCATATCCTCCGTTACGACGCGGCTTCCGTCACGGCTGCACCAGAAAGCTCGGATCCGGCTCTCCATCCCATAACGACCGGTCATTCCGAAATTTGTAAGCGCCGCGTTGTCATACAGACCCAGCGCTGTCTGAAGCGCATAAACGGCTTCGGGTACGACCGGACGGTTCCGCCCATTTCCGGGAAGGGCCTCCAATGCCAGCTGTACAGCCGTCAGCTGATCCGCGTTATTCGTCTGGATCAGGCTCTGCTGGGCCAGATAGCGTGACTGATTTTGCAGAGAAGCCGTATAGTTTTTCCGGATCTGCAGATTGCTCCAGATAAAATAAGCAAGGAGACATCCTACGGCTGCCATGGCAGCCCCGGCGATCCGGTTCCGGTATTCTCTCTGCCGCTGCCGAAGCTCATCATAGCGGCAGCCAAGGATCGCCGCGGCAAGTCTGGGAAGCTCCTCCCGCCTTGCACGCCGCCTATCCAGCCTGTAATCGCAGGAGAGCGGCTCCAGCGGTATTCTGACCATCACGTGCTGCCCGTCATCCGTTACAGTCTCCACCGTCTCCTCGCAGACGATCTTCGGAATGACATCGGCAGGCTCTCCGCCGGCGATCACCGTCAGAATGTGCTTTCTGTCATGAAAACGCAGGAAGGTCTCGATCTCCCGCTGGACCCACTGGGATTCGTGGGTACTTGGCGAACAGATGACGATCAGGAAGTCCGCATCCTCAAGGGCTGCAAAGATATCATCGTTCAGGTCGCTGGTGATGGGAAGCTCTGCCTTGTCCCGGAAGATCCGGCGGATCCTCTGCTTCCCAGTCCTCTTTCTTATACTCGAAGGCACATGAAAATGCTCCAGCTGCTTCTGGATCTCTTCGGCGACCGCGATATCCAGCGGAGCATGGCGGTAGGAAATAAATGCATCATAGTGAAAATCTTCTGACCGCTTTTCTTTTCCCATTTTTTATTCCCCCGGCCGGATGCCAAAATCGTCCTCAGTGCCATAACTGCCATCGTCCTTTGTAATCATCCACTGCATGGAAAAATCTGCCGGAAGCTCATCGCTGCTGACCAGTACAAGGAAGTCATAGAACCACCGTTCCTCCACGGATACCGGACCGTCAGAGAGGTAATTGCTATCCGTCAGCAGCACACGGCCGTCTCCTGCCTGTGTGCTCAGGCTGGCAGAAAGGACAGGCACTGCATCGCGGCCGCACAGAAGATACAGCCGGCTGCTGCCTTCTCTAAGGCCTTCATCCGTGACCTTGCTGATCTTATTCTTCTGCCCATCTGCGCCATCCAGCCAGATACCGGAGATGGCACCGTCCTTTTCATCGATTCGCAGCTGCGCGTCCTCTATGCTGTATCCCAGCCCTTCCCCCATCCGGATGGCAAGACTGCTGCAGCTTCCCAGCAGCTCTGCGATCAGAAGATTCATCCGATCCGTACCGACAGCGATCCGGATCCCGCCGTCTTCCCCCGCCGGCGGCTGTCCCAGGGCATAGGGCGCCCCCAGGGCATCGAGCCTTGCAGCGATGCAGCGGAGCGCTGTCTTCTTCTCATCTCCGGTCAACGTCCCGTCTGACGGATCCAGATCGAGCCGGCACCAGGTCCCGGTGATCTCCCCCCTTCGTTTCTGGAGCTGTCCGGCATCCTCTCCCATATCCTCCGGCGTCAGCCAGTCCACTGCCTCTATGCATGCTGCACTCCAGCCAGCCGAAAGCACCGGCGAAGAAACAAACCAGGCCAGATGCTCCATGACCGCAGGATCCTCCTGATCGGAGGCCGCATAGAGCACCTTTCCATCCTCATCCACATAAACATAGTAATGAATGATAATATTTGTCGTTCCATCCAGGACCATCTCGGTATCCTGCATCAGGATCACGCTTTTGTCCCATGTGTCAAACTGCTCCCGGTGCGAACGGACAAAAGCATCGGTCATGGTCATCTTCAGATACGTTCCGCTGGCGCTTTTCACCGGCAGCAGTTTTTCCGGCAGGGTTTCCGGAAGGGCCGTCACGACCTCAGTCGTCTCTATATCCCCGCGGTCCAGCAGGACAGCCTCAGCAAGCGTCTCCTTTGCCGCTTTATCACTCAGATGCAGCGTCCCGGGCCGGATCACAAAGGCACGCAGAAAGTCGATGGCCGGCGCCCCGCATACACAGGAATTGTCCAGCCAGACCGTAAGTCCTTCCTCATCCTCCTCCAGGAAATATTCCCGCTCCCCGGAAATATGCCGGATCCGATCCCGGATCAGCGCCTCTGACGCTTCCCTGTCCCCGGCAGTGATTCCTTCGGGCGGAAGCAGCTGGATCTGCAGCATTTCTTCCTTTTTCTGCGCTTCTGTCCTGCCGGTATCCGGCGCAGCAGGAGCACTTCCACCACACCCTGCCAGAAGCAAAGCAAGGCAGGAAGCCGCAATAAAGCTTCCTGCCCTGTTCATGATCTTTTTCTGCGAAGCATCCATCCTTTTTGTTCTCCATATGGTCTACTCACGGCAATACTGCCATGTGAATGCATCGATATTTTTTTGATCGTTTTCTACAGCACCGCGCCGCTGCTGCCAAGCTTCTCCAGAAGCGTCCAGGCGTAATCGTCCTTCTGCTTTTCCTCTGTTGTCAGCGCGTCAAAGGGCTGAAAATCCGGGTGCAGCCGCATCCGGTTATCCCGGTCCCCGCCGTAATCCCAGTTGTACATCGCATAAAACCGCATCCAGCGGTCGTGCTCGATCTCCTCATAGAGCACTCCACGTTCCTCATAGGTGCTGCGCCAGACTTTGCCGGCCTCGCGGCAGAGATCCACGGTAACATGGGTCACCGGAGATTGTTCTGCCTGAAGCAGGCTGATCTTGGTCTGCAGATGATCTGCAGCTGCGATATTGGACTGACGCATGAAGGCCGACAGCTCCTCCCAGGCAGGGACCGGATAGTCCGCCCCGCTCCGGTAGATCTCATGCATGGCTGCAGCCCTTTTGTTCAGCTCCTGCCGGATCACATATTCCGGTGTGTAGAGCTCCTCATCCGTCCCGAAGGTCCGCACCCCCGGATAGGGAGTATCGGCCCGGCAGTCCACCTGAGCCCTGGTCGGGAAGGAGGTATGGATCCGGCTGAGGATGTCCAGATTCGCACCCATGTCGTCATCACACAGGATCACCCGGTCTGCATTCCGGATCAACTCACCATCCTCATTCCACGGTTCCTCGTGAAAGATGATCCGGTCGCCGTCCCTGGCCACATCCTCACCCTCAGGCGGACAATCGCCTGTGCAGATCTCGATGACGGCGGCCAGCATCCGGTGATTCCGCCGGAAATCGGTAAAGTCGCCGAAAATATGGTACTGCATGTCCTTCAGCGGCCCGAACACATTGGTCAGGAGCGCACGGGACAGCAGCTCCTCTGCACAGCGGCCCGAACCGATGAGAACAAATTCCTTTTCGGTCCCGGATACGGGATAGCTCTGCCAGTACCGTCTGGCACAGCAGTCCGCCGCGTGAAACAAAACCATGTTTGCCGGCAGCTCCTCCGGATCGTAGAAGGTCTGGCAGCAGACATCCGTGCCGGTCTCCGCCAGCTTTCTGCCCTCCGCGTAGTTCCGGTAGCTGTCCGGTCCCATCAGGATCACCCGGCAGTTCCGGTCTTTCTTCATCTCCAGGATCCGACGGATCGGTGCATCGATCGCCAGAACACCCGGGATATCGCACGGAACATCATCCGCGGAATCCGGAACGATCAGCTGTGCCGACCTGTCCTCTGCCGTCAGATTTACCGCAAAGGCCTGCGCCTCCCTGCTCCACACAGGGAAAATATACCAGGGTCTGTTTTTCCTGGTCTGAAGCTTCAGCGTCGGCAGCATCTGCCCACGGATGACCGACAGGGCAAAGCTCACCAGAAAGGCCAGCAGGCCGACACTCAGCATCACAAATACTGCCCCGATCAGCTTTCCTGCCGGTGTCATCGGATACAGATCACCGTATCCCACAGTGGAAACAGTCACCAGGAAATACCAGAAAGCGTCCCACAAAGTGCGGATGCCTGAATCCGGCGATCCTGCTTCTGCGCGCACCAGAAGGGCCAGCAGCGCCAGCCATAGAGCCAGGGCTGCCAGAGGACGCAGCAGTTTTTTTATCCTCTCCAGATCCATCAGCCTTTCCTCTGTTTGTTTTCATATTCCTGGGCTGCCCGGAGCATATCCGGTATCGCCAGGATGTTGTTGTAGTCGCTTTGCTTGTAGTCGACATGCTTTCCGGTCACAGCCTCCTCCGCCGCTGAGAGCTCATCCAGCGCATCCCAGTCGATCAGGCATGCGTGGATCCGGCCTGGCATATCCTTTGTGATGCGGATCAGATGCTCCACGCCGGCTTTCTTCTGCTTGTGGTAGATGGCTGCTCTCTCCTGGAACGTCTCATCGTCCATCGGCGCAAATCCCATCGTATAGTGGAAGGCACACCAACGCAGATGCTCGGTCTGGCCAAGGACAGAGAGCATCCCGTCGGAAGGCTGCCAGCTGCCGGATATGGCCTCCTCTTTTGTTACACCGGCACAATGCAGGATCGCCTCTGCAAAATCGGCAGATGCCCGGCTGCTCATCCGGTCGAAATAACTGCAGTTTTTCCAGTTTTCCTCCGGTGTCAGACCGTTGTCTCCGCAATAGCCATGGTTCAGGATGATGGCCTTCCGATCCAGTGCATTGGAGGTGATGATCGCCGGCGAAAAGATCTTGTCCAGATTGTTCTGCCGGCCGTCAGCCGAGACGGCCCGGACACCGGAATGGTCGATCTGGTAGATCGGCAGGATAATCTTATTTGTTGCAAAAAAGCGCTGCAGCTCCTCGGTGAGCTCGTTATTGGCCGCAGAGCTGCCGGCACAGATCACGACATAGCGCAGCGTACGTCTGTGTTTTTTCAGATAGCGGTACAGTTCAACCGAACGGCAGTCATTTTCATAGAAATCGATATCGTATTTCTCAAACATCGCAGCACATTCCTCCCGGATGCCGCCGCTGATGCTGTTGCATTTGGCGTCAAAAATGCCCAGATGGAAATGGCTCCCGACAAACTGGCCATTCTGCACGATGTATTTCAGGGCTTCCTGACCAAACCGGCCAAAACCCAGGATCAGTGCGTCAAAATCCTCTGTTGCCCTGCCATTTTCATCAAACGGAATGGTCTTTACCGGGGGATATGCCCGGATCAGAAGCCTGGCTGCCAATGCAGGCTCATTGTAAACAAGGACATTGGAATAACCATAGGTGTCCCCATCCTGCTGGAACATGCTGCCGGAAAACTCATCATAGCCCAAAAGAGTCAGGGACAGCTGCTCCGCGCGGATATCGTTTTCCCTGCAGGTATTCAGGAATTTGTCTGCGTACTGATGGTTCTGATTGAAATCGTCGGACAGACAGTACAGACTGATCCTGCGGCTGCCCGGATTCGCGCCGATGCTTTTCAGGAATCCCGCATCCGGATCTGCCGCGCCGGTCCCGGTGAAGATCAGACAGCCGGAATCACTCACCCGCTTTGCGCAGTCTGCATCCGGATGGTTGTCCACATAGACAACAGTCTCGTCCGCCTCCTTCACCAGCTGGGACCCGAAATCAACGGAATCCTTGTTGACTCCGTAGATGACATGGAGGTTGCCCCGTTTCAACAGGATCAGGCGCAGATGCTTGAGCGCTTCATCGCCCACCGTGGTGATCGCCGCACTGGCAAAGGAATAAAAGGCTGCAAAATGGAAAAACCAGAAGGCAAACAGCACCCAGTTATCGTTAAACAGCGGCGCAGCCGATACGGCGCCCAGATCGTTCTTGCCCAGGTACATGCCCATGGTGGAAAAAGCTGCACGTACGACAGAGACAAAAATATTCCCGGTCACGACAATATAGCCGTAACCATACAGGATCAGACCGCCGATCGTTGACACTAAGATGGCCGTCCCGATAATCGTAGACTGAAAGCGCGGTTTTGCCGCCAGGGTCGTGACAGCTGCCAGAAACAGCGCAGATGCAAGCAGGATAGTAATTCCAATATTCATGGTCAGATCATCTCCTTCACCCATGATTATACTGGAAACAGGAGCGAAAATACAGGAAAAATATAACTCTCTGTTGTGAAGAATACTTTTATGGTATAATCATCCGGATGATCCAGGCGGTAAAGATCTGTGTCCGCATGCCGGCGCGCCAAAGCCCCCTGGCCGAATATAAGTGTAAAAAAGGAGGAAGCCGTACCGGCAGGCAGCCGGGCACGGCAGCAGAACAGATGAAGATCGGAATTATCGGTGCCATGAGCGAAGAGGTCGCACTCCTGAAAGAGCATATGCAGATCAGCGGGATCGTGTCCCTGGCAAAGATGGATTTTTTCGAAGGAACGATCGGCAATACCAGCGTCATTGTCGTTCAGTCCGGCGTCGGCAAGGTCAATGCTGCTATTTGTGCGCAGCTTCTGATCACCCGTTTCGGCGCGACCCACGTCATCAACACCGGCATCGCCGGCTCTCTGGACAGCCGGATGGATGTGCTGGATATTCTGGTATCCATCGATGCCGTCTATCATGATGTGGACGCCACAGTCTTTGGATATCATGCCGGCGAGGTCCCTGGTCTGGGTCTTCTGGCCTTCCCGGCAGATCCCTTCCTTCGGGAGATGGCAGTCACATCCGCCCGCAAAGCGGCACCGGAAAGCCATGTCTATGAGGGCCGTGTCGCCAGCGGAGATCAGTTCATCTCCACCACCGGACAGAAAAATACCGCCCAGGCAGTAGCCGGCGGAAACTGCTGTGAGATGGAAGGCGCAGCCATCGCCCACGCCTGCTGGCTGAACGGTATCCCCTATGTTATCTTGCGGCTGATCTCTGACAAGCCCGGGCAGACCACAAATATGGAATATCAGGAGATCGAAGCGGCCGCTGCCAGACGCAGTGCGGAGATCACGCTACGTATGCTGAAGGACCTTCGCCAGTAAAAAGCGGCAGATCAGCCCGCAAGAGACGGCATCTCCCGCCTGTGCAGAAGATGGGCTGACACACGAATCCTTTCGGATGCTCATTTTCGGAAAACTGAGCAGTCATGACAACACACGCCCCCGGAAGACATGAAGCAGACAATTTGCAGATCCTGCAGGATCCAAGCTGTTTGCCCAATGACTTCCGGGGGCGTGTGTCGTATATGATCGATCTATTTTAATCTTATCGCTTATCTTTATAAAAGTACGGTTTTATTTCACTACAAACCGCTCGAAGAAAGCACATTCTTCATCATTGCACACTGTCGCAAAGGGCTCCCGGATATCAATGTGAAACACATGCGCAAGCCGGTTTTCGCTGTCTCCGTAAATGTGCAATTCTGCTTCCACGCCTTTATCTGTCAGATACTCATACATAGGCTCTGCATAGGGCAGGCACATATCTCCATTCGCGCTCATCACGAAGGCCGGTGGAAATTCCGATGTAATATTTCCCTTGATATCCAGCTGTTCGCTGTATGCATAGGGATCCCCATGATCTGCTTTCTGTGTTTCTTCATCCCCGGATCAGTCTGCCCCCATCTTTGTGATCAGGATGCAGTTCGGTGTCTCCACCTCCTGAGGCCTGCCCTTCATAACAAGTACATTCTTCTCATAATCGATCGTAAAGGTCGTGATCGAGTTGGACTGGTGATTGACGCAGGCGATATGTTTGCCATCCGGGAACAGAGCAATATCCTTGGGATATTCTCCACTGATCGGAAGAGCAAACTTCTTGGTCAGCGTACCGTAGTCCTGATCGATCTTGAACATGGCGACCGTATCATCTCCGGCTGTGGAGGTGAAGAGGTAATTCCCGTCCTTGGAGATATCCATGCCGGACGCTGCATCATGCAGTTCATCCTTGTCATCGGAGGTGGTGCTGACCCGCTGCAGCTTTTCAAACTGCGGCACATCCCCAAGATCCGTGTAGGAATAGACATCTACTGCATTGTCCAGTTCATAGAGGACATACATAAATCTTCCGTTTCTGGAGAAGATAACCCTCCTGGGGCCGGACTCTCTCGGGCAACGTATGATATCCACCAATGCCAGCTTATCCTTTTCTGTGATCCGGTAGACCTTGACCTGATCGATGCCGTTATCAACGGCACAGAGATATTTGTTGTCCGGCGTCATTTTTACACAGCTGACCCGCGGGCGGAAGTTTCTCTCCGCGACACTGCCCAGGCCTTTGTGGAACACGCCGTCCATGACAGACCCAAGGCGTCCGTTATGATGGGTATGAACAAGAGTGACCTTTCCGTCATGGTAGCCGGCAACAAACAGATGCTTGCCCTCTTTATCGACCGAGATGAAACAGCCGCGCATGCCGTCAATGCCGATCTTATTGATCATCTCCAGATCACCGTCCGGCAGGATGGCGAACACCGCCACACCCTCATCGGCAGTGGAATACAGGAATTTGCCGTTAACGGACCGGCAGATATAGGAGGAATTATTGACCGGCACGACCTTGCGCTCTGTCAGCGTCCCTTCCTCCACATTGACATCATAGATATGAATACCCTTGCTCTCCCCGTGAGTGTAGGTTCCAACATATGCCACATATTTATCACTCATTTCTGAAAATCTCCCTTTACACTGAGCACATGCTCCTATTTCCGTGTTTTCCATTATAACACAGGGCATGCCTCATGATAACCCACAGTTTCGGCAAGTTAGAGGGCCAGGCCTCGTCTCTTCCGCCCCGGCAGCCGTTGACTTTGCGGATTATGGATGATAAACTTTTCAAGTGATACCGCGGTTCCGTGATCAGGCTGGGAACCGCCAGAAGGAGATAAACATGATCAACGACAAAAAGGTTCTTTTTTCAGGCATGCAGGCAACCGGCAACCTCACTCTCGGCAATTATCTCGGAGCCCTGAAAAACTGGATCTCCCTGAGCGATGAGTTCGAGTGCTTCTACTGCGTCGTCGACGAGCATTCCATCACCGTACGTCAGGATCCCGCCACGCTCAGAAAGCGTGCCCGCCTGCTGATGGAGATCTACATCGCCGCCGGCCTTGACCCGGAAAAGAACACGATCTATTACCAGTCCCATGTCCCGCAGCACGCTGAGCTGATGTGGATCCTCAACTGCTTCACCTACATGGGCGAGCTGAACCGCATGACGCAGTTCAAAGATAAATCCGCAAAACACGCCGACAACATCAATGCCGGCCTGTTCACCTACCCCGTCCTGATGGCTGCAGATATCCTTCTGTACCAGACAGATCTTGTACCGGTCGGCATCGACCAGAAGCAGCATCTGGAGCTGGCCAGGACCATTGCCGAGCGGATGAACAACATCTACGGCCCGGTATTTACCGTTCCGGAGGGCTACTATCCGAAGATCGGTGCCAAGATCATGAGCCTCCAGGATCCTGCCCACAAGATGAGCAAATCCGATGAGAACCCCAACGGCAGCATCTATCTGATGGATGACGCCGACACCGTTGCCCGCAAGTGCAGACGTGCCGTCACCGATTCCGAGGGCGTGATCCTCTACCGCGACGAGCAGCCCGGCATCAAAAACCTGCTGGATATCTACTGCGCATGCAATGGCAAGACCCCCGAGATGGCCGTCGCCGAATTTGAAGGCAAGGGCTATGGCGTCCTGAAGGATGCCGTGGCTGAGTCCGTCAACGCGATCCTCTCTCCGCTGCAGGCACGGGTAAAAGAGCTGGATCAGGATAAGGACTACATGGACAAGATCATTCTGGACAATGCCGACAAGGCATCCTACTATGCGTCCAAGACGCTCCGCAAGGTCCAGAAAAAGATCGGCTACCCCGAGCGTCCGCGTAGAAAATAATTCAGAAAAAATACATCTCTGACAAACCAAAACAGAGGCTCTCATTGCTGGCAGCATAGAATATGCCGGCAGGCGAAGGCCTCTGTTTTTCTGTTTTTCTGTTTTTCTGTTTTTCTGTTTTTCTGTTTTTCTGTTTTTCTGTTTTTCTGTTTTTCTGTTTTTCTGTTTTTCTGTTCTTCTGTTTTTCTGTTTACAACACCTGCAATGCCGAAAGCAATTGTGGTTATGGCTGCAAAAGTGCCTGCATATCCTCAGGAAGCGGAGACTCAAAATGCATCTGCTCCCCCGTGATGGGATGAACAAAATCCAGGCGGGCAGAATGAAGCGCCTGCCTGCCGATGCCGGGAATACCATCCGGGTTGTACAGCGTATCACCCATCAGGGGATGACCGGCCGCTGCCATATGCACCCGGATCTGGTGGGTCCGCCCGGTCTCCAGATGCAGCTCCACCAGTGAACGGTCCTCCATATGCCTAATGGTGCGGAAATGCGTCACCGCCCGGTCTCCCGTCTGCAGATCCACACACCGCTCGATCAGACTCCCCTCCTTTCTGGCGATCGGAAGAAAAATCGTACCCTCCTCGGGCACAAGCCCTTCTGCCACAGCCAGATAGGTCCGCCGGATCTCATGCTTCTGCAGCGCCGTCTCAAGGACAGACGCACTCAGGATATTCTTCGCAACGATCAGAAGGCCCGTAGTATCCCGGTCCAGCCGGTTGATACAGCGAAAAACATACGGGATCCCCTTCTGCTGAAAATACAGGGCAACCCCATTGGCCAGCGTATTGGCCGGATGGCCCGGAGCCGGATGGATCGCCGTATCCGCCCACTTGCTGATCACCAGAAGATCCTCATCCTCATAGGCAATATCAAAAGGCACAGGGGCAGGGATCACATTCACCGAAGACTCCGTATCCCGCACCTTCGTGCAAAGCACATCCCCCTCCGAAAGTGGAAAACGCATATACTGATGCTCACCATTCACCAGCACCGCATCCCGGACCGGCTTCATCGAGGCCAGAATATGCCGCGAATACCCCCGCGCCCGGAGAAACGTGCGGATATCCTTGCCCGCATCCTCCTTGCCAACTATATAAGTAAATGTCCTCTCCATAAGCCTCCAGCATATACATAAACTACGGCTGTACTACATCAAAGCAGACAATCTGCAGGACCGCAGGGTCCGAAGCCGTCTGCAAACAGAAACGGCAGGGGG
>OCTX012276628.1_pt1 | contig 65721 bp, 58 predicted proteins | sample 1539691 | NCBI WGS metagenome assembly OCTX01 (sample SAMN02144231, study PRJEB22623) | gut metagenome | biome: sheep rumen | host: Ovis aries | place: New Zealand
TGATTGTCTAGTCATTTACTTTTTTGTAGCGCCTACGGGAATCGAACCCGTGTTCCATGCGTGAGAGGCATGTGTCCTAGCCGCTAGACGAAAACGCCGCTGGAGTTGAAAAAAAATATTAGTTATGAAGTAAGTTTTAAGTAGCGCCTACGGGAATTGAACCCGATTTGGCCCTTTGTGACTTATTTAACGATATATTAATATCTTACAGGTAAGTCTAACATAACGTATTTTGATGATTTGAAGTGTAGTAACACATTGGTAACACAAAATCCAGACCTGATTACCAAGTTTTGTCTTTTCCGCTTGACATTAAAGCTCAGATTTTCACTTTTTCAAATCATCCAGGTAAACAGATTTCGGTAGAATCCCAAAACTTCACCTTTACAGTCTTTCGCTAAAAACTGCCCGATTTCAGAATGTTGTCGAGTTAAGATTTGTTAATCTTTTTTGCCTTGTCCAAGTATGTCCCACATCATTGGACAACCCCCGATTTACCTTTGCAGTCCCGTTTGGATTTCTGTGATAATTGCCTTATGTTTGTAGCAGGTCAAAAACTCCAGAACATCGCAGAGGTTTATTCTAAAACCTACGCAAAGGTATGAAAATAATTTGGATAAACAAAAGTTATACGAGATTAATTTACAAATAACTGTCAAATTATAGGATATGGCAAGTCGTAAGCTAACACCGGAGCAAGAAAACTGGCTCTTTATGCACTTCCCAAACATGACAAACAAGGAGCTTGCAGAGAAGCTGACCGAGATGGTCCGGAAAGAAAATCAAAAGCAATTGGCAAGGCTGCAGCAACTGCTACAAGAGGATTTTGGTATCACAACAAACAAGGTTATCAGGAAAAAAATAGACGCCATCAAGAAGTTTGAAAGCGTATCAGAATCTCTTGTGAAAAGGTATGCGCGTGAAATGCACTGCCCGCGCAAATCAAGAGAGCATATATTTATCTGCAACCAGAAGAAAGCCCAAAACACCAACATCAAACGATGGCTGGAGAAAGCAGAGAAGATAGAGCATATCATGGAATGGCTGCGAACATTTGACGTAAGAGACGTTCGTTACTGCATCATCGACAGCGAAGCAAATCTGACAAGTTTCCGCGTACTAATCCACAGGTTCAACAGATACGAAGGCTATGACCGCAGCGTATTCATAACTTCGCACTACATCCCAGAAGCAAAATTACTCAGAGTGAGCGCAAACCTTTACAGATCCACACATTGACCATGGGAATACATAAAAGCGAAAGCACAAGGGATTTCGAGCGCAGGATCCTGAAGATGCAGATAAAAGACGAGGTCATCGAGGAAATGGATGACATTATTACAGAAAGACTGAAAGACCTTGTCGGTCCCGCTGTTGCAGATACATTGGGCAACATCCTGGACTTCCCCCTGACAGTGCGACAAATGGCATCGCTAACAGGCCGGACGGAAGCCAATATATATAAAATGTGCCAGCGCAACCAAATCCCATACACGAAAATAGGTTCTCAGATTCACATAAATCTGAAAGACGTAAATAACCAGCTTCTCGGACTACACAGATCCGAATAGTTGGCACTCTTGATTGTCAAAGCCCATCCCAGGTCATCCGTGAGGACCGCCGGGGATGGCACCTTTAAAATTAAGAAGACTATGGCAGAAGAAATCATCAACACCAGAGACGTAAAGGACAAAGTAATCGTTCTAAGAGGTCAGAATGTTTTGCTTGACAGAGACGTAGCTTTGCTGTACGGAGTAGATACCAGGTCCATCAACCAAGCTGTGAAAAACAACCTTGAAAAGTTTCCGAATGGGTATCTTATTCCACTGAATGATAACGAAAAGGAGGAACTTATCAAAAATTTTGATAGGTTCGAGAGCATGAAACATTCTCCGGTCCCTCCCACTGCCTTCACCGAACGCGGCCTCTACATGCTTGCCACTATCCTGAAGTCAAAACGAGCAGTACAGACAACTATCGCCATCATTGACACCTTCGCCATGGTAAGGAAGATGGCAAGCACAATGGAAGCCCTGCAGACAGCAGCTGACGGCGAGGAAAAACAAAAACGGCTCCTTCAGAAGTCCGGCGAGATACTGGGCGAAATAATCGGTCAGAATCTCTCCACCCATGCCGTTGAAACAGAAATCGAACTGAATTTTGCAGTTATCAAGATAAAACACAAAATCATCCGCAATCAAGAATAAAATGGAAACAAAAGAATGCCTCATGCAGCCCAAGATTGCACAGAAAATCATGGAACTGCAGCTCCAGCACGCCCTCCCTGTGAACATCATCGTCGGCGAAGTAATCGAAGGCCTGAAGAAGCTCACCTTCGAGTATGATCTCATCGACCACTACGCAGTTGCATGGCTCATCAACAAGGGAACACAATACTACACAGGACAGCCGGCAGAGGAGATTTTGGAAGACTATGATTAAGCAGGACACCATAGACAGAGTCCTGGACTGCTGCAACATAGTTGAAGTCGTAGGCGAAATCATCCCCCTGAAACCCAGGGGTGCAAACATGGTAGCCTGCTGTCCCTTCCACACAGAGCGCACCCCGTCATTCACAATTTACCCGAACACAGGTACATTCAAATGCTTCGGCTGCGGAGAACAGGGCAACACAGTCGGCTTCCTCATGAAGCACGAGAACCTCACCTACCCCGAAGCAATCAAAGCCCTCGCAAAGCGGTACAACATAGACATCGAAGAGACGGTCCATTCAGCCAAGGAACAGGAGCTATTCCGCACGAAAGAAGCAATGTGGATAGCCAATGACACCCTCGCAAAAGAATACCAACGACAGCTGCAGATAAACAAGACGGCCAAGGAATACGCATACCGACGCTGGGGAAAGGAATACTGCGAGTTGAAAGGCATCGGCTATTGTCCGAAAGACGCTAAGCTAATCGACAGCGTACACATATCCGAGGAAATAGCCACACAATTGTACCTGAAGAACAAAGGCGGATACGACTTCTTCAGCGGACGCATCACAATTCCCATCCGTGACAGGCAGCAGCACGTCATAGGCTTCACGGCAAGAGCCTTCGATGACACTTCCCAAGCCAAGTATATGAACAGCAAGGAGAGCCTCATATACAACAAGTCCAAGTCCGTTTTCGGAATAGATACAGCCTGGCGTGAGGCAGCAAAACAGGAGCGCTACTACCTCGTTGAAGGCGCCCCGGACTGCATGAGGCTCCAGATCATCGGCATACACAACACAGTCGCACCTTTAGGCACAGCCTGGACATCCGACCACTTCCACCTCCTGAAGAGAGCAGCTTCGCATCTTTGTTTCCTGCCGGATGCAGACCCTCCCAAACCGAACGAACGCTATGGCCCTGGCATCAAAGCCGTTATGAAGTCCGGAGAACTCGCAATGCGACACGGTTGCTCAGTCTCAGTGAAGCAGATTCCAGTCACCGAGGAGAAACAAGACCCCGATACATTCTGCACCTCCAGGAACATTTTCGAAAGCATCGAGGAAATAGACTTCATCCTATGGATGGCAGCGCATCTTTTCGAAGACGGCATGACCACCGAGCAGCAGGGAAAAGCTATCAAGAAGCTGTCCTCCCTGATGGCGCTCATTGATGACGATACCACAATTGAAATGTATATCGCCCAGCTGACACGTTATGCCGCAGGAAAAACCATGTGGAAGAAAGCCGTCGAGAAGCAACGCAAACAGGCAGCGGAGGACGAGGAGCGGGCCAAGGCAGAAAAAGACTCCGAGCTATACCGGCAGTTCGGCTTCAACGTCGAGAAGGACAAGTACTACTACTCCATTTCCGAGAACGGCGGTTACTACGAGTGGAGCAATTTCACCATGACCCCCCTGTTCCACATCAAGGATAGCATAAGCCCCAAGCGAATCTACAAGTTGAAGAATGTTTTCGGAGTGGAAGACCTGATTGAGATGAAGCAGGAAGACCTCGTATCGTTAGCAAAATTCAAGCAACGCATCGAAGGTTTGGGCAATTTCTTATGGAAGGCGACGGAAAGAGAGCTGACCAAGTTGAAGGCATTCCTTTATGAGAAGACCGACTCTGCAATTATGATTACACAGCTCGGCTGGCAACGCCAAGGATTCTTCGCCTTCGGCAACGGAATCTTCCATGACGGCAAGTTCCTCAAGGTCGATGACTACGGCATCGTCCGCATCGAAGACAAAGGCAACTTCTATCTCCCGGCAAACTCCAGGATCTACCGCGACGACATCAAGCTATTCCAGTTTGAACGCCGTTTCATTCACCTCGGATTCTCAGCAATACCATTGCACGAATTTACCGAACAGATCTTCCGCGTATTCGGCGACAACGGGCGCGTAGGCTTCATATTCTACCTCGCCACCCTGTTCCGCGACGTCGTCACGCGCTCCTCACGCTCCTTCCCCATCCTAAATCTATTCGGTCCCAAGGGAAGCGGTAAATCAGAGCTGGGCCATACCCTCATGTCCTTTTTCATCATAGAAAATGTGCCTCCCAACATACAGAACTCCACACTTCCTGCACTCAACGACACCGTAGCAGCCGTAGCAAACGCCCTCGTGCATATCGACGAGTATAAGAACAACCTCGACATAAACAAGCATGAGTTCCTGAAAGGGCTCTGGGACGGCACAGGACGCACGCGCATGAACATGGATCTCGACAAAAAGAAAGAAACAACGTCCGTCGATTCCGGCGTGATACTATCAGGCCAGGAAATGCCCACAGCCGACATTGCCCTTTTCTCCCGTCTTATATTCCTCTCCTTCTCGAAATCAACTTTCTCCGAGGAGGAAAAACGCGATTACCAAGTCCTAAAGAAAATGCGCGTGCAGGGCATGACACACCTTACAATGGAACTGCTGAAGCTGCGCAGCCGCATGGAAGCCGATTTCCCCTCCGTCTATCAGAGAACCGTGGACGAGGTCAGCGCAGTACTCTCGGACCTTGTCATAGAAGACAGGATCCTGCTCAACTGGGTAGCACCATTGGCCGTATTCCACTGCCTCGAAGCATACCTGGACACCTCACTCTCATACAAGCAGATGCTTGAAATATGCGTTGAAGGCATCAAGTTCCAAAACGCACAGTGCAAGCAGAACAACGAGCTTGCCGCATTCTGGAACATGGTCCAGTACCTTATGAGCGAAGGCGAAATCATAGAAGGCGGCGACTTCCGTATAGAATACCTGCGCCACCTGAAGACAAACATAGCGAACGTACAGTGGAGCGAGTCCCGGCCCGTTCTCTATATCCAGAAAACCCGCCTTTTCATGCTTTACAAAAAGAATGGCAAGGCGGTCGGCGATACTCTCCTTCCGGAAGGATCGCTCAAATACTACCTCGAACACTGCCGCGAATACCTCGGAGAGAAACAAGGCATACGCTACAAAGTGTACCACCACGGCATAGTACAGTATCAGAAAGTTGGCGACGTGACAAAGGAAGTCTCCACAGTCCAGCGCTCATACTGCTTCGACTACAATATGTTGGCAGAATCCTTCAACATCAACCTCGAACGCGCCTCTGACTCCGCCGAGGACACCGCCCGCCAGGAGGACAACGCCGCCCTCCATCCCAAACAGGAAGAATTCAAATTCTAGAAATCTTTGTTCACTTTTCAATAAAATCTGCAGATCTTCTAAAATTAAGTTTTATTTTTGTATCCATAAAATTTATTTTTTATCAGTTTTATGGAAAGTTCAGATATTGCATTATTCCTTATACAGGATAAAAATGGGAAATATGGATACATAGACAAATCAGGTCAGCTTGTAATCCCTTGTGAATGGAAATACGCATTTCCCTATTTTTATGAGGGATTAGCAAGTGTAAGTGATAATAATCTCAAACATGGCTTCATTGACAAATCTGGTAAGCTTGTTATTCCTTGTGATTGGTCTTACGCATCAAATTTTTCAGAGGGATTGGCCTGGGTAGAGAATAAAAAAGGGAAAAAGGGGTTTATTGACAAGTCCGGTAAACTGGTAATTCCATGTAAATGGGAAGAAGCTTATGAATTTAGCGAGGGATTGGCCCAAGTACGAAACAAACAATGGAAATGGGGATTTGTAGACAAGTCAGGTAAGCTTGTAATCCCTTGTAAATGGAAAACTGCGGGTCCGTTTGATGATGGTCTGGCCCCTGTAAAGGATGAAAATGGTAAATTTGGTTACATCGACAAATCAGGTAATCTTGTAATCCCATGCAATTGGAATCGTACTAAATATTATATTGAAGGATTAGCCAGAGTAAAGGATTTAAACGGGAAATGGGGATTTATAGACAAGTCTGGTAAAAACGTTATTCCATGTGAATGGGAAAATGTATTATATTTTAAAGAGGGTTTAGCACCTGTACAGAATATAAACGAAAAATGGGGATTTATAGACAAGTCTGGAAAGCATGTTATTCCATTTAAATGGAAATCTGCGGGTGTATTTTATGATGGTCTGGCCCCTGTAAAGGATGAAAATGGTAAATTTGGTTACATCGACAAATCAGGTAATCTTGTAATCCCATGTAAATGGAAATGGGTGGATTATTTTAGTGATGGATTGGCTCGTGTAAAAAACGAACAATGGAAGTGGGGATTTATAGACAAGTCTGGTAAGCTTGTAATCCCATGTAAATTTGAATACGCAGATTCTTTTAGTGATGGTTTGGCCTGGGTAGAGGATGAGAATGGAAAAAAAGGCTACATAGATAAATTAGGTAATTTCTTTTCATACTAAAATATTCATTAAAATATAAGTAGGGCTTCGGCCCTATTTTTTTTTGTCCAAAATTTTTCGCCCACAAAATCTCAGGCAAAAAACCCTGCAACATTTGCAACAAATGCAACATACTAAATATTAACAATTTATAGCCTCTAATCCTCGCAACACCCCGCAACAAACCGCAACACACAACCCAGTTTGCAACATTTCAGCCAATTTTGCAACAAATATCCAAGTCTGTTGCAAGCCAACAACATTCTATCTCATTGTATTTCAACAACATACAATTTTGTTACAAATGTTGCGCCTGTTGCGCTCCAAAATGTGTCTCACGCACGAGAAACAATTTTTCTCAAAGAATGCATCAAATTTCCCGTTTCCTTAGACATCATTCGACAGCCCTCCACCAATCCCGAAAATTTCGCCCAATTTCCTCACTTCCACTCAAATACATGCAGCCGGAAATAAAGCGTTTTGCTAATTTTGCACAAAGCAAAACACCACGATATGAAATATAGGATTTTCCTTACCCTCGAGCCATACCTGGCACAATGGCTCCGTCATGAAAACGGCGGAGAATACCCAATCAAAATGAAACGCGGCTCCGCTGAAGCCGACCTCCTCTCCCTATTCCTCAAACCACAGCCCAAGGACAAGGACTACCGTCCGCAGCTGAAGCCACTCCCGGGCCAGGTCGAAATAATACTGCCGCGCTTCAAACATAGGGACATCCGTTTGTACAACTATCTGCCCGAACGGGGCGAAGAATGCCTTCACGCATGTATTAGAAACCGCTTCAAGGTCGCACTCTGGAAAGATCTCCACACTGTCGGCAACGTCATCAGACGTACCGATGTTACTATCTCCGAATGGATGGAGAAGCACGGCATCGAGGATGACGACAAAAACTGGAATACAATTGCAAAGATTCTGCAGCGCAAGAGAGCCGTATATTGCACCGGCAATCGCCTCACTGACCGCAAGACAAGCAAACACAGAAAAAAATCATAGAATTCTCACCCTACTTCAACGAACTTTTGTCCACCTATGAAACAATCCCTTCCAAGCATCACAGCGATATCGTACCTCCCCTGCAATCAGCTTCCCACGAACATAACGGAAAAGCACATCGCAGGAATACCTGTTGAAATCACCACGCCCCTTACACCAGTAGAACACTACGGCAATGCAAGCTGCGAGGCTGAACAGGAGTACATCAACGGCAATTATTCGGAACAGACTGTGCTGCAATTCACCTCCACGCAGGAAATCCCCCAGTTCCCAACAAAAGCTTTCATAGTAAGAGACGCCCAGGACGACACCTTCCTGATAGGCAACAGCGAAGCACCCTACCCTACAGTCGAAATCAACACCAAGACAGACAAAGACGCCGACATCAAGAGCTATAAGATCACCTTCATACGGCGCAAATCTCTCGTTCCCTGCAGCATACTCTGAGGAAACACCTGTCTTTTCCATTACCCTTGCCAACGTGTACTTTTGCAACATAACGCATAAGGTACACACATTTTTATGGCAAGGAACAACTACCATCTTCACCTCAAAGGCTACGTCGGAGGATACGATTTCGACGCTGACTATGTGGAATATATCCTGAATCGCAATCCTGATACGGAAGTGCATGTACTCATTGACTCACTGGGTGGGTCTCTGGCAACGGCACTGTCCATCGTAGCAGCTTTCCGCAATCACGGGCGCGTGCACGTACATTTTGTAGGTATGAATGCGTCAGCAGCCACAATTGCCTCCCTCGGTGCAAAACATGTAAGCATCGATTCCTCGGCAATGTATCTCGTTCACAAATGTTCAGTCGAATTTTTCCGCTGGGCTTCGGCAAACAGCGACAAGCTGGCAGATATCATAAAGGAAGCGAAGCAGATGCAGACCGACCTCGAGAAGATGGATGCGAACGTAGCGCAGATGTATGCCGCCAAATGCCAGAAGACCCCGTCCGAATTGCTCTCCCTCATGAAGAAAGGCGGATGGCTCACAGCCGCGGAAGCCCTGGAATGGGGTTTCGTGGATGAAGTTACCGATTTCGAGGAAGACGCTGCTCCAGTCATCACCGACAGCATAGCAGCAGACATGACAGCGTCCGGAATACCCGTTCCCTCGCACGTAACAAAAGAGCAGTCCGCCAACCTGATTACAAGGCTCGTCGAAGCACTCACCAACATCTTTAAGTCTAACTATAACCCCAAATCCGACATGAACCCAAACACACAGCAGCAGGAGCAGAAAGACCCACAGACTCCCGACACCACAGCACAGCAGGAACAGCAAGACCAGCACTCAGAAGCTTTAGCGCAGAAAGACCAGGAGATTGCAGACCTCAAGGCACAGATCGACGCCCTGAAGAAAGCCCCCGGCGCTTCCACATCCCAAGTTGTTGAGAACGACAACGGCGGAAAGGAAGCCGACCCCGATCCCTCGTCACCCGAAGCTTTCTTCACCACCCGCACCCGCGCCCAAGCATTATATAACATGCTCCCCTAACCGCTAACCACTAACCCTTCAACCATAAATCCTTCAATCTTTAAATCTTTAAATCTTTAAATCCTTTTACCGCTAACCGCTAACCCCTAAACTCATCACAATATGGCAGGCAAACTCACCTTCACTCTCCAGGACTTCCAGGAAGCCGCTACCAAGTGGCGTTCCGATCTCCTGATGCTCCCCATCATCGGTATTCAGGACACCCTGAAGTACATGACAGCACGCCCCGGTATCCGCTACAAGGAACAGGTCGGCGCACTCTCCGGCGACGCCCAGTTCGGTCCCTACAAGCCATCGCGCTCAACGGACTTCAATCTGAATATCGACTTCCGCACCCTTGAAACATTCATGGGCAGCGTAGTAGCGAAATTCGAGCCCAATAGCGCAGTATCAACCCTTCTCGGCCAGATCGGCGACACCAAGGGCGACGGGCAGATGCACACACCAACAGCCCTTCACGTCCTGGCACTCATTGCCAAGGGTCTCTCCGAGCACCTGAACGAGGCAATATGGGCCGGCGTCCGCAACCCCAACGGTGACACTTCCCTTGACCTCTTTGACGGTTACGACACCATCACGGACAAGGAAATCACCGCCGGAGCCATAGCTGCCGAGGAAGGCAACTACATGAAGCTCACGGACGAGATCACACGCGACAACGCTGTTGACATCGCCAAGGAAATCCTCTTCTCGCTCGACCCCCGTCTCCGTGCCCAGGATCTCTATATGTTCTGTACACAGGAGTTCGCCGATGCCTACAACGAGAGCTATCTGCTCACACACGGAGGCATCAACTACAACACCAAGTACGGACAGGACACCGTGGAAGGATCCAACGGCCGTCTGCACATTGTACCTATGTACAACAAGATAGGCTCCAAGTTCATCCACATCTGCCCCAAGGTCAATATGCTCGTAGGCTATGACCAGATGGGCGACCTCGAATCCGTAATGGTTAAGGAGTACGAACCGTTCATCCTCTCATACATCGCCACAATGTTCTTCGGTGTACAGTTCGAGTCAATCGACAAGCGCCGCTTCAAGGTCATTGAGCTTGCAACACCTTCACAGAATACAGGTGGCGACAGCAACACCAGCAATGCCGGCAATAACACCAACAATGCCAGTGCCGGAGAGGACACAGTCAGCGGCGGAGGCACTGACCTCGGCGGCGGTGGCGGCGGTAACAACGGCGGAGACAACGGCGGTGGCCTTATCAATGGCAACGACGATTGAGGCTCATGGATATAAATTTCTTGAACTCTTAAACTTATCACTATCATGCCACAAAACTGCACACCACTCCAGAAGTCGCTTGACTGGTGCATGGGCACGCCCGAGCTGCCCGGCATCAGGAAGCGCATATACTATATCGCGAAAAGCGAGATAGCAAGTTGGCCCCCATATAACCGCGATGAGAACAACCGCCGGACAAAGACGGCCGTTCTCACAGGCAATTTCACCCTCGTTGCCGATGCTACATGGAAGTACATCGACATCCTCGCTGAGAAGTCACAGCTCACCTCGGACCCACAGGGCGAAATCCCAGGGCAGACACAGCTCAACAAACTCGTAGCCGTACATCCCGGCACAGGCCCCGAAGCTGCAGCTGCAGCATGTTACCTCAACAATAGTGACAACGTCTTTATCGTTGAGGACGCAAAGGGCTACTACCGCGTTGTAGGCTGCGAGAAGTGGGTCACAAAGACCACTGTCAATCAGGACACAGGCCAGGGACCCACAGGCTCCACCTCCACAACAATTACGGTCGAAGCCACTGACGAAGTTCCGGCACCCTTCTATATGGGGCAGATCGTTACTGCAGACGGTACAATCGACTGCACACTGTTTGATGACTGAAACCTTTAAAAACCTCTTCTCTGTTTTCATAAATTCCAAGTTGTTCAGCGTCCATGGGTGTACACCTGTGGGCGCTTTTAAGTTTACAGTCGATGATTCACAAACTCATAGATGAAATAGCCCTACCGGAGGACATCACAGCCATAACCTCGGAAATCTCCGTACCCGACATTCCCGACATCACTCTTGACACGCCCAAGCCCTCAGACAATGATCTTTTCAGCGAAAAGTCCCGAAAGGCATGGGACAAGAGCGAGGAAGCACGGTGTGATTTTCAATTCCGGTTGCGACTCACGCACCGGGCATCCACATACTTTATCTCCATCTGGCAGAAGTCCGTATTCGGGCGCACCCTCACAGAGATAAAGTCTGATGACGACATGGTTCCATACTTCGCCGACAATCTCCTTCCTGTAATACAGGGCATACTCGGCTGCCACCTTTCGGACGGCATCTGGTCGATCGTCACTACCCCGATGCGCCGCCACAAAGAGCGAAACTTCGCCTCACGCATAGCCGAACGACTTGCCCAGCTGCTGCACATCCCCTTTTACTTTGACTGCGCACACTGCCGCGACAGGCAGCGCATCGGGGCCGTCTTCGACGCAAACAACATCCCCCGCGAAACCAACGTCATCGTCTTTGATGATTTTGTCACCACCGGCTCCACAATCCAAGCAATGAAAAACCTCCTCCTCGAAAATGGCAAAAACCCCATCTTCATCTGCGGCATAAATAATAAGCTCTAACACAATCCATCGTACATCGTACCTCGTTCATCGTCCATCGTCCATCATCCATCGTCCATCGTCCATCGTACATCGTACATCGTACATAAAAATCACCCTACTTCAGAAGCTTTTTGTCCACCACTTCATAACTCCCAAAATTCCCATTTTTCCCATCACTCCCACCGCTCTAAACCGCTAACCCCTAACCGCTAACCCCTTCACCGCTAACCGCTAACCTTTTAACCCTTTAACTCTTTCACATTTTAACTATGCAAAAGGTCTACTTCAACAAGCCCCAGCGCCTCACCCAACTAATCGGAGCCAACATCTCCGTAATAGTAGCCGGCCGTCGAACAGGAAAAACGGACTCCATAGCCGCCCCCTTCGTACTGCGCAATATGCAGCGCATGCCCGGCAGCACGGGCGGCATAGTCGTGCCCACTTTTAAACATGGTCTCACAAACACGCTTCCGGGACTGTTCGCAGCCTGGAAGCGATGGGGCTATATCCGCGGCGTTCACTATGTCATCGGACGCAAGCCCCCAAAGACATTTGCCAAAGCCATTATCGAACCCGCGGAATACGAACACGTCATTTCCTTCTATAACGGCTCATGCGCTGTAATAATCTCCCAGGACCGTCCCGGCTCCTCCAACTCCCTGACCCTTTCCTGGCTGCTCATCGACGAAGCAAAGTTCATCGACTATAACCGCCTCAAGGACGAAACATTCCCTGCAAACGGCGGTATAAAATCACACTTTGGAAGGCACTCGTGCAATCACTCCATCCTCATACTTTCGGATATGCCGCAGACGCAGAAAGGCTCATGGTTCCTCCACTACAAAGAGAAGATGGACACCGAGGTAATACGCGCCATCGAAGGGCTCATTTACGACATTTGGAAGCTCAAGGAGAGTATGAAGGAAATCAAGAAGACGCAGAATCAAGTACCTAAATCAATGATTTATTTACTTCGTCATAAAGACAAGCAGCTGAATCAGTTACGTTCAGTCGCTACCTATTACAAGGAATACTCCTCAATAGAGAATCTGCAGCTCCTTGGAGAGAACTATATCCGTCAGATGAAGCGCGACCTCACGCCCCTCACATTCCAGACATCCATCCTCTGCCAGCGCATCGGAATAGCCAAGGACGGCTTCTATTCCTCAATGCGCGAGAAGCACAAATATGACGCTTCCAACTTCGAGTACCTCGACAGCCTGGGATATGATGCACTACTCGACGACGCCGAGCAACACCCATCATCCCCATTCTCCCCATCATCGATACTTGATAGCCGCGCTGACCGCGACTGCAATCCCCTCGCCCCCATCTGCATCGGCATGGACTATAACGCGAATATCAACTGGATAGTCGCTGGCCAGCCCTCCGGTCGGAGGCTCAACGTACTGAAGTCATTCTATGTGAAGTTCGAGCGCAAGCTGCCCGCCCTCATAGAAGATTTCTGCCAATATTACGCCTTCCATCAGAACAAGACTGTCATTTTCTATTATGACACTACAGCCCTCGGTTCAAACTATGCCGTAAACGAGCAGGATTTCCGCTGGGTGATAATCCATGAGTTTGAACGGCACGGCTGGACGGTCGTTGACATATACCTTGGAAACCCGATGCGCCATGACGAGAAATACCTGCTTATCAACCAGGCATTCCAGGGCAAGCAGCGACTCATGCCCTTCTTCAACCGTCAGAACAACGATGACCTCATCCTTGCAATCCAGTCTGCCGGGGTCACACGCGGGCGCAACGGCTTCCACAAAAACAAGGCCGGCGAAAAACTGGCAGAAACAGAAGAAAACCTCCTTGAACACCGTACCGACGGCTCCGACGCCTTCGATACCTTGTTCATAGGCTGCGAAAAATTCCCCCAAAGTAATTACTCTGGAGGAATGATAGATACAGGTGGTGTGATGTGATTTTCACTTTTTCCATTGTCATTCCCTTGCATAATGATATTTTTTATATCTTTGCAAGAAATTGGATATTACATTGGACAATGATGGACAAAGTCAGATATATATTTTTGCTTCTCTTTCTATTTCTCGGCATGGCTACGGCATTTGCGCAGGATTTGCTTAAGTTCCGTGTCGTGGATTTCAGTTATGATCACTTTGACCAGACTGCACGCGACGAACGTTTCAAGAAAATCGACGGCAGTGGATCGCTGTACGCAATTGTAAAGCTGAAGGGAGCAAGTTCCGATGACGACCTGCGTGACTACCAGTTCAACTTCGGTAACATGAACCACATCGTTGAAAATCACAACGGCGAAATATGGCTCTATGTGCAGAAGAATGCCAAGATTGTCACCATCACACGCAGCGGATATGTACAAGTCAGTCACTACGACTTGAAAACCACCATCGAAAGTGGCAAAACCTACTGTATGACCCTCAGTGCCCAGGCCGCCAAGGTCTATACCCAGATGGTAATGTTCTCCATTACACCTGCCGACTCCAAGGCTGTTGTCACGATAACAAGGGAAGGCGGACAGAGCCGCGAACTGTTCGGGACAGCCGACGAAACAGGAGGCATAGCAAAAAACCTGCGCTATGGAACCTATACCTACGAGGTGATAGCAGAAAACTACCATCCCTCCGAAGGCCGCTTTACGCTGGACAACCAGTTGGAGACACATGTGGAGAAAGTCACCCTGCGCAGCAATGGGGCAAAGGTCATACTGGATGCAGGTGCCGAAGCCGAAATATATGTAAACGGCACCAAACGTGGTACCGGCAAATGGACAGGCTTCCTGCAGGCAGGCAGCTATGACGTGGAATGTCGTCAGACAAACCACAAGCCATCCAATCAGACAATAAGCATCGAGGAAGGCAAGGACAGGACAATACAGCTTACTCCTCCGACACCCATTACAGGAACCCTGTCCCTCAACTCACGCCCATTGGGAGCGAATATCAAGATAGACGGCAAGGACTACGGCACCACACCCCGCAATATCCATGACTTGTTAATCGGGCGTCACAGCATAACCGTTTCCAAGGACGGCTATGCAACAAAAAAGGAAGAATGCGACATTCGCGAAGGCGAGATGCTATCGCTTGAGGTTACCTTGAAGAAATCCGCCCTCCCACAGGCAACGACTGCAGATGGTGACAAAAGCTTCACGGTCGGTAATGTAACGTTTACAATGAAGCCAGTTGCAGGTGGTACTTTTACGATGGGTGCAACAGAAGAACAGGGTAGCGATGTACGTGATGATGAAAAGCCTGCTCATCAGGTGACACTGAGTGACTACTACATAGGAGAAACCGAGGTTACTCAAGCCCTGTGGCAGGCAGTCATGGGCAGCAACCCATCAATGTACAAGGGTAGTAACCTACCAGTAGAGCAGGTAAGTTGGAATTACTGTCAGGAATTTATCACCAAACTGAATGCCATGACTGGACAGAAGTTCCGCCTGCCCACCGAGGCCGAATGGGAATACGCTGCCCGTGGCGGAAATAAGAGCCGTGGCTATAAGTACAGCGGCAGCAACAATATTGATGATGTAGCATGGTATGATGGAAACCGCGGTTTAAAAACTAACGCAGTTAAAACCAAGACACCAAATGAATTAGGCATATACGACATGAGCGGTAACGTAGGGGAATGGTGCAACGACTGGTATGACAGTTACAGCAGCAATGCACAGACCAATCCTGCAGGTCCATCTACGAGCTCTTATTCTTATCGCGTGATTCGTGGTGGCAGTTGGTACAGCCGCGCCAGGGACTGTCGCGTTTCTAAACGCAACTACTTCAAGCCAGACTTCGGCTACTCCCGCTACTTCAGTCGCTACGACAACCTTGGCTTGCGTCTTGCCATGTAGTTCATACCCTCAATCCCACTACTCCCCCAGTATAATAGGCACAAGCGGCGTAATGTAGTTATTTCAACCTTATTATATCCTTCCACCTCGTTGTTGGATTCTTACTGCAGATATTACATTATCTTCGCAAGATTACATTTTCAATCCTTATTCTTGGACTTTTTACTAATTTCATGGTAAATATCAAATGACAGATAATCACTGATATATTCAGCATTACCTTCGTCATCTACCAAAATGACAAGCGGAAGTCCTATAATAGGAGGTACTTTCATGTATTCTTCTTTGAGTATCGGTTGATATACTCGTTTTCCTTCGTAAAATCCACATTTTCGAACAGTCTTGTAATATTCTTCATCTTTTATCATTTGAAGAGCAGCATTATGATAGAACCTGTCAGAATGCTTAGGCTTATAATGGTAATTCAGATATTCCTCTGCGAGTTTATCTTCATCGCAATAAGGACACCACCTGCTCCAGTTGCATATATTAAAATATAAAATATCCTTTTGTTGCTTCGGGAATTTTGGATCTGCATACCATCCCCAGATTCCTTCTTTTCCTCTATACTTCTTTTGGAAATCATTGCTGTCAAAGTCGCACATGGAATGGCTATGGTCTCTCTGCAGAAATTCTTGCGACCATCCCATACGCTTGTACTCTTCATCATATCCATATGGGCAATCATCTTCGCCGAGATAGAAAGCAAAATACATACGATAGTCGCGTCCAAGTGGTGTCATCTTCTCATACTTCTCGATGACCTTAATCGCTTCTGCAGGTCCGAAGTATTCCTTGTTCTCTTCTGCTATTTGTTTTTCTTTAGATACAATATAATTTACGAGTGACAATGGCATTCCTTTGGATTTGAAAAATTCCTCCAATGCGAAGTCCTTTATAAGTTTCTTACTACTCTGAGGACATTTGTAACTCGCAACCATTGCATCAGCCCATTCCTTTTCTATTCTCCAGATATTCTTTCTATAATCAAGTACAGGAGAATAGCAGTATTCCCAAGGGTTTACTTCTTCTCCTTTGTAATATCTGCACTTCTCAATAAGTCCAGGTCTGCGTTCCTGATCTCGTTTTTGATTTGGTGTAATGATTGGCTGATAGTATTCTTTATAATACCTTATGAAAAGTTCTATTTCATAATCTGTAGTACACCGATTGTAGACACCATCAAGATAATCTAGGAAGCTGTTGAATAATATAATTTTCAGTTCGCGAGGCGCACCGTCATTTATCTCAAAATCTTCACCTAACTCTTGCTCAAACTGAGATATGGCATGTTTGTTTTTGGATAGGCAATCTTTCTTATCAACTTTCACCCACAAGTATTCTCCATAATAGAAAATTGCAAGTATCTGCTTAATTTCCTCGTCAGTTTTATTCTCTTTGTATCCTTTGTTTGGCTCAAGAAAAAGCATTGACTTGCTAAGTATATGCTCATATACATTGTCGCCGTCACCCTTGTAGAGTCTGCAATGCCTCAATTCCCAGGCACGCTCTTTCCTTTCTTTTTCGGTTAGTCGGTATTTTAACTGCATATCCCTATATTTCTCATTTCAGTTTGATTATATCACTCCACCTCGTGGTAGGGTTCTTGCTACGGAAATCGTGCTTGATGGCATTGGCAAACACTTCGGCCTTCCCCTTACTGTCCTTCTGCGTGTACTGTTGGGCTCCGAGTACTACGGTTTCCGTTCCGTTGACCTTGTTGATGCGGTCTATGACTGTATCAAGGCGCTTCATCTTCTGGAACTGATCGGCATTGTAGTCGAACAGGTCAAGCTGCATGGGTGAATTGGGACCTATGCCCATGACGATTACACCGGCCTTCTTGTATTGGTAGCCCTGGATATATATGCTCTGCAGTACTTCGGTGGCGGCCTTGACAATCTCGATGGTGCTGTTGGTGCCTACGGTCAGGCGCTTTTCCTGGAAGTTCCAGTATTGGGGCAGGTCTTCGCGGAAGAAGTTGGTATTGAGAAAGACGCCTACGATGGTGGCTACCGTGCCTTGTTGTCGCAGTTTCTCGGCGCATCGTGCGGCGTAGTTGGCTACATGGGTGCGCAACGGCTCGAAGTCGCTTATCATGCCGTTGAAGCTACGGCTGGTGCAGATGCTTTTCTTCTTTGCCATTTCCTCGTTGGGTACGGCGTCGATACCGTTCAGTTCCTGCCAGGTGCGGTATATGACTATGTTTCGGAACGTGATGCGTACCCAGTCACCGTGATGGTGGGCGAAGTCATAGGCTGTCTGCACGCCAAGGCTCTGCAGTTTGTCAGCATATCTCCGTCCGATGCCCCATACTTCATCTATTGGGTAGAGCTTCAGCGCCTTGTTCCGCTTCTCGTCGGTGTCGATGAGACAGCAGTGGCGATAGCCAGGGTACTTCTTTGCGAAGTGACTGGCCATCTTCGCCAAGGTCTTTGTCGGGGCAAGGCCGATGCTGACTGGCATACCGACACTGCGCTTGATGCGCTTGTGCAGGTTCTCGCCCCATTGTTTCAGGTTCACATCAGCGAAGCCTTGCCAGTAGACAAAGCATTCGTCAATGGAATATCGGAAATAGGCTGGGGCTTCCTGTCTGATGATTTCCACTACCCTGCTTGTCAGTTCGCCGTACAGCTCGTAGTTACTGGAGAAGACGGCAATCTTGTTGTTTGGGTATTGTTGGGCAAGTTGGAAATAAGGAGTTCCGGCTTTGATGCCCATCTTCTTTGCCTCGTTGCTGCGTGCTACTACACAGCCGTCGTTGTTGGATAGTACAACGACGGGCTTTCCGTTGAGATCCGGGCGAAACACCCGTTCACAGCTGACGTAGCAGTTATCGCAGTCAACGATGCCGTACATCTATCGCTTCCAGTTCTTGATAGTCCATATTACCACACCCCATACCTCGAAGTCATCACATTCGTTTATGCGTATAGGGCTGTAAAGTCTGTTTGCCGGGCGCAGTTCTATATAGCCTTCGTTCTTGTGTGTGAGGTCCAGGTACTTGATAGTGAACTCCCCGTTTACGAAACCTACTACTACATCGCCGTCCGAAGGTTCGATACTGCGGTCTATTACTGCAATGTCTCCGTCGCAGATTCCGGCATCTATCATACTGTCACCGTCAACCCTGCCGTAGAACGTGGATTCGGGATGCTTGATAAGGTCGCGGTTGAAATCGAGGCTCTCTTGCAGATAGTCCTCTGCCGGCGACGGAAACCCTGCCTTGATCTCGGGTACTATCACCAAATCCAGCTTCCTATTGAACTCGCCGTGTATAATATGTACTGCTCCCATGACAATTCAAACTTTAAAATCTTTGCTCACAAAGTTACAAAATTTATTTATCATCCCCTTGCGTTAAGAAAATAATTTATATATTTGCACCAAGTGAAACATAGTAAGAAATCTGTACCGCCGTGAGGCTCTGCAGCGAATAAAATTATTTTTCAATAATTGTTTGTTATTACCCGCACCCGCTGTGAAGCCCGTGCGGATTTTTTTTTTCACATAGGAACAAAATCTCTCTTTATGCTTTTATGAAATTATGATTTTTAATATTTTTGTTGCGTCAATTATGTAATTTAAAATTTAAACTTATGAAACATCGAATTATTCTACTTGCATTATTTTCTATTTTGGCTTTCGGTATGAAAGCACAGTCAACAATCCCTTCAGTTGATGGAAAACGTATTTATTTTATTCATGTCTTATTACAAACAGATGGCAAATATAAAGACAAAGCTATTCTAGATAATGGAACTAGATTTTATGCCTTTTCTAAAAATCCCGATTTATTGCTAGATGAAAAAGGGGAGCCAGTATCTTTCAAATCAAAATTGGCATTGATCAACTATATGACATTACAAGGTTGGACATATATGGATACAGTTGAGGATATGTATGAAACAGATTGGAAAACCTTTGCAAAAGAGCTTACAGAAGAGGAAGCAAAAAAAATATTACCAACACTAATTAATTGAATATTGATATATATTCATTATTAAATAATTTTATATATTTGTACCCAATACGTGCCGCGCATAAACACTCTTGCACATGCGTACACGCTCGAAAACAGACCACATTCGCCGTAAGGCAAAACAATATAAAAGACTCCTCTGCAGTGTTATTAAGGGTTTGGTCGCCCGTCGAGACACTGTTGGGGAGTTTCTTTTTGAGCATAACAAAAATGAAATATAATAGTCCATACAGCGCAGCACTAACAGGAGGTGGTTTCCTCTTCGATGAAACCAACATCCTGCTCCCTCTGCTTAGGAGTGAGAATAGCGAGGAATTGCTGAAAAAGGAGAAGCTGGAAAATAACCTGCTCCAAATCAATAGACAGACCTCCAGAGAGAGGGCTATCTTTGAGATTCGGCGCAGATACAATGCCGTTCCAAAGTCATTCTGGGATGATTACCTTCAGATGCCGGAACAGTCACAGAAGATTGCACTCTTCTACGTTATCCTGAAGACTTACAAGATTTGTTTCGACTTTCAGATCAACGTCACGAGAAATAAGTGGCAGTCCATCAGTCGCTCTGTTACCAGAGACGACCTGCTTATGGAATTCAATGAGATTGGTTCACGGGATGAGTTCGTCGATTCATGGACGGACAACACCCGTATAAAAGTGGCTGCTGCCTATCTCTCCATTCTTCGCAAGGTTGGTATGCTTGACGAAGAGAATCAGCTTCATGCCGTGAAGGACACGAATGAAGCGATGGCTTACTATATCAAGATTGGAGAACAATGGTTCCTTGAAGCTTGTCTGCTCCAGCCTTATGAAATCAATGAAATTAAGAAAGCACTATGACGATACAGGAGTTAGACCACAAACTAAACGACCCGGGATTCCAGGATCCGAAGAATGGCGATATTTTCTACAATTTCTTCATCTATCAGTATCCTGCCGAGAATGAGTATGATATCCGGGCACAGATAATGGAGTTCAAGGACCACCTTATCCGTCCCACTAACTATGTGGATGTCTTGTGTCTGAATCTCTTTGAGGAGTTTTGCAACTACCTTCAGACAAAGCAAATCATGCACCGTCCGATGCTGGAATATCAGCTGGAGAAGGAGAAGTCTAATCCCGATGCCACCATGTCCACGCTGACACGCAACGCACATTCCGAAGGCTTCATTCACTATTTGCATGAGCATATCATGGCTCATGTGAATATAGAGGACGACTACCGCCGTCCCTATGTCTTCGTTTATGGCATCGGCTCCATGTACCCGTACATCCGTGTCAATGAATTGCTGACTTTATATGAGCAGTACAACGTCACTTACAAATACAAGATTATCGTTTTCTATCCTGGTCATAGGGAAAACAATTCATTCCGTCTGTTCGGACTTCTCCCTGACCATCATACTTACCGTGCCACCCTCCTAATCAATGAGTAGAATATGAAACTGAAAGAGCTATACAAGAAAGACATCGAGCGTCCGGTGAATCCCGCCGTGTCTGTCACCAAATTGGATGTTGAGACCAAGAACATCGAAATTGAAGAGTACGTCTTCACTGATGAAATCATCAATGGCTTGTTCCGTATCCTGAATGCGCTGAAGAACAACAAGCCATATAGCCATACTGGTATATGGATTGATGGTTACTACGGAACGGGTAAGTCTCACTTCCTGAAGTATCTTGACTACTGCATCACACCCGACACAAGAGACAAAGCCCTTGCTCGTCTAAAGGAGGCTGTGGATGCCATCGACCCGATGGACAGCACCCACAAACTGGACCCGGACATCGACAAGAGTTCCGTGGGTGACATCATTGATTGGGTGAAGATTGCCGAGATTGACACTTGTATGTTCAACCTCGAAACATCCTATGACAACGCCACTGACCGCAAATCGGCTTTCATTCATGTTTTCTGGAATGAGTTGAACCGTATGCGTGGCTTCAATAACTTCAACCTATCACTGGCGCAGCACCTTGAAAAACCACTTGCACAACGTGGCAAGCTGGAAGAGTTCAAGGCAAAGGTGCTTGAAGAAACGGGAGTGGACTGGAACAACGCCAATGATGCTGCCGACATCGTGGATAATGAGACGGACATCGTGCTTGAAATCGCCAAACAGCTCGTCCCGACGCTCTCCATCGAGTCTATCCGTGAGCGTATCATCAAGCGTGATACTACGGTGAGCATCGAAAAGTTCTCACAGGAACTGGCTTCGTTCATCGCAGACAAGGGCGAGAACTACCGCCTGATTATGTTTGCGGATGAAGTGTCGCAGTTCATCAACAAGGAGCGTGACCGCTACCTCAATCTGCAAGAGATTGTCACCAAGGTTCCTGAAACTACGGACAAGAAAATATGGTTTGCTTGTACCGCGCAGCAGGAACTGGAGGAGGTGATGGATGACTGCGACATTCAGGAAGGGCGCGACAGCGAAGGTAAGATTCGTGGCCGCTTCGAGGTAAAGGTGTCGCTGAAGGGTTCATCGACAGAGTATATTACGCAAAAGCGTATTCTTGATAAAAAAGATGAGGTAAAGGACGAGCTGAAGGAGTTCTACAAACAGCGCCATGGCGACATCGAGGCTTTGTACAAACTTCCCACTGGCTTCTCTCGCTATGAGTCGGACAAGGAATTTGTCAGCTGCTATCCTTTCGTGCCTTATCAGTTCACGCTCATCAAGAAGGTGTTTGATGCCTTCCGTGATTTGCAGTATGTAGCCAAAGAGGTGAAAGGCAACGAGCGCAGTATCTTGAAGGTGGTTCACTCTACTGCCATATCGGAGAAAGACCAGGAAATGGGTCGTTTCGTATCTTTCGACTGCTTGTATAACTCCATGTTTGAGGAAGGCCTGCAGGCAAGAGGACAGAAAGCCATAGAGAATGCAGAGCGCGTCATCAAGGAATACAAAGACCCGGAATTTGGAAAGCGCGTCGTGAATGTGCTCTTCATGATCTGCAACCTGAAGCCTACTGACAAACTGCAGTTCCCGGCTTCCATGCAGAACATTACGGTGCTGATGTTGAACTCGCTGGACACGCCGAAACTAACCATCCAGGATAAGGTCGAGTCCGTCTTGTCTTACCTGTGCGAGAAGAACATCATTCAGGAGGTTCAGTCGAAGGACGGTCAGCCCAGCACCTATCTCTTCTATTCGGAAGAGGAAATGAAGGTGGCTTCCCTCATTCAGGCGCAGGACGTAGATAACGCCGTGCTTGCTGACCAGTTAAAGGAAATCTTCTTCAAATACTTGGGTAATCCAAAGAATAAGGAAACATATCTCACACGCACTTTCTCGGTAAATGCGACCATCAAGCAGCGTGTTTACAACGGAAACAACGGCGACGTTACCGTGGACTTCGACATCGACAACAGAACGGACGTTCATTCGTTCGCCATTCAATGTACTTCGCCCACGAAGATGATTTACTATATGGGGCCGTTGTTCCTCGAAAACAATAAACTGAGAAATGATTTCTGGTGGTACTGCCACGTTACGCAATACCTGAAGACGCCTGTGGAGTCTCAGGAAAACCTGAATGTTCGTGAGAAATTCAGAAAGCGTGCCGAAGAACTTTACAATACGCGTATCGTTCCGCAGTTCCAGCAGATACTGAATACTTGTCCCATCATATCAGGCAACCTCGTTATTGACGATTCTGATTTGTCAGGAACAAAGGCTGGCGACCGTTACCACAAGGCTCTCGCCAAACATTTCTCAAACATCTATACCCGCGCAAGCATGGTGGACTTCACGGTATTCCCGAAGACTGCCGACGCTGTGCGTCAGGCTATCCTCCGTCCCATTCAGCCAGGTGATTATGAAGGTCCAAATGCTGACTTGACAGCGCCTGAGCATGAAATGGAAATCTATCTCAACAATGGATTTAAGGAAGTGGCTCTCACGGACATCATTGCCAAGTTCAGCAAGGCTCCTTATGGATGGAATGATGCTTGCACGGTTCATGTTGTCAATGAGTTGGTGCGCCGTCACAAGCGCGACTACTCTTATTCCAACAATCCTAACGTGGACGTGCAGACTGTGGCAAATCGCATCATGTCTGAGCTGAGCAAGTTCACCGTTCATGCAGCTACTGCCATCCCTGATGATGTGGTACGCGCATTTACGGAGGCATGGAAGGACATCTTCGGCACGATGGAGGTATTCCCGTCAATGGACAGCACGGCTATTTTCCGACAGTGCCAGGATAAGGATAGTGAACGTGGTCTGCCAAGAAAGCGCGATGCCTACGCTCGGCAATATAAAGAACTGCGCAATTATCCTTTCTCTGCTCCCGTCAGTGAGGCCATTGATACCTTCGAGACATGGATGGAAGAACGCGACCCCCTGAAGTTCTTCAATCTCGTCATCGCTTCACGGCAGGAAGGACGTGCCCTGATGGATAAGTGCAAGGAGGTATTCGAGTTCTACCACGACCAGATGCCGAAGTACCTTGAAATCTGCAAGTTCGTGGATGACAACCGCGACAACTTCCGCTTCATCGAGGAACAGGAGAAAGTGGAACAGATTCAGGCTATCAAAGAAGACGAGTGGCCGAAGCAGAATATGAAGGACTATATCCGTCTTCGCAAGGAACTGTCCTTCATGCTGGATGAAGTGAAGAAGGATCTGCGCAAGCGCATCGCTGAAGAATATGAAAAAACATACGCTCAGCTGGAAGATGGCTGTACGCAGCAAGGCGTTGACAAGGCTATCCTTCCTGATAAGGATGGCGTGATTCGCTCGAAAACCCAACCTGAAAACATTTTGGTGCTTCAGTCGAATCTTTCCACCGATACCTTCTTTGCTGAGCAGTCTGAAAGGATTTTGAAGGCAAAGCCGGAGCCTGGAGGCGGTGAGCCAAAGAAAAAGATTCCTGTGAACAAGGTACTGTCCACCCGAACTACAGCCCCGTTAAAGACGGAGGAGGATGTGGATAGATATTTGCAGAAGCTGAAGAAACAGATTATGAATAGCATCAACGAAGGTAACTCCGTGATGATTATCAAATAAAGATTAGGAGATTATACTGTGGATACCAATAGACTAAAGAAATTCGCATCGGAGGCCCGTGCTATCTTGAAGCGCGGCGTGGCTGCAAAGATGCTGTCACTGGGCTTCGATAGAAACGGACATATCGACGAGTCGGAAATGCCAGTGCTCATTCAGGGTGGTTCTATCTTCCGGGGGCAGCAGCACACGGAAGCGTTTTACCACCAGTGGATGTCGCTGCATAAGCGCATCCAGGAGAAGGGCATCAAGGAGGTGTACGAGGAAGCGGCTTACACATGGTTCAACCGCTTCATAGCCATCCGCATCTTACAGAAGAACGGACTGGCTGAGCCTGTCCTGGACTTCGTGGACGTGGCTCGTACACCGCACATCGTGGATGCTGCCCGAATGGGACACCACCCTCAGATGTCTGCTGCCGATGAAGAGCTGCTGCGCTCCTTGCTCGGCGATGTCTCTGCGGTCACTCCGCAGTTCTCACTCCTGATTACGGCATATTGCCATAATAATCCGATAATCTACAAATGCTTTGGGGGCATTGCGGATTATACGGAATTGCTACTGCCGAATGATATTCTGGCAGAGAACGGCTTCGTGGACACGCTGAATCATACAGAGTTCATCACGAATGAAGACTTCGCTTCGCCCGAACTGATTGGATGGCTCTATCAGTTCTATATCTCAGAGCGAAAGGATGAGGTCTTCGCCAAGAAAGGGAAGTTCGAGGCGGACGAAATTCCCGCTGCCACTCAGATTTTCACGCCAAACTGGATTGTGAAATATATGGTGCAGAACACTTTGGGTCGTATCTATCTCGATAATAACCCATGGGCTACTGACTTCAAAGATAAATGGAAGTACCTCGTGGAGCCGTCGGAGCCTACGCCTGATGAAGCAAAACTGAAGTACAAGGATTTGACGGAGCTTCGCGTCGGTGACCTCGCTTGTGGCTCTGGTCATATCCTGAATGAATGCTTCGACTTGCTCTTTGACCTCTACATAGAGGATGGCTACAGTCGAAGCGAAGCAATAGAGGCTATCTTCAAGTACAACTTGACGGGCATCGACCTCGATACCCGGGCAAAGCAGTTGGCTACTTTTGCGCTCCTGCTGAAGGCTTGTCAGCGCGACAGCTCGTTTGCAGACGCTCATGTCATGCCTAATATCTTGAACATGCCGGAGCCACAAAAGGATGAAGAAGCGCTGACTACTACGCTGCATCACTTCTTCAAGGGTGGCGAATCAAGACAGGACATCACATCATTGCTTGATGCCTTTAAGCTCATGCGCGATGCGGACTCTCTCGGCTCTATCATGATATTTGATATTCCTGACAGCACAAGGGCACTCATTAAGCAGACTGTAGAATACTACGATGCTCATGCTGACCAGCAAGAGTATTTCACGGAGATTCTGCCTGCCATGAAACTTATTCTTGCGCTGACAGAGAAATATCATGCGCTGGTGATGAATCCGCCGTACCTTGAAGGTGGTAATATGAATAAAGTTTTATCAAATTACGTAAATAGCAATTACTTTACTGGGAAAAACGATTTATTCTCGGTGTTTATGTTACTTTCTACAAATAACCTTCTTTCTAACGGAAAGTATGGTATGATAAACATGGACACATGGACATTCAAATCGTCATTTGTTAACCTCAGAAATGAATTCATATCGGATTATAATATTGATAGTATTCTTTTTTTGGGAGCAAGAACATTTGAAGAGTTGAGTGGTGAGGTTGTACAAAATGTGGCATTTGTTATTACAAATAGTCATCCTTACGCTCCTGGTTTATATTTCTCTCTTGGTCATAATTCAACATGCAGTTTAAAAGAGAGGGATTTTGTTGATAGAATACAAAACGGTGTTTCTATAGAACAAAGCCATTTTCAAAACCTTCCTAATAAAGCTATTTCAATTGTAAGTAATACTTTTATTGATATTTATGAGGAAGCAGATACACTAAATGATGTTGGTGTTTCAAAACAGGGATTAGCCACTGGTAATAATGACCGTTTTGTTAGGCTATGGTCAGAAGTAGATAACAATAAAATATCATATAACACAAAGGATGTATCATCTGCGTTATTGAGCAAGAAAAAATGGTTCCCATATAATAAAGGTGGAAGTCGGAGAAAGTGGTATGGCAACCAAGAACTTGTCGTTAATTGGGAAAATGATGGCTTTGAAATAAAACATTTTACAGATGATAATGGAAAATTAAGGTCACGTCCTCAAAATACTGATTACTATTTTAAACCATCCATTTCATGGGGGTTAATCTCTGGTCCTTTCTTCAGAATTTTCCCACAAGGTTTTATATACGACATACAAGGGATGAGTTACTTCCCTAATGGGAATATAGAAATATTTGATTTGCTGTCTTGGATGAATTCAGTTGTTTTCAGAAGGTTAGGTAAATCAGTTAACCCAAGAGAACAATATCAGGCGGGAGATTTATTGAAACTACCGAGTTCTACACACTATTTCAGTGATAAAGCAAAATTGTGTTACGACACAAGTAAGCTTGATTGGGACGCGCACGAAACATCATGGGACTTCAAGAAAAATGAACTCCTCACGATGGATAGTGATACGCTGATGGAGCACATCGAATACTATTGCGATAAAGTTTACAGAGAAACGGGTGAGCAACTTTGCATCGACCCTGTGGCTCCAGAGCCTGACAGCATCGAATGGTGCTACAATATGTACTGCGACAAGTGGGCTGATAAATTCGACGAGCTGCACCGCAACGAGGAGGAACTGAATCGCCAGTTCATCGAGATTTACGGACTACAGGACGAACTTACGCCTGAAGTACCGCTCAATGAAATCACCATCCTTCAGCAAGGCGAAATCTCAATTGAAGACAATGAACTGAAATGGCATCCCGATGTCGTGATGAAGCAGCTCATTTCCTACGCCGTCGGTTGTTGGATGGGGCGTTATCGTCTTGACAAGCCAGGACTGCATATCGCTCACCCCAACCCCACCGACGAGGAGGTTTGCACTTACAAGTATGGCGACAGCCAACTGAGGATTGATGATGATGGCATCATTCCAATCCTCTCGGCAGACAGTGCGTTTGATGACAACCTCGTGAAGCGTGTGCAGGAATTTATCCGCATCGCATTCGGTGCTGGAAAGGTGAATCAGAACATCAGCTTTGTTGAAGCCTGTCTTGGTACTTCTCTGGAGAAGTACCTGCAAAAGGACTTCTGGAAGGATCACAAAAAGATGTATCAGAACCGTCCCATATACTGGCTGTTCAGCAGCAAGAAGGGTGCGTTCCAGTGCTTGGCATACATGCACCGCATGGATGCTAACACGGCAGACAAGGTACGCTCGAACTACCTCATGAAGCACATGGAATGGCTTCGTCAGTCTATAGCAGGATTGGAGGCTAACGCTGTTGCATTAAATACTGCAGAGCGTAACAAGCTGAAGAAGCTGCGCAATGATTTGGAAGAATGCGAGGAATACAACAACCGCCTGCAGCTAATCGCTGACCGCCGCATAGCATTTGACCTCGACGATGGCGTGGTGGTCAACTATGCGAAGTTCGGCGATGTCCTCGCTAAAATAAAGTGATGTGTTATGGCGAATATATTCATAAATAATAATCTGAGATTAAGTAGATTGGGGCTTCAAGTAAAGGACTCTGACAACCATTGGACTAAACTTCATTGCCAACAAGGGCGTCTTGATGGAGCATGTGTAGTATATAGTGTTGTCATGGCTTTACTTAGCATTGGATATATAAGTAATAATGATATAGATGTAAGTGAAGACCCTAATCCGGATAAAAGAACAGGAAAGGGTAAGTTGTTAAGCCGCTTACTTGATGAAAGAGGCCTTGTAAGGGACGGATATTATCTCCGTTCGATGTCAATGCTTCTTCGTGAATTATGTTCCGATCTCAATATCAGATATCATAAAAAAGGAGAATATTTTTTGCCGATAATAAAGGAAAGTACAAAAAATAATATACCTGTTATTATTAGAGTGGATAACAATGAAATGGGACACGGAATTTTTGTTGTTGGAATAGAATGCGACAATAATGACAATATCTCTAAGCTTTTTTGTCTTGACCCTGGCTTCGGTATCTCGGATACTGCATATTGGAACTGCGTTATTGATGTTTCTAGGAAAAATTCTGGAACTTTTCCTTATTGGTACATAACTTCAGACATTAAATCAAAAGTGGAAATTTCGAGTATTATTTCTATTAGTTATAAAACAGGTGAAGAAATGTAAAATAAGTTATATCCTCACTAATTTAAAATCATCTATTATGAAATTTAATTGGCTCTTTAATTGGTTTATAAAAATATTTTTCAATAAAAACAGGAGATACCGTCATGATCTTCGTGACGATAGACTTCCTTGGGAGGAGTTTCAAGAGTTTGAAAAAGATAAATTTAGAGCTATAAAGGAATTTGAAGATAGAAATAGAAAAACCGTTCTTGAATTTAATAAAACAGTTCTTGAATTTAATGATGCTAAGGCATCTGGTTATATCAAAACATGCAGTGCTGAAAATATTCAACTCGCATCACAATTCTTTAATATTGGGATTGATGATTTTCTGAATCAAGTTTTTATTTTCTTAGATAAAATACAATTGGCAAAAAACTATACTATGTCTATAAAAACAATAAGGGGAGGAACATTTAATACCAAAAAATTATATGTAACAGACAATTTTCAAGAACACGAATTCAACATTCAAAAATATTTAAGAGTTGATGACACTATTGATAGTGTTTGGCAAGCCTTCCTTATTCAATGTTTTATAGATATACACAATAACATCGGATTAAATTTTGTATTCTCAAAAGATGACATAAATTCAATAAAACCATTTGGAAGCAGGGCATTACCGCAGCTTAGTAATTTCGACATAACCCCATATATCGGCAAATATGGGAATAAATATTTTATCTCATATTGCCTATTCTTACAATGGGGTGGCCTTGTAAGGAGAAACATAGAGATTACACTTTTTAATAACAGAATATCTACATATAAATTATTCCAGGGAATCTCCTTATATGGTTATGACTGTGGAATTATGATATAATAAGGAAAAATGGTGCAAGACAGAATCTATAACTACTTTGAAAGAAACCCGAAGCTGCGAGTCCTTTTCATCTTTGACACTATGTCAATCATTGAAACGGAACTGCAAGGTGCTTCGTGGAATGAGGGTTTCCACTATGTCGTTTTCGATGGCACTTGGTTTGGAACGAAGTACGCTATCGAACACCAATGGAAGGATGAAAAGGTTATTCTGCTTTTCAAACAGGAGTATAGGCCTGTTGATGAAAAGTCCCGTCTCGAATTTCCTCTTCTTGATTTGCTAATAGCAAATATGGAGTATAAGGAAGATGACTACGCCTCCTTCATACAGCAGTATAACTTGCCTGAGAAATTCACGCCATTTATCAAAAAACATGTGGCTGAATTGCAGTCCTCTCGCATACGTACTCTTATGCAGAACTACCTAACTCCTGAGGCATTCAGCGAGGATGTTTTCTACCGTGCCGTAGTATCTGACTACATGGGACAGAAGAAAGTCCTGGACTGGGAGGATATAGTCATTCGCCTTATTATCATGGGTATGGAGTCAGAGGCTAAGAAAAGAGCGGACTTCTTCAATCGCCTCGGAAAGAATTTCTATGTGAATAAGGCTCTGCAAGAGAAGCTTACTTCTATCTTCGGCTATGGGTACGATGCCAATACCGATGTGAAAGTTCGGGCGATTGCCGAATCAATGAAATATAATTCTTTCACTCAGTTATTGGAGCCTTCGGCTTCTGACCTTTACAAGAAATACAAAATCAAGGATAGGCTTGTACTGGAGCAAATCAACCGCATTATTGATCGTGCTTTGCAAGACCGCGTATTTGCTGCTCCATTCAATCAGGCAATAGCAACACTGGGCAATGAAATCAAGGAACAGGAAATAATCCGCATCTATGGCATTGATGCTAATTACTTCTATGTTACTGAAGCTCTCTGCTGGCCTATCATTGCCACGGTTGTTAAAGAACGCCTGCAGGTGGAGCCGCAGGAAGTAAGCGACCGTATGCGTGACCTCTCCCTGAAACTGCCGGAGTCCTCGCAGATCCAGGAAGTGGTGTCATTCGTTCAAAACCTCGCACTGTATTATGACAAGATCCGCAGTCTGGGAACACTGAAACTGAATACGCCTGACCAATATGTGCAGAAGTATCTCAATGAGTTCTACCTCGTTGATTACTTCTACAGGCAGGCACTGGAGGCTTACCATTCGGTGATGAATAACGCTAACCCCATCGAGCAGACGCTGAATGAGGTAAAGCGACAGTTGGACCAGGACTATGCCACGGTCACAAATATATTCAATCTCGAATGGCTGAATTGCGTGAAGGACAAAGGGGATATCTTTGCCTCGCTTTCACTCAAGCATCAGGAGGATTTCTTCAAGGACAACATCGACCCGTCTGTAAAACAGGTGGTGATTATCAGCGATGCGCTGCGCTTTGAGGTGGCAAAGGAGCTGATGCAGGAGCTTTCTAAAGAAAAGCATATTGCAAACATCACTCCTTGCCTTGCCATGCTGCCAACAGAAACAAAGTTCTGTAAGCAGTCGATACTTCCGTATCGCTCACTGAAGCTGCAAGGTGTGGAAATGGCTACGGACGATGTTGTGTTGAACAGCATCGACCTCCGCACGGCACACCTGAAGAAATATCGTCCCGATGCTGTCTGCATAACATACAAGGATGTCATGGATGGCGACGCGCTTTCTAAGCGAGAGCTTTTCAAGAAATCGCTCGTCTATATCTACCATGACACGATTGATGAAGCTTCGCATAATCAAAACCCGTTTGATGTCATCAGCGCGTGCCGTCGTGCCATAGAGCAACTGACAGCACTCATACGTCGTATCCATGCTACATGGAACGTGAACAATGTATTGCTTACTGCTGACCATGGCTTCATCTATAATGACATCAAGTTTACGGATAAGGATAAGCACTCCATCAAGGAAGAGACACTGGAGAAGAAGACAAGATACTACCTGACTTCTTCCGATACTCCGCAGGAAGGAATTGTGAAGTTCCCCTTGGAGAAGGTTTCTGCGATGTCTGCTTCCTCACCTGTGTTTGTGGCAGTACCTGAAGGCACGAACCGACTGGCTGCGCCGGGCGGTTATAACTTCGCTCATGGTGGTGCTACACTCCAGGAGCTGATAGTGCCTGTTATCCATTCTGTCCTGAAGCGTCTGGACAAAACGGATAAGGTGAACGTGGTACTTCTCTCAAACAAACTTAATATGGTGAACTCACGAGTGAAGTTTACGCTGATTCAGTCGGAAGCTGTATCTATGACGCTGATTGAGCGCAAGGTGGCTTGTTGCGTATTTGATGGGAACAAAGCCATCACTGATGAGGTGACGGTGACATTGAACAGCCCCGATGCCGAGAATCCGGCTAACCGTATGTTCAACGTCACACTGAATCTGAAAGAATCCACCACATCATCAATACTCCAGCTGCGCGTTTGGGATGTGGAAACACCGCTCAATCCGCTTATCAAAGAGTCGGTTAAAAACAACACCTATTTGGAACAAGATTTTTAATTATGTCATTTTCCAGCCATAATATTGAATATTACAAAGCTTCTGGACGTTATTATCATAACGCTGTAAAAGTTTTGGAATTTAGAGAAAATAATGGAGTTCAGTATGGTATTGAAGAAATATTATACCTTAATCCACTTGATTCTTCATATTACTATATTTACTTTATAAATGAGTTTAAAAATTCTATATCTAGTTTTAAATATTGTGCAAAAATTGACGATAAAATATATAGTAATCTTGAAAAATTAGCCTTCTTGAAAAATACTTGCTATATTGATTCCTTATCATGTCTTCCAGAAAATATTAGGCGATTTATAACGGGATCTCTTAAAAGCCATTTATCATATTCGAATATACCTTATGCAGATGTTGAACTATATAATGGCTGTATTTGCATCAATACAAGTATAAAAAAAAATGATTTTAATTATAATGAATTCTGCGATTTAGTCTATAATAAGAATTGTTTGGCCTTATTACAGACTATTGAAGACATAAAAAAAGGATATTGTCAATTAAATAAAGAGCAATTTTCAAAGTTAAAATATAGGCCTGCTGAAGAAATTAGAAAAGAAAATAAAGAGTTGCCGGAATGGGTTTCTCAAGCATTGAAATTCGGACTAAAATTAGGAGTACGAGCCGGCTTTGCTATTATAGGTGGAATAATAGGAGCCAACATATTTAACAACGGAGATTTCGATGGAGATTTTGACTTTGATTTTGATGGAGATTGTGATTTTAGTGGAGGCTTGGATATAGATACGAGCACATTTGATTTTGACTCCTCGAATATCTCATTTATGGGTGCTCCAAACGACGGATCTTATTTAAGTTCAGGTCAATCTGTTGATATAAGAAGCGATTCGGGTGTTTTGTATGATAATATAAAAGTTTTTTATCATAACGGACAAAAATATTTAGATTTCAAAAACCAATGGATAAAACTTCCAGGTTCGGGTTTTTTTCATCTTTTAGGAAGTAATTATAAAATATTGTAATAAATGACACTACAAGAGAAAATAATTGATGCCTTTTTAGGCAAAGTGGTAAGAAAAGATTTGGCTTTTCTAGTCAAGGGCGGTCTGCCTGTGCCTACCTATGTACTTGAATACTTGCTTGGACAATACTGCGCAAGTGACGATGAAGAGGACATCGAGCAAGGTCTGGAAAAGGTCAAGGAAGTTATTCGTAATAATTATGTGCATCGTGCCGAAGCTGAGATTGTCAAAGGCAAAATCAGGGAGCAAGGCAGACACCGCATCATTGACAAGGTATCTGTGACATTGAACGACCGTGCCGATGAATACCATGCGCAGTTTGCAAATCTCGGATTGTCTGGGATTCCTATAGGTGCTGATTATGTAAAATCAAACCCCAAACTGCTCTCCGGAAATGGCGTATGGTGCATCGTCACTATCGGACATATCCCAGGAGAGAATATTAAGGTTCGTTGGGAGATACAGACTTTGAAGCCTGTGCAAATCGCAAACATCGATTTGCAGTATTACATCGACCAGCGCAAGAAATTTACGACGGAGGAGTGGATTGACTTCCTCGTTCATACTGTCGGCCTCAATCCCGATAACTTGAATAAAAGAGAGAAGTTCATTGTTTTATCCCGTCTGCTGCCGCACGTCGAAAACAACTTTAACTTTATGGAGCTTGGCCCAAAAGGTACGGGTAAGTCACATGTATTCCAGGAGCTTTCTCCATATGGTGTACTTGTTAGTGGTGGTGATGTTACTTCCGCACGCCTTTTCGTTAAGATGTCTGGAAACAAGGAAATCCTGGGTCTTGTCGGATATTGGGACGTAGTTGCATGGGATGAATTTGAGCAGCAGAAAGGGCGTGCTACCGATGCTGTCTTGATTGACACGATGCAGAACTATCTTGCCAATAAGTCATTCAACCGAGGCAAAGCGACACACGAAGCTTCGGCTTCTATGGCTTTTGTAGGAAACACCAAACATACTGTTTCATTCATGCTGCGCAATAGCCACCTGTTTGAAAGTATTCCTACATCTTTTATCAAAGGTGCTTTCCTTGACCGCATACATCTTTACAACCCAGGTTGGGAGATAAAGATGCTGAAGAAGGATTCCTTCTCAAACGGCTATGGCTTGATAACAGACTACATCGCTGCTGTCCTTCATGCAATGCGCAACACGGATCTTACATCATTGCTTAAGAATTACGCACAGTTCGATGGTTCACTCTCTGAGCGCGACCATCTCGCTATTCGTAAGACATTCTCCGGCTTGATAAAGCTAATCTATCCCGACCAGAATTTCACGGACGCTGAAGCATACGAGCTTATCGACTTCGCCGCTGAATCTCGTAAGCGCGTCAAGGATCAGCTCTATGTCATAGATGAGACATTCAGAGCCGAACCAGCGAAATTCCAATATCTCAATGTAAAGACAGGCGAAAAACGCAGAGTTCTAACATTGGAACAGATAGAGAATGATTTCCTACCTGTACATGAGCGTAATGCTCAGCATGAGGAAGAAGACATTCCTACGCTCCCCACAGGAGCCGAACCTGGCACGGATAACAATAGCGCTTCGGCAGAACAGCCGAAGGATGATGGCCAAGGTTCAGCTCCCGCTAAAGGGAAGCAGTTGGCTTCAAGATACATTGAAATCCGCGCAAACCAGTCGAATGTGTCTTATAAGCGGCTATTCGGCGAATATCTCGCCTCTGCTTCGCATATCGTAATCATAGACCCTTATATACGCGCACCGTTCCAAATAGACAACTTAGTGGAGTTTATTCAGACGTGCCGCGAGTGTTGCGAGAATAACGAGGATCTATACATAGAATTACATACGCAAAACGAGGAAGAGAAAATTCCGGAATTGATTGACACTTTCGATGAATTGAAGGATGAGCTACAAGCAGTTGGCATTGATTTCTCTTACTATTTCGATGCTGACCACGATCGCAGTATCTGCCTTGATAACGGCTGGAAGATAATTCTGTCCCGTGGTCTGGACATCTTTGAGAAATTCGGACGGTTCTCTCTCGGCAATGCACGTCAGACAAACCGTCGCTGCCGTGAGTTCTCCGTCACTTACGTTCAAGAATAATTAATTAATACTACAATTATGAGTTTATTAGATTTTATTTTTGGTAATAAGAAAAAAAAATCAGGATTGTCTTCATTCACAAGAGGATAATTCGCCCAATCCACGAGTTCCTGAATCTGCCATACATCCGCAGAATCAAAATGTCCATGAAGAAAAAAATGTGGAGTATTCTGATAGAGAGCAGGATTCAGATATTACACCTTACTTTAATCCAGGTGATTTACCTTCTGTTAAAATGACAGCGCAATTTTCATTGCGTCCTATAAATGGAAATACTATTGAAGATGAAGGTGATACCTTATCAATGGTGCTGTCATTTGATAAGGAAACAATAGAATTTATGCCAGATTTTACTGGACTCCATTCTAGAGAAAATATTATTGCCTATCTTGCAAATAGTGTAATGACTCAATCAATGGGTATTTCTTTTACATACATCATTAGGTTTAATGCTGGAATATGTGGACTTATCAAAGTTACTAGCCCTTCTCATAATCGTATTACAAATAATTTTAACCATTGGCTTATAGACTATATTCTTATTCCACCTTTTAGAGGTCATAAAGTTATGAAATCGGCACTGCCAATAGTTTTCGACATAATGAAAAACAGGCTTGGCATAACAGACCCCATCTATGCAATGGTTTTACCAGGTAATGATATTTCAATCCATTTGCTTTCCCTTAATGGTTTCATAAAGGATACGTCTTTGGTTATGCCTGTTGACCCAAAAACAGGAAAAGAATCTCTAATATACAGAAAAGATTTCTAGATTATTATTGATATATGCCATCATCTAATACAAATATCCCTGCCGTTCCATATTATACCCCACCGGAGTTATTAGGCACATTCCGCAATTATCTTGAAAAGGCAAAGACAAACAATGTCGTATGGTTGCGTGGAATATACATTCAGAAGCCAATCCAGAACGCGCAATGGGCAGCCTGTTATGACGAGCTGAGGGACGTGAATTCAAATGCTACTATTACGCTGAAGATATCCCGTGAAGACCGCAATCGCCTGAAGCCTAACAGTCTGGTGATGGTGGGTGGTATAGTGGAGCTTGCCACGTTCCAGCCCAGCACAGTTCGGGTATCTCTGACTGTTACACGTATCGAGATTATCAAGGATCAATTCGTTTCTGAACAGGACATACAGCGTTCTGAAATACGTATTGCAAAGTCAAAGCGTGGTTTCAAGAATGTTGATTCTGTTTTGGAGGACAAGCTTTTCCGCGACGAAACTCCTAAGGTAGCACTCATTTTAGCAGCATCTTCTATTACGATGGACGACTTCGATGCCGGTGTCAATGCCGCAGCTGTCAAGATTGACTTTACAGAGCTTCGTACATCGTTTGGCAACGGCAATTTACTTGCGGACTTTCTACGGAAGCAGGACGTAGCAGGGTTTGATACAATAGCTCTCATTCGTGGTGGAGGTTCTGGTATTGAAGCGCTGGATGACATAAATGTGCTAAAGGCGATATCGGAGATGAATACTCCGGTTATATGTGCTATCGGTCATGTGGGCGAAGATCTTTTCCTGAAGTCTATCGCCGACAAGGTTGCACCTACTCCTAACGGGCTCGGCCAGTACTTTTCGGAGATGGTTGAACGTGTTACTGCAAAACGGAACAACTCACGTGCCGCTCTCATCGAGGAGGTTAAGAAGCAATTCCAGAAGCAGATCGAGGAGTCCAATAAAAAGAACCAGGACTTGCTTAAACAGGTTCAGAATCTGACGAAACAGCAGGAGGCACAGACCAAAGCCAACAATGAAAATATTAAGAATCTGACAGAGCAGAACAAGAAGAACCTTGAAGCACAGCAAAAGAAGAATGAGGAAGCATTAGCTAAGATACAAGCTCAGAACAAGCAGCAGACGGAAGTCCTGAAAAAACAAAACGAGGGTCTGCAAAAGCAGCTTGAAAATTTGACAAAATCACAGAAAGACTCCATTAATAAACTCACTGAGCAAAACAAGCAAACAAACACACTTCTTGAAGCTGAGCGCAAGCGTAGTGTTGAACTGGAGCGTCAGTTGGCGGCAAAGCCAAATTACACTTCAATATTTATAATCATTGCCATTGTTGCTGCCTTAGTCGGTTTCATTACAGCTCAAATACTAAAATAATATATTTTGTATTTATGTCCAGAAGCAAATACATAGGCACCAAAGAAGCTTCTCAGTTGACTGGACTTTCCGTCAACGAGATTCTAAATCTGCTGCATGATGGCACTATTCCTTCGCATCAGACACGCAGAGGACATTATCGCTTCTTGCCTGATGACCTGGAGAAACTGGGCCTTATAGAATCGACGGAAGAAGAGCCTATAGAAGAGGAAGAATTGGATAATGCTCCGATAATGGAGGACGAGCCGGAGGACGTCGGTTTCCAGTTTATTCAGGATGAAGAGCATTATACAATAATCTTGCCGATGATGACAGAGGTTAAGAGAAATTTGAAAATTGCAACGGCAAATCTCGATAATATCAAGGTACCCGTTCAAGTAAAGGGAAAGAGCAAAACGATTAGACTATGCGAACTTTTTCTCAATCTTGTTGAACGTGGTGTGCACGTTCAAGTCGTTGCCATGAAGCCTTTTGGATTCTACTTCTTGGCAAAGGAGTATTGTCCTCAACTTTTGGACAATCCACTTTTCGAATTACGTTACAATAAGCACAATCACATGAAAGTATTTATCTTTGATGAAGAATATGCTTATTTCGGCTCGGCCAATATTACCGATGCCGCAATTTGCAAACGTGCCACTAAACAGCGTAATTATGAGGAAGGAATGCTTGTGTGGGACGAGGATATGAAGATAACACAGCAGGAACATTTTGAAGCATCCTGGAATGATCCATGTTACATGAAACACACATGGAAGCGTTTTCTTACAGAAGCAAAGAGAATAGCAAAAAAATCCCAAAGATAAAGCATTATAATCTATGTTCGGCCATCCACTTCTTGACTTCATCATGTTCGACCAGTTCTTCAACGGAGATAAGAAATCCTCCGGCGGAAGCTCTGGCGGAGGCAACGACATCGGAAAGTGGTCCCTTATCATTGCTTTTGTCATCTTCGCAATATTCGTCATTTACTGTCTTATCGCTGACTTATCATGAAAAAGAAGCCTTCCAACACAGAAGTATTGAGCCATCTACTGGCGTTAGTATTCACAATCTTAATCGGAGGATTGTGGGTACTGGGAACATACCATTTGGGTATTTGGTTCGGCGACTGCGGACATAACACAGAAGGCTTCCCGGGGATGCTGCTTCTTTTGTTATTCGCGTTCTGCCTTTTCGTCCTGCTACCGTTCGGATTCTTTTATGTTTGCGCTATATCACACGGCGTTATATCTGCACTGATTCAATCCTTTCTTGAAAAACATTTCGGCAAATAGACACCATGATTGATATCCTACTATACATCCTCACCGCAGTAATATTCGTGCTGCTTTGCATAATGCCTGTCTACCTGTTAGTCAGATACCTTTATGCCATTTACAAAGACCTTAAATCGAAAAGCTGATGCGTTACAACAAGGAGATACAGAAATTAGCAGACCAATGTGCGCAGGAGGAAGACTACCTGTGTGCATCATACCTGGGGCAATACAAAGATTCGTTCGTGTTCGAGCCGATGTATGAGGACAACTCCCCCCGATGTACTGGCTTGCCATGTCTTATATTTGTGCAAGACGGCGTAGCGGCTCTATGGCAGGAGTTGGATTTGTGTTCAGTTTATAAGAAAACGCACTACCGGAGAGCTGCAGGAAGACGCATCGTGGAAAGATACAGACGGATGATAAGACTGAACAATTTCAGATCCGAGGAACATCGCAACTACATTTGCAGCATAATAGTCTACCTCAATTCCCCATTTGCCTCCAAGACCCAACTTTATCAATACGTAGAGATAGCCGAGCGACTGGGCAAGCGTCTGGAGTTCTTTACTCTAGAAGACCAATCCCAACACAGATATACACCCGACGGCGAATATACCGAACAGTTTATCCGCATAGTTTAAGAAGCTGCGTCGGCTCAATTTCCGCGAAGGCATTGACACTTATTCTTAGGTTTTTATTATGCCAAAGTTAAAGAATGGAAAAAATGTCGTAAATTTGCTATAGAATTAAACTTTCAAAATTATTATATGGGAATTTTTGATTTATTTAAACGCACTTCTCACTCATCGAAGGAGTCCATTAAAAAAGAGTATGTTGGGAATATGGTACATATAACATTCCCCACATCAAACGGTTCATTTACAATTAAGGCTAAAAGTGTTGATGGCATTGGTGAAAGCAAAGGAGTTGTGTACGATTGTTTCATTGTTGCCATCAATCAATGGCAGAAACAAGGAATGGGTGAAAACGACTTTATCCATGATATGGAAAAAGTCGTAAATATGGTTTCTAATGGCATTGATAACAAAAATGTCATGAAAACATTGTTAAATCAACATATTGCTCAATCTGGAAGGCTTATAGACACAGACCTTTGTACTTATATATCCGAACTATATCTAGCTATCATTGCCATTAAAGGTAATTGCGATCGAGATATTCTTCTTGACCAAATGATGCAGGTTGCTGAGCATGAATTTAGTAAATACATATATATTACACAATATAAGCGTTCTGCTTCAGGATTGCAGCCATATCTTGTTTCGTTTGCAGATTTTGTCAATAATTCCGACATCTAATATAGTTCTTGATATCTGCTAATCTCATATCGAGCCGCGACGGCTCTGACACCGCGCAGGCGTTGGCACTTATTCATCGGTTTTATTCCATGGAATTTGCTAGTTTCTGACGCTCCGAATAATAGCTGATGCTTTGGGCTGCCATTCGGCGGCCTTTTTTCGTATCCCACCGGGAGGCACAGCTGTCCTGCAATGCACTGTCACCTCCGCAAGAACACACACATAGCCCCCGGACACTTTAGCCTGTTTTCCCCTTCCTGCCCCTGTCACCGCCCATACGTTCCCATCCTTGCGCGAACACTCCGGGAATGAAAAGTCGTCAAGATTGATTTTGAGTTTGCCATACTGCATTGGCATCTGACACTTCTACCGGACACCACTCACACCGCGAGTCTTCCCAGGCTTATTTCCGAGTCCTGCTCCTACAACATATCCATTCTCCTACCCCACCTCACTACGCCCGAGATTTTGGGTGCCTGTCCATTCCTCCCGTTTGCCGTATTCCCGATACCATTCCACGCCGTACCTTTTTGCCTTTCAATATGATTTCCACTACTGGAGGCCCCCTTATTTTTCCTTTGCAAAGATAGCCCAGCCCGTGCCCTTCAAGTACCGCTCCTGAACAGGTTCCTACACATATATCTGCACAAAATTCCAACACGCTTTCCGCATTTTCTTTGGACGCAGCCTACACAAAATGTGGTTTTTCAGAATTTTCCTGGCTATTCCTTGCATTTAGCACTTTCCACTGTTGGCTCCTATATGCACGTAAAAATTTCAGAAGCCCAGTGCTTCAATCAAAAACATTAAAATTCAAAAAATATGGTACACGTTTCATTACAGTCTCAAATCAATTTCGGCTACAGGAGGAATTATTTCTGGACAAGCACAAATCTCTACAGGGTAGTAGTAAATGGTGAGGATGGAGAATACTACGAATATGAAGTGGAAGCCGAGTCGTTCTCGGATGCAAGCCGTCAGGGTGAAAGCCTCGCTACAGGTGTGGTGGATGTCCAGTTCATAGAAGTTTATCAGATAGCATAATCAATATTGTATAACAAATAAAATCTTAAAATCATGACAACAAATTCAATTCTCGTTTCAAGTGTTCGCTCTAACAAGTCTGAAAACAATGTATGGGCAGTGTATGTACAGGGCCAGGAAGAAAACAAGAGCTATTGCAAGAGTCCGTACAAGGCTATGCGCTATGCGTTCTTCCTCAAGAAGATGACAGGTTGCCGCATTGCAGATAACAGCCTCGCCATCCTCTCCATGGAGATAAAGCGTCAAAAGGATGCGTCCCTCACTCCCGAGCAGCGGGAAGCAAAAGCCCGCATCGATGAAGCTGTAGAACAGTTCGTCGAGGATCACAGCGTCGATAACGTCCTGGCCAATGCTGGTGAAGCCAAGCGCAAGCGTCGCTCAAAGAAGAGCGAAGCTGCAGCTGCTGAAGCTGAGCCTTCAAAGCCGAAGGCGAAGCGTCAGAGCAAGGCTTCCAAGAAGCAGGAGGAAGTGGCTGAATAAGCCGCTTTCTCACACCAAAGGGAGTGCCCGGTTGTCCGCAATCGGGCATTTATCATGTCATTTCAGCTGATTTTCCGCGAATTTCCTCCGAATTAAATAGATTTTGACTAAATTTGCAAAAACCAAGGACTGCACATGTCCTTGTATGGCGCATTGTCCCGCTCCGACCGAATTACCACAAAAAGATACGAGAGGCAATAGCAACGCGCTCATGTTGTATAGTGAATATACCGCATGGGTGGATTGTTTGTTGGTACTCTCGAAGGCCGTGGTAAGCCTGGTTGGATGCTGCATGCATGAATCCCATGCTTTTTTATGAGCCGACGTAATGATTACACCGACACAGATCAAGAGGTACGCATGGGTGGTGGAACTTCTGCTAAGATTCAGGCGACTTACCATCACGCAGATTAGCCGCGAATGGATGCGCTCTTCCCTTTCCGAAACGGACAACGAACCCCTTAACCGCAAAACCTGGTACAGGTGCTTCGAGGACATAGGCATGATTTACGGCATCATAATAGAGGTATCGTCGAAGAAAGACGGCTCACGTTGGAGCATCGTCAATCGCGAGGTGCTGCATGGTCAGGACGTGCAGAAATGGATGCTTTCCTGCGTGGCACACCGCAATCTTCTCGAAGAGTTCCTGGGAATGTACAACCGCACCGACATAGAAGGCTTCCCATCCGAGAACGGTATGCTTCACCCGATAGCCAAGGCGATGAAGGCCGACCGCAAGATCAAGGTTTGGTACCGACGCTACGGCCGCTCAGAAATCAAGCAGTACATTGTGGAGCCCTACTTCATCAAGACCTACATCCATCGATTCTATGTCCTGTGCAAGTTCAACACGGGACATTTTTATACCCTCTCCTTTGACCGCATAATGCGCGTGGAGATAATGGCGGAGAAGTTCAATTTCCCGAACGACCTTTTCGCGCAGGATTATTTTCAAGACTCATTCGGAGTCATAGTTCCCAACAACGGGGAGCAAGCAGAGGATGTAATAATCAGGGCTAAGGGCGACGCAGTTTTCTATCTCGAAGACGTACCTTTGCACCGTTCACAGCTAATGATCAAGGAGACGTCGGACTATGCAGACTTCCGACTGCATCTTCGAGTAACAAACGACTTTATAGGCGCTATACTGCATCAGGGACACAGGCTCGAAGTCATAAGCCCAGCACCCGTCAGGCAGCGAGTCCGCGAATGTCTCGAGAAAGCCCTTTCGCAGTATCGTACCGTTTGATGTCTTTTCAACTCCGCGCCCGTAGTAATACCTTTGCACAAAACCAACGTGCAATGATACAGCTCTACCTCAACCAATACCACCTGCTCTCGTCCCTTCCGCAGGAGTTCAACATCACCGAAGTCGATGTCTACACCGATGTCACAATCACCCTTGAAAACACCGACATCTACACAACACGTCTGTACGAAGTCGGAGGCAAAGCCACATTCTACGGATTCCGTGACATCATAAGGGACAGTATGCTGGCAAGCGGCCATACACTTGCCTCGCTCACAGTCCGCGCCGTCGGCATAGACAATTTCACATATACCGGCAAGTACATACTCTTCGCTGACTCAAAGTTCATCGCAGACAACGACATAATATGGCACCAATTCCTCACCACACGCAGCACACACCTCATACCCCTGGAGTGCGATTTCCCCCTGTACTTCTTCTCAGACGAAAGCGAGTCGGTCACACCATACGCGGACTGCACCTTCAAGGCAGATGACGGTAGACTGGCCACCTACACCTATACCATTCAGCATGACCACCAAAACCGACCCTTCATCTATGTCAATTATATGTCGCCGCTCTACATACAACAGCGTATAGAGTCACGCGAAGGGCAGTCCCTGGGCAAACTCGTCTCAATCACATTCCACGCCGGTCCCCGTACACTCACCGCCTATATAACGGACGAGCCTCACGAAGTTGACTTTTTCTTCCGAAGCTGTTTCAACACCTTTGAACATATCTTCATCTACGGAAGTACTACCTTCAAGACTGCCGTCAGCCGCAAGGAAGCCGTCAGCCAGGGCGTCACCTCCTTCTATGACAACACCGTTGACCGACGCTACAATGTCGAAACAACACCCCTAACCCTCGCTGAAGCAGAATGGTTCAACGAGTTCCTGGAATCACACTATGTCGAACGCTACCTCAGCGAGGACTACCAGGCACGGGTCCTCATCAGCGATATCACCTCCGAGATAAGCGACAACCCCAAGGACACCGTCAAGATCAAATTCTCCTGGCGTTACACAGACAATTCACGTTGGATATAATATGCAAGCAATTCACCTTTCCACAGCCAAGCGCATCCTTCAGGCACCGGAACCCGTTTCTCTCCGGTGCTGGGCAAAAGACGGACGTATTTTAGAGTTAAACAATGCCATCCCGCTGCGTTACAACTTCTACGAAGGCACACAGCAGTTCAAGATCCTCGCCTCCCGCCAGATCCGCACAATCCGGCTCTCCTGCATCTTTGAACTGAATGGAATGACGGTGTTCCTATAAAAAAAGCCCCCATCTTCACAGACAGAGGCCCTCAGTGTTTAACTTAAATTGTATTATTATGAACACATATCAAAGTGTCACTGCAAATATACACTATTTTTCCCATTCACTCAAACATTCCCGAAAATTTTGATTATCTTTGCTTCACAGAATTTAAAAATTTACACCATGTCAAAATTCAAATTCCTCCTCGCCTTCATCATCTTATTAGGCGTCCAATCTTCCTTTTCAAGGATTTCCGCTCAGTCCCGCCAGTCAAAGCCGAAAGTTGATTTGTCGATAGCATTTGCTAAAATGAGTTCAGATAAAATACATTACTCTAAAGAATTCAAAATAGACGGAAAAAGTTATGCAATTGTATATGCTGTATTTGGGCCTCTTAGTAAAGATGAAAAAGATGTTCATGATGTTTATATTGTTCCTGAAGGTTATGATCCCAGAAATTTAGAAACTAAACGCCAAAGACCCCCATTTGTTAAAAAGGCTATATTGCATTCTAAAGGTCCTGATGCTGATACTGGTTCTTTAGGTGTGATTGTGAAGGACTGTAAACACAGAGCAGACGGATCTCTTATTGGTAGTACTGAGAGAGAAATAATGCTCCCTGATGATATCGCAGAACCTTTATACCATATGCTTTTAGGCAAAACAAAATGGCTTAACAAATCGCATATTGAATTGGTAGAAAAATATTCTATGGAGCTTGAACCGGAAAAATTTATACCTGCAAAAAAGTGGAATCAATAAAAGAACTGCAATCAAATATCAGTTATTATTTAATATATAAATCCTCTAAGGCGTCCATTCGGGCGCCTTACTTTTTGTCTTTTTACTTTCGCTCCCTCTTCACTACCTTTGCAGTATGAAGCGAACAACCTCCATCGAAAGCATTTTCCGTCCCCTCTCGGAATGTACCGTACAATCCGCCCTCACAAACGAAGTGCAGATAGCCGACATCCTGGAATGGGTGCTGAAGCAAGTGGGCCGAGCCGAGGTATGGCAGACATCCTTCTCCATCAGCGAAGAATTCCTGCGCCGTCTCTACTTCATCACACATGACGGCAGCGCATCCTCCATCCACCTCGTACTAGATTTCAAGGCCACAAACAAGACCCTCTCCCTGTGGCGTTTCATCAGTCAGGTTATAGAGTCCACATACCTCGCCGACAACCATTCCAAAATACTGCTCATACATTCCGAGTCCGGGCACAAAGTATCAATCATCACCTCCCAAAACCTCACACGCGGCAACCGTAATGAGTCCTACATCATCACCACCGCCCCCCAAGTATTTGACAAGTTCCTCGCCGAAGTCCAGAACCTGATAAAAAACCACTCCGTCCCCCTGTCCGAAATCCTCCAATCTAGGTTATCCCCATAATCTCGTGAACCCTGCACTCAATTATGAATTAAGAATTATGAATTATGCATTTAAGTAAGGACCAACTTGACCAGATTGAGAAGTACGCCTCCATCTACCTCCCAATCTCAGACATCGCAATTCTCATGGACATCCCTGCGGATATGCTCCGCGACGCAATCCGTGATCGCAAAACTGAAGTCTCACTCTCCTACCACCGGGGAAAGGCCGCCTCCCGCGTCAAGCTCCACCATCAGGAAATGCTCCTCGCCCAAGTCGGCTCCCCCCTCGCAATCGAAAACGCCCACCGCAATTTATTAGATATGGAAGACGATGAGTAGGAAGCCCCCTACATCGTACATTGTAAATCGTAAATCTTTAAATCTTTCAACCGCTAACCGCTAACCCTTAAACAGTAAAATGCCCTTCCCCTCCGTCACAGACATTATAGCCTCCGATTTCTTCACCTCAGAAGACGAGCTTCGCACAAAATTCCCCACCGACTCCGTGATGCGCGTCCTTCGCCTCCGCGCCCTGTATAACTGGTTCATCTCGAACCCCGAGAGCAAGGACAAGGAATTTGTCGACGAAGCCGTAAGCCGTTTCTCCATCAGCAAGACCCTCGCCTACGATGATCTGAAGGTCATCAAGTCCGTACTTCCACACATCACCGAGGCTTCACGCGACTACCACCGCTGGAAGTACAACGAAATGATCCTCGAAACATACCAGATGGCAAAAAAACGCAAGGACACCAAAACCATGGAACGCGCTGCCACAAGCTACGCAAAATTCAACAACGTGAACGTCGAGGACGAGCTGTCAGTCCCCTATGACCTCATAGTCGTACAGCCCTTCACCGCCACGAACGACCCCACCTATTTGGGCATCAAGCCGATTCCGAACATCGACAAGAAAATTACCGACCTCATTGAAAAATACCGCGCCGAGTCAATGGATATTGACGACATAGAATTTGAAGACGCCGACATCATAGACCCCACCTTCGAAGAAATTAAAGAGACCGACCGCGACAACACATAATTATACATCGTACATCGTTCATCGTACATAGCCTCATGAAAAACATCAACTGGAACGCCACCGCCTTCTTTGAACGCCTCACCGCCCAGAACAAACTCGCCCAGGCGCAACACTTCACCTTCCACCGAGTAAGCGGACTTGAAGGCTTCGAGGAAGTCCTGCACACCATGCAAAACTGCACCGCATTTGTCGCTGTGTCCGATATATCCCAAGGATATACCGAGCTGAACAACACACCCCACACACGCCGCGTAAAGACTGTCTTCCTCGCCATGCGCCACGCCCTCGACAATATGACCGCCCGGCAGCAATGCATGGACACAATGCGCGAGCTTTTCAGACAATTCATGTCCGTACTTATACAAGAACGCACAAGAATTGAAACAGAACACATCTATCTCGACCCCCGAATTTCATTCCAGGAGATAGATACATACTTCGCCTCCGGCTGTGCCTGTGCCTACTTCCAAATCGCCACCGACACCTATTGCGACCTCCGCTTCAACTCCTCCGAATGGACTTAGCTACCGCTCTCAAATACGCGCTCTGTCCCTCCACTTCGTTCCTTCCCTCCGCTATATGCTTACTCAGCATGACCTCGCAGGGCGGACACGCGAAGATGGTCTTTTGCTAGTTCTTCGCTTTATCTCCGATAGTAAGCTACCGCTCTCTCCAGTTGCGCTCCGTTCCACTCTCCACTTCGTTCCGTCTCTCCGCTATATGCTTACTCAGCATCCCCTCGCAGGGCGGACACGCGAAGATGGCTCCTGTTAGTTCTTCGCTCTTATCTCCGATGGGTTGCGCTGACGCTATATCTTCGATGGGGTGCTGCCGCTATCGAAAGGCTGCGCTGTCGCTATATGCTTACTCAGCATCCCCTCGCAGGGCGGACACGCGAAGATGGCCTCTGTTAATTCTTCGCTATATCTTCGATGATGTGCTACCGCTATCCCCCCCAAAAAAAGAAAAACCTAAAGAGTCCTATGGAAACCTCAATTTTCTTAAGGATTTGGAAGATAAAGATTTATTTTTTTCTCTGACTTATATCCAAACAGGGAGGGAAATCTTCCAATACTTTAGGTTTTTCGATTACAAATGTACAACATTTTATCAAATGATGTACTTCTTCTCCCATAATTTTCTGCTCCGCGTTCCGTCTTTTCCTCCCCACACCATTCTCCTTACCTTCGCAGTATGGAAAACATCACCGAAACTGCAGCCCTCGAAGAACGCGCCAAATACGTCGCCGCCTTCAATGACACAATGATCAAGATCTGGAAGGAGCAAATCACCCTTCTCAATGTCATCGACACCGGCCGTCTCTTACATTCACCCGTAGCCGTAGGGATGTCCGCCGACGGCAAATTCTCCGAAATCCGTCTCTCCCAGGCATTTCTCGAATACGGCCTGTGGCAGGACTACGGCACCGGAAAGGAAATACCACGCGGCAACAGCGGCGACCTCGGCCGTCCCAAAGTCCGCAAGGCCCGCCATTGGTTCAGTCGCAAATACTACATGTCCGTCATGAACATCAAGGAATTCATGGCCGACTCCCTCGGCCGCCAGTTCCAGGGCATCATATCGGATGCGCTGGACCAAAAGAAGTTCAGCCGCAATCATTAATAATAAAAGACCATGCTAAACGTGGTCTTTTATTGATTTTCTTAGTTATTATTATGTCGTAGCATTTTTTTACGCCCTTTATCCATAGGATAAAAAACTGTACTTTCTTTTTTGTAATTTTTATAATATTCTAGTACTTTTGCCATATCAAAATTCGATTTTACAATATATGTTTCATATTGAATTCGTTCCAATAATACTAAATCAGTATCGATTTTTCGATAACATCTCCACTCATTTCTTGTTTCGAAATAATTATATCTTTGTTCTTCTCCCAAGCTGTTTTTTATAATAATATAATCATTATAAATCTTTACATCCACAAACGTATCAGCCCCCATATCTGTGTATTTTTTCGTTTCATAACTATAGCATTCACCACTGATAGTAAATATCCCAGAATAGAGAAGTCCATTATTATCTTTCGTCTGAGAGTTAGTCTTAGTATCTAAAGATTCTTTTGCCTGTTGGACATTAGTTGACTTCTTTGTATTTTTTTGTGAGACTTTCTTTATTTTTTTAGGAGTTTTAATTTCTTCTCCGAACCACTCAGGCACTTTTAATGGTTCAGGTTTATACATATTTCTGATTCTTTTTAAATCCTCTCTTCTTTTACTTTCTAATGTAGTATCTTTAGTTTTTAAAGCCTGGGCAAGAGTCTCCAAAGCTCGTTCATATTCCTGCCCATTATTATATATCTCATTTGCAACACCCTCAGGGTCGTTTAAGTTTATCCTGAATTCTATTCCTTTGAATTCTGTATGATATTCACCATGATGATATCTGTCTAAGTTTTCATATACTGGCGGGATAATTAATCGCCCCGTACTGTCACATGCGCCTACCTTTCCATCTAACTTAACACGAAACCAGTAGAATCGAGTTTTAAGTTGTGCAGTACTTTTATCATCTTTGGGGTTATGAGGCTTATTTTTTTGGAGACCCAGTAATCTTCTAAGTTCAGCAATCTCTTCAGGGTCATAATACCAATCTATTTGTAAGATTTCATCATATTTCAGAGGAATTATTTCTTTTCCTTGTCCATCAAATATTCCTTCCTTCTCATTCTTTCTGACTTTAAAATAATACGGATCATCTTCCGTTCCTCTACCATACGGATAAACTGTTGTATATTTCTCCTTCAGCTGTTTTTCAATAGCTTTAATGGAGTCATTATCATCCTGTATGTTATAAACATACTTTTGCCTCAGAACATAAGAAAAGCCAATTACTAACAGCACAAACGATGATATTATTATTAATCTTTTCTTCATAATTGAAAGTCGTTCTACTTTTATTTGAATTAATCACTGCAAAGATATAATTTTTTTTGTTTGCTATATATCATTTTATGTCTTTTCACCCTTCATTTCTTGTCATTACCTTTGCCAACAAAAACACAATGAAACCACGAACAACACAACCTATCTCCTACTCCTCAGTCGAACAGATGCCCAACGCCAAAGGCAGCGCACTCTTCATCACCGACAGCAGCAAAGTCTTCAAAGACGACATCGACATCACCCCCCAAACACTCCCGGACGGCACACGTTTCATGCCCTGGGGAGGCGACAACTTGATGCCGTATCACATACTGGAAATGGTTGAAAAGGACGAGACATTATCAACCTGTCAGATGTTCAATGCAGAGGTATGCTATGGAAGTGGATTGAATTACAACTCAGTTAATTGTGTCGCGTCAGTTAAAGAAGCAATTGAAGATTTCCTATTGGCAAATTCCTTGCCCTCATACTTCCTCGGAGTGTGCCAGGACTTCAAGCATTTCGGCTGGTGCGTCTCTGTAATAATCCTCGACAACGAAGGCAAGCGCATCGTCTCACTGCACCGAAAGGAAGTATGTTATTGCCGCTTTACAGTCGCAGACGACAAAGGCCGTATAGAGTACGTCCTGTATGCCAACTGGAAGAAATCCATCAGCTCCATGAAAGACGTCGAAAAGATTCCCGTTCTCTCATTTGATAGTCCATGGCCGGATCTGATGCAACGGATGCAGAAGAAAAACGCACCGCGCAAATTTGCCGTCGTAAGCCGCGTCCCCACACCCGACAGCACCTACTACCCCATCCCGTACTACGCCGCCCTGTTCAAAGGAAAATGGTACAACATCAAGCAGCTTATCGGCATGGCCAAGGAAGCAAAGCTCAAGAACTCCGCCCCGCTGAAATACCACATCGAAGTATCGAGTCGCTACTGGGAAGGCATTTTCAAGAGAGAACGTATTACCGACCCCCGCAAGCAACAAGACCGCATCGTAAAGGAAAAGCAGCAGATTATCGACTTCCTGACAGGAGCAGAGAACAGCGGAAAGGCCCTCTTCTCCACATTCTACATGTCACCCAACGGAGAGGAGCAGCACGATGTCCGTATTTCCCGCATCGACGACGAGAAAGAAGGAGGCGACTGGAGCACCGACATACAGGAGGCCGTGAACATGTTCTGCTTCACCATGCGCGTACACTCTAACCTCGTAGGCTCTGTGCCGGGCAAAGCGCAGACCAACAACTCCGGCTCCGACAAACGCGAGCTGTACACGATTGCCCAGGCGCTTCAGAAGCCATATCACGACTTGCTCTTTACCGTGCATCGCATCATCATGAAATTCAACGGCTGGAAGAATGCCTACCCCGAATGCCCATTCATACAACTCACCACCCTTGACGAGAACAGGGATGCAAAACAGGTATCTGCAGACACGCCTCCTAAAGATTAGGGGGCGTTTTGCATCCGTGTCCTCGCCGCTGACCGCTCCGTATTCTGCCTCTTCCTTCACTGCTATCTTCCATTGTCCATCGTACCTCGTCCATCGTACCTCGTCCATCGTACCTCGTCCATTGTCCATGTAAATTTCTCCACCTCCACTCCAATCTTCTATTTGCTTTTTCCTTCACAAAGGTAGCTGGGCGGCTATGTAAAGGGCTTCCATATATTTTTCTTAAAAAAGTTGGTCCCTTTCAGCGTCGGAGCTGCCACTTTTTTGAATAATATCCGGACATCCTCCCTTGACAAAAGAAGCCTTTTCCCCATACGCTCTTTATTGTTCGTAAAAATAAATAAGATTTATGTTTCACTTTCAAAATTACAAGACAATGAAAGCAAATGTTCAGATTTCAGCAGTGAAGAAAGAGTTCAAGAATGGTCAGCAGGGTTGGCAGGTATTCATCGAGGGCATGGAAGGTAGGCTCCGTTGTGAAATGAATTTCAAGGATGCACTAAAGGCTATGCGTTATTGCTTCCTTCTCTCAAAGCGCCTTGAATTGCAAATCGATGAAATACAGCTCGCAGCCCTTTCGCTCGAATATCAGCAGTCCAAGTCCGCTGTCGAGCAGGCACAGGCAGCCGAGGCCGCTACAGAGGTAGCAGCCGAGGTAGCCGCAGAAATCGGTGAGGCAGTTTCACAGGCCCCCGATTCTAAGATGCTCCGTCAATTCAAGGAATTGAAGGCCAAGCATCCTGATGCCCTCATCATTTTCCGTAATGGCGATTTCTACGAATGTTACGAAGAGGATGCCCAGAAAGCCGCCGATTGCCTCGGCATTGTCCTTACAGAAAATCCCTCATCAAATCTGAAGCTTGCAGGCTTCCCACATCACGCTCTTGACAGCTATCTGCCAAAGCTCGTCCGTCACGGCTACAGAGTTGCAATCTGTGATGCCCTGGAGTCCCCGAAGAAGTCCTCCAAGCGCTCCAAGAAGCAAACAATCCAAGAGGATCTGTTCACCACTACATCGGAGGCCAAATAGCCCCCGATGATAGTTTTCCAAAAGCTCACGGGAAAATTCTCGTGAGTTTTTTTTATGTTCCATAGTCGTAGTTTCAAAGAATCTTCATATCTTTGCACCAGCATCAAGAGCAGGAGCCTTCGGGCTCACTCACCAACCGAGCATTAGGATGCCACGGTGGTCCAGGTACGATGCGGAAGAATTACTAACTTCAAAATTATCCTAATTATGCAAAAATCATTTTATTCCAAGTTCGCAGCCGAGTTCCGCGCTGCATCTTCCCAAAGTCTTATTGAAAAGTTCAACGAGTCCGTAGGCTCAGGAGCCTGGACATCTATGCGTGCCGTACACGAAAAGGCCCTTCTTGACGAAATGGAGCGTCGCGGTATTGATATGTCCGCAATACGCCACGGAGATTTCACTTCCTACGTTCACAAGGTCATATTGGACGAGGACAAGAACAAACTTATTATTGACCTTCGCCCCTAAAAACACACAACAATACCCCTCCTGCCGTCTGCTCTTGACAGGAGGGTTTTCTGTCTTTCCACCATCCCCCCTTCCGCAGTATTTTTGCACCGACAAAATTTACTGCCTATGTACCTCATCACAACAAGCGAACAACTCGCAGCCCTCATCCCAAACACCACAGTCACCGTAGCGGGCGAAACGCCCCTTCTCACCAAGCTCACACCGTTCCTCGAATCCTCCGAACTCTGGCTAAGTGACACGTTCCTTTCAGCCGCAATCCTTGCGGATATAGCAACACGCCCGGACACGGACACACTCCGCACCCTCGCCGAACAAGCCCTTGCTTACGACGCCTTCCACCGCGCCATACCGCACCTGGACATCATACTTACACCTAACGGCTTCGGCATCGTCAGCAACAGCAACGTAGCCCCCGCAAGCAAAGAGCGCATCGAACGCCTCATGTCCTCCCTGCTTATCAATCGCGACCGCATCCTCATGCAGCTCATGCACCTGCTCCCCTCACTCCCCGGCTGGACAGAGTCGGAACAAGGCCGTTTCTTCTCCGCCACAATGTTCCCGAACATGGACATCACCCTTCATTTCAACCTCGACACAGAAAGCCGCTGGGAAAAATACCTGGCCTTGCGACAAGACGCAATCTCAATCGAGCACTTCCTGGCTACACAGTACATCTCCAGAGAGCTGCAGGAAGTCCTCCGTTGGGAAGTCCAAGCCTCGCAGTACCGCACACCGTCACACAAGACACTATGCCGTGTACTCCGATCCATAGAGTTGCGCTGCCTTCAAAGCCCCACGCCGATGCAAACAATCCACAAAGAGCATGGCGCACTTTTCAGCCTCGTGAACACCATCATAGAAAGCCCCACCGACTTCCCCGAATGGCACAACTCCACCACCGCCCAGCTCTTCAGTCCCCCCGTCTTCGAGAACAAAAAATCATCCCAAGGCTACTGGTTCTGACAAAATTTTCTATCTTTGTACTACCTTAAAACGACCGAAATGAAGAATCTTCTCATATTCTCCCTCGTCCTACTGCTAGCATCCTGCACCAAGACGCAGCCCACAGCTCCGGACCCCACAGACCTCAGAGAACAGATCGCCGACGCCTATCAGAAAGGCCAGTGGGAAAAGGTCATCCAACTCACTGACAGCCTCGTGAAGGACAGTTTCTATGCCGACCTGACCCTTGCATACGCCCAGTCTCTACGCGAATGCGGAATGCCCACGCGGTCAATAAATGTCGTCAAAAAGGAGCTTGAAAACCCAGAAGAATCGACAAAACCCGAATACCTCTACAACGAGTTGGGGCTGTCCTCTAGTTTGATAGGCGACTACGACGCGGCAATCAAGGCATACAACAAAGCCCTTGAACTCAACCCCAAATATGTGCGCTCCTTAGTCGGACTGGCCGATGTTTATGAGACGCAAGGTGATATCTCCAAGGCCCTCGATTACTATAATCAGGCTTGTGAGATTTTTTTTATCGAAGGACCTGAAGATCAAGCATATTATTTAGGTCATAGAATGATAAAAATTGCCCCAGATGACAATCGAGGTTGGCATATCCTTTACAGGTGCTATAGGAATGATGGCAATGAAGAAGACGCAATATACTGCCTGAAGAAATACCAATCGCTCTAAACGAATAACTAAGACATTTTCTGTCTTTTCCCCAAAATAGCGGCTTCCGTACATTTGCAGTATGAAAGCCGTTATTTCTTTAACCATCCCCAAAACCTGGCAAGACCTGCCAGACCGAGAGCTTCGCTTCGTTTTCAGATTACTGCAAGGCGAATACCCCCTACCTAAGATAAAGACATTATGCCTCCTGCGCTGGGGACACCTGAAAGTAGTCCGCAGGGAAGGCGCCGTCTTTATCGTGCGTCATCATAAGAAGAATTATCCCCTTACTACACTGCAAATCTGTGAAAGCACTGAGGCATTGGCATGGCTCGGCGACTTTCCGCAATACCCAGTCCGACTGTCACGGATCGGCCGCCACCGCCCCGTAAGAGCCGACTTCCAGAACGTCAGCTTCGGCAATTTCCTCGCGCTTGATAATCTGTACCAAGGCTTCCTGCAGACCCAGAAGCCCGAGCTGCTACGCGACATGGCCGCACTCATGTACCAAGCCCCGAAAATACAACTGTCCAAGGTCGAGGAAATCAGCATCTTCTACTGGTACACATCGCTCAAACGCTACTTTGCCAACATGTTCACGCACTTCTTCCGCATGGAACAAGTCAGCGCGAACAATCCTACCGCCCTTTCCTTCCAACAGCTGCAGCAGAATATGAACACGCAAATCCGCGCACTCACAGGCGGCGACATCACCAAAGAGAAAGAGGTGCTGGAAATGGACTGCTGGCGTGCGCTCACGGAACTGGAAGCAAAGGCCATCGACTACGAGGAATTACAAAAAACCACAAAATCATAATTCCCACCACTCCCAAAATTCCCATTATTCCCATCAAAAAACACTATGGACAAGAATTTCACCAATCAGCTCCAGGCTTGGATGAACACACCCGCACAGGAGCGCAACTACGAACAAGGAGCTCTCTACCTCCTACAGTTGACAAACAACAAAATACTCTATCGGAACATCGTCCGCGACGTAAAACGTCACAGAGAGTTCATAGAGTTCAAGATCAAGCGCTACCTTCAATTCCGATTGCAAGCCATCACACACTCCGAGGTTCAGGAAATGCAGCAGAAGGTCGACGCAATCACAAAGAAATACGCCTTGGACAAAGTCGCTTCATCCGCTAAAGGTAATAAAGAGACTTCGTCCCAGGCTGAGCAGTTCCGTTCCGGCAAGCGAGCCGACCACGACACGCTCCCTGCAGATGTACAAGCCCTGTACATAGAGAACGCCGACATCATGCGCAAGATGCGCGAGCTGCATCTTCAGCTGCGCAAGCTGTCCGAACAAAGTACCACTTGTCCGGACTCCGACCGATATCCGTTCCTGAAGGAATTTATAAGTCTGGACAAGCAGTACCACAAAAACTGGCAGGTGTACGACACCTACACAGCAGACGCGAACGCGGCTGAAGGCTCCGCTTCCGTTTCCAGCGCCAAGGCTGAAGTCCTGATCGCTGAGGAAACACGCCGCGAGCAGACTAACGTCCTCCGCCAAATAAATTTGGCAAAAGGCCGTTACAGGAAAACACCTTCAGAAGGCCTGAAGGAGAAACTCGCCTCGCTGTACAAGCAGCTCACCGCCCCATCAGACAAACTCACCGCCGAACTCAAAGAGTTAGGCATAATCTAGTCCTCCAATTCTTCCCATCATTCCCATGAAAACAACAGTCAAAATCCAGTATTTCATAGCCATAGCCGCCTTCATTGCGGCTATAGGCTTCGGTATAGCCGGATTCATAGTACCACCCCCAGGTGAAGTACACGATTCCGTGCTGTACCTCATAGCCCAATTCCTCCTGCTCACAGCATCCATACTAGGCGTAGGAGCAATGTTCGCATCACAGAAAATCACCCTGCAGAAGAAACTCCTGCAGTCAAAACAGCCAGAGGAGGACGAAGAATGAGAGACATCCGTGAAATCATCATCCACTGCGCCGACACGCCCGAAGGACGCAACAACACAGTAGCCGATATTACAGCCTGGCACAAGGCCCGGGGCTTCCGCACCATAGGCTATCACTTCGTAATCTACCTCGACGGCAGTATCCACAAAGGCCGCCCCATCGAGGAAGTTGGCGCCCATTGCAAGGAAGGCGGCCACAACAGGCATTCCATAGGCATCTGCTATATCGGTGGCAGGGCCGCCGACATGAAAGAAAACAAGGACACACGCACCCCTGCCCAAAAACAAGCCCTGCTTCGTCTGCTCAAAGAGCTGCTGTCCCGTTTCCCCCGTGCCACAATACACGGCCACAGGGAATTCACATGCAAGAACAATGCCAATGGCAAATGCCCAGGCTGCGCCAAGATGCCCGATTCCCCGAACTGCAAATACGCATCCAAGCCATGCCCCTCATTCAACGCCACCCGCGAATATCTCTATCTGACTTCGCAGCAATCCAATCCACCTGCGTCCGCTTCGCCCAAGGTTACCACTTCGCCCGCTGCGCCCGCTGGTTCGTCCTCCGCTTCCGCTCCTTCTCCGAGTAATGGCGCTCCGCGCTCGGCTTCCGCTACCTCAGCCGAAACCAAATCGCCTTCCGGCTCTTCCCAAATTCCTGCCGCTCCGTGGAAATCTACTGCCTCGGCTACAGCCCACACCACTCCATCGGCTTCGCCATCCTCTGCCTCTGGTTCCGGCTCGACTCCTGCTCCTATCTCTGGAGCCGCCCCCGCGGCTTCGCCATCCTCCGGCTCTGGCTCCGCCGAAACCAAATCGCCTTCCGCCTCTTCCATTAAAACGACGCTGTTCACAGCGCTTGTATTATCAGCTTCGCTCCTCCTTACTGCGTGTCAAACCACGCAGCGGTCGCTCGAAGAACAGACAGACAGTACGGTGTTTCAAACAACATCGACGTCTGCCCTTTCTCTCGCCACGAACAAGTTCCTGCAGAACCTTGTCCTAAGTATAGACAGCATCGTTATCACCACGCTGCCCATGTTGCCGGTGGAGGAAGTCGCCGATAAAGCCCCCGATAATCAAGGACAAAGTGCATCCGCACAAACAGTATCTCAATTATCTCCCCGCTTCACCAGCCTCCCTTCCTCCACCCGCAACACCAACAAAAGTGATGGCTCCCCCTTCTCCGCCCTCACTGAGAACGCGCTGCCGCGCAATCCAAATTCGCTGGCGCAATCCAAAACAAAAGTCGTCGTTCATGGCCTCCGCCTTAAATCCACCACAGCCGACAGCAGTACCGTACAATCAAAAGTATTTAATAATAACTCGCGCCATTCCAGCTATCACTCGAATGTCAATGCGAAAGAAAAGAAGGAGCCATCGATGCGCTGGCCCCTCTCTTTAATAGCCATAGCCGTCATTGTCATAGCAGCACTGGCTTGGTTTATCCGTAAATGGATGGTGTCTTCATAGCATCCTTCTCTTGTTCTACTACGGCAACAAACATGATTCAGTGCCTATAGTGAGTATTGGCTCGCTTCACGGCGAAATGTATATGGGTCTGTATCATATTCGGTGACACGTCACTGAAAAAGATGCAGCCCTTTTCATATCCTGTCGCTGTGACTCACTGGCACACACACTATCGGCATCGATGCTCTCTGCTTCGTGTTTATTATGCCTTCGTATCACTGCGCTCCTGATGTTATGGACATCATCCTGTATTTTACGGACTCCCTCGATATGCCGTAATACCTTCCCGTGCTATGGATTACATCTATACGCATGGGGTGGCATTACCGCACATCGGGGTTTTCATGAGCATACGCATTTAGTTTAGGTACGGGCGAGTCACACACACCCGAAAGCATCTTACCGCGCATTGGGGCAATGGGTAGGCGCAAAGAGCCGAGACCTCGCGCCCCATTTTTTTAGTACTCGTACCGAGACCCCGACCCTCGCGCCTACATATTCCGCAAAAAGTGAGACCCCCGAAGTCCGCACGCGACACAGGGCGGTCGGGGGGTGTTACCACGGAAACGAAGGAAAAATCCTTTTTCCCTCGACCCTTTTGTATTGATAATCAGAAATTTGCGTTTTTGAGTCCTTGAAAATTCCACAAATTTCTAAAAGCCCCGAAATTCCGTCTTTTCGGGGCTTTTACATATACGGTATTTTTGCGCCAAACAAACAATCGCAAAAATGAGTGATTTAATGTCAAAAGCAACCGTCGAGTTGCTTATAAACGGACAACAGGCGCAGCAAACCCTTAACCAGTTGCGCCAAAACGCGCTTCAGTTGGAAACGGCCATTGCCAAGGCAGCAGCCACAGGCAACAAGACCGACCTGAAGCGTCTGAGAAAAGAACTCACGGACACGAAACGACAAATCCGTGAGATAGAGTCGGCAACGCAACAGGTGGAACACGTGATGCGCAACCTCGACAAAGCTACGCCAAGAGAATTGAACAAGGCCCTCCAGACACTCAACCGACAGCTCGATTACATTGAGCGCGGAAGCGAAGCCTGGAGAGCCCATGTAGAAAAGATAAAACAGGTAAAAGCAGAGATTAAATCCCTGAACAGCCAACTTCGCGACACCGAAGGTTTCTGGACGAACCTCAACCGCCGCCTAAACGACTGGCAGACCTCAATCATGGCAGCAGCAGCCGCCACTACCGGCCTCGTCATGGCAGGACGCAGCGCAGTCAATGCCTACGCACAAATGGAGGAAGAACTTGCGAACACACGCAAGTACACAGGCATGACCGAGGAAAAAGTCCTTGAACTGAACGAAGCGTTCAAGAAAATGGACACACGCACCTCGCGCGAACAGCTAAACGAACTCGCACAGGAAGCCGGACGACTCGGCAAGAACACGCTCGAAGATGTGAAAGGCTACGTCGAAGCAGCCGATATAATAAACGTCGCACTCGTTGACCTCGGCGAAGGCGCCACGCAGACGATAGCCAAGCTGACCGACATCTTCGGCGTATCCGAGATGATGGGAACAAGAGACGCGATGCTTGCAGTCGGCAGCACTGTAAACGTACTTTCCCAGAACTGTACGGCTGCAAAGCCATATCTTGTGCAGTTCGCGCAGAGGATGGCAGGTATCGGAGCACAGGCCGACCTTACAATTCCCCAGATACTCGCATTCGGCGCTACACTTGACGCGAACGGTCAGAAGGTGGAAATGTCATCTTCTGCCCTTGGAAAGCTCACTATGAACCTTTTCCAGAAACCCGGGGAAATAGCAAGGCAAGTCGGGCTCGATGTCGAGAAGTTCACCGACACCCTGAATCGCAGCACTTACGAAGGTCTTATGATGTTCCTGCAGAAGATCCACGACCTCGGTTCTGCTGAAGGCCTTGCAGTCCTGGCTCCGATGTTCAAGGACCTCGGAATGGACGGAGTACGCATGTCACAAGTACTCTCCACGCTGGCAGATCACCTGGACATGGTCAAGTGGGAGACCCAGGAGGCAAACAAAGCCTTCAAGGAAGCCACGTCTGCCACAAACGAATACCAGATTTTCAACAATACGGTACAGGCTGACCTCGACAAGGCACGCAAGCGAATCTCTGAGCTTGCAGTAGAGCTGGGCGAAAAACTCCTGCCCATCATGCGCCATATTTACACATCCACCTCACTCACATTGCGCTTCCTGAGTACAACGGTATCCTTCATCGTAGAACACAGAGTCGCCCTGCTGTCCCTCACCACCGCCATAACCGCCTATTCGGTAGCGGTCAATCTCAGCATCATCAGACAGAAAGCGCACAATACCTGGATCGCCCTCACTACAGCAAGCAAGAAGGCGCTCACAATCGCAACAACGCACCTAAAAACAGCCTACCTCGCTATGCAGGTGGCTACTGCAAAACTCAGCGGCAACTGGGCACGCGAAAACCTACTCATGGGTGAGTTGAAGAAGAACACAACCACATTGACGAACGTGTACGGGCTTCTGGCTGCAGCAGTCGTAGCCGCCGGAGTCGCGATAGTCGCATCCCTAAACAAGCAGACCCGAGCCCAGAAAATGCTTGCCGACATCGAGAAAGAAGCACGCAGGAACACAACAGAGGACATCAAGCGAATCGACATGCTGAAGAAGGTTATAGAGAACGAAACGGCAAGCATACAGTCCCGTCAGAAAGCCATCGAGGAACTTCAGACAATCATCCCGGACTACCACGCAAGCCTCACCAAGGAAGGCAAGCTAATCGGACACAACGCCGAAGTCCTGGCAATATACGTCGAGCAGCTGAAAAACAAGGCGAAAATCGACGCAGCACTGGCCAAGCTCCCGGAAGCAGAGGCAAGGCGACGCGACATCGAAAAGGGCGCCACAAAAGGCATCAAAAACGCCTACATCATCGAGAACATGGAAGGCATCTCATCCGAAGAAGCAGCAAGCAAGGCAAACGTCTCACCATCTGCATACCGCGCCTTCAAAAAACAGCTCGAAACAGCCGATTCAGAGGTACGGCAGCTCAACTTATTGATAGATTCCCTCACAGCCAAAAACCAAGCCCTTTCCGACAAGGCAGAAGGCATTGCGAACAGCAAGCCAGGCACGGATTCAGGCAACGCAAACGGCGGAGGAACAAACACCGAAACAGGCAGCAACACGAGCAAGGACAAGTTCGAGAAAGAGACGCAATGGAGGCAAAGAGAACAGGCCCTCATCCGCATAGCCTACGCAACAGGCGAGAAGGACTACCTCGAATACACACGCCGCATGCAGGAAATCGAGGTCGAGTACAACAGGCAGAAGCTGGAGCACACGGACCTCACAGAGCAGGAACGACTGACGATAGAGGCCGCATATTACGAGGCAGTCAAGAAGCAGACGGACGACAGCATCAAAGAGACGGCAGAGGCAGAGGAAGCCGCGTACAACGAGAAAGTGGCGACCGAAAAACAGCGCTACATCGACGGCGAGATAACCTTGAAAGTCTATCAGGAGACGGTCGAGCAGCTGGAAATCCAACACCTTAACAGACTGACCAAAATTTACGCCGACGGCTCAAAGGAACAGATCCAGGCCGAGAAGACCCAGCAGGACAAACTCTTCCAAAACAGGCAGCGACATCAGAAAGAGACGGAAGCAGCGACAAAGAAGCATCAGGACGACCTTGCCAGGATGAAGAGCCAGTATTTCGGAGACAACCCCGAAGAACGCCGCGCCAAATATGAATCTGACCTCGCCCTCTTGACCGAAGTCTATACACGCGAGGTCCAGGCAGCGGGCAACAACGCGAAGGAAAAACTCCGCATCGAGGAAGCCTTCCAGAAAGCCCGCGTTGCACTCCAGGAGAAATACAACATAGAGAGCAGCACAAATAACAAGTCATGGCTCCAGCAATGGAACAATGACATGCTCGACTTCCTCCAATCGGACTTCGGGAAGGCCGTTACTGGCACGCTTGACGTATTTTCCTCATCCATGAGCGGCATATTCCAGCAGCTTACAACAATTGTGCAAGCGGAACTCGAAATACAGACAGCCGCCATAAACAAGAAATATGACCGTGAAATCTCGCTTGCCGAAGGAAACAACTACAAGATAAAGAAACTTGAGCGCCAAAAGGAGCGTGAGCTTGCACAGGCCAAAAACGAGGCAAACAAGAAGATGTTCGCCATGCAAGTCATCCAGGCAGTCGCACAGACAGCCACAAATGCCATCAACGCCTACGGTTCAGCCGCTGCAATACCCCTCATAGGCTTCATCCTCGCCCCCATAGCGGCAGCATCAGCCATTGCCGCAGGTATGCTCCAGGTAGCAGCCATCAAGAAGCAGCAGCAAGCCTCAGAAGCACAAGGCTACGCCACAGGCGGATTCACTCCTGATGGCTCCCCGGACGAGCCTGTAGGAGTAGTACACGCGGGCGAATGGGTAGCTTCGCAAAAACTAGTCAAAAACCCTGTCACCCGACCTCTCCTCGAAGCCCTGGATTACGCCCAGCGCACAAACACAATCGGCTCACTCGCCCCGACAGACGTTTCACGTTCCATCACGGCTCCGGCAATACTTGCACACTCGGCCGAAAACACCAAGCCCCTCACGCAGCAGATAATCGTGACAAAAGAGTCCGCGCAGAACGACAAGCTGGCGGACACAATACAGCTCCTGCGTGACAGGCTGGACGAACCCTTCATCACCGTCAACAGTGTCACCGGCGAAACAGGCATGAAACAAGCCCAGGACGAGTACGACAAACTGATTCGCAACAAGACACCGAAATCACGCAGACAATGACAATACTTATTGACCGCAAGGAGGCAGTCCTGAAGAAAGGCACCTCCTTTGACTACATCATGGAAAACCGCTTCTTTACAGGCGCAGACAGCTATACCCTTTCCATTACCTTCCCCTTGCGAGGATGTCCCCAGAACATCGAAATATTCGGACATATATACCGCAAGGACAACAATCTTTCGCGGCTCACACTTGACTGTGAGATACACGACAGGGCTTTTCACAAGTACGGCAGCATATCCATTGTGGAAATCTCCGAGACAGAAGTCAAGACGCAGTTCCTTGAAGGTCGCTCCGAACGTAATTTCTATTCCGATTTCGACTCCATCTACATCAACGAAATACCCATGGGTTCCGTGCATGACGAAGTAATTCTGGAATACACCCACTACCTCCGTTCCTATGACGAAATACAGCAGGATTCCGAGGAACAAGGCATCGGTAGCGGCGAAGGTTACGTATGTCTGCCTTGGGTGAACAATACTTCCGGCAACCTTCAAAACCGAATGGGCGCACTCCAGTACCCCGGCTCCTATATGTATTCGGACGGCGATCGCGACCACCCCGCAAAAGTCGTCGGAATGCCCTATCTCCTTACAATCCTGAAGAAGATTTTCACGCATTTCGGTTATACTTATGACTTCTCAGAATTGGAAAATTCACAATGGCGGCACATCATCATCTGCAATGCCCTGCCCCGCGTATGGGACATCAGCGACATGCAAGCCGTCCTCCCTCACTGGACTGTCACGGAGTTCCTGGAAGAAGTCGAACTGTTCATCAACGGCGAGTTCAATGTGGACGACCGCGGCAAATCTGTTTCATTCTCATTGAATTCCAACATCCTATCACAAATGCGCATCGTCAAGATATCAACAGTAATCGACGAGCACCAGATAGAGGTCACGGAGAGCGACCAGAGCAAGAACGACAGTTACATTGAGCTGCGCAACCTCGCCTATTCAGAATGTACGCACCAGCTTTGGAAATACTATTCCTGCGACTGGGTTTTACCTCAGCTGAGGAAACAAACCTGGCTAAGTTACACCTCCATGATGAACACCCTGCGTCCACTTCTCGACTGCACAGGTTCCTACGACTACAGTTACTACAAAAGATTGCACTACTGCAGGGCCGAGGACACCTATTTCGTCATAAAATACTACCGTTCGCGGAACATCAACGGCATAGTCCACAAATACCTCAGGATGCAACCCGTTAACGTATTCGGCAAGAAGACGGTAAGCGACGAGGAAGGCACACAGGAAGACGAAATGCGCATAGTTCCGGCTTGTATCGACCACACAGACGAGTATCGGGGAGACGCAATTTTCATCGAATGCGGCACCTTGGGATCAGACTCGGAGGATAGCGAACCGGAGGAAGACGACCAGCCCCAGGCCGTTAACACGATTATAGCAGGAGAGACGGACAAAAAAGACGAATTCTTTGACAGACTCTATGTAGCCTTCTGGGACGGCGTAGTAGGACGTACATGGCCGCTGCTGCCCGTTCCATTCATCGACAAGGTGTATGTCAACCAGGACAGCGAGCTTATCGAATCTGATTACTCAATGAGACTTACCGGCTTAAAAAGACCCGTTTCAAGGCGTGACAGCTATGAAATCGACCAGAACATCAAGTTCACCTTCAAATTCCTCGTCACGGACGGCGCAATTCCCGACATACGAAGCATCTTCCTTATCCACGGCAAGAAATACATGGCAGAAAAGATAACTGCGACAATCTCAGCCGAAACCGGAATGTCGCAGTTGTTGAAAATGACCTGCTACCGAATAGTCGAATAACTGCCTACCTGATTAGCGTAGCAAGGTTCGAAGCATGCCTCTCGATGGTTTTCTTCAATATTTTCGCATAAATCTGCGTAGTCCTGATATTGCTGTGACCCATCATCCTTGCCACATCCTCAATTGGAATGTCATAGGAAAGCGCCAGTGTAGCGAAACTGTGCCTTGCAACATGCATAGTCAGCGGCTTATGTATCTCACACTGCACTTCTATGAGGTGAAGGTAGTCATTCGCCTTCTGATTGCTTATATGAGGCAGCTCATATTTGTACTTCTTCAAAATAGCCATTGCCGGCGGAAGAATCGGAGTAAAGAAATTGTTTCCGGTCTTGATACGCTTCCCATCGATGTACGTCTGCCCATTGATAGTGTCAGTCATCGTCTCAAAGTCGAAAGCTTGACTGTCAACGTATGCAAGACCCGTATATGCGCAGAATACAAAAAGGTCACGCACACGTTCCTCCTTGCCACGCAGCTTGCAGTCACGGATACGGATCAGCTCGTCCTCCAACAAAGGCCTCCTTTCAGCGCTCTTGCCACGCTCAAACTTGCAAAGAGGGCTTTCATACGGGTCCTTGTCTATGTATTCGTACTGAGCCGCCATCCTTGTGTATTTCTTTACTACCTTATGATAGTCGTGAATGGTAGGCTGAGAACGTGAAGGATCCTCATTATGCAGGAAATCGTCGAAACCCTTCACATTTCTTGGCGTAAGGTCGCAGAACCTGTTCATCTTGCCATACCGCTTCAAGGCTTCCAGAACAACAACCCTTCTCTTCACGGTGTTTGATTTCAGATTCTCCTTGGCTACATTTTCCTCTATAAAATCAATGAATCCTGTGCGCGAAGCTTTTTTCTCACTGATTTCACGCTTCTCCCTTTTCCTGGCATTATTACTTCCAATATGACTGTCCAGATTCTCAATGGTAAGCTCTTCACCATTTCTTTTCATCTTGTCAATAATCTGCCTGTAAATGGTTAGCTGATACTGTACCTCTTCACTGTTCTGATACTCCTTCCACTCGAAAGGGTCACAGCAGTGAATAGTTACATACTTCCTCACTCTGTTGGCAAGATAGATACGGATTTCAACTTTTCCATGGCCCTTTTTTGTTACCTCCTTCTTCCTGTCGTAGATAACAGTCACAATTTCATTACGCATATCGCTTTCTTATTGCGCGAATGTCCCTGACTCATATATCCGGCTGAAATGGATTTTTCGTTCAATCCAAAGGAATTGGGCCTCATTCCCAGGACTGCTGTTACCATTGTCGTTGTTTTCGTTACCTTCATTCTGACTTGTGTTACCAATTTCCGGTCTGCCCGAAAACAGCAATTTTCTGCAGTTGGTAACACAAATTTCAAATCATTTGGTAACACAAATGGTAACACATTGTCCAATCATGTCCAATTCAGCCGTTCAATTTTACGTCAGTTCACCCGCAGGTTAAACATATAATTTTACCTGCTCGACATTCTACACGCAATAGTGACACTCTTGATTATCAGCGCTTTAAGCCTTCCCCAATCAGACACAAAAAGCGAAACACCGATATTAATGTCTCGCTCCTGATTGTCTAGTCATTTACTTTTTTGTAGCGCCTACGGGAATCGAACCCGTGTTCCATGCGTGAGAGGCATGTGTCCTAGCCGCTAGACG
>OCTX012280821.1_pt1 | contig 65402 bp, 67 predicted proteins | sample 1539691 | NCBI WGS metagenome assembly OCTX01 (sample SAMN02144231, study PRJEB22623) | gut metagenome | biome: sheep rumen | host: Ovis aries | place: New Zealand
GATTGAACGCGAAGGGGGACTCCCCGTCCCCCTTCACTCTTCCCCCTTGCGTGCCCAGGCTGGCGCGCTGGGGTTTGTCTACAGTCTGAAAGAGACGGCCCAAGCCGTCTCTTTTTATATCCTTGAAATTGAAAATCAAATGTTGTCCGTGCCGCGCAGCTCGCGGATGCGGCCGAGGATCATCTTCTCGTTGTACAGCAGGAACAGCAGCGCGCCGATCAGGCAGGTGACGGTGGCGACGACGGCGGTGGCGCGGTACTGCGAGGGCAGCACGACGGTTTCGCCGTTGATCTGCTGGGCGACGGTCATCGAGGTGAAGACGACCATCGCGATGGCCTGGCCCATCTTGAAGGCGAAGGTGCGCGCGGCGAAGAACATGCCGCTGCGGTCCTCGCCGGTCTCGAGGCGGCTCAGCTCCGCCACGTCGGCCACGCAGGCCTGCGGCAGGATGCCGAGGATCGCCATCGGCACGGCGGCGCAGACGGCCACGATGAAGCCCCAGTAGAGGCCCTGGCCGCAGATCGAGGTGATGAGGAACACCGCCGCGTAGGTGAAGAAGCCGGTGACGATCAGCTTTTTCTTGCCGATCTTCGGCGCGAGCTTGTTGACCACCGGGTAGAGCAGCACGCTGATGAAGGTCATCGTCGCGGTGAGCGGGAAGGTCCAGGTGTCCTCGATGCCCATGAGCTTGGTCTCATAGAAGGCCAGGCCCGTCTGGAACAGCGTCAGCGCGAAGAAGTAGATCACGTCGCTGTACACGAAGCGGCGGAACTGCCCGTTGCTGAAGGTCTTGAGCAGGGAGCGGAAGGCCGGGGTCTTGCTGGGCTTGGAGTCGATGTAGTCGCGCTCCTTGATGTAGAAGGAGGGCACGAGCATCGCGATGCAGGCGATGGCGCTCATGATCGCCACGCCCAGGCGGATGGAGTTGGCCTGGCCGACGGCGCCCTCGAGCATGCCGGCGAGGTTGGGGAGCATGAAGGAGATGCTCTGGCCGGCGATGAAGGTGAAGGAGATGTAGGTGGAGACGTTGATGCGGTGCTCCTGCGTGTCGCCCAGCTCCGCGATCAGCGCGTTATAGGGCGTGCAGAAGATGGTCATGAACAGGTAGAAGCACATCAGAATCACGAACAGCAGCACGTCGTTGAGGGCATTGTTCGCGGTCTGCGGCACGGTAAAGAGCGCGATGGTGATCAGCGCGAAGGGGATCGCGATGGTGCGCATGAAGGGGATGCGGCGGCCGCCCTTGTAGGAGCTGCCGTCGGACCAGCCGGCGATCAGCGGGTCGGTGATCGCGTCGAAGACGCGGCCGACGGCCATGACAAGGCCGAAGAGCGTCAGCTTGAAGAGGATGGGGTTTTGCGTGATGCCGGAGGCGAAAATGCCGGTGTTGGGGTTCTGCGCGTCGGGGGTGCCGGTGTAGTAGTACACCATCCAGTTGGTCACGATGCCGGACAGCAGGCTCCAGCCGAACTGACCGACCGCGAAGATCCAGAGGAGCTTGTTGGTGATCTTTTTCATCCGAATGACGATCCTTTCCCTTTATTTGAAATAGAATCAGCGCAGCTTCCAGTTTAAAGGAAGCTGCGCCGATTGTCAAGTCAGGTCTATGTACAGGCTGTGGAGGATATAGCCGTCGTGCCCGTTCTGCACAACGGGCGTGGTCAGCGCCGTGCCGCTGCTGACGCAGGTGATGCGTCCCTCCGCCGCGACGATCTGCGCCTCGGCAGACGTCATGCGGTAGAACGCGCTGTCGATGCCCTGACTCCAGTATTCGTTCAGATTCACTTCATACACGTCAAAGCTCAGCAGAACGTTTCCGCCCGGCTGGCTCTGAGCGGAGGTCACCACGGCAAAGCGATTGTAGGCTTCGCCGTCGGCTGCGGGAAAATAGAATTTCCCGTTTTCAAAGCGCACGTCCGGCCCCCAGAGCTCGGTGGGCAGCACGCCCTCCCCGGGGTCGAGCTCCAGACCGAAGAAGCGCCGACACAGCTCGTTGACCGTATCGAGCGAGATCGTCTCATACGTGATTGCATCGCCGCCGCTTTCGTAGCTGATCGCGTCATGGCGGTTGATCTTGCAGAAGCGGTGCGCAAAGCGCGCCAGCTCGTAGTCCGAACCGTTCTCCGCGGGATACTCGGACATGAACTGCTCGACGAAGTCGCTGATGAAGATGTTGGCCCAGTACTGCCGATCACCGCTCAGATCCAGGAAGTCGGTCTCGTAGGTCGCGGAGAAATCCGTCAGGTCGATGTAATAGGGGACGTCCGGATCCGTATAGGAGTCCATCCCGCCTGTGAAGTAGATCACCAGCCTGTCCGGCCCGGCCCATTGCATATTAGTGGGCCAGTAATAGTCGCTGCTCACGGTGGGTAGGGACGCGAGTGTGTTTCCCTCGGCGTCGCAGGCGAAGAAGTCCGGCCCGTAGTAGCCGCAGAGGTAGACATTGCCGTTCCCCTTGTCAATGAGGCTCGAGATGCTCGCGCCGTGAAATTCGTCGTTTTCCCACTTCGTCGTGCCGTCGGCCAGGTTCAGGCAGACGACCGTGCCGTTGTGGTTGAGGTAATAGCGATCCTGCCAGAGGCCGATCGGCTGGATCAGCGTCAGCTCCGTGCGGTACTCGGTGGTGAAGATCCGCTTCCAGAGCTCCTGGCCGTCGGCGCTCATGCCGGTGAATTCCACGTGCTCGATCTCGGTCGTCTCGCCGTAATGAACCTGCACCTCGACGACCTCCGGCGCGGAGGTGACCGGCGGTTCGGTATAGGGCTGCGGCTCTTCGGTGACGGCGGGCGTTGCTGCCGGGGCGGGCGTTGCTGTCGGGGCGGGCGTTGCCGCCGGGGCGGCGGTCTCCTCCGCGCTTTCTTCGGTGCGGCTGTGGCGCTCGCGGGCTGCGGAATCTCCGCGCGCGTCCCGGCCCTCCGCGCCGCAGGCCGTGAGCAGCAGCATGAGGCACACGAGCAGCGCCATCCAACGGCAGGTATGTTTCATCGTCGTTTCCTCCGATCGTTTTTATTGACAGGAACAGTATAAGTCTCGCCGTAAAGCGCGTCAAGCGCCCCGGTGCTAAAGATTTCTTAACGGGAAAACGCCGCCCCGTGAACTTTTCACGGGGCGGGCGGAGCTTATTCAACGGTGACGGATTTGGCGAGGTTGCGCGGCTTGTCGATGTCGCAGCCGCGCTGCAGCGCCACATAGTAGGCGAACAGCTGCAGCGGCACGATGCCCAGCGAGGGCTGGAGCAGCAGGTGCGTATCCGGCACGGTCAGCACGTTTCCGGCGGTTTTGGCCATCGCCTCGCGGCGGCTCTCGGTCGTCAGGGCGACGATGTCCGCCCCGCGGGCCTTGACCTCGATGACGTTGGACATGGCCTTGTCAAACAGCGGCGTGTAGGTGCCGAGGGCGACGACCAGCGTGCCCGGCTCGATGAGCGAGATGGTGCCGTGCTTGAGTTCGCCCGAGGCGTAGGCCTCGGAGTGGATGTAGGAGATCTCCTTGAGCTTCAGGCTGCCCTCGAGCCCCAGCGCGTAGTCCAGGTTGCGGCCGATGAAGAAGACGGAGTCGTGGTTAAAGTAGCGCGAGGCGAGATACTGGATCGGCTCGGTGTTCTCCAGCACGCTCTCCATCCGCGCGGGCAGCGCCTGCAGCTCGCTGAGGATGGCGGCGTATTCCTCCGGCGCGACCGTGCCGAGCGTCTCGGCAAAGTACAGCCCCAGCATGTTCAGCAGCACGAGCTGCGTGCTGTAGGCCTTGGTGGTGGCGACGGCGATCTCGGGCCCGGCCCAGGTGTAGAGCACGTCGTCCGACTCGCGGGCGATCGAGCTGCCGACGACGTTGACGATCGACAGCACCCGCGCCCCGAGGCTCTTGGCCAGGCGCAGCGCCATCATGGAATCGAGCGTCTCGCCGCTCTGGCTGATGACGATGACGAGCGTATGTTCGTCCACGAGGGGGTCGGCGTAGCGGAATTCCGAGGCCAACACGACCTCCACCGGCCGCCGCAGCAGCCGCTCGAGGTTGTATTTGCCGATGACGCCGACGTGGTAGCTCGAGCCGCAGGCCACGATGAAGATGCGCCTGAGGCCGCGGATCTCCTCCGGCGTGAGCTTCAGATCCTCCAGCACCACGTGCCCGTCCTTCAGGCGCGGGCGCATCGTTTTGCGGATGGCCTCCGGCTGCTCGAGGATTTCCTTGTACATGAAGTGGGCGTAGCCGCCCTTTTCCGCGGCGCTCACGTCCCAGTCGACGGTGTGGCGCTCCTTCTCGAGCTCCCGGCCCATCGCGTCGAACACGCGGATGCCGGAGGAGCTGACCACGGCCACCTCGCCGTCGGCCATGTAGGAGACCTCCCGGGTGTATTTGAGGATCGCGGTCACGTCCGAGGCGATGAAGCTGCAGCCCTCGCCGTAGCCCAGCAGCAGCGGCGCGTCCTTGCGCGCGGCGATGAAGCGGTCGGGGTAATCGACGCAGAGGATGCCCAGCGCGTAGGCGCCCTCGATGCGGTGGAGCATCTTGTACACGGCGCTCATGATGTCGCCGCTGTTGGAGTAGTAGTACTCGAGCAGCTGCGCCACGACCTCGGTGTCGGTGTCGGAGCGGAAGCGGATGCCCTTGCTCATCAGATATTCCTTGATTTCGAGATAGTTTTCGATGATGCCGTTATGTACCACGGCCACGGTGCCGTTCTGGCTCAGATGGGGGTGGGAGTTGACGTCGTTGGGCTCGCCGTGGGTGGCCCAGCGGGTGTGGCCGATGCCCACGCGGCCGCTCATGCTGCGTCCCTCGTCCGTCAGCGCGCGCAGCACCTTCAGCCGGCCCTTGGACTTGCGGAGCTGCAGGCCCTGCTCCTCGGACAGCACCGCGATGCCCGCCGAGTCATAGCCCCGGTATTCCAGCCGCTCCAGCCCGTCGAGCAAAATGGGCGCGGCCTCTTCTCTTCCGGCAAAACCGACGATTCCGCACATAGGGAAACCACCTTTCTTCCGCGCCGCAGGCGCGGAGTCGCAAATTTTCACTTATCTCACAGTATAGCAAAAATCCCTCGCAAGAGCAAGAGCAAAGGTGCGGGGGCATAGAAATTCGCCGCCTCCATCGGAAGCGGCGTTTTCTTACAGGTATTCGCGCAGATCCTGGCCGAGGGTCTCCTCGAGGTGGATGAGGCGCTTGGCCATGTCCTTGCTCGGCTCGTCGGCGGCCCCGTACTGGTTGAGATAGCGGCTCAGGCTCTTGACGCCCATGCCGCAGCCGTCGGTCATCAGGTCGGCGATGGTCTTGTCGTTGTGCTCGAAGCCCAGCTTCGTCTCGGTTTTCAGCCAGCTCATCCCCTGCGCGATCGGGTTCGGGTCCTTGCCCCGGTCGCCGAAGCGATCGAGACGGCTCTGCAGCTCGCGCCCGAGCTTCTCGTGCTCCTCGCGGCTGTGGAAGAGCTTCTGCTTCATCTCCGCGCTCTTCACCTCGCTGAGCACCTGGTCGATGGAGGCCACGCCCATCTTGACGCCCGCATCACATTCGCGCAGCAATTTAATGGTATCCGCTTCTATCATGGCAAATCATCCTTTCGCTTGATATGCTTAGGATGCGCCGCGGCGCGCCCTTTTATTCATCCCCGGACGCGCACGCCTTCGATATGCAGAAAGCGGATTTTTTCGTAAAAATAGGAATCCAGCGGCCGGTCGAGCGCGTCCTCGCTGTGCGCGGCCACCAGGATCTGCGGCCGCACCGCCGTGATGACCGGCGAATGATAAAAGTGCCCCGCGCTGTCGCCGAGCTGCACCAGATCCCCCGGCTGCGCCTCCTCCCGCCCGACCTCCGCGGCCCGGGGGCCGACGCCGCGGTTCGCGGTCAGGAAGCGCCAGAGAAACTCCACCGCCGTCCAGGAGGGCGTCCGGTCGTCGGCTGTGCGGTAAAACCAGCCGTGGAGCGGCGTGTAGTTCATCACGCCCGCCCCGGCGTACAGGCACTGGGACGCGAAATTCGTGCAGTCCCCGCCCAGATTCTCAAAGTCAAAGTAGGCCGGATTCCGCCCCAGCGCCCAGCGCCGGGCGTAGGCCACCGCCCGCTCGCGGTCGTAAGCTCTCTCCCGCATTGCCTCGCCTCCCCGCCATTCTATGCGCTTTGCGCGGCGGGTGGAGACGAAAAAAGAGGACGCCGCAGCGTCCTCTTTTAGTCCGTGTTTCGCGTCGCTTATTCCTTCACGCTGCCGTCGGGGTTGAAGAGCGGCAGGGGCGCGAGGTAGATGATGTCGTCGCGCTGCTGCGCGGCGCCCTCGGCCAGCACGGCCATCTTGCCGGCAATGATGCCGCCGGCCTGATGGACCAGCTCTTCCATCGCGTGCAGGCTCTCGCCGGTGGAGATCACGTCGTCGATGATCAGCATGCGCTTGCCGCGGATGAGCTCGGCGTCGGCGGTGTCGATGACGAGCTTCTGGACGCTCATCGTGGTGATGGACTTGACGGAGACCTCAAACACGCCGGACATATAGGCCTTGGGGCCCTTGCGGGCGAGGAAGTACTTCTCCGCGCCGCTCTGGCGGGCCATCTCGTAGAGCAGGGGGATGGACTTGGCCTCGGGGGCGATGATGTAGTCGTACTCGGGGGCGCGCTTGAGAAGCTCCGCCGCCGCGTGCACCGTCACTTCCACGTCGCCGAACATGACGAAGGCGCCGATGTACAGGTCGTCGGTGACCTTGCAGAGGGGCAGCTCGCGCTTGAGTCCGGCAATGTCAATCTCGTATGTCATGGGTGAATCCTCCTGGTAAAAATGTAGCTGTTTCGGCTCAACAGAAATATTTTACCGCAACGCGGAAAAAAATCAAGAGCAAATCGCTGTGTTTTCGTCAATCCGCCGCGTCTTCGTCAAACAGCGCCTGAAACTGGCGGAAGTCCACGGGCTTGGCGCGAAAGTTTTTGATAAAGAAGGCGTTGACGAGATAGGGGATGTTCCCCTTTTCGCGCTCCTCGGCGACGCGGCCGACGCTGAGATAGCTCTTGCCCTCGGCGGAGAAAAAGCGCAGGCGGTAATCGGCCTCCGTGTTCTCGCGGGCAAAGCGGATCAGGCCCTCCTCCGGGCGATAGCTGTAATCGAGCACCTTCTGCTCCGGCTGCGCGGCCAGCGCCGCCTCGGTCTCGGCCTCGGTGCCCTCGAGCAGGAAGTAGTAATGCCGCATGCCCTCGTCGAAGTTGAGCACCTTGCCGCGGATTTTGTTGTCGTCCACAATCGGCTTCATCACGGCCCAGAAGGCCATCAGCGCGCCGGCGACGGCGATGATGACAATGATCGTAGTATCCATATGCATCCCTCCACCGGCATCTTAGCATAAAACCCGCCGCGCCGCAAGCGTAATCCGCCGCACAGCGGCCTTCACCAGCCCGTGTAGTCGAAGGTCATCGCCACCAGCTGGTCGTGTTCATTATACGCAGAATAGCTCAGCGTCCGGGTCTTGTGGTCGAGCTCCATAAAGTAGCCCCGCCAGATCTCCCGGAAGCTGTCGTCGTCCGCCGCGTAATCGGGGTGCGGGTTATCCCTCGAGTAGTGGGAGCAGATGGTAAAGTCGTCCCGGAGATAGCCGTCGGCATCCTCGCGCTGTTCATCGGTCATCATGAAGTAGCTGAGCGAGTCCGTGTCGCTAACCACGTAGGTGGGATCGATGTGGAAATTGTGCCCGTTGATCTTGACGTAGCTCCACTGGTGCAGGGCGCCGTCCCAACTGCGCCGTCCGCTCATCACCGAGGCGTCCACGCCCGCCTGCAGCAGCAGATAGGAGTAGGCGACCGAAAACTCCTGGCAGACGCCGGTGCCGGTCGTCAGCACGCGATAGCTGGAGAGGTAGTCGGCATAAACGTCCGGCCTGGCGGCCTCGTAATCGTAGATATAGTGGTGCGAAAAGTAGAGGTACAGCGCGAGCGCCTTCTCCAGATCGGAGTAGTCGTCCGCCAGCGTCTCATTGAGGATGCCCTCAACAAGCGAGGCAAATTCTTCGATCCGCGCGGCGGCCTCCTCCGGCGGCACCAGGTAGGTAAAGCTTCCGACGCCGTCGATCACGGGATTGCTCCGGTCGTAGCAGTAGTCGATCAGCTCGGGGAGCACCGGGAAGCAGCGGTCGGGGAACTGGCCCATCACCCAGTCGTAGGTGTACGCGTCCGGGCAGGCAAAGGTATCCTCTCCGGCCATGACCGCGTCCACCAGGTTATACCAGGTTTCCACCATCGTCTCGCCGAAAACCTCCCTCATGTAGGACGAGCAGACCTTGGGCTGGAAGGTGTAGTGGCCGTGTACCTCTTCCGGCTCATCATAAAAGCCGCAATTGTCGGTCCCGCTCGGTTCCGTCTCTTCCGGGACGGTCTCCGGCTCGGGTTCGGGCGTTTCCTCCGCCGGCTCTGTCGCCGCGGCGGTTTCCGCGGGCACAGCATCCGCGGGGTCGGGCGCGGGGCTCGGTTCATATTTTCTGCCGGCGCAGCCGGTCATCAGCGAGGCCAGCAGCGCCAGGCACAGCAAAAGGGCAATCTGTTTTTTCATGGCATATTCCTTTCCGGGCGCCGCGCGGCAGCCGATGTTATATTCTTTTTATACCCCGCCGCTCCGGCAAAAGCAAGCTAAGGATTCTTAAGAAAGCTCGGCGCGGCAAGCGAAGAAAATGCTCGCGTCCGGTGCGCGGCTGTGATATGATGAGTATACAAATCAATCACACGGAGGAATCTGACATGGACAAGCTGACCAAACAGTTCGGAAAGCCGATCTGCGTGCTGTTGTACGGCGTTTTCGCCGCGCTGGCCGCGCGGAAAAAGCCGCTGCCGCTGCTGGCGCTTTTCGCGATGCATACCGCCGAGTATTTCCTGGTGGGGCGGAAGGTCGCGGAGGAAAACGGCATCGCCCGGCCGGAGGCCGTCGCCAACTGCCTCGCCTTCGGCTTCACCTGGTGGCTGCCGATCAAAAAGCACTGGAACTGAGCGAAGGCGGCGGGGAAGACCCCGCCGGAGCACCAAAAAAACACCGCCTCCGGGATTAAAGGCCGCACCATAGTCCGACAAGGGGACTCGCCCGCCTGCGGGCGGGCAGGTCGCGGGGAAAACGTGCCACCGGCACGTTTTCTAACACCGCTCCCTTCGAGTCCCCTTCTCCTGAATACCAAAAGAGAAGACCACCCCAAGGGGGTGGTCTTCTCTTTTGGTGCTCCAGCGGGGACTCGAACCCCGGACACCCTGCTTAAAAGGCAGGTGCTCTACCTCCTGAGCTACTGGGGCATTTTTAGGCAGCTTTTGATGCGCCGCAAGCGCCGCATCAAAAGCTGGCTGGGATGGCGGGACTCGAACCCACTATATCGGAGTCAAAGTCCGGTGTGTTACCATTACACTACATCCCAGAATGCAATTTGCAAAAAGGCCGGCGCGGCCGGCCTTTTCGCTCTGTGGGGTGGGATATGGGGCTCGAACCCACGACACCCGGAACCACAATCCGGTGCTCTACCAACTGAGCTAATCCCACCAAATACAATCTTTTCCTTGTTCCCCCGTTTTACAAAATCAAAGCCCAGCGAAGCGGGTTTGATTTTGCGGAGGACGAGCAGCGGAGCGAGCGAGCTTTCGAGCCCGCGAGGAAGCGAGACGATGCGAAGCTTGCGAGGACGTGTTGGCACGCCAAGAGGGATTCGAACCCCCGACCTACTGCTTAGAAGGCAGTTGCTCTATCCTGCTGAGCTATTGGCGCATAAGAGGCTGACCAAGGCTCAACGGGCGCCCCCAAAAGGCTGGAGCGGGTGATGGGAATCGAACCCACGTATCCAGCTTGGAAGGCTGGTGTTCTACCATTGAACTACACCCGCACGGGCTGTTCAGCCCAAAGATAATACCATAGCAAATCCGCCTTGTCAAGCACTTTTCAGGCTTTTTTTGTCTCCGCAGGAACTTCTTTCTTCGGCGCGGCGGGCGGACGGCGCTTGATGTGGTTGCCGACGATCTCCGACACGTCGCTGATCGTGACGAAGGCCGAGCCGTCGGCCTCGCTGACGATGCGCCGCATCGTGGACAGCTCCACGCGCGTCACCACGCAGTAGAGCACGCTTTTCGCGCCGGAAATGCGCCCTGCGCCCTCCATCATCGTGCAGGTGCGGCCGAGCCGCTGGTAGATCGCGTCGGCCATGGCCTTGCCGTCGTCCGTAATAATCATGACGGACTTGGCCTGCTCGAGTCCCTGCTCCACCATGTCGATCACCTTGAACGAGAGGAAGTAGGCCATCAGCGAAAACAGCGCGCTGTTCCACTGGAAGACGAAGCCGGCCGTCCCGTAAATGATAATATTGAAGCCGAAGACCACCTGCCCGACCGACAGGCGCGTTTTGCGGCTGATGAGCAGGGCGACGATCTCGGTGCCGTCAAGGCAGCCGCCGCCGCGCAGCACGAGGCCCACGCCGAAGCCCAGCATCACGCCGCCGAAGACGCAGTGCAGGATCGGGTCAAGCTCCAGCCCCGTCTCCATCTCCTCGAAGACGTGCAGCATCACCGAAAACAGCGCCATCGATCCGATGCCGGTCGCGAGGAAGCGCTTGCCCAGCGACTTGAGCCCCAGCAGCAGGAAGGGCACGTTCAGCATGAAGGTCAGCACGCTCAGCGGCAGCCCCGTCAGCGCGCTGATGATGATGCTCACGCCCACGACGCCGCCGTCGAGGATCTCGGCCGGCACCAGCAGCACCGCCACGGCAAAGGCCGCGATGACCGCGCCGAGGCTGACCATCAGCAGCGAGGGTACGGTTTTTTTCATGACTTCCGTCAGCTTTTCCATCTCGTCGCCTCCCGATTTTTTCTTATTGTACCACCGTTCCCCGTGCGCGGCAAGCGCCCTGCGGCCGCCGACGCAGGCTTTCCCAACTTTTTTGCAAAAAGCTCTTGACAACGCGCTCTCATTGTGCTATTGTTCTAATCGCTTAATACATCAACACAGTGATACAGGAGGTGAGCCCGAATGAACCGCAATTTTCGCAGCGACCAGCCGATCTACACGCAGCTGATCGCGGGGCTGAAGCAGGATATTGTGTCCGGCGCGCTGCCGCCGGGGGCGCGGCTGCCCTCGGTGCGGGAGCTTGCGTCCGATCTGGGGGTCAACCCCAACACGATGCAGCGGGCGCTGCAGGAGCTCGAGCGCGAGGGTCTGGTGTATGCCCAGCGCACAAACGGGCGCTTTGTGACGGAGGACACCGCGGCGATCGCCGGCTGCAAGCAGGCGCTGGCTGCGGCGCAGATCCGGGAATTTCTGGCGGCGATGACGCCGCTTGGTTACGGGCGGCAGGAAATCATCGACCTGCTGCGCGAAGAAAAGGAGGAGAAAGCATGAGCGCGATTCTCGAATGCCGCGAGCTTACGAAGAGCTTCGGCGGCACAAAGGCTCTGGACGCTGTGACGCTGCACATCGAGCCGGGGCGCGTGGTGGGACTGCTGGGGCCGAACGGCAGCGGCAAAACCACCCTCATCAAGCTGGCCAACGGCCTGCTGACGCCGTCCTCCGGCGAGCTGCTGATCGCCGGCGAGCGGCCGGGTCCGGCCACCAAAGCCATCGTTTCCTATCTGCCGGACCGCAGCTTCCTGCCCGAGTGGATGAACGTGCGGCAGATGCTGGACTTTTTCGGCGATTTCTACGCGGACTTTGACCGCGAGCGCGCCGAGGAGATGCTCGCCCGGCTCGACATCGACAAGCGGCTGCGCCTCGGCCAGATGTCCAAGGGCACGAAGGAGAAGGTGCAGCTCATCCTGGTGATGAGCCGCCGCGCGGGGCTGTATCTGCTCGACGAGCCGATCGGCGGCGTCGATCCCGCGACCCGCGACTTCATCCTCGACACGATCATCCGCAACTACAACCCCTCGGCCGCCGTCGTGATCTCCACCCACCTGATCGCGGACGTGGAGCAGGCGCTGGACGAGGTGATCTTCATCAGCCGCGGCCGCATCCTGCTGCAGAGCTCCGTGGACGAGATCCGCGAGACGCAGGGCAAGAGCGTGGACGCGTATTTCCGGGAGGTGTTCAAATGTTAGGCAAACTGTTGAAGCATGAATTTGCCGCGACCGGGCGCCGGATGCTGCCCACGCTGGGCGTGCTGGCGCTGCTGGGTCTGCTGGCCAATCTCTCCCTCCGCCTGCTGGAATCCGATGTGGGCGGTTCGCTGCTGCGGATCCTGCTGGTTCTCTTTGTCGTTGCCTTCTTCATCGGCATCACCGTGGCCTGGGTCATGACCCTGGTGCTGATGATCTCGCGCTTTTACCGGAACCTCCTCAAGGACGAGGGCTATCTGATGTTTACGCTGCCGACCGGCACCCACGAGCTGATCTGGTCGAAGCTGATTGTTTCCACCGTCTGGTTCCTCGCGACTGGGCTGCTGACCGCGCTGCTGATTGTCCTGACGGCGGCCAATCTGGGCCACATGAGCGCCGACGATTTCAGCGCTGCCTTTTCCGGTCTGGGCGAGGTGCTCAAGCTGCTGCGCAGCATGGGCGTCACGAACGGCAGTCTCGTGCTGCTGCTGGCGGAAATGCTCGCCGCCGCGGTGCTCGGCTGCCTGACGACCTGCCTGCACTTCTACGCGGCGATGGGGCTCGGGCAGATGGCTGCCAACCACAAGGGGCTGTACAGCGTGCTGGCCTACATCGGCATCAGCATCGTCTTCCAGATCATCGGCTCGACCGTGTTCAGCGGCCTAGGCGACAGCGGCAGCATCGACGTCGTTGTCCGCAGCTTTGAGGAGATGCTCGAGACGGCGCCCGGCGCGGTGCGCGCGGCCAACTCCGGCATCGGCCTGGCGATGCTCGCGGAGCTGCTGCAGGGTGCGGTGCTCTACGTCGTCACCGCCCTGAGCCTGCAGAAAAAGCTGAATCTGGCCTGAGAAAACGGCAAAATTTGGCAAGCCCCCACCGCCGGGGCTTGCCAAACGCGCTTTTTTGTGCTACTGTGTGCCCGGTGCCAGGTCACGGGCACCGGGCACACAGGACAAAAACAAAGGAGAAAAACAGAATGAAAAAGCTTTTCGCTCTGATTCTGGCGCTGGCCATGATCTTTGCCCTCGGCGCCTGCGGCGAGCAGGACGTGAAGGGCAGCGTAACCACCGAAGCCCCTGCCGAGGCCACCGAGGAGCCCGCCGAAGCCACCGAGGAGCCTGCCGAAGCCACCGAAGCCCCTGCCGAGGCCACCGAGGAGCCTGCCGAAGCCACTGAAGCCCCTGCCGAGGCCACCGAAGCCCCCGCCGAGGCCACTGAGGAGCCTGCCGAGGCCACCGAAGCCCCCGCCGAGACCGGCTCACGCTACGAGAACGAGACGCTCGGCATCGGCGTGCTGCTGGACGACGAGTGGTACATCTACAACGACGAGGAGCTGGCGCAGCTCTCCGGCGCGACCGCAGACATGTTCAGCGACGAGAAGTATCAGGAGATGATGGAGAACGCCAAGGTCTTCACCGACTTCTTCGCGCAGCACAGCAGCGGCGCGAGCATCAACGTCACCTTTGAAAACCTCGGCCTGCTCTACGGCGCGGCGCTTGACGAGGAGCAGTACCGCGAGCTGGCGATCCAGAACGTCGAGCCGATGTACACCTCGGCCGGCTTCACCGACATCACGGTGGAAAAGAACACCGTCAACTTCGCCGGCGCCGAGCGCGTAGGCATCCTGTCGAGCTGTAAGGTCAACGGCACGGACTACTTTGTGCAGCAGGTCATCCTCAAGGCCGGCAATCACATGGCCGTGATCTCCCTGTGCTGCTTTGTGCAGAACGACACCGCCTACCTGGCCGACCTCTTCTACACCCTGCCCTGACCCCCACTCAGCCGATCCCAAGAGGCGCTGTCCGCAGTGAACAGCGCCTCTTTGTTATTCAATTTTGAACAATCTGTCAAGATCGTCCGCTTCCTCTTTCTTTTTCCCGCTGTTTATGTTAGGATAATAAACCGAAATGCGGGATAGACCGCGGAGGACGAATGTATGAAAAAGCTCTTTGAGGGAAAGATCCTCACCATACCGAATTTGCTCTCCTGTGTGCGGCTTGCGCTGATCCCCTGCTTTGTGTGGGCCTACCTGGTCAACGAAGACCCCCGGATGACCGTGCTGCTTCTGCTCATCAGCGGGCTGTCGGACGTGGCGGACGGCTTCATTGCCCGGCACTTTAACATGGTCAGCAACCTCGGCAAGGTGCTCGATCCCCTGGCCGACAAGCTGACACAGGCGGCGATGCTGGTGTGCCTGACCAGCCGCTATCCGATGATGATGCTGCCGCTGGGGCTGATGGTCGTCAAGGAGATGGTCTGCGTGGGCACGGGCCTCGCGGCCATCGACAGCACGGGCGAGGTGCGCTCGGCCGGCTGGCACGGAAAAGTCGCGACGGTGCTGCTGTACGCGATGCTGATCACCCATGTGCTCTGGGCGGAGATCCCGCGGGCTGTCAGCCTGGGGCTCATCTGGCTCTGCGCGGGGATGATCGTCCTCTCCGGCATCCTCTACGGCGTGCGCAACCTCCGGCAGATCCGCAGCAATGCGCGGCCGGACGACAGCAGTCGAACGGAATAAAAAACACCGCTTCACGAGAAGCGGTGTTTTTTTATTGTTTTGCCGTCCGGCGGAGGCGCGGCAGCCACCAGCTTTTGCCGTAGGCGACGGCCTCGGCCGCGAGGCACACAGGCAGCGCGGCCAGCACGTCGAGCGCGGAATGCTGCTTGACAAAGCAGACCGCCGCGCACACGCCCAGCGCAAAGACCGTGAGCGCGGCAGACGCGCCCTTCGGCATCAGCCTGTCCTTCCACACCGTGGACACCACGCCCAGCGAATAGGCCACGTGCAGCGAGGGGCAGACCCCCGTGCTCGTGTCAAAGCTGTAGATGAAGGCCATGACCTGGGTGAAGACGTTGTCGCGCGCGAAGGTCTCGGGCCGCAGATCCTGCCGGCTCGGGAAGAGGACGTAGCAGAGCATCGCCAGCACCTGCGTGACGAGGATGTACTTCGACAGGCCGCGGAAGCAGTCGGCGTCGTGGAGGAAGTAATAGAGCAGCATGCCGAACACATAGAAGTACCAGCCGACGTAGAACACGGCGAAATACTCGCAGAAGGGGATCCTGTCGTCCAGCGCGCAGTGGATCGGACGGCAGGCCTCGGCGGGGATCAGGTTCTCGGTGATGAAATACATTCCGAAATAGAACACCCAGCCCAGCAGCAGCAGCATATGGGAAAAGCGGGGCTCGGTCAGGCGGCTGAAGCGGAAGCCGCGGTAGTCGATATAGGGTCGTTTCATGGCAGATACTCTCTTGTTTCAGCTCTTGGCTTTGTTTTTCGGATAATCCCGCCTGGGGATATTGCGGTAGGGCACGACGGTGTGCTCCGGCAGCGCCTCGGCCATCGCGGTGATCTCGTCGCGCAGATAGGCGCAGATCCGCGCGCGCTCTTCGTCGATGGGCACGGACGGGTCGAAGCGGATGGGTTTGCCGATGTAGACGCTGCGCAGGCGCGGCGCGGTGTAGACCGGCACGAAGGGCGCGCACTGCCCGGTTTTTTTATAATAGAAGCGCGCCGTGTCCACGAACTTGTCCTGGAAGGCATAGAGGATGTGGTTGCCCGGCTCGTTTTTCTCGGGGAAGATCACCAGGCTCTCGCCGTCGGCCATCGCCTCCACGCTCTGGCGGTAGGTCTGGCGCAGGCGGATGTCGTGGTAGACGGGGATGGTGTGGGCGTTGTTGAACAAGCACACCGCGAGGGGCTTGATGAGATGGCTCAGCAGCCGGAAGAAGGGGTGCGTCCAGCGGGGCTTGAAGGACCAGAAGTCGGTGAAGGCGTAGTCGGCCACCTCGTCCCATTTCATCATCTGCCCGGCGCACCAGGTCTCGTGCGGGATGTCCAGCCGCAGCTCGCTCATCAGCGGGCCGGTCATCTGGCTGTGGTTGCCGACAAGAATGCCGGCCTCAGCCGGCAGATTCTCCCGGCCGAGGATCTTCAGGCGCGGGAAACAGAGATTGATGAAAAAATACAGGATTTTATAAACCAGTGTGGTTTTCTTCTGACGCATACCATGGCCTCCTTCGCGCAGACAACATATTATAGCACGGGTGGAGAGAAAAAGCATGGAAAATTTGTAAAATCTTTGCGAAGGCCGTCTCGCGGCTTCTGTCGAAACAAATCTGAAAAAGTCTTAATTCCGGGAATTGGGGATGGAAATGCCGCGGAAAACAGGATATAATGAAGTCTGAGGAAACAGATAACCCGCGACATATTGGGAAAGGATGAAGAGGATGAAAAAGACCATCAGCATGCTGCTTGCGCTCCTGCTTGTTTTTGCGCTGGGCGCCACCGCTTTCGCCACCGAGGGCGACACGCCGACTGAGACCCCCGCGCCGACCGCCGCGCCGACCGGGCCGGCCCCCACCGTCACCAAGAGTCCCACCGGAGAAACCGTGGACGAGGGCGGCTATGCCGTTTTCATCGCCCGCGCCGACAATTACACCGAAATCATCTGGCGCATCGTCAGCAACGACACCACCAACACCGTCCAGGCTGCCGACGCCCCCGCCTACTTCGGCTGCCAGGTCTACGGCCTCGGCACCGAGCAGCTGGAGATCTCGAACATCACCGCCGCCATGGACGGCTGGCGCGTCGAGGCCATGTTCAAGGGCCCCGGCGGCGTGGCCTTCTCCAACGGCGCGCTGATCCGCGTCAACGGCGTGACCATCAAGGCCCCGACCATCTCCGCGCAGCCGCAGGGCCTGTCCCTGGCCTCCGGCCAGACCGGCACCCTGACCGTCTCCGCCGCCACGACGGAGGGCACGCTGCGCTTCCAGTGGTATTCCAACACCGCCAACTCCAACCAGGGCGGCACCGCCATCGAGGGTGCGACCGAGGCGACCTATACCCCCGCTGAAATCACCGGCACGACCTATTACTATGTCGCCGTCTCCAGCGTGGTCAACGGCCGCGCGAGCGATCCCGTGCTCTCCGGCGCCGTCGCCGTGACCTACGCCGCGCCCGCCGCGACGGATCCCGACGCCGAGCCCGCCGAGAGCGAAACCCCCTCCACCCCCGCGCCGCTGGTGCCCGTGGTGGACACCCCGACCGATGATCCCGAGCCCACGCCCGACGATACCGCGCCCGACGCCCAGCCCGATAACCGCGGCAGCGCGCAGGACCGCGCCGGCAACGCCCTGAATATGCTGACCGTGGTCGGCGGCGTGCTGGCCGTGGCCGCGATCGTCGGCGGCATCACCGCGCTGATCGTCCGCCGCCGCGGCGACGACGATGACGAGGACGATGACGAGGAGTAAGCGGAACTTCGTGCTTAGTGCTTAGTGCTTAGTGCTTAGTGCGTAGTGCCTAGTGCTTAGTGCTTAGAAGAGAGGCCTTCGCCTCTCTTCTTTTTTGCTCCTTACTCCCATGCGGAAAAAAGCTCTTGCAAAAGCGGCGCGGATACTGTAAAATAGACAGGCTAATAGTATGCAAAAGAAATCTATCATCGGGAGGACCCATATATGATTACTGCAGGCGAATTCAGAAACGGCGTTACCTTTGAGATGGACGGCCAGGTGATGCAGGTCGTCGAGTTCCAGCACGTCAAGCCCGGCAAGGGCGCGGCCTTCGTGCGCACCAAGATGAAGAACGTCATCACCGGCGCCGTGACCGAGACTTCCTTCAACCCCACCGCCAAGTTCGAGAACGCAACGGTAGAGCGCATGACCATGGAATATCTCTACAACGACGGCAACCTCTACTACTTCATGAACCCCGAGACCTACGAGCAGGAGCCCGTGGACGCCTCCGTGCTGGGCGACAACTTCAAGTTCGTCAAGGAAAACATGGAGTGCACCATCTACTCCTACAAGGGCAAGGTCTTCAACGTCGAGCCCCCCTTCTTCGTGGAGCTTGAGGTCACCGACACCGACCCGGGCTTTGCCGGCAACACCGCCACCAACGCCACCAAGCCCGCCACCCTCGAGACCGGTGCCGAGATCAAGGTGCCGCTGTTCATCGACCGCGGCGAGATCATCCGCGTCGACACCCGCACCGGCGAATATCTCAGCAGAGCCTAAGATTTTCATCCGCCCCCCACCGAAACCGGACGCCGCTCAGCCTGAGCGCGGAAAACGAAAGGAGTTGCTCTTTATGACGATCGTGGAAAAAGCCGCCTACCTGAAGGGATTGACCGAAGGCCTCGGCATCACGCCCGAGACGAAAGAGGGAAAGCTCTGGGCCGCGCTGCAGGATCTGCTGAGCGATATCGCGCATGAGATCGAGGACATGCAGTCGGCGCATCTTGACATGGCCGACGCGCTCGACGAGCTGACGGACGAGGTGACCATGCTGCAGGACTACTGCGGCGACCTGGACATGAGCCCGATCGAGGACGACGAGGACGAGGATGAGGACGACGAAGAAGACGAAGAAGACGAGGACGGCGACGGCTACGACGGCGTTCTCTACGACGTCACCTGCCCCGTCTGCGGCGAGGAGATCACCCTCGACGAGGACATGCTCGCCCAGGGCTCGATCGACTGCCCGCACTGCGGCGAAGCGCTGGAGTTCGAGCTGGGCGATGACGACGAGCCGGACGACAAGGACGAGCTGAAGTTCTGATTTTCAAACCGAATCCACCGAACACCCCGGAAAGCCAATGGCTTTCCGGGGTGTTTTTATATCGATCCGCGGGCAAACCCCGCCGTTACGGATTTGCCCCGCTGCCTTCCCCGTAAGGGGCGCTGAGCCGTAGGGACGGCCATCGGCCGTCCGCATGCGTGCGTTTTTCGCGTGCCGCGGCGGCGGACGAGCAATGCTCGTCCCTACGGGTCGTTCCGATTGTCGTTTTTTCGCTTCCATTGGAGTTAGCTATTGACAACTTCAGTTAGCCGTGGTAAACTGCTGCATGGTTAGAAGGCGCTAACTTTCTTTTTTGCCCCTTGAGTTAGCCACCTATAACTATTGGATAACAGGAAGGAGGGCTTGCGATGATGCCGCTGGTTCTGGCCAAAGCCGGAGAAGAGAACATCATCCTGCGCGTCGGCGGCAGCCCCGAGATGAAAAAGCACCTGGAGGATCTGGGCTTTGTCGCGGGCGGCGCCGTCACGGTGATGAACACCATCGGCGGAAACCTGATCGTCAAGATCAAGGAGTCCCGCGTCGCCATTAGCCGGGAAATGGCCGGCAAAATCATGGTCTGATTTGGAAATTTGATAAAAGGAGAAAATGAGGATGAAAACACTCAGGGATGTGAAAGTCGGCGAAACCGTGAAAGTCATCAAGCTCCACGGCGAGGGCGCCGTCAAGCGCCGCATCATGGATATGGGCATCACCCGCGGCGTCGAGGTCTATGTGCGCAAGCTCGCTCCGCTGGGCGACCCGGTGGAGGTCAAGGTCCGTGATTACGAGCTCAGCCTGCGCAAGGCTGACGCGGAAATGATCGAAGTCGAATAAGGGCAAAGGAGAACAGCTATGGACAAACAAATTCGCATTGCTCTCGCCGGCAACCCGAACAGCGGCAAAACTACCCTGTTCAACAAGCTGACCGGCGCCAATCAGTTCGTCGGCAACTGGCCGGGCGTAACGGTGGAAAAGAAGGAAGGCAAGCTGATCGTCGACAAGGAAGTCGTGCTGACCGACCTGCCCGGCATCTATTCCCTCTCCCCCTACACCCTGGAAGAAGTCGTCGCGCGCAATTACCTCATAGAGGAAAAGCCCGACGCTATTTTGAACATCGTTGACGCCACGAACCTTGAGCGCAACCTCTATCTGACCACCCAGCTCACCGAGCTCGGCATCCCCGTGGTCATCGCGCTGAACATGATGGACCTCGTCCGCAAGGCAGGCGACAGCATCAAGGTGCAGGAGCTGAGCCGTCAGCTCGGCTGCAAGGTCGTTGAGATCTCCGCGCTGAAGGGCGACGGCGTCAAGGAGGCGGCTCTGGCTGCCATCGAGGCCGCAAAAACCGGCAAAACCATCCCGCAGCACAGCTTCTCCGGCCCGGTCGAGCACGCGCTGGCCCACATTGAGGAGGTCACGGTCCATAACCTGCCCGAAGAGAAACAGCGCTGGTACGCCATCAAGCTCTTTGAGCGCGACGAAAAGGTGATGGAGAGTCTGAAGATCTCGGACGAGATCAAAGCGCACATCGAGCAGGATATCCAGGCCGCCGAAAAGGAACTGGATGACGACGCCGAAAGCATCATCACCAATGAGCGCTATGTGTACATCGGCCAGATGCTCAAGGGCATCTACAAGAAGAAGGGCAAGGGCCAGCTCTCCGTTTCCGACAAAATCGACAAGATCGTCACCAACCGGATCCTGGCGCTCCCGATCTTCATCGTCGTGATGTTCCTCGTCTATGCGCTGTCGATGGGCACTTCCATCGCGGACGGCGGCGTATCCATCGGCACGTTCCTGACTGACTGGGCCAACGATGTGCTGGGCGGTGCCTGGCTCACCGACGGCTCCCGCGCCATCCTCGAAGGCTGGGGCGCCGCGCCCTGGCTGGTCGGCCTCATCTCCGACGGTATTTTTGCCGGCGTCGGCGCGGTGCTGGGCTTCGTTCCCCAGATGCTCGTGCTGTTCCTGATGCTCTGCCTGCTGGAGGACTGCGGCTACATGGCGCGTATCGCCTTCATCATGGACCGCATTTTCCGCCGCTTCGGTCTGAGCGGCAAGAGCTTCATCCCGATGCTCGTCGGCACCGGCTGCGGCATTCCCGGCGTCATGGCCTCCCGTACCATCGAGAACGAGCGTGACCGCCGCATGACGGTCATGACCACGACCTTCATGCCCTGTGGCGCGAAAATGCCCATCATCGGCCTGATCGCCGGCGCGCTCTTCGGCGGCAGCACCTGGGTCGCCACCTCCGCGTATTTCATCGGCGTAGCCGCCATCGTCATTTCCGGCATTATGCTCAAGAAAACCAAAATGTTTGCCGGCGACCCCGCCCCCTTTGTCATGGAGCTGCCCGCCTACCACCTGCCCGCCTGGGGCAACGTCCTGCGCGGCACCTGGGAGCGCGGCTGGAGCTTTATCAAGCGCGCCGGCACCGTCATCGTGATCTCCTCCATCGTCATCTGGTTTCTTACCAGCTTCGGCTCCGTCAACGGCCGCTTCGGCATGGTTGACGATCTGTACGAGGATGAGACTATCGTCACCGACGAATACGTCGCCGTTGTCGCAGACCGCATGGGCATCCCCGAGGACGAGGTGGAGCCGATGGACGACTCCATCCTGGCCCGCATCGCGCAGCCCGTCTCCATTATCTTCAAGCCGCTGGGCTTCGGCGACTGGAAGCCCACCGCCGCCACCGTGACCGGCCTGGTTGCCAAGGAGGAAGTGGTTGCCAACTTCGGTATCATGTACGCCTATGACGATCAGGACGGCGAGGCGGAGCTGGAAGAGAACGGCGATCAGATCTGGGGTCGCGTAGCCGAGGACTTTAACGCCTTCTCCGGCGGTCACGGCAAGCTCGCGGCCTACGCCTTCATGATCTTCAATCTGCTGTGCGCCCCCTGCTTCGCGGCCATCGGCGCGATCAAGCGCGAGATGAACAGCCGCAAGTGGACCTGGTTTGCGATCGGCTATCAGTGCGGCTTTGCCTGGGTCACCGCCTTCATCGTCTGGCAGCTCGGCCGGGTGTTTGTCGGCGGGATGAACATCGTCGGTCTGATCGTGGCGCTGATTCTGCTGGCTCTCCTCTGCTGGCAGCTCTTCAAGCCCTACAAAGAGGCCCAGAAGCTGACCGTTCAGTAAACCCATCCATATTTCTCTCCCATGGCGGTGCCGGACGGCTGACCCTCCGGACGGCGCCGCCGCATTGTTTCACTGAAAGAAGGGATCTGTATGTTCGCCTGGCTTGCTGCCAACTGGATCAATATCGTGCTGATTCTGGTCGTCGCCCTTGTGGTCACGCTGCTGATCGGGAGCCTTGTCCGCGACAAAAAGGCGGGCAAATCCCCCTGCGGCGGCAGCTGCGCCAAATGCGGCGCCTGCGCGGGCTGCGCCGGCTGTTCGGGCTGCGCCCACCCGCAGAATTGACAGCGGAAACAAAAAAACCTCTCTGCAGCGGCAGAGAGGTTTTTTTCATATTCTGTTTGCGGCCTTTTTCAGCCGTTTTCGGCGTTTGATGACGAAGTAGAGCACCATCACCGCGCAGCAGCTCGACCAGCCCACCGGGTAGCCGAAGCCGACGATGCGCGCGGTGTTCGCGACAAGGTGCGTGATAAGATAGAGGTAGGTCTGCCGCACGGCCACGAAGCAGGAGAGCATGATGATCATCGGCCCGCGGGAATCGCCCCGCCCGCGCAGCGCGCCGGCGAGGACGTGGTTGGCGCAGTTGAAGAGCAGAAAAGCGCAGTTGGTGCGGATAAAGAGCACACCCCAGCGGATGACCTCCTTGTCCGGCGAGAACAGCCCCACCGCGGCGGGCGCGAAGGCAATCAGCAGCGCGATCACAGTGCCGGTGATGCCGAAGGTCAGCAGAAGCGAGATCACGGTGCCGCGGTCGGCGCGCCGCTCCTCCCCCGCGCCGATGTTCTGGCTGACAAAGGTGGTAGCCGCCATGGCCATGCTCTGCATCGGAAGCATCACGAACTGATCGAGCTTGTTGTAGCTGGCCCAGCCGGCCATCACGTCCGAGCCGAAGACGTTGACATAGCGCTGCACGAAGACGTTGGAGAAGGCCGTGATGACCGACTGGACGCCGGCAGGCAGGCCGACGGCGAAGATGCGCCGCAGGATCGGCCACTCCAGGCGCAGCTCGCGCCAGCTCAGGCGGTAGATGTCCCTCGTGCGCGTCAGCAGCAGCAGAATGAGCACCGCGGAGAGCGCCTGGGCGATTACGGTGGCGATCGCGGCACCGGCAATGCCGGTTTTGAGCCCCAGCACAAAAAGGAGGTCGAGCGCGATGTTCAGCACGCTCGTCAGGATCAGAAAATACAGCGGCCGCGTCGAGTCGCCCACGGCGCGCAGCACGCCGCTGCCCATGTTGTAGATCAGCAGGCCCGAAATGCCGCCGATGTAGATGCGCAGGTAAAGGGCGGCGTCCGCGAACACGTCGTCCGGCGTGCTCATCAGGCGCAGCAGCGGCTCGACCGCCAGCACGCCCGCCGCGGAAAAGAGCGCGCTGAGCAGGAAGGTGGCGGCCATGGTGGTCTCGATGGCGCGGTGGAGCTTGTCCATCTCGCGCGCGCCGAAATACTGGCCGATCACCACGCCCGCGCCGACGGAAAAGCCGTTGAAGAAAAAGACCATCATGTTGGTGATCATCGTCGTCGAGCCGATGGCCGCGAGCGCCTGCTTGCTGACGAACTGGCCGACGACGATCGAGTCGACCGTGTTGTAGAGCATCTGGAAGACATTGCCGAGCATCAGCGGCAGCGCAAAGAGAACCAGCTGCCGCAGGATCGGGCCGCTGGTCATCGCGCGGGCTGTGGACTTTTTCAGGCTCTGGGCGGGCACAGGCATCGTTTTTCTTCTCCCCGGTTTCTTTCTGGGAAAAGTCTAAAACAAAAGTCCGCGTCTGTCAAGAGATGCGCAGGAATATGCCGCCGCGCGCAGCGACGCCGCTCCCGCTTGCCAAACGGCGCGGCCTTTGCTATGATAGGCATAGAAATCATCCGGCTGCAGCGCCCGCCGCGGCGCAGAAAGGAAGGGACGATGCATCAAGCACAGGGACTGGGGGACATGGTCTGCGCGCTGGTCGGCCAGGTCTGCCCGCTGGAAAAAGAGGACGTCGGCGCGGACGCCCGTCTGAAGAAAAACGGCATGGTCTTCGAGACGGAGGCCTATGCCCTGCCGGGGCTGGGGCATCTGTGCATCCTGCGGATGAACGCGATGCTCGGGCTGATGAAGATGGAGACGGCGGTGCTCGCCGTGACGGAGAAGGATGTGCCGCTGCTGAACCTCGACTGGGTACGCGCCTTCGGCAAGGAGACGCAGATCGTCGAGCTCTACGACACGCAGCTCAAGCCCTATCCCGAGGATGCGCTCGCGGCCTTCGACGCGATCCGCCGCCGCGATGACGATCTGCCGGGCATGAGCGCGAAGAGCCACTGGTACGACGCGATCCTCTATCCCTGCTCCTACCACAAGGCCGGCAAGGGGCTGACGGAGCGGCTTGCCGCCGCGGCGCGCGACTATACCGAGACCTTCCTGCGGCAGCTTGCCGAAGCGCCCGCCTGCGACAGCGCATGTAAGGCCGGGAAGGTGCGCGCCTTTGCCGAGCGCCTCTTTGCCGAGGGCGGCCCGGCCGTCGACCAGGTGACGAAGCTCTTCGGCCGCGAGACCGCGCGGCGCCTCATCCTGCGCCATATGTACGGCGGAAAAGAATAATTAGGAATCCGGAATGATCTGTCTATTCTTGACAAAGCGCAGCTGACAGCGTTATACTTTTTTGTGGAAAACTGTGCATGCAGCAAGGAAGGAGAAGCCCGATGAAAGCATTTCTGTACGCCTCCTGCCCGATTGCCGTCTGGATCATCACGGCGCTGGAAGCCCTGTTCGTGATCCTCGCGCTGCGCGGCTGGCTGCGCAAAAAGGAGCCCCTGTATCTGCTGACGGCGCTCGTCGCCCTCGGCCTTTTTTATGACGCGCTGATCCTCTCGCTGGGCACCGTGATGCAGGGCGGCCCCGCCCTCGCCGCGCTTAGCCGCATGCGCTATGTGGCGCACGGGGCGCTGATCCCGCTGCTGTTTCCGATCTGCGCCTATGCGCTCGATTTCAACAAGACCTGGAAGACGATCGTCTGGGTCTTTACCGGCGTGCTGATCGCCGCCGGCATCGCCGAGGGCTTTGCCACCGCGCTCGACCTGCGCGAGGCCGCAGGGCTCGTCCGCTACGCCTCCGGGGACTTAACGCCCGGCTGGGCCAAGGCCGTCAGCGGCGTGCTGAGCTACGGCGCGGTCGTGCCGCTGATCCTCGCGGGCATCGTCGTCTGGGTCAGGCAGAAAACGCCGCTTCTCTTCCTCGCGGGCTTTTTGATGTTCGCCTTTTCGGCGCTCGGCCCCGCCACCGGCAACTTCGACCTGATCTTCTACATCAGCATGTACGGCGAGGTATGCATGGCGCTGTGCTTTTTGCTCTATGCCCGGCGGAAGGCGGGCCACTGACATTCGGTCAAACTATTTTGGCATATATCTGAGAAAGTGAGGACACCCCATGAGCAGCTTCAAAGACCTCCGCATCGTGGACAATTTCTACCAGACCAGCTCCTACTACCCCATGCCCACGGTCATGATCTCCACCCTGGCCGCCGACGGCAGCACCTCCGTCGGCTCCTACTCGCTCTGCTTCCCCTACTACATCGCCGGCAAGGGCTACTACGCGATGGTGCTCGAGGCGCGCAACTCCTCCAACACCGCCCAGCACCTGCTCGCCGGACGCAAGCAGGTGGCCATCAACTTCATGCCCGAGGGCCGCGGCTACCACAAGAAGATCGTCGCCCAGGGCTGGCCCGGCGACACGCCCGCCGAGAAGATGAAGGACTTCGGCTTCACGCTCGAGGACGGCCTGTGCATCCAGGAAGACCCCTCCACCCCGCGCCCGAAGGTGGTCGCTGAGGCCTACCAGGTGATGGAATGCACCTGGATGAGCGACCTGGAGAACGCCGACGAGGACATCGGCCGCGAGCTGGTGGACGGCTGCTATCCGCCCCCGTACAAAAACTTCAACGGCATCACCACCCAGTACGGCGCGCACTTCATCCTGCGCATCGACAAGATGCTGATGAAGCCGAAGTACTACGACAACATCATCAACGGCGTCAAGGGCCGGAACTGGCCGAACGTGCTCGTCTGCCACGGCTACCGCGACAGCAAGAACTTCTGGTTTGCCAAGACCCCGCGCCTCGTGCCGGAGCTGCTGCCGATCCGCAACGCGACGCTCTCCTCCGTCCGCTACGCCGCCGACCGCACCGACCCGAACGTGCACTTCACCGACGACGCGCTGGAGAAGCTCCTCAACGTGCCGCGCATCTTCCTGCCGACCGTCCTGAAGGGCTGCGTGGCCTGGGCCAAGGACAACGGCGTGACCGAGATCACCGCGCGCGAGATGGACATCATCAACGACAAGCGCGCCAAGGAAAAGGGCAAGACCAAGTAAGGGGGAAAAGGCGTCATGTATGAGTTTTCCGTTTTGATGGCTCTGGTGGACTATGTTCCCGTCGCTCTGTTTGCCGTCAGCATGGTACTGATGCAGCGTGACCTGTACAACAAAATGCCCAAGTACGCCTTCGCCTGCTTTGCCGCCGGCACGATCAACATCCTCATCGCCGGCTTCCTGAAGGCCACCTGGAAGCTCCTGTACGCCGCCAATCTCTGCGATTTCCTCGTGCTCAACACGATGTTCCTGCCCACGCAGTCCCTGGGCTTTCTGCTGGCAGGGCTCGGCATCATTCTGATGTTTACCGCCCGGAAAAAAGCGGCGCTCGCCGTGGCGCCCCCGCTCTTCGCGGGCACCTTCGTCTTCATCCCGATGATGGTGCTCGGTCTGGGCGCGATCTGCGCCTGCCTGAGCGTTCTCGCCGCGAAGCTGAAGAAAAAGGCGCTGATCCCCGTGTTCGTGCTCTGCTTCTTCTGCTACATGGGCATGGGCTATCTCGCCTCGCGCGACGGCAGCTCCGCCGCGATGAACTGGATCGAGCAGGGCGTAAACACCGTGGGGCAGCTTCTGCTGCTCGTCGGCGTCGCCGGTCTGCACCGCGCAGGTCTGCGCGACTACAAGCTGTCATAGAATAAAAATATGAAATAGAAGAAAGAAGGCTTTTTATCATGTATCCCGCCTGGTATTTCTGGCTTCTCTTCGGCCTGGCCATGCTGGTCAGCTCCATCGGCTTTAAGAACTATGTGTGGTTCATCTCCCTCGGCTACGGCTTCTCGATCGCGGCCGCGGGATTGCTGATGCTGATTCTCTTCGGCAAGACCCTCAGCCTCGGCACCATCATCTGCTGCATCATCTTCTTCCTCTACGGCTGCCGTCTGGGCGGCTACCTCGCCTACCGCGAGCTCAAGAGCAGCTCCTACAAGAAGAACATGGTCGGCGAGATCAAGGACGGCAAGACCGTGCCGATGGGCGTCAAGCTCGCCATCTGGATCACCTGCGCCCTGCTGTACGCCACGCAGGTCTCCCCCGTGTTCTACCGCATGTTCAACACCGCGCATGACAACGCCTTCGTCTTCATCGGCGCCGTCATCATGGTCTGCGGCATCACGCTCGAGTCCGCCGCCGACATTCAGAAGAACAAGGCCAAGAAAATCAATCCCCGCCGCTTTGTGGACACCGGCCTCTTCCGCATCGTCCGCTGCCCGAACTATCTGGGCGAGATGATCTTCTGGACCGGCGTACTCATTTCCGGCATCGGCGCCGTGCACGGCTGGCAGTGGCTGGTCTGCGCCGTCGGTTACTGCGGCATCATCTTCGTCATGTTCTCCGGTGCCCGCCGTCTGGAGGTCCGCCAGAACAAGAACTACGGCAAGGATCCCGAGTATCAGAAGTTCGTCAAGACCGTGCCCATCCTGCTGCCCTTCGTGCCGCTCTACAGCGTCGAGAAGTACAAGTGGCTCGTCGCCTGAGCTTCATCAGCAAAGCCTGCAAAAAGGAACGTTCCCGCGGGAACGTTCCTTTTTTTGTGCGATTTCCGGCGCCGGGTCAGAGATCCTGCCGGTCCGCGGCGGTCAGATCGTTTTCCACATTGTCCCGCGCGAGATCGGTGTCCAGCACCGGATAGACCCCCGAGATCGGCTTCTCGCCGTGAAAGACCTTGTCGGTCCCCGCGATGATGGGATTGGCCCGGGTTTTGCCGCTTTTGGCCTTGCCCTGAATCTCCGGTACGGGCGCATCCTCGATCTTGACGGGTCTCTCTGTCTCGTCCGGGCGCTTCATGCCCTGTTTTGCCATAAATAATCACCTCGCTGACAGTATGCCACGCCGGGCGGCGAAAGATTCCCTCTGCGCCGTCATGCTCCTTGCAGTTTTTTTCGTGAGCGGCTTGACCCCGGCCGCCGCTTTTGGTATGCTGTCTATGAGAATTCTTACAGGAGGGACATTTGACTATGGCAGAAAACATCATTTATTGCTATTCCGGCTCCGGCCACTGCCTGAACATGGCCAAGAGCATCGCACAGGTCCTTGGCGACACCGACATCGTGATGATGCGCGCCTATCCCGCCAAAACCGACGCCACCGAAGCCAAACGCGTGGGCTTTGTGTTCCCCTGCTACGGCGGCGGCCTGCCCGGCGACGTGGAGGCCTATGTGAAGGCGATCAAAATCGCGCCTGACGCCTACAAATTCGCCGTGGAGCAGTACGCGGGCTATCTCGGCTGCGGCCTGCACAAGATCGACGAGATCGTCGGCCTGGATTACTGGGACGCGGTGTCCAACCACTCGACCTGCATCTGGCTGATGCCGCACCGGCTCACCATCCCGCCCACGTCGAAGAAGACCGCGCAGGCGCGCATCGACCGCAAGGCGCTCGAGGTCGGCGGCGCCGCCCGCGCGCTCAAGCGCAGCGCCAAAAAGCCGCCCAAAAACGGGCTTTTTGCCCTCGAGAGCAAGGGCTTTTCCGGCCTCCACGGCAAAAACATCAAAAAATTCACCGCCAACGACGACTGCATCGGCTGCGGCAGCTGCGTGAAGATCTGCCCGCGCAACAACATCCAGCTCGTCGGCGGCAAGCCCAGCTTCGGCTCCAACTGCATCGGCTGCCTGAGCTGCCTGCAGTACTGCCCGAAGCAGGCCATCAACGTCGGCAAGATCACCGAAAAGCGCGAGCGCTTCCCGAACCCCACGGTCAAGGCCGCCGACCTGACGCAGAAAATCATCCACATCGACTGAACGAACCGTCCTCCGCCCGCTCTGCGGGCGGAGGTTTTCCTCGCTCATTTTTTGGGAAAACTCTTGACAAAGTGCTTTCCGTTGTGTACAATATAATTGTAATAAATCGAAGGAGGCTTCCCCATGACTGTTTATGATTTTACCGTGAAGGACGGCGCTGGCAACGACGTCTCGCTTGAGGCTTTCCGCGGCAAGGTGTTCCTCGTGGTGAACACCGCCACCGGCTGCGGCTTCACGCCCCAGTACAAGGGGCTGGAGGAGATGTACGAGAAATATCACGACCGCGGCTTTGAGATTCTCGACGTTCCCTGCAACCAGTTTGCCGGTCAGACCCCCGGTACGGACGAGGAGATCCACGAATTCTGCACCCTCAAGTACAATACCCGCTTCCCCCAGATGAAGAAGTCCGACGTCAACGGCGAAAACCAGCTGCCGCTCTTCGGCTGGCTCAAGGAGCAGAAGGGCTTCGAGGGCTTCGGCAAGGGCCCGACGGCGCTGGCCATGAGCGCGATGCTCAAGGGCATCGACAAGGACTACAAGAGCAAGCCCTCCATCAAGTGGAACTTCACCAAGTTCCTTGTCGACCGCGAGGGCACGGTCGTCGCGCGCTTTGAGCCCACCGCCGACATGAAGAAGGTGGACGAGGCGGTCGCGGCGCTGCTGTGATCCGCGGATCCGCGAAAAAAAAACGGGACTGTGAATTGTTCACAGTCCCGTTTTTTTGTTTGAAACGATCTCTTACTTGAGTTCGACGGTAGCGCCGACGGCTTCGAGCTTCGCCTTGAGCTCTTCGCCCTCTTCCTTGGAGACGGCTTCCTTGATCTTGGCGGGCACGCCTTCGACCAGCGCCTTGGCGTCAGCCAGGCCGAGGCCGGTGATGCCGCGGACTTCCTTGATGACCTTGATCTTCTCAGCACCGAAGCTGGTCATGACAACGTCAAACTCGGTCTGCTCTTCGACGGGAGCGGCAACAGCGCCGGTGGCGGGGCCGGCAGCGACGGCAGCGGCGGAAACGCCGAAGGTGTCTTCCAGAGCATGGACGAGCTCGCTGAGCTCGAGAACGGTGAGGCCCTTAACAGTTTCGATCAGGGCAGCGATTTTTTCACTCATTGTAATTTCCTCCATTAAAATCTTTGTGTGCTGCGATTATTCCGCAGCTTCGGCAGCGGGGGTCTCGACGGAGCCGCCCTTCTGCTCCAGGATCTGACCGAGGCAGACGGCCAGGCCGGTGATGGGTGCGATCATGGTGCCCAGAACCTTGGCGTACAGGGTATCCTTGCTCTGCAGCTCGGACATCTCGGCGATTTCCTTCTCATTGAGGACCTTGCCCTCCATGAAGGCGGCCTTAATGTTGAAGCGCTCATTGAGCTTCTTGCTGTAATCGCTGAGGATACGGAAAGGAGCGATGGGGTCATTCTCGGCGGTAGCCAGAGAGGTGGTGCCGTTGAGGACGGAGTCGAGCTCGCTCATCCCCAGCTTGTCCAGAGCCTTTCTGGTCAGGGTGTTCTTGACGACGGTGTACTCCACGCCGTCCTTGCGCAGCTCGGTACGCAGAGCGGTATCCTCGGCCACGGTGATTCCCTTGTAATCGACCAGGATGCCGGCGCCCGCGTTCTTGATGCGCTCGGCCAGTGCTTCGACGATCGCCTGCTTTTCGCTAAGAACCTTTGCGTTTGGCATGTGTGATTTTCACCTCCACACAGATGATTCACGCCCATAAAGAAAACCCTTCCGCCGGAAGACGAAAGGGCACAAAAACAATCAATTCCACAAGAGATGTTGTTGATGTCCTCGGCAGGACTTACGGCTTTCGCCACCTGCTGTCTTTGGAGCGCTCAACTAATATAGCCGAAAAGCGGCTGCTTGTCAAGGATTTTTTTCATTTTTCGGGCTGTTTTTTTCGCTTTTTCCCCGAACCAGGCGAAAGAGCGCCGGGGAGGCCTGGATCGCGGCGATCACAAGGGTCTGCACGGCAAGCATGATGAAAAACTGCGGAATTCTTGCGGCGAGCAGCGCCTTGAGGTTGGTCAGCTCCATGAAGCGCGCGAAATCCGCGCCGGCCAGCTCCGCCGGGGAGGAGCGGAAAAACACCGCGATCATCAGCGTGTTCAGCAGGAAGGTCACGAGCAGGCAGTTCGTCAGCGCGGCGAGGAAGGCGCGCAGCCAGCTCTTTTCGCGGCGATACAGGAACAGCCCGAAAATCAGCCCGGTCAGGGCAGCGGTCACGGTAAAGCCGGGGAAATAAGCGCCGGTGGGAAACAGCAGCGCGCCGATGAGGTCGCCGAGCGCGGCGGTGAGCATCGCCCAGAGCGGCCCGTAGAGCATGGCCGCCACCGCCACCGCAGCAAAGCCGAGGCCGATTTTCATCAGCGGCGTGTTGATGGCAAGCAGGCGCGAAAACACCACGTCCAGCGCGATCAGCAGCGCCGAGAGCGTGAGCTGCTGGAGGGTCATTGTCTGCTTCTGCATAAAAAAATCCTCCTTTCCACGGTCGCGGAAAAGAGGTCGCTCAATCCGTGACAGCGGACGCGGGAAGCCATCGCGGCCTGCGGCCTTCGTCCGGCGGCGACATCCCATCTGCCGGCACTTGACGCGGTTTCCCTACTCTGTCGATTTGTTTGGGCTCAATATAGCACAAGAGCGCCGGCATTGCAAGAGCGCGTATCAAATTTCCCGCCGCGGGAAATACTAAACCCCGTCGGACAAAAGACGGGGAGGTTGAGCGATGCAGGCGAAAGTGGAAATCTGCGGGGTCAACACGGCGAAGCTGCCGGTGCTGAAGGCGGCGGAGACGCGCGCGCTGATGGAGAAGGCGCACGCCGGCGACAAGGCCGCCCGGGAGCAGCTGATTGCGGGCAATCTGCGGCTGGTGCTGTCGGTGGTGCAGAAGTTTGCCGGGCGCGGCGAGGCGATGGACGATCTGTTCCAGGTGGGCTGCATCGGGCTCATCAAGGCCATCGACTGCTTCGACCTCAAGCAGAACGTCCAGTTTTCCACCTACGGCGTTCCGATGATTGCCGGGGAGCTGCGGCGCTTTCTGCGCGACCACAGCGCGCTGCGCGTCAGCCGCTCGATGCGCGACACCGCCTACAAGGTGCTGCAGGCCAAGGAGAAGCTGACCGCCCGCGACGGCCGAGAGCCGAGCGTGGAGCAGATCGCCGCGGAGCTGGGCATCCCCCGGCAGGAGGTCGTGTTCGCGATGGACGCGGTCTGCGAGCCGGTGAGCCTGTATGAGCCGGTGTTCAGCGACGGCGGGGAAAACGCCACCGTGATGGACCAGATCGGCGACACGCGCAACACCGACGAGCACTGGCTGGAGCAGATCGCCCTGGCTGACGCAATGCGCCGCCTGACGGCGCGGGAAAAACGCATCCTCGCGCTGCGCTTTTACGACGGGCGCACGCAGATGGAGGTCGCCCGCGAGCTGGGCATCTCCCAGGCGCAGGTCTCGCGGCTGGAAAAAACCGCGATTTCGCAGATCAAGAAGAATATGAGTTCTTAGTGCTTGGAAAAGCGCCCGGAAACGGTGTTTCCGGACGCTTTTTGCATATTTAGAACTGAAATTCCCCGACGACGGCGGTCGGGCCGGTAAGCAGCAGGTCGCGCACGCGCCCGCCCTCGCGCCGGAAGCGCACCGAGAGCGTGCCGCCGGGCATGTCGATCGTGACGCGCTCGCCCGGGAGCACGCCGCGCAGGGCGAGACTCGCGGCGATCGAGCCGCAGCCGGTGCCGCAGGCGAGCGTGAAGTCCTCCACGCCGCGCTCAAAGGTGATCGCGCGCACGCGCTCATCGCCCGTGCGGCAGACGAAGCTGACGTTCGCCCCCTTCGGGAAGGCGGGGCTGTGCCGCAGGGCGCGGCCGCGCTCGCGCAGCGCGTCGAGGTCGGCAAAATCCGCCGCCGGCGTCTCGAGCACCGCGTGCGGGATGCCGGGCTTGCCGAGCTCGACATAGGTGCAGTCGTACTCAGCGCCGAGCGCCTCGGCCGGGCAGTGCAGATCGACGACGGAGGGGTCGTTGAGGCGCACTTCATAGAGCTCGCGGGTGATCCGCCGGGCGGTGACAAGCCCCGCCGTGGCCAGCACCCGAATCTGCGCCGGGTCGGGCGCGAGGCCGTGCTCCACGCCGTAGCGGGCGATGCAGCGCGCGCCGTTGCCGCACATTTCGCCGAGAGAGCCGTCCGCATTATAAAACAGCATGCCGAAATCCGCTTCCGCCCCCGCCGGGACGATCACGATCATCCCGTCCGCGCCGGGGCCATCGGCCGGGCGGCATAAACGCAGGGCGAGGCCGCTGAGGTCCTCGCCCTGAAGTTCGCCGTGCAGGTTCTCCGTCAGTACGAAAGAGTTGCCCGCGCCGTGCATTTTCGTAACGTGCATTTATTGTTCTTTCTTCGCTTTGAGCTTCTTCTGCAGCCAGTCCTTGCCGTCGTTGAAGCGGGAGACGATGTAGGAAGCGACGTAGTCGCCGGCGGCGTTGACCATGGTGGCGGGCGGATCGACGAGGTCGCCGATAGCCTGCGCGATCGGGAAGGCGATGGCCAGCTTGTCGGGGAAGAACAGGGAGCAGAGCACCAGCTCGCCGGTGCCGCCGCCGCCGGGGATGCCGGACATGGCAACGGAGGAGACGGTCGCGACAACGATCGCGAGGATCGCGTCGCCGGAGTTGAAGTCCATGCCGAACATGCCGAAGAGGAAGGCGACCTTGATGATGGCGCTCATGCCGGAGCCGTCCATGTTCATCGTCGCGCCCATCGGCAGCACGATATCGGTGACGTCCTTGGAGATGCCGGTGTCCTCGGCGGCCTCCATGTTGGTCGGGATGGTCGCGACGGAGGAGCAGGTGCCGAAGGCCACGGCCGCCGGGCGGAACAGGTGCTTGAACATGACCCCGATGGCGCCCTTGCCGCCGCCGAAGCGGGCGTAGAGCGGGAAGATCAGGAACAAATAGGCGAAGGAGACGACGTAGTAGAGGATGATCGCGCGGGCATAGTTGGTCATCAGGTCGGCGCCGTGCTGGGCGACGAGCGCAGCGAAGAAGCCGAAGAAGCCGATCGGGGCATAGTAGCTGATGAGCTTGATGACCTTCATCAGGACGTTGGTGATCTCCTCGAGGAGCTTGGCGACCTTGGTCTCAGGCCCGCCGCACATCTGCACGCCGAAGCCGAAGAAGATGCCGGCAATGATGAGCTGCAGGATGGAGCGGCGGCTCCAGAGCTCGGGGAAGTCGGCCTTGGTGAAGAAGCCGACGATCAGCTCGCCGACGCTCATGGCCTCTTTTTCCTCGGCCTCAAAGACCGGATCGCCGATGTACACGGGGATGAAGCGCACGAGCACATACATGATGACGGAGGCGATGACCGTCGTGCATATAAAGGTCAGAACGGTCGTGCCCATCAGCTTGCCGGCGCGCCGGACGTTTTTCATGTTGGCGATGGCGGAGGAGATGGAGAAGAAGACCATCGGGACGACGACGCAGAACATCAGATTGATGAACAGCGTGCCCAGAGGCTCCAGCACAGCGGCACCCTTCCAGAAGTAGCCGACCAGGCAGCCGGCGACGATGCCGATAATCATCGTAAAGAAGAACCAGTTGTTTTTCAGGAATTTAGACATGGGGTCATAACCTCCTTGCGGTTTTTACTGCTTCATTATATTTGCGAAGAAACGCAAAGTAAATGGGGATTCGTGCTTGAAACATTGCAAAAAGTGCTGTATAATTCATGGCAGAAGGAGGCGTGGACGATGAAGAAGGACGGCAGCGTTGCCCGCGAGGGCTATCTGGAGGAGAACTACCACTATTTTCATCTGCGCGACACAGCCGGGCAGGAGCGGGACTTCCACTTTCACGACTTTGACAAGATCGTGCTGCTGCTCTCGGGGCACGTGGACTACACAGTGGAGACCGTGACCTATTCGCTGCGGCCCTGGGACGTGCTGCTGGTGAAGCACCATACGATCCACAAGGCCGTCATCGACCGGGCCGTGCCCTACGACCGCGTGATCGTCTATCTCGACCGGCGCTTTTTCGAGCGCAGCGCGCCGGGGGTGGGGCTGATGGACTGCTTTGACTGGGCCGACCAGAGCGGGCAGTATCTGCTGACGCCCGACGAGGAGCAGAAAAAGGCGCTTGCGGAGGCGCTGACGTCCTACGAAGCGCTGATCGGCGACAGGCAGCTCGGCGCGCAGATGCTGCGCGACAGCTGCATTTCGCGCCTGCTGGTGCATGTCAACCGTCTCTCTGTCAGCGCCTCGCTCCCCCGCGGCGCAGACAGCGTCAGCGACCCGAAGATTGCGCAGGCGCTGAGCTACATCAACGAGAACCTGACCGGGGATCTGAGCGTGGAGGCGTTGTGCGAGCAGGTTTTTCTCAGCCGCTACCACTTCATGCGCCTGTTTAAGGCACAGACCGGCATGACCGTGCACGCCTATGTGCGCCAGAAGCGGCTGATCCAGGCCGCGCGGCGCATCCGCGAGGGCATGCCCGCCGCCCGCGCTGCCGCCGAGAGCGGCTTTGCGGACTATTCGGCCTTCCACCGCGCCTTCCGCGAAGCCTTCGGCACCAGCCCGGGAAAGCTGAAGGATTAGTGCGTAGTGCGTAGGAAAAAAGAGAGGCTGTCGGGGTTCATTCCGCAAGGAAAACGCTTTGAGGCAGACAATAACCTGCTAAAAGGATATGAAACAGGCGTGACCGTCATCATGGTCACGCCTGTTTTTCTACCTGTTCCGCGTTTTGTGGGGCATAATCCGACGCTCGATATACCTGTAGACTGGATGAGTATATAAAGGCTTCCCCTTGAGGGGAAGCTGTCAGCCGCAAGGCTGACTGATGAGGTGTCTTTTCATGTTTCCTCAATACCCGGCAATTCAAGCCGCCTCAAAAGGTCGGCACACACCCCTTCGAAATTCCTGTTGACATCGTCATTGGAATAACGCACGACGGTGATCCCAAGCGAGTTCAAAGCATGGTCTCTTTCCCGGTCGGAAGCAGCGCCCTCGTCCTCGTAGTGCTGTGATCCGTCCAATTCGATGACAATCTTGCGAGAGGCGCAGTAAAAGTCCGCGATATAAGATCCGATAACCTTTTGCCTGTTGACCGTAACAGGGAGCTGTTTCAGGAAGTCATACCAAAGTCGGCGCTCTTCCTTCGTCATTGCGCGGCGCAGCTTCTGCGCGTTATTCCTTAATTTGGGGTTGTTCGTTTGATTCAAGGCTTACCACCTCATCCGTCGCGGCTGACGCCGCGCCACCTTCCCCTCAAGGGGAAGGCTTTTTCTGTGCTCGGGGTATCTCAGCGAACTGGAATAAACCTAATAATGCCGTATTACAGCTTTTTTTCAAATACATACCTCTGAGGTGTCATCCCCATCGCTTGATACAGAGCAATGGCATCCTTGTTGAAAGCCCAAGTATGCAAATCCAGACGAATAGCTCCCTGCCCTCTTGCCCATGACTCAACCTCTGCAAATAGCCTTGTTGCAACTCCTTTGCGACGATAGGCAGGCAAAACATAGATATTATCCAAGCATACAGTCTTTACATCCTTGACCATACCACTTTCTTCCCAAAGTGTTGCTCTAACGAGCCCCACTAGCTGTTCGTTCTCAAAAGCGCCAAGCTGCAAAACGCCAGGATCGGATAAATTAAGAACGAAAGCATCCTTGGGATATATTTCTTGTTTTTCCCGATGTACAAAGTAGTCTGGCCGAGCCTGCACATGAAATTCATCCAGTTCCTTGTATAGTTCAACTACCTTATCGTAATCGGACTCTGCAAGTTTCCCAATCTCCATAGTTTTTAACCCCTCTTTGTCAAAACCCGATTTGTTGGGATGATTATACCATTCTTGTTCGGCCTGGTCAATTGGACCTAAACGTTACTCTCAAACGCCGAAGGAGGCACTTCCTTACGAAATGCCTCCTTCGGCACAGTTGGTTCTGCTTATCACGCGGTTTCTTCCGCTTTCTTTTTGCCGATCTTTGCCGTGACCTTGAAGAGCATCGGGTAGACGGCGATGACGACGAAGATTACGATCGCGTAGCGCCCGGCGCGGATCAGGTGCGCGGCGAAATTGCCCGCGTCCAGCAGCGCCGAGGGGAAGGGCAGCTTGAGCAGCGTATTGAGCCCGAAGTACACCGCGCCGCCGCCGACGATGCGCAGCACCGCGCGGATCGGGCTGCGGGTGTTTTCAAAGCGCACGTACTTTTCCTCGAAGGGCTCGGCCAGCAGGAAGCCGACGAGCATGCCGAAGGCCGTGTAATAGTCGCTGCTGGTGCAGTAGAAAAAGCCCGGGATCGCCGTGACGACGATGATGCCGGCAAAGACCCAGCGCTTGTTGACCTTCTTTTTCAGCCAGGGGATGAAAAAGATCACCACCGCGCCGAGCGCCCAGCCGGCCAGCACGTCCGTCGGGAAGTGCGCGCCGACGACCACGCGGGACACGCCCACCAGCAGCGGCAGCACAAAGGCCAGCACCGTAGCCCATTTTTTCCGCAGGCAGAGCGCGACGGAGCCGTACATCGTGGCCGCGCCAGAGGAATGGCCGCTGGGGAAGGAATAGCCCTGCGCCGCCACGTCGAACTTGTCGGCGTTTTTGTCGATCAGGCGCAGCAGGTCGATCCGCTCGCTGCAGAAATAGGGCCGCAGGCGCATCGCGATGTTTTTGATCATCGGGTTCCAGACGTTGGCGACGAGGAAGTTCATGCCGATGAACTTGCCGAACTCCTTGTCATAGCACCAGTAGAAAAAGCCCATGATGACGATCATCAGCAGCTCTTCGCCGAACATGGAAAGCTTGGACAGCACGCCGATGGCGCCGGCGCCGAGATTGGCCTGCAGCCACTCCATCAGCGCGATCTCCCAGTCGAGGAAAAAGCGGTTGCCTTCCGCGGCCGCGGCGGTCAGAAATGTCATGGTCCGTTCCCCCTCCGTTTATTCGATTTTTAAGTAGTGCTCCCGGCCGTCGAGGCGGTAGCGCACGGCAAGTCCCTTGCCGTCGGCCAGCACGCGGATCTCCTTCGCCTCGCGGTTATGCAGCAGCTGCTCATAGGCCGCCCGGGCCTCCGGCGTATACTGCGCCATGTTGTCCGAGCAGAGGAGCATACCGCCGAAGAGGCTGTTGACGGTGGCGAGCACGTGCTTTTCGCGCGCCGTGAGCTTGATGTTGTTCTCCCGCAGGAAGAACACATCCGGGTCGTTCAGCCAGGCGCGGCCGTTGAGCTGGCGGCGGAAGACCGTGTTGCCGATGGCCTGCCGCGTGGACACGCGCTCGCGGTGGATTTCCCGCATGATGGGCCGGTCGTTCCAGTCCAGACCCACGTCGCAGCTGATGCGGCAGTAGTCCACCAGCCCGAAGGCCGGCATCAGCGGCACGCCGCAGCCGAGGATCAGCTTGTCGCGGCAGAGCTCGCGCAGCCACTCCATCGCGCGCGTCATGCGCCCGGCGCGGCTCTCCCGCTCGCTGCCGAAGGGCGCCGCCCCGTAGAGGAAGTCGAGCTTCACGAGGTCGAAGCCCCACTCGTCAAAGACGCGGGCGAAGACCTTTTCGAGATATTCCTTCACGCCGGGGTGGTCGATATCCAGCGAATAGAAGCCGCCCCAGTTGCTGCCGCAGCGCCAGGGCTTGCCCTCGTGCAGCAGCAGCCAGTCCGGGTGCTCGCGCAGCAGCGCCGCGCCCTTCTGCGCCACAAAGGGCGCGAGCCACAGCCCTGCCTTGAGCCCCTTGGCGTGGATTTCGTCCACAATGGGCTTGAGGCCGCGGGGGAATTTTTTGCTGTCGGGCTCCAGCCAGTCGCCGACAAAGGGCTCGAAGCCGTCGTCGATCTGGAAGAGGTCGCCGGGCTTGAGCACCTCGGCGCAGCCGCGCAGATCCTCGAGGATCGTCTGCTCGCTGATGGCCTGATAGCGGTTATACCAGCTCGAGTAGCCGGTGATTTTCTCCGTCGTGCGGGGCTTGACGCCGAGCGCGGCAAACCAGCCGTTGAAGACCTCGTCCTCCCCGCCGGCGGCGAGGTACAGATCGAAGGCGTGGAAGGCGCCGCCGGGGTGCTTGACGCCTTTGCAGTCGCGTTCGAGGGAGAGGACGCCGTGGTGGGCGTCATAGGCGAAGAGCGTGTAGCCCGGGCGCTCGTCCAGCGAGGCGAAGAGCTCATAGTGCGCGCCGCTGCGGAAATAGCACCAGCTCTCGCCGTGGGTATAGCCGCGGGCGTTGGGATAATCGACAAAGTAGTAGTCGCCGTAGTGGTCGAGGCCATAGCGCTCCACGATCGCGCGCGGCAAATGCTTGAGGTCGCGGATCTTGTCCCAGCGGCGGTACTCCGGGCAGTAGGTCCAGGTCTGGAAGCCGTTCATGAAGATCTTTTCCCGGTCGGAGCAGGGGCGGCTCAAGTGCGCGGTGACGCGGTAGATCTTGCCGTCCGGCAGCTCCGGCGCGATGTGGTTGACGCCGCGGCGCAGCTCGACGGAGCCCTTCAGCTCCTCCGGGCCGTGGCTGCGGAAATAGTGAATACAATAGTCGAGTTTCATCGCTTCTCTCCTTTATCCGATGTCCACGGTGAAGTGAACGGCGGCGTCCCCGGCCTGTCCGCCGCGGACGGTCAGCGTGGCCTTGCCGGCCTTGCCCTTCGTGCGCAGGTAGCAGCCGGTCATGCCGCCCTCGGCGCACACGGTCGAAGGCCCGACCAGCTCCGCCGCACCGCGCACCTCCAGCCGCAGCGGGAGCTGCGCATAGGGCGCCAGGTTGCCGTATTCGTCGAGCACGCGGATGCGCACGGCGGCCATGTCGTAGGTGTCGCCCTCGCGCAGCGCCGTCTTGCTTGCACGTACTTCCAGATGCAGCCTGCTGCTCGGGCAGAAGGTGCGGGACGCGACGACCTTGCCGTTTTTCTTCGCGTCGAAGCGCCAGACGGTGGCCTCGCCGCCCCAGTTGCCGACGTATTTGCCGTAGAGCTCCATGCCGTCGGCGAAAGTCATGTGATAGCGCGTGAAGGCAAAGAGGAACTTCGCCTTCCAGCTCAGCGGGAGGTTTGCCGTGCCGTATTTGCCGGCGGCCTGCAGGCATTCGCGCAGGAACTCCGCCTTTTCATGGTCAAAGCCCTCCTGGCTCTCCAGCAGCTCGCCGATCAGGTCGTCCACGGGGATCGGCCCGTGCCTGAGCGCCTGCCAGCCGTGGGGGCGGAAGGTCGTGACATAGGCGCCGTTTTTATAGAGCGCCACCTCGTCGGCGTTGGTGAAGAGGTAGGGGTGGCCGATCTGGCCGCCGGGGTAGTCGCCGATGTCCATCGTGGAGCCGAGCTCGAGCACGGGGAAGGCCTCGCCCTGGCTGGCGTAGGTCGCGGCAGCGAGCTTCGGGTTGCGGAAGAAGTCCAGCACGCCGTGATAGCACACACGGTCGCCGGAGCCGAAGTCCTTGTGCGTCGGGTAGTCGAACATGCACCAGCCGAAGCAGCCGGCGTGCTCGCCGTCGGCCAGCGCCGCGTCCTGCACGCGGGCGTGGCGCAGCGCGTGCTCCTGGCGCTTTTCCCAGGTGTCGAAGGGCTTGGTCGGGAACATATGCCCGTTGCACTCGGAGATCAGGAAGCCCTTGCTCATGTCGGTCGTGATCTTGCTTTTCGGCTTGCAGCCGGGGTTCTGGCCGGTGTGGGAGAAGTCGTTGAAGGCGTAGACGTCCTCCAGGAGGCTGCTCTTTTCGAGATAGCGCACGCCGGAGGTCTGGCGGCTCGGGTCGAGCTCATGCGCCAGGGCGTTGGTGCGGCGGTAGAGCTCGTCGTCGTCCTGGCTCTCGTTGATGCGCACGCCCCAGAGCACGATGCTCGGGTGGTTGCGGTACTGCGTCACCATCTCGCGCACGTTCTCCACGGCCTGATCCTTCCAGGCCGCGTCCCCGATGTGCTGCCAGCCGGGAATCTCGGTGAAGACCAGCAGGCCGAGGCGGTCGCACTCGTCGATGAAGTACTGGCTCTGCGGATAGTGCGAGGTGCGCACGGCGGTGCACTGCAGCTCCTCCTTGAGGATGCGCGCGTCCTCGCGCTGCAGGTGCTCGGGCGCGGCGTAGCCGATATAGGGGTAGTTCTGGTGGCGGTTCAGGCCGCGCAGAAAGAACTTTTTGCCGTTGAGATAGAAGCTGTCGGCCTTGAAAACGGCGGTGCGGAAGCCGAAGCGCTCGCTGACGCGGTCGATGACCTCGCCGCGGCGGTCGAGGAGCTCGGCCTGGCAGGTATAGCGGACGGGGCACTCCGCCTCCCAGGGTCTGGCGTCCTTGACGCGCAGTTCAAAGTCGCCGCTGCCGCTCTGTTCAGCCACGCAGCGGCCCTCCTCGTCGAGGATGCGCACACGCATGCCCCCGATTTTGCTCTGCTGCCCGTCCACCGTCAGCTTGACGACGGCGCGGTCGAGCGCCGGGGTGCGCACGAAGAGGTCGGAGATATAGCTCTCGCTGCGCACATCGAGCCAGACCTCGCGGTAAAGGCCGCCGAAGGTCAGATAGTCGATCACGAAGCCGAAGGGCGGGACGCTGCCGTTTTCCGTGCAGTCGAGCCGCACGGCGACAAAGTTTTCCCCGCCGTAGTCCACCGCGTCGGTGATCTCCACGCGGAAGGCGGTGTAGCCGCTGCGGTGGGTCATCAGCTCCCGGCCGTTGACAAAGACCGTGGCGATATGCGCCGCGGCGTCAAACTGCAGAAACAGCCGCCTGCCGCGGTATTCCTCGGGAATATCCAGCGCGCGGCGGTAGCCGCAGACCATCTCATAGTCCTCGGGCCCGGCGTAGTGCAGCGGGATCTCCCGCACGGTATGGGGCAGGCAGACCTCCTGTCCCTCCGCCTTTCCGGCGAGGAAGTCCTCGCTCCATTGTTCGGTAAACTGCCAGCCCCGGCAGAGACTGATCATCATTCATCACGCTCCTGTCGAATTTGTGTGCATAGTTGTATATTCTATTTTATCATCAATGTCGGATGAAGACAATCCGCATTTTACATAAACTTGCAAGGCACGCCGCGCTGTGCTATGCTGAAGGCGGAGCGAAAGGAGTTGATCGCCGTGTTTCTGCCGGAAATCCGCAGCAAAGAGGACCTTGTCCGCCTGGTGGACGAGCTGGGCTTTCTGCCCTATTTCAAGGGCGAGATCCCCGGCTTTTCGATCGAGGAAAACTGCCGCTGCTTCTGGGGCACGCCGGAAAACCCGGACTGTCCCTGGGACTGGAAGGGGCCGGTCATCCGCGAAAGCGGCTGCGCCTACGGCAAATTTTACCGCGGCCGCGCGCTGTATATCAGCCGCGACTGGTTCCCGGACTTTGCCAACTACCGCCGCGACGGCTACGACTACGATGCGCGCGTGGACGACGGCAAGGCGCGTCACAAGGACGAGCGCATCATGCAGATCCTCACCGAGCGCTCCCCGCTCGTGTCGAAGGAGCTCAAGGCGCTCGCCTGCCTGAGCGAGGAGAGCCGCAAGGGCTTTGACGCGAGCATGGTTTTTCTGCAGATGCAGGGCTATGTGACCGTGTCGGACTTTGTCTACCAGACCGACCGGCGCGGAAAGTCCTTCGGCTGGGGGCTGGCGCAGTACGCCACGCCCGAGCAGCGCTTCGGCGCGGATTTCACCGCGCGCGTCTACGCGCGCGAGCCCGCGGAATCCGCCGCGCGCATCCGCGAACACCTGACGAAGCTCTTTCCGCAGGCCACGCCCGCGCAGATCGCGCGATTTTTGGGCTGAATTTCCCGCATATTTCGAAAAGCCGGGAACTTTTTCCGAAAGGCTTCGTCTCAACGCCTGAGGACAAACATGAAAGGGAGGAATCTGCCATGAAAAAAACCTTTGCCTTATTGTTCAGCATTCTGCTGCTCCTGTCGCTGTGCGCCTGCGGCAGCTCCGCCAAGAGCGCCCAGGGCAACTACGCCCGGGACGCGGGCTATGTCGAATCGCCCGCCGAGGCGCCGGCGCCGATGGCGGAGGACATGATGTGGGACGAGGCCGAGAGCTACGGCGGCTTTTCGGCGGCTGAGGCCAAATACGAAGAGGGCGAGAGCCGCGCCCCGGACATCGACCCGGAGAAGATCATCTACTCGGCCGACGCCAGCGTCGAGACCACGGAATTTGAGCTGACGCTGGAGAAGCTGCAGGCCCTTGTGCAGCAGGTCGGCGGCTTCATCGAGTCGAGCAGCATCAACGGCAGCAACTACTACAGCCAGTCCCGCGGCTACGCCAACACCCGCAGCGCCAGCTACACCGTCCGCGTGCCCAGCGAGCGTTTTCAGGAGCTGATGGGCAGCCTCTCCACGCTCGGCAACGTCCCCTACACCCACACCTACACCGAGAACATCACCGCCCGCTATTACGACGTGCAGGCGCGGCTGACGGCCTACAAGACCCAGGAGCAGCGGCTGCTGGAGATGATGGAGATGGCCGAGACGGTGTCTGACCTCGTGGTGATCGAGGACCGGCTGAGCGAGCTGCGCTATCAGATCGAAAGCCTGCAGTCCACGCTCAACAACTGGGACCGCCAGGTGAGCTATTCGAGCATCAACGTCAACGTCAGCGAGGTAACGGTGTACACGCCGGAGGCCACGCTCAGCTACGGCCAGCGCCTGGGGCTTGCCATCCGCAACGGCCTTAAGAGCACCGGCGAATTCTTCAGCAATTTCCTGCTCTGGTTCCTGGAGGCGCTGCCCGCGCTCGTGATCCTGGCCGTGATCGTCGTGGCCGTGATCGTCATCATCCGCCGCGCCCGCAAAAAACGCCGCGCCAGCAAGGAAGCGGCAAACAACCCGCAGGGATGAGCATCGCTCGTCCGCACCCCCGCAGGGATGAGCATCGCTCGTCCGCACCCCCGCAGGGACGAGCATCGCTCGTCCGCGCGGACGGCCAGCACGCCCCGGCATAAACGAGCGGCGGAACCGTGAAAACACACGGTTCCGCCGCTCGTTTTTCTTTTGCTTGTACCACGGGAGAAATCACGAGGCCGTTTTGAATTGTCACAGCAGCGCCGCCAGGCGGTCGATGTCCTCGTCCGTCGTGGCCCAGCTGGTGCAGAAGCGCAGCACCGTGTGCTCCTCGTCCGGCTTTTCCCAGACGCTGAAGCGCACTTTTCCCTCCAGCCGCCGCACGGTATCGTCCGGCACCAGAACAAACTGCTGATTGGTGGGGGAATCCAGGAAGAAGCGCCAGCCCTTCGCGCGGAACAGCTCCTTGAGCCGTTCGGCCTTGTCGATGGCGTTCTTCGCGGCCTCAAAATAGAGCCCGTCGGTGAAGAGCGCGTCAAACTGCACGCCCAGCAGCCGTCCCTTCGCCAGCAGCGCGCCGTGCTGCTTGATGATCGAGGTGAAGTGCTCCGGCGCGTTTCCCTTCGGGAAGACCACGGCCTCGCCGCAGAGCGCGCCGCATTTGGTGCCGCCGATGTAGAACACGTCGCAGAGCGCGGCGATGTCCGGCAGCGTCAGCTCCGCTGCGCGGCTCATCAGGCCGTAGCCGAGGCGCGCGCCGTCGAGAAAGAGCGGCAGCCGGTATTCCCGGCAGACCTCGGCAATGGCCGTGAGCTCCACGCGGGTGTAGAGCGTGCCGTACTCGGTGGGGTGGGAGACATAGACCATGCCGGGGCGCACCATGTGCTCATAGGCCTCGTCCCCGAAATAGGTCTCCAGCCAGGCGCGCAGTTCCCCGGCCTCGATCTTGCCGAGGTGCTGGGGCAGCGCGAGCACCTTGTGGCCGGCATACTCGATCGCCCCGGCCTCGTGGCCGTTGACGTGGCCGGTCACGGCCGACAGGACGCCCTCGTAGCTTCTGAGCAGCGCCGCGATGACGACCTGGTTTGTCTGCGTGCCGCCGACGAGAAAACGCACCGCCGCCTCCGGCGCGCGGCAGGCCTCCCGGATCTTCTCCGCGGCGCGCAGGCAGTATTCGTCCTCGCCGTAGCCGGGCTGCGGCTCGAGATTGGTGCGCGAGAGCGCCTCCAGCAGCTTCGGATGCGCGCCGGTGTTGTAATCGCACTCAAAGGAAAGCATGGCCGATCCTCCCCGCTGCGCTCAGTATTCGAAGGTGTGGGGCAGCAGCTCAGAGAGCTTGTAGCTCACGTAGCGGTCGCCGGCCTTGGCACACAGCACCTCCATCTCCGGCGAAAACTCCGCCAGAAACTGCCGGCAGGCGCCGCAGGGCGTGCACCAGCTCTGGCTGTCGGCATAGATGGCGATGCGGCGGAAGCTGCGGCGGCCCTCGCTGACGGCCTTGCAGCAGGCGGTGCGCTCGGCGCAGATGGTGCTGCCGAGGGCGGCGTTTTCGACGTTGCAGCCGGTGAACACCGTGCCGTCGTCGCACTCCAGCGCCGCGCCGACGGCGAAGCGGGAATAGGGCACATAGGCGTTCATCGACGCCTTTTTCGCCATGGACATCAATTCTCTGTCGGTCATTGTCTGTACCTCCTGTATGTAATCCTTGTCTGCAGTCTCAGCTCAGGTCGATTTCCCAGTTCTCAAAGTCGTACATCGGGTTGCCCGCGTTGGGATCGACGCCCTTGATGACGCCGCGGTGGGTGAACATCTCCTGCTTTTCAAAGCCGATGGTGATCAGCGAGCCGGTATCGAACAGATACTGGCAGAGCGCCTCGTAGCGCTGGGCACGGTTGGAGTCGGTCGCGGCAAGATAGGCGTTGATGTAGTTTTCAAAGGTGCGGTCGTTGGAGCGGGTATAGTTGATGTTGGTGCTCTCGTTGTCCTTGGTGCGCACCTGCAGCAGCTCCGTCAGGTCGAAGTCGTTGCGCAGCTTCACCTCGCCGTAGAAAATGTCGTAGGGCGTTTTCTCGTCGTTTTTCTCGGTGATGTAGCCGTCCTCGAGCGCCTTGATGTATTCGGCCCAGCTCAGCTCGCGCACCTGAATCGTAAAGCCGATCGTCGCCAGATCCTCGGCGAAGCGATGAGCAACGCCGGCCTTGACGCTGCTGTCGGCCGGGACGATCATCAGCATCGTCATCTCCTGCGCCGAGCCCGCGGCCAGCTCCAGCCGTCCGTCGTCGTCAAAGTCGGTGATGCCGTAGTTGGAGAGGATGCGCAGGCAGCGCTCCATGTCGTAGCCGTGGGAACTGGCCATCGCCGTCGGGTAGAAGCTCACGGTCGGCACCATCGGCACCGGGGTGCCGACGCCGTTGCCGCGGGTCAGCTCCTCAAAATAGCTGCGGTCGAAGGCGTAGCTCAGCGCGGAGCGGATGTTGGAATAGCGGCCGAGGGCGGTCTCCTCGTTGAAGGCGACGAAGTGCATGTTCGTCGTGTAGAAGGTGCGCTTCTCGTTGGTGCTGGCATAGCCGAGGTTGGTGATGCTGGAGGGGTCGTTGACCACGACGTCGATCAGGCCGTCCTCAAAGGCGCTGAGGATATCGGCCGCCTCGGTGAACTGCTTGATGTAGATCTCCTGCACCGGCAGATCTTCATAATTCGGGTAGCCCTCGAAGGCGATGAGCTTGTTCTCCTCCTCCGGGTCCCAGGTATAGGGGCCGGAGCCGATGGGGTGGTCGTCGCCGAAGGTGCCGGCCTTGCAGACCGGGATGTTCAGCAGCTTGTAGAACTGGGTGTTGGGGATGCCGAGCGTGACGACCATGTAGTCCTTGTCGTAGCCCACGCCCTGGATGCTGGCGAAGCGCCCCTGGAAGCGGTCGGCGTGGATGGCGTTTTCCAGCGACATGCGCAGGTCGTTGCCGGTGACGGTGCTGCCGTCGTGGAAGAGGTGGTCGGTGGCGATATGGAAGGTCCAGGTCTTGCCCTCGTCCGACATGCTCCAGCTCGTGATGAGCCCCGCGCCCTCGATGACATTGAAGTTGTCGTCCAGCTCCAGCATGTTCTCATAGATCAGGTTGCAGACGAGCTGGTTGGCGTGGTTGGTGGCCACGGTGGGGCGGAAGCTGTACTTGGGGTGGGAGTTGAGCGAAAAGACATGGTCGACCGCCTCGGCCTTTTCCAGGTCCTTGCCGCCGCTCGACTCCGGAACGGTGCTTTTCAGTCTGCTGTCGTCGCCCACGGTGCAGCCCGCGAGGCTCAGCGCCAGGGCCAGCGCGGCAAGCAGCGCGATCAGTTTTCGGATGGTGTGCTTCATCTCTGTCTTTCCTCTTTTCGTCACAGCACGATGCCCGCCGCCTGGCTGCCGCGGCGGCCGCGGGTATAGCGGTGGGACCAGTATTTGTCGTGGCTGCAGAAGGTGCATTCGTCGGACACGTCGATCTGCGCCGCCGGAACGCCGAGCCGCTGCAGGCGCCGGGCGTTGGCCGCGCGCAGGTCGACGAGGTATTTCCCGTCCGCCCGGCGCTCAACCAGGCCCTCGGTGCTCCCGAGCCAGGCCTCGATCGCGTCCGGCACGTCGCGGTCGGTCTCAAAGCAGCATTTTCCGATCGCGGGGCCGATGGCGGCGCGGATGCATGCGGGTTTGGCCCCGAGCGCGCGCATTTTCTCCAGCGCCGCGCCGAGAATGTCCCCTACGGAGCTGCGCCAGCCGCAGTGCACCGCGGCGATCACGCCATGCTCGGCGTCGGCCAGCAGCACCGGCACGCAGTCTGCCGTAAAGCAGAAGATCGGCAGGCCGCGCACCTTGGTTACCAGCCCGTCGGCCTCATAGGGCACGGCGCTCATGCACACGTGGCGGTCGGCTTCGGTCACGACGCGCACCTCGGTGCCGTGCACCTGTTTGGTCACGGCGCACCCGTCGATCCCGGCGCCGAGGAGCGCCGCGGCGCGGCGGTAATTTTCGCGCACCGCCGCCGGGTCGTCGCCCCGGTTCGAGCCGAGGTTCATCGTGGCCCATTCGCCCCGGCTCACGCCGCCGAGGCGCGTCGTGAAGGCGTGCCGCAGCGGCAGGATGTCCGAGCGCATATAGACGAGCCCGTTTTCGTTTTCTTCAATAAACATCGGTTTCTCCGTTTTGTCCGTTCGTTTTCTGACTGCCTCGCAGAGTTTTTCGCCGCGCACGGCGAAAAAACACTCCGCTCAGCCCGCCAGTGTGCGAGCACAGCGAGTGCATGCAGCGGGCTGCATCCCCCTCAAACGAGCGGCGCAGGCACTGGTTTGATTGTTATTCGTTTCTGCCGCAGCACTCTTTGTATTTCAGTCTCCGGCTGCCGTCGGCCTTCATTTTGCCGCAGGGGCAGGGGTCGTTGCGGCCGGGCTTCGGCGCTTTTTTCACCGGCGCCTTTTTCGCCGGGCCGCCGACGTTGGCCACCGAGCTCTTCGCCACAGCCTTGCGCTCGATCGGCGCCTCGCGGCGCACGGCCACCGTGTACAGGCGGCGCACCGTCTCCTCGCGGATGCCGCGCACCATGGCCTCGAACATCTCGAAGCCCTCCTGCTTGTAGGCGTCGATGGGCTTGACGGAGCCGTAGCCGCGCAGACCGATGCCGCGCTTGAGCTCGCTCATCGCGTCGATGTGGTCCATCCAGTATTCGTCCACCACGCGCAGCATCACCACGCGCTCGATCTCGCGCATCATCGGCAGGCCGTTCGGCCCGGCGCCGAAGGCCGCCTCGCGCTCCTCGTAGACCTTTTTGGCGATTGCCATCACCGCGTCGGCGATGCGCTCTGGCTTCGTGTGGCCGCCGAAATCGGCCAGCTTCAGCTGCCCGCGGCGCAGGAAGAGCTTTTCGAAGGGCTGCAGGGCATTGTCAAGCTGCTCCTGGCTCTCGGCCGGGGCGCCGTTGAGGCCGTCGCCCACCGTGCTGCGGACGAATTCCTCGATCATGCCCATGATCTGCTCGCGCAGATCCTCGCCGTCGAGCACCTTGCGGCGCTCGCCGTAGATGATGCCGCGCTGCTGGTTCATCACGTCGTCGTATTCCAGCACGCTCTTGCGGGTCTGGAAGTTGCGGCTCTCGACCGTGCGCTGCGCCTGCTCGATGGAGTTGGAGAGGATTTTTGCGTCGAGCGGCGTATCCTCGTCAACTTTCAGCGTCTCCATCATGTTCATGATGCGCTCGGAGCCGAAGAGGCGCATGATGTCGTCGGTCATGGCGAGGTAGAAGCGGCTCTCGCCGGGGTCGCCCTGACGGCCGGCGCGGCCGCGCAGCTGGTTGTCGATGCGGCGGCTTTCGTGCCGCTCGGTGCCGAGGATGAAGAGGCCGCCGGCCGCGCGCACCTGCTCGGCCTCGGCGCGGATCTCCTCCCTGTGGGCGGCCAGGCGCTCGGCAAACATCGCACGCGCGGCGAGGATGTCCTCGTTGTCGGTCTCGGCAAAGCCGGTGGCCTCGTTGATGACCTCGTCCTCGAAGCCCGCCTTGCGCAGGTCCTTTTTGGCCAGAAATTCCGCATTGCCGCCGAGCATGATGTCGGTGCCGCGGCCGGCCATGTTGGTGGCGATCGTCACGGCGCCGAGCTTGCCGGCCTGGGCGACGATTTCGGCCTCTTTTTCGTGGTACTTCGCGTTGAGCACCGTGTGGGGAACGCCCCGGCGCTTGAGGAGCGAGGAGATGTATTCGCTCTTTTCGATGCTCACGGTGCCGACCAGCACGGGCTGGCCCTTGGCGTGGCAGTCGAGAATCTGCTGGACGATGGCGCGGTTCTTGCCGGCCTCGTTTTTGTACACGCAGTCCGGGTGATCCTGGCGGATGACGGGCTTGTTGGTGGGGATCTCGACGATGTCCAGCTTGTAGATCGCACTGAATTCCTCGGCCTCGGTGGCGGCGGTGCCGGTCATGCCGGAGAGCTTGCCGTAGAGGCGGAAATAGTTCTGGAAGGTGATGGTGGCGAGGGTCTTGTTCTCCTCCTGCACGTCCACGTGCTCCTTGGCCTCGATGGCCTGGTGCAGACCCTCGGAGTAGCGGCGGCCGAACATCAGGCGGCCGGTGAACTCGTCGACGATGATGATCTCGCCGTCTTTCACGATGTAATCGATGTCGCGCTTCATGATGCCGTGGGCCTTCAGCGCCTGGTTGATGTGGTGGCTGAGAGTGGCGTTTTCGATGTCGGCGAGGTTTTCGAGGCCGAAGGCGCGCTCGGCCTTGGCGATGCCGCGGGCGGTGAGCGTGGCGCTGCGGGCCTTCTCGTCCACGACGTAGTCGGCGTCGAGATCCTCGCTCTCCTCCTGCTTCTCGTCCACGGAGGCGTAGACGACGGGCTTGAGGCGGGCGACGAAGTCGTCGGCCTGGCGGTAGAGATCGGTGCTCTCGTCGCCCTGGCCGGAAATGATCAGCGGCGTGCGCGCCTCGTCGATCAGGATGGAGTCCACCTCGTCGACGATGGCGAAGGCGTGGCCGCGCTGCACCATACGGTCCTTGTAGAGCGCCATGTTGTCGCGCAGGTAGTCGAAGCCCATCTCGTTGTTGGTGCCGTAGGTGATGTCGCAGGCGTAGGCCGCGCGGCGCTCGTCGTTGTCGAGGCCGTGGACGATCAGGCCGACGGAGACGCCGAGGAAGCGGTGCACCTTGCCCATCCACTCGCTGTCGCGGCGGGCGAGGTAGTCGTTGACGGTGACGATATGTACGCCCTCGCCGGCGAGCGCGTTTAAGTAGGCCGGCAGCACGGCCACGAGGGTCTTGCCCTCGCCGGTTTTCATCTCGGCGATGCGCCCCTGGTGGAGCACCACGCCGCCGATGAGCTGCACGCGGAAGGGCTTCATGCCCAGCACGCGCCAGGCGGCCTCGCGCGCGGTGGCGAAGGCCTCGGGCAGGATGTCGTCGAGCGTCTCGCCGGCGGCGAGGCGCGCCTTGAATTCGTCGGTCTTGGCGCGCAGCTCCTCGTCGCTCTTGGCGGCGTATTCCGGCTCGAGCGCCTCGATCGAATCCACGATTGGCTTGAGCTTTTTGAGCTCCCGGTCGTTGTAGCTGCCGAAAATTTTATCTAAAAATCCCATAGTGTCTGCCTTTCTTTCATACGATTCACAGACAAAACCATTTCGATCTTTCCGGTCAGAATTGCGTCATGCCGCGTCAGCGCCCTTGACCATATATCTCCATTATGCTCTGCGGGCGCTTCCTTGCCCGACACAATTCTGCCTCGGAAATCCACGAAAGCGTTTTATCCGCGAATCGTCTCAGTATATCAATCCGAATATAAAGTATAGCATAAAAATTTGAATAAAAAAAGCCCTTTCGGCAAGGGCTTAAGGTTTTTCATATCTCATATTCCCAGCAGCTCGCTGACCTGGCTCTCGCCGCAGAGCTCAAGCCCCGCTGCGCGCAGCGCCTCCGCCGTGACCCCGTCTCCGGGGACGCGGGTGTGGCTGAAGCTGCCGTCGTAAATCTCACCCGCGCCGCAGGAGGGGCTGCGCTCCTTCAGCAGCGCCTTCCGGCAGCCGCAGCGTTTGGCGAGCGCCAGCGCAAGGCGCGCGCCCTTTTCGTATGCCGCCGTCACGTCCTTCCCCTCGCGGGTGACGACGCGCCCGCCGCACCGCTCGCTCGGCACGCGCGGCACCGGCAGGCCGCCGGCCGTCTCGGGGCAGACGGGCAGCAGCGCGTACTTTGCCCGCAGCGCCGCGAGCGTTTCGGCGGGCAGGGCGTTCGCGCCGCCGTCATATTTGCAGCGGCAGCCCAGCAGGCAGGCGGAAATCAACAATTTTTCCTTCATTTTCGCAGACTGATCCCCAGAAAGGCGCCGCAAAGGCCGCCGATCACATGCGTCAGCTGCGAGACGTTGTCGCTGAGCGTGACGCCCTTGACGACCTCGCCCCCGACGTAGAGGAGCAGCACCAGGATCAGTGTGATGGGGATGGCGCCGTCCTTCATCCCGGCGAGCGAGGACATGACGATCATCATGAACACGATGCCCGAGGCGCCGAGCAGCGCCGCGCCGGGGAAAAAGAGCCAGTGCACGAGCCCCGACACCAGCGCCGTGACCGCGATGGCCCACAGCAGCGGGCGGCTGCCGTATTTTTCCTCCAGCGGCGGTCCGACGACGAGAATCAGCATCATGTTTGAGATGTAGTGCGTAAAATTCGCGTGCCCCAGCACATGGAGGAAAAAGCGCGGATAGGTCAGCGGCTGGAGCAGCGAGGAGCGGTAGACGGAAAAGAGCATCACGTTGCTGCGCCCGCGGGTGAGCAGATTGAGCAGCAGCACGCCGAGCGAAACGAGCGCAAAGCTCAGCACCACCGGGGAATTATACTGCAGATGCAGCGTTTTCTTCTTCATGCCTCTTCCCACTCCTTCAGCGCCGCCTCATAGGCGGCCCTGGTGCGGCCGTCAAAGCAGACCATGCGCACCCGTTCGATGGCCGGATGCTCGGCCAGAAAGGCGCCGATCGTCCGGATCGCGATGCCCGCCGCGCGCGTGACCGGGAAGGCGTAGACGCCGGTGCTGATGGAGGGGAAATCGACGGTTTTGCAGCCGTATTCCTCCGCCAGCGCGAGGCAGGAGCGATAGCAGGAGGCCAGCAGCCCGTCCTCGCCGCGCTCACCGCCGCACCAGACCGGTCCGGGGGTGTGGATGACGAATTTGGCCGGCAGGCGGTAGCCGCGGGTGATTTTGGCCCGGCCGGTCTCGCAGCCGTGCAGCGTGCGGCACTCTGCCAGCAGCTCGGGCCCCGCCGCGCGGTGGATCGCTCCGTCCACCCCGCCGCCGCCCAGCAGCGAGCAGTTGGCGGCGTTAACGATGGCGTCCACGGTCTGCTTCGTAATATCGCCCTGGATGATTTCGATGCGTGACATGGGTTGTACCTCCCGGAAAAATTGGAATGCGGCGTGAAGACCGTTTCCTCAAGGCCCCCTTGCCTAAAGGGGGCTGTCAGTGAAGCTGACTGGGGGATTCGTCCTTAAGGCGAATTCTTACATATTCATCAATAAATTCACAAACCCCACGGAAATTATGGCTCACGGCGCTATTGGGAATACGAAGAACGGTCAATCCTCGGCTTTCCATTTGTTCCGTTCGGATGGTGTCTCTTAGCAAGCCGGGATGCTCATAATGCTGCGATCCGTCCAGTTCAATCACCAAACGGGCATCGTGGCAATAGAAATCCGCAATATACCAGTCGATGACCTTTTGGCGCAGAAAGCGAACGGGATAGGTACGAAGAAAGTCATACCATAAATGACGCTCTTCTTTTGTCATGTTCTTACGGAGGGCTTTGGCATTTTTCGTCAACTCCGTATTATGTTTTCGGTGTTTTTCCATTTATCCCCCAGTCTGGTCGCTTCGCGCCCAGCCAGCCCCCTTTAGGCAAGGGGGCCTCAGTATCTGAACTTTGTTCTGCGCGTCGAGTCCTGCTGAAGACGAAGAAACAGGCAAAGCAGGAATTTGACCGACAAAAGCACATAAATCAGGGTGTTGTTTTTTTCTTCGGTCAAAAGCTGTACCGTCAGCAGCGCGGCATACTGCGGAAGCAGTGTAAACAAATCCGTCAGATAAATCCAACGGAAAAAGGCGTATTCCCGATGCCAGCGCTTGAGATAGGGCTTAATATAGCCCATGCCCACCCGGTCGACCCACTTCTGCTCTGAATGGATGCGCTGTGCGCTTTTTTTATTTCTGGCGCCGATCAGAAAGTCCTTGAGAAGATCCCTCAAGTCTATAAGAGCAATTCCGTCGGTTAGGATTAACATCAGATCAAGCAGGATTTGGACTTTTCCCATCATATCCCCCAGTCTGGTCGCTTCGCGCCCAGCCAGCCTCCTTTAGGCAAGGGGGCCTTTTTATCCCGCCAAAAAAGCCCCCGGCGGGGGCTTTTTTGTTTATTTCAGTTCCATGCTGACCTTGCCGTCGGCCGCGGAGAGAGCGATCTCGCGCACCGCGCGCCCGCGCGCCTCGACCAGCTTCGCGGCCAGCTCATCCTCGATCTGCTTCTGGATCGTGCGGCGGAGGTTGCGCGCGCCGTAGGTGAGCGAATAGGCGGTCTTGACGAGGTAATCGACCAGCGCCTCGTCCCAGCTCAGGGCGATGTTCTTCTCCGCGAGCAGCTCGCGCACCTCGCCGAGCATCAGCGCCGCGATGCCGCGGAAATTCTCCTCGCTCAGCGGGTTGAAGCACACGACCTCGTCCACGCGGTTGAGAAACTCGGGGCGCAGGAATTCGCCGAGCGCCTTCATGCTGCGCTCGCGGCTCATGTCGCCGAGCGAGCCGCCGAAGCCGACGCTGCCGGTTTTGCGGTTGCTGCCGGCGTTGGTGGTCATGATGATGATGGTGTTCTCAAAATTCACGGTGCGGCCCTGCGCGTCGGTGATGCGGCCGTCGTCGAGAATCTGCAGGAGGATATTCATCACGTCCGGGTGCGCCTTTTCGATCTCGTCGAAGAGCACCACGCTGTAGGGCTTGCGGCGGATCTTCTCGGTCAGCTGCCCGGCCTCGTCATAGCCGACGTAGCCCGGGGGCGAGCCGATGATGCGCGAGACGGAGAACTTCTCCATGAATTCGGACATATCGAGGCGGATGAGGCTCTCGGGGCTGTCGAAGAGATCGGCCGCGAGGCGCTTGACCAGCTCCGTCTTGCCGACGCCGGTGCCGCCGACGAAGATGAAGCTGACGGGCTTGCGCTTGACCTGCAATCCGACGCGGCTGCGCTTGATGGCGGCGCAGACGGCGGCAACGGCCTCGTCCTGGCCGACGATGTGCTGCTTCAGCCGCTCGTCGAGCTTCGCCAGGCGCTCAAACTCGTCCTCGCGGATCGAGGACGCGGGAATCTTCGTCCAGAGCTCGATGATGCGCGCGAGGTTATCCATCGTGAGTTTGGGCTTTCCGGCCTTTTTGAGCTCCGCCAGCTCCTGCTCGAGCTGCATTTCGCGGCTGCGGAGCTTGGCGATGCGGGCGTAGCGCTGGTCGAGCTGCTCGTTGGTCAGCGGCTCGCCGCCGGGGTTGTCGGAGGACATGAGTCCCTCGCGCTCGAAGCGGATGTCGTCGAGCTCCTTTTCGGCCAGCATCCGGGCGCGGATGCCCTCGTCCTTGAGGTTGACGTCCGAGCAGGCCTCGTCGATCAGGTCGATGGCCTTGTCGGGCAGGAAGCGGTCGGTGATATAGCGCTCGCTCATCAGCACCGCCTGCCGGCACATCTCCTCGCTGATCTCGACGCCGTGGTAGTCCTCGTAATAGTGGGCGATGCCCTTAATGATGGCGATGCTGTCGTCGATCGAGGGTTCGTTCACCGTCACGGGCTGGAAGCGGCGCTCGAGCGCGGAGTCCTTTTCGATGTGCTTGCGGTATTCGGCGAAGGTGGTCGCGCCGATGACCTGGATCTCGCCGCGCGAGAGGGCGGGCTTGAGGATGTTGGCGGCGTTCATGCTGCCCTCGGCGTCGCCCGCGCCGACGATGGTGTGCACCTCGTCGATGACGAGGATGATATTGCCCTGCTTGCGGATCTCCTCGATGAGGCCCTTCATGCGGCTCTCGAACTGGCCGCGGAACTGCGTGCCGGCCACGAGGGCGGTCAGGTCGAGCAGGTAGACCTGCTTATCCTGCAGCTTGTAGGGCACCTGCCCCATCGCAATGCGCTGGGCCAGGCCCTCGGCGATGGCGGTCTTGCCGACGCCGGGCTCGCCGATCAGGCAGGGGTTGTTTTTCTGGCGGCGGTTGAGGATCTGGATCACGCGTTCGAGCTCCTCCTCGCGGCCGATCATGCGGTCGAGCTTGCCTTCGCGGGCGCGCGCCGTCAGGTCGATGCAGTAATTGCCCAGAAATTTGGTCTTGTTGCCGCGCGGGGCGTCCTTGCCGTCCGGGCGCGGGCGCTCATTGCCGCCGCTCGGCGGGTTCTGCGGGGCGGCGGGGCCGCCGAAGAGGCGGTTGAGGAAGGGGAAGGTGGCGGTTTTGCCGTCGTCGTCGCCGTTGTCCCCGTCGTCCTCGCCGCCGGCGCCGTTCATCAGCTCCTCCACGCCGTTCATGGCGCTGAGCATGTTGCCGGAAAAGCTGTCGAGATCCTCGTCGGTCAGGCCGAGCTTCTGGATCATGTCGTCCACGGGCTTGATGTGCAGCTCGCGGGCGCACTTGAGGCACAGGCCCTCGTTTTTCGACTGGCCTGCTTCAATTTTCGTGATAAATACCACCGCCGGGTTTTTGCCGCAGCGGGAGCAGAGAGTAGGCTGCATAGATACCTCCAGGGGCGTCAGGCGTTATAGAACGATGCGAATTACAACAGTCCTCTTGTGATGAAGTCGAAGGAGAGGAAGAAGCGGGCGAGGGCGGTGTCCTCCAGCGTGCCGCGCCCGAGAAGGATGCCGAAGAAGCTCAGCACCCAGCACAGCAGCACACAGTACAAAAAGCCGCGCAGGAAGCCCAGCACCGCGCCGCCGATCTCGTCGAGGCTCTCCATATTCGGCAGGCGGAAGGAGAGGTTGCCGACGTTGGCGATGGCGATGAGGATGATGAGGATCATCAAAAAGGCCAGCAGCAGCCCGATCACATAGGTGATCGTGTCGCAGAGCACCTCCACCGCAGCCTCGGTCATATCCAGCTCGGCGTTCTCGTCATACAGCGCCACGGCACGGTTGGCAAGCTCGGTGCAGCGGTCGGTGGAAAAGCCGACAAACTCCATGCAGCCGTAGGCGTAGTCATAGGAGAGCGAGGGGTCTTCGCCGAGGATGTCGTTGAGGGACTTGTCGCTGCTGCCGTAGCCCAGCTCCTCGAGGATCGCGTCGCGCGTCGAGGGCGTGTCGATGATGCCGCCGACGAAGGGCTTGAGCGCAGGGATCACCTCGCCGGAGTAGGTGGCGGAGAGCAGGCTCCCGCCAAACAGGGCGATCACGATCGCGAGCAGTCCCGCGATGCCGCCCACGAGGCCGCGCTTGAAGCCGCCCCAGGTGCACAGTGCGATAATCGCCAGCAGCACGATGTTGATAATCAAAGTCATATGTAAGACCTCTCTTCTTCCGGCGGGTCTTTCGATCCCACCGTCCAGTATATCAGCCAAATGTGAACAAATCTTCCGTTTCGGCCGCGCCTCAGCCGCGTGCCATCATGTCCCCAACAGCCCCGTCGTACCTCGTCAAAACAAGGCGATAAGGCCATGAGGCCGCGCAGGTGCGGCCTCATCGGCCGATCCCCTTGTTTTTCCTCTCAAAAACAAAGCTCTCGCTTTGTTTTTGTTCAATCTTTTCCCATCATATCCCCAACAGCCCCCTCGTACCAGATGCGGTTGAGGTACAGGCCCTGGGGCGGCATGGTCGGCCCGGTCAGGCGCCGGTCGCCGGCGGCCAGCAGCGCGGGGATATCCTCCGGCTCGAGCTTGCCGTAGGAGGCATAGACCATCGTGCCGACCATCGCGCGGCACATGTTGTACAGGAAGCCGTCGGCGCAGATGGAGACGGTGATGAGGTCGCCGTCCTTCTCCGCGCGGCACCAGTGCACGGTGCGCACGGTGGTTTTCGTCTCGGTGCCGAGGCTGCGCACAGCGCGGAAATCGTGCGTGCCCTCGAAGGCGCGCGCCGCGGCCTGCATCCGCTTCAGGTCCAGGCGCTGCGGATAAAAGCAGACCCGGTTTTCCAGAAAGGGGTCGCGGATGTTCCTGTTGAGTATTTTATAAATATATTCCTTTTTTATGCACGAGCCGATGGCGTTGAAGTCCTCCGGCGCCTCCACGGCGTCGGTGACGGCGATATCGGCCGGCAGGCGGGAATTGACGGCCAGCGGGAAGCGCTCGATGGGGATCGTGCAGTCGCTGCGGAAATTGGCGCAGTAGCGCAGCGCGTGCACGCCCGCGTCGGTGCGGCCGCAGCCCACGGTTTTCACCGGATGGCCGCAGATTTTTGTCAGCGCCGTCTCCAGCGTCTCGGCCACGCTGATCTCGGTCTTCTGCACCTGCCAGCCGTGATAGTTTGACCCGTCATAGGCCAGTCTTAACGCAATATTTCTCATAAATGAAAGTGTCTCAGCACGATGACCGCCGCGAGAAACAGCGCGCCCAGCGCAAAGGCGATATAGTCCGCGCGACCGAGCTTCATCTGCTTCATGCGCGTGCGCCCCTCGCCGCCGTGGTAGCAGCGGCTCTCCATCGCCACGGCCAGCTCGTCGGCGCGGCGGAAGGACGACACGAAGAGCGGCACCAGGATCGGCAGCAGCGCCTTGGCGCGGTGCATGAGGCTCCCGGTTTCAAAGTCCGCGCCGCGGGCCTTCTGGGCGGACATGATCTTGTCCGTCTCCTCGATCAGGGTCGGGATAAAGCGCAGCGCCATGCTCATCATCAGCGTCATCTCGTGCACGGGCACCTTGATGCGCTTGAGCGGATTGAGGAGCTTCTCCAGGCCGTCGGTCAGCGCGATGGGGCTTGTCGTATAGGTCAGCAGGAAGGTGCAGGCGATGAGCAGCACGATGCGCAATATCATCTGCGCCGAGCGGCCGAGACCCTCCCAGGTGACGATCCAGCCCTCGACAATCGGGGTGCCCTGGGTGTAGAAAATGTTCAGCAGGGCGGTGAGCACGATGATAAAGAGCATCGGCTTGAGGCCCTTGAAGATATTTTTCGGCGTGATGTGCCCGAGGACCATGACTGTCACGGTGGCCGCGAGCACGAGGCCGTAGCTCCACCAGCTCACCGCCTGAAACAGCGCCACGATGAACACGATCAGCAGCACGATCTTGGTGCGGGGGTCGAGCCGGTGAACGACGGTGTCGCCGGGGAAATACTGACCCAGCGTGATATCCTTCAGCATGCGCCCGCCTCCTTTGCCCGCAAAATGGCGGCCTTGAGCTGCCCGTGGGTATAGATCGAGCCCTCGAGGCGCACGCCGTGTTTCCGCAGCGCCATCGCCAGGGCGGCGGCGTGCGGGACGTTCAGGCCGATGGCGACGAGCTCCTCCGGGCGGGCGAAGACCTGCTCGGGCGTGCCGTCCATCGCCACGTGGCCGTGGTCGAAAACGATCAGCCGCTCGGCCACACGGGCCGCATCGTCCATGTTGTGGCTGACGAGGATCACCGTGGAGCCGGTTTTCTCGCGGTAGGCGCCGATGTTGTCAAGGATCTGGCGGCAGCCGGCCGGGTCGAGGCCCGCGGTGGGCTCGTCCAGGATCAGCACGCCCGGACGCATTGCGATCACGCCCGCGATGGCCACGCGGCGCTTCTGGCCGCCGGAGAGCTCCAGCGGGGAGCGCTCGAACAGGCTCTCCTCTACGCCGACGAAATGCGCGGCCTCGCGCACGCGCTCGTCGATCTCTTCATCCTTCAGTCCCTGGTTTTTCGGGCCGAAGGCGATGTCTTTGTATACGGTCTCCTCAAAGAGCTGATACTCCGGGTACTGGAACACCAGCCCCACCTGCCCCTTGACGTCGCGGCGGGAGAACTTGTCGGCGTTGATGTCCTTATTGTCGTAGTACACCTTGCCGCTTGTGGGCTGCAGCAGGGCGTTGAGGTGCTGGATAAAGGTGGATTTGCCGGAGCCGGTATGGCCCAGCAGCCCCACCATCTGCCCCTGCGGAATCGTCAGGCTGATATTTTCAATCGCGGTTTTCTGAAACGGGGTCCCTGCGCTGTAGGTGTGCGTCAGGGCCTCTACACGAAGTTCTGGCATATGAATACTGTCCTCTAATCAAATACTTCTGTGCTTTTCGGCAGAATTTGCGCCAAACTTTGTTGTCTTTCTTGACCATATATATCCATTATGCTCTGCGAAAGCCGCCTCGTCTGGCACAAATTCTGCTCGAACATCATCAGGAAGCTTTCGCTTGGAGGATAGTATATTTAAGACTCTTTTAATCTGGCGGCAATGACTTCGGCGCAAGAGTCGGCCTCCAGCGCGTCCAGCGGCAGATCGAAGCCCTCGGCGCGCAGCTCGTACAGGAGCCGGGTCGTCTCGGGTACGGTCAGCCCCTCGCGCTCCATCAGCTCCACCTGCGAGAAGACCGCCGCGGGGCTGCCGTCGGCCACGATCCGCCCCTCGGACATAACGACGAGGCGGTCGGCACCGATGCACTCGTCCATGTGGTGGGTGATGAGCACGACGGTCATGCCGTTTTCGCGGCACAGGCGCGTGACGGTGCTGATGACCTCCTGCCGCCCCTGGGGGTCGAGCATGGCGGTCGGCTCGTCGAGCACGATGATGTCCGGCTGCATGGCGATGACGCCCGCGATGGCAACGCGCTGCTTCTGGCCGCCGGAGAGGAGGTGCGGCGCGTGCTGCTTAAATTCCAGCATCCCGACCTGCCGCAGCGCCTCGTCCACGCGCCGGCGGATCTCCTCCGGCGGCACGCCGAGGTTTTCCGGCGCGAAGGCCACGTCGTCCTCGACGACGTTGGCGACGATCTGGTTGTCCGGGTTCTGGAACACCATGCCCACCTTGCGCCGCACGTCCAGCAGGCGGCTTTCGTCGGAAGTGTCGATGCCGTGCACCAGCACGCGCCCCTCGGTCGGGGTCAAAATCGCGTTCATATGCTTGGCGAGGGTCGATTTGCCGGAGCCGTTATGCCCCAGCACGGCCACGAAGCTGCCGGACTCGATCGCGAGATCGACCCCGCGCAGACTCTCCTTTTCCTCGCCGGGATAGGTAAAATGGACTTGTTCAAATTCGATAACGGTCATGAAATACCTCGAATCATTCGGAGTTTGGAATTGACTCTCCAAAACTCCGCTTCTATCTGAATTGCAGCGGCGGTCATCTTTCCCATCTACACGTCGCGCCGCAGGGCAGCACGAGACCGGTGTCGGTCACGGGAAGGCCGAGCTCCTGGCTGTCGCTGCGGCCGCCGAATTTCTTCGTGAAGATGCTCTCGGTCACGTAGCTCAGCACCGAGGCGGAAAGCCCCGTGGTGTAGGAGTTGATGATGACGAACAGCGGGTCCTCGCTCAAAACCCCCGCGCAGAGCGACACGAAGGGCCAGAGATTCGTCTCCAGCTTCCAGACCTCGCCGCCGGGGCCGCGCCCGTAAGAGGGCGGGTCCATGATGATGGCGTCGTAGCGCTTGCCGCGGCGGATCTCCCGCTCGACGAATTTCGCGCAGTCGTCCACGATCCAGCGGATCGGAGCCTCGCTCAGGCCGGAGGCGGCGGCGTTATCCTTGCCCCAGGCCACCATGCCCTTGGCCGCGTCCACGTGGCAGACCTCGGCGCCCGCCTTCGCGCAGGCCACCGTAGCAGCGCCGGTGTAGCCGAAGAGGTTCAGCACCCGGATCGGCCGCCTGGCCGCGCGGATTTTTTTCATGGCCCAGTCCCAGTTGGCCGCTTGCTCCGGGAATAAGCCGGTGTGCTTGAAGTTCATGGGCTTGACGTGGAAGGTCAGCTCCCCGTAATGGATGCGCCAGCTCTCGGGCAGCCGCCCCTTGTCCCAGCTGCCGCCGCCGGTCTCGCTGCGGCGATAGCGGGCGTCGCGGTCGTTCCAGTGCGGATTGTTCCGCGGCGTGTCCCAGATGGCCTGCGGGTCGGGCCGCACCAGGAAATAGTTTCCCCAGCGCTCCAGCTTTTCCCCGCGGGAGCAGTCCAATAATTCAAAATCTTTCCACTGATCGGCAATAAACATCGAAGACTTCTCCATACAGATAATAAGTCATGATATTTTATCATCAAAGTGCCCGCGGGTCAATAAAAAAGCGGACAATCTTAGGGATTCCTAAGATTGTCCGGGTGTTTCGTTATTTCCGCTGCTCTCGTTCGCGAAATCGGACGGGGCGGACGGCCGCTGGCCGTCCCTACGCGGAACTCGGTATTTAATGCGAGTTGTAGTACAGCATCGCGGTGGAGTCAGTCAGCACGGCGTCGCAGTCGCCGGCATAGAGCGCCGCGAAGCACTCGACCGTGCCGCCGGGGATGCGCGTGATCTGCCCCAGCTTCTCCATGACCTTCGGCTGCGTCTCCAGCGCTGCCATTGCCTCCGGCGTGGTGGGCATGGCCATGTTGCGCCCCTTCAGCCGGCCGCTGCTCGTGATGCGCGAGCCGTCGCGCGCGACGATGATGATGTCGTTTTCAATATAGGGCCCGTACTGCGTATACTTCCCCGCGTCCAGCTCGGCCTGATCCAGCGCGATGCCGCCCCAGGCCACGTCAATATTGCCGGAATAGAGCTCGACATAGACGTTTTCCTTCTCGATGGGGAGCGTCTGCAGCTTCCAGCCCAGCTTATCGCAGACAAAGGTGGCCAGCTCCACGTCGAAGCCCCAGTAGTTGCCGCCCTGCATATAGGCCATGGGGAAGGAGTTGATGTCCACGCCCAGCAGCAGCGTATGCGGCTCGGGCGGCTCCAGCTCGGCGAGCGCGCCCTCCTTTTTGCCGAAGTCGACGACATTGTCGCCGAACCATTTGCGGCTGAGCTCGTCGATGCGCCCCTCGGCCCCGAGCTCCTCGAGCGCGGCCACCACATAGGCCCGCAGCGGGTCGTCGTTGCGGAAGGCGAGGGAGTATTCCTGCTCCACCAGCGTCAGCGTGCTGTTGACCCGGTAGGAGCTGTTCTCGCCGCAGGCGGCCAGCGCCAGCAGCATCAGCAGGGCGAGGGCCGCACAGAGGATTTTCTTGCAGTTCATGTCTGTCTCCGTTCTTTTCAGAGCGAGATGTTCTCCCCGCTCACGCGATAGCCGCTCTCATAGAAGGCGCGGGCGGCGCGCACGAGATAGTCGGTGTCCTTGGCGCCGGCGGTCTCATAGCTCGAGTGCATCGCCAGCTGCGCCAGGCCGATATCCAGCGTCGGCACCGACACGTGCGCGAGGCTGATATTGCCGAGGGTGCTGCCGCCGCGCAGATCGGGGCGGTTGGAATAGCGCTGCACCGGCACCTCCGCCTTCCGGCAGAGCTCGGAGAACACGGCGGCGGAGAGGCCGTCGGTCGTGTAGCTCATGGCGGCGTTGAACTTGATGACGATGCCGCCGTTCATGACGGGGCGCTCGTTGCGGTCGGCGTACTCGGGGTGGTTGGGGTGGATGGCGTGGGCGTTGTCGGCCGAGACCATGAAGCTGTTAGCCAGCGCGGCGCGGTACTGCGCGTCCGAATGGCCGAGGGCAGCCCAGGCGCGGCTGAGCACATCGTCCAGGAAGCCGGAGTCCGCGCCCTGGCGGGTGCTGCTGCCGACCTCTTCGTTGTCAAAGACGCAGAGCACGGTGGCCTTTTTCGGCTTTTCCGCCTGCAAAAAGCCCTTCATGCAGCCGAAGGCGCACTGCAGGTCGTCCAGCCGCGGCGCGGAGATGAACTCCTTCTCGGCGCCCCAGACCGTGCCGGGCGTGCGCGGATAGAGGTTCAACTCGCGGCTGACGATGTCCTCCTCCTTGACGCCGAGGGCCTCGGCGATCAGGGCGTTCAGGCCGGTTTTCATGTCGGCAGTGCCGATCAGGGGAATCATGTCGGCGTTGACGTTGAAGTTTTTGCCCTCGTTGGCCGAGCGGTCCATGTGGATGGCAACGTTCGGGATCACGAGCAGGTCGCGGTCGATGTTCACGAGCTTCATCGTGATGCCGTCTCCCTCGCGCACGGCCGCGCGGCCGGCCAGGGACAGCGGCTTATCCAGCCAGGTGCTGCAGAGCATCCCGCCGTATTTTTCCACGGCGAGGCGGCTGTAGAGCCCGAGGGTCTTTTCCTCGCCCTCGGCCTTGACGCGGAAGGAGGGGGAGTCGTCGTGCGCGGCCATGATGAGAAAGCCGTCGGCCCCCTCCGGCAGGTTCAGCGCAATGACGGCCGAGCCGTTGCGCACGGCGTAGTATTTGCCGGGGGCGCGAAGCTGCCAGTCCTCCTCCTCATAGAGGCGGGTATAGCCCGCCCGCTCAAGCTCGGCGGCGATATTCGCCGCGGCGTGCCAGGCGGTGGGGCTGCGGTCGATAAAGTCCAAAAGCTCGCGGTTCATGTTCTCCATACCGATATCTCCTCATTTATATGCGTTTTCTTTACTATATCACAGAATTCGGCCTTTGCATATAAGGATTGAAAAAATTTAGAATCTCCTGTATAGTACAAGCAGGAAAACTGCCCCCAAAAGAATACGAACAGAAAGGAAAACCGCCATGAAAGTCTCCGAACTGCCCTATCGCCGCGTCACGCTCGAGGAAGTCACCGCCGTGATGGAGGACGTGATTCCCCGCATCCGGAACGCGAAGTCCGTCGAGGAAATCCTGAAAGCCCGCGAGGATTATCTGAAGATGAACCTGGAATTCTCCACCAACGCAAGCCTCGCCTCCATGCGCTACACGATCAACACCGTGGACGAATTCTATGTGGCCGAGAACGAATATTACGACGAAATCGGCCCGGCCGTCAGCAACTACACGGTCAACTACGCCGCCGCGCTGCTCGATTCCCCCTTCCGCGCCGAGCTGGAGCAGGCCCTCTCTCCGGTGCTCTTCCAGTCGATGGAGGTGGCGCGCAAGTCCATGTCCGAGAGCGTCATTGAGGACATGGTCGAGGAAAACAAGCTCGTGCGCCGCTACTCCGACCTGATGAGCGCGATGGAATTTGAGTTCCGCGGCGAGACCCTGCCCCGCGCGATGCTGATGAAATACGCCAAGGACGCCGACCGCGCGACCCGCAAAGAGTGCTTTGAGGTGCTCGGCCGCGGGCTCGAGGCGCACAAGGCGGAGCTGGACGAAATCTTCGACCTGCTGGTGAAGGTGCGCGACCGCATGGCGAAAAAGATGGGCTACGTCAACTTTGTCGAGCTCGGCTACTACCGCATGGGCCGTCTCTGCTACGACCAGGAGAAGGTCAGAACCTTCCGCGAAAACGTCCTGAGGGACATCGTACCGGTCGTTGCCCGCCTGCGCACGGAGAACGCCAGGCGCCTCGGCATCGAGGACTACCACTTCTACGACGACGGCGTCATCATCCCCGGCGGCGACCCGAAGCCCTGCGGCAAGGAGGAGATCTTCGCCGCGGCGAAGGAGATGTACCACGCGATGGGCGAGGAGACCGGCGCCTTCATCGACCTGATGCTCGAAAACGAGGCCTTCGACGTCGATTCCCGCAAGAACAAGTGGGGCGGCGGCTACTGCACCGAGTTTGCCAAGTACAAGCAGCCCTTCATCCTCGCCAACTTCAACGGCACCGCCGGCGACGTGGACGTCGTGACCCACGAGGCCGGCCACGCGCTCAACGCCTTCCTGATCGCGGACAACCGCTTCGCGCTCGAGCTCGGCTGCGGCGGCATGGAGACCGCGGAGACACACTCGATGAGCATGGAGTTCTTCGCCTGGCCCTACATGGAGAAGTTCTTCGGCGGCGAGGCCGGCAAGTACAAGTTCATGCACGCGCTCGAATCCTTCTCCTTCATCCCCTACGGCACGATGGTCGACGCCTTCCAGCACATCGTCTACGAGCACCCCGAGCTCACGCCCGACGAGCGCGACGCCGAATGGCTGAAGCTGGAAGAGCAGTTCCGCCCGCACATCTCCTTCGAGGGCATGCCCTATCTCGACAAGGGCACCCGCTGGCAGTATCAGATGCACATCTATGAGAGTCCCTTCTACTACATCGACTACTGCCTGGCCCAGACCGCGGCCTTCCACTTCCTGCTGGCCAGCCGCAAGGACTACGCCGACGCCTTCGCGCGCTACCTGCGCCTGTCGAAGCAGGGCGGCGAAAAGGTCTGGACCGACCTGCTCGAGGAGGCGGGCTTCCCCTCTCCGTTTACGCCCGGTTCGCTGAAGGATCTGGCCGAACAGGTCGAGGCGCTGCTGGAAACCCTGCGCGTTTGAGTGCCTAGTGCTTAGAACAGACGGCGGATGCGTTTGACGCATCCGCCGTCTGTCAGCTTGTCAAAAAAGTCCTGTTCGGACTTGTTTGACTGCGCTTCTGCCGCCGGGCATTTTGCAGCCTGCAAAATGCCATTACCCGAAAAGCCTTGATATTTCA
>OCTX012277285.1_pt1 | contig 65322 bp, 47 predicted proteins | sample 1539691 | NCBI WGS metagenome assembly OCTX01 (sample SAMN02144231, study PRJEB22623) | gut metagenome | biome: sheep rumen | host: Ovis aries | place: New Zealand
ACAATGCAAGGGTGACTGCCACGGGGCGTAGTATATACTCTCCGTAGTGTGCAGGAGGTACGTGTTGCCTCTATGCACACTTTACGGGTGATATATATACTCCTGCGTGGGTGTTTACTCTGTCTGTTTTCCTGTATGGCTGTGGAAGGCCGCGAAGACGAACGGGCAGAAGTAAAGCACCCACTTTTTTGTATGTAGGCGACAACTTTGTTTAATTACAGGTTTTGGTGCTTGCCTGTTGATTATGATAAAGTGCCAAAGACTCAAGAAATAGAAAGACTAGAATCCCAACTAAAATTGGGAGAATGCACAAAGGTAATGAAACAGATACCAAATGGTAGCGTGGACTGTATCATTACTGATCCTCCTTATAACCTTGGTTTGTTTATGCACAAAAGGAATACAAACCTTGGGAAAATGCGCGAAAACCAATTCGCTTATGCGGGATGGGATAACCTTGAATATGGAAAGTGGAGAAGATCAATGTCAAGGTTCCTCACCCAATGCGGAAGGGTTTTAAAGAAGCGAGGAACTCTTATCATTTTCATGGCAGTAATAAAAGTTTCTGACATCATTGAATTGGCAGAGAAAGCAGGATTCTATTATAAGACCACAGGTGTTTGGCACAAAACTAATCCGATGCCAAGAAATATGAATCTTCAATTTGTAAACTCAACAGAATGTTGGTTATACTTTATTAATAATGGTACTTCTGGAACATTCAACAATGACGGAAAAGTCAAACACGACTTCTTGGAATCGTCAGTTTGTCCCATGTCAGAAAAGAAATATGGAAAACACCCAACGCAGAAACCACTTTCCATTATGAGAGAGTTGATAAAATCTGTTACCAATCCTGATGATTTGGTTTTAGACCCGTTCATGGGTAGCGGCTCAACATGTGTGGCAGCTGCAGAGTTGGGGAGAAGGTACTACGGTATCGAATTAGATGAGAAATACTACAAGATAGCAGAACAAAGAATTAACGAAATAAATGAAAAATGACATGATAGTTGCCGATTTGTTTGCAGGTGTAGGTGGAATGTCTGAAGGATTCAAAATGGCTGGTGGATTTGATATTGCCTTTGCTGTTGAATTCGATAAAAGTATAGCATACGCTTATCAAATGAATCATCAAGGTACGGATGTATTAGCTACGGACATTTGTAGTATTGATGTGTCAGAGTTACACAAAAAGCATCCTCATATAGATGTAATTATTGGTGGACCTCCATGCCAAGGGTTTTCGCAGAAGGGCAAACGTCTAAGTCTTGATGATCCGAGAAACTATTTGTTTCAACAATACGTCCGTTTTGTTGAAGAGTTTAGACCGAAGTACTTCGTTCTTGAGAATGTTCCCAACATTCTAACAGCTTCTAGAGGTTACTTTAGAGAACAAATTATTAAAGCTTTTAATAATCTTGGCTATGATGTTAAATGTGGTGTGCTTAAGGCTTCTGATTTTGGGATTCCACAAGACAGACACAGGGCCGTTTTCTTAGGGCAATTAGGTAAAGTTGAGATAGAGTTACCATCGCCAAATGGCATTAGAACTTCCATCAAGGATGCTATATATGACTTACCCTTCATTGCTTCTGGAGAGGGAGAGGAAATTAGCGAATATGACAAGAAGCCCATAACAAAGTACCAAAAGCTTATGAGAGGAAATAGCAAGACACTCTACAACCATGTGGCAACGAAGCACAATGCCGTTGCATTGAGAAGACTTGCGATGATACCCAAAGGAGCTGGTAAAGAAGTCCTTCCTTCTGAGGAGAGAACAAAGTCTATCTATAGCGGAACTTGGTCACGAATGATAGAGGATGATATATCTGTGACAATTACAACCAGGTATGATACACCGTCCTCTGGCAGATTTACGCATCCAATACTAGATAGGTGTATTACGACAAGGGAAGCAGCAAGAATACAATCATTCCCTGATTCCTTTAGATTCTACGGCAATAAGACGAGCCAGATGAAACAAGTTGGTAATGCCGTTCCTCCATTATTGGCCAAAGCAATTGCAGAACAAATAAAAAAATAATATATTATGAGATATCCAAATCAAATTAGACCAAGACGACAGATTGATTCGTTAACGGGAATAAAGTCTTCATTGGACCATATTCGTTCAGTAATAGCTTTAGTATACTTGCTTTATATTGCAAATGAACGTAAGTCATTTGTAAGATATAGCGTATCAGATGGCTCAAAAATTAAGATAGCCCCTGCTGTTTTGGAATCTTTGGAAAAAAAGATGGGGAAAAGCAATTTAGAGTCAATCATTAATGACAACCCATTACTCACAAAACAATATGAACCGCTTTATGTGGGAGTAACGTTACTTATGAAACTTGGCCATCTTAAGATGGAAGGCAAACAGAGTACAGCTGAACGTACAGGTGGTATACGTTATCCGAAACAACTCTATTTTGCGAATAACACTATCATTCTTGATCTTATACTGAGTGGAATCCCCGAGGATATCAGATATAAGTCACTATATGAGTGGTTGCAAAACATGAAGGCATCAAATAGTGATTTTGAAGATAGGGTTTGTATATTTTTAACAACATGTACCATTTTCACTCAGTTTAAGTTGCGTGACAATACCAATAAAGAGCTATTTTTCCAGACAGAAGGTATCTACTCTGCAATCAAAGAATCTGATGAGGATGTGCTTTATGCAGATAGTCATGAATTTGTCGGCCCAACCAGGATTTATAATAATATTTTAGGAGAAGGACTTGAACCCTGGATTGATATCAAAAAAAGTGTGTTAGGCTTTAGGGACAGAACAAATCCGAATGCAGAATCAATGAGCGATATGATTTCTACAACACTCAACATATTTAATGTAAAAAATGATGCGGTCGTAATGGATAATGATTTCGTTGAGGGTTATTTGGAAGAAACACAAGATAGCTCGTTAAATAACAATACCTTACAACAAATCTACTTTGGCACTCCTGGCTCTGGAAAGTCATGGACTATTAAGAGACAATATGAGATGCGAAAGGATGGAGGAAAATATGTCGAAGATGAAGAAAAGAAGAAAAGAGTAATCAGAACCACCTTCCACCCAGATACCGACTATGCTTCTTTTGTTGGATGCTACAAGCCTGTGAAGGATGAAGATGATGACAATAAGATTGTCTACGAATTTGTTCCGCAGGCATTTACGGATGCTTATGTTGCCGCTTGGAGCGATTTGAATAATCCTTATTACTTGATTATCGAGGAAATCAATCGTGGTAATTGCGCCCAGATATTTGGCGACTTGTTCCAGTTGCTCGACAGAAACAAAGACGGGTATTCTGAATATCCCATCAAGGCTGACCATGATTTAAGGGATTACCTTGTAGAGCATCTGCCAGAAGGCAGCGAAGGTATTAAGGACGGAAAACTTTGTCTGCCTCCTAACCTAAGCATCATTGCTTCAATGAACACAAGTGACCAAAGTCTGTTTCCTATGGACTCTGCTTTCAAGCGTCGTTGGAGTTGGGAGTATGTGCCTATCGACTATGAGAACGCAGAATCTGGATCATTCATGATGACAATAGGCGGAGAATCCTATAATTGGCATGATTTCCTAAAGGCTGCCAATAAGAAGATTAAGAAAGTCACATCATCTGAGGACAAACAGATGGGCAACTTCTTTATCAAGAGCAGCATAGACGAAAAGGAGTTTTGCGACAAGGTGATGTTCTATCTGTGGAGTGAGGTCGGTAAGGACAACTATCAAACGAACGACGCCATCTTCAAGTATTATGCGGAAGAGGACAAACTAAAGGAGTTCTCTTTTAATGAACTGTATGACCAGGAAAAAAGAACAACCATTCTGAAGGGCTTTATCCGTTACATCGAAGAAGAGGAGAAATGAAACTATTCTTTGAGGAATACGTTTACAAGTGGGATGTCGTGAAGGAATTTCTTCATGACCACTATGTGATGTACCTCAAAGATGGTCGTGTTACGATTCCATACGTAGGATATTACTATTCATCAAAGGCTGAAGACTCTGTGTTTATTCTGCCAAAGGTGTTTATCAACATCGATGAACACAAGGAGGAAAAAGCCTTTGGGATTTTTAGGCCAGAGGATATAATCGATACAAATGACGAGAAGAACCCTTTGATGAAGTCGGAATATTTCACTGAGGTGTTTAATCTCTCTACATGGATATACCGGGCCATTGCCCGCTATCAGGAACGCCACAGTCCTGAGATTATTACAGAATCCGTGGAGGTGCAGAATGTGGAATCGGTAAATGGTGATAGTAGCGAGACTTGGATTAACATCATCCTGCAGTTGATTCGATTTAACAATGAACACAGGAACCTCTTTACCTATATTGCAAGAATCAATTCCCAAGGACATAACAAAATAAACTGGCAGAAGACCATCAGCAAGGTGCGCCCTTGGTTACAAGAAGACAATCCCGTCTATATCGAATTCCGTAATAAGTCGAAGGTAATCAATTATGATGAAGAGTTGATTGTATTGTTCTTCTCAGTATTAGATTACCTGCATGATAAGTATCATTTCCGTATTCTGAGGAATGTGAACTATCAGACTTTCCCGAAGGATGTGGAAAAACTGATAGAATCCGGCAAAGGTACACGACTGCTGAGAAACATCAGAAGAAAGTATTTCAAGGATGAACTGGTGAAATTGTGGAATTTACTCAATGTGTTCTTCAAGAAAGCACAGAACATGAAGAGTAATAGAACGCATGAGGAATCACTGATGGTGAGGAACTTCAATATGGTATTCGAGGATATGATTGACACACTCATCAGCGATGATACAAAGGACAAGAACGAGAAACTGAAAGACCAGCCAGACGGCAAGATTGTTGACCACATCTATCACTACAGTTCCTTGGTACGTGACGATGACATTTATTATATAGGTGACAGCAAGTATTATAAGGAAGGCCATGATCCTGGCGAGAACTCCATCTATAAGCAGTTCACATACGCCAAGAATGTCATCCAGATGAATATGGATGTGACCACACCCAGTGGACAGATTGGACGTGGAAACTATTATGATGAAGTGACTGAAGGATACAACATCACTCCGAACTTCTTTATCAGAGGTATGGTGAACCCACTGAACCTCAATTATCTGGAGGCTGAGCTGGAACAACAGAAGGGGAAGGACGGGAAACCTGCCGTTGAGAAACGCTGGCATCATCAGAACAGACTGTTTGACAGAGATACATTGTTCGTATTGAAGTATAGTATTAATTTCCTTTTTGTTCTATCGGCATATGCTACAGGTAGAGTGGATGAGGCATACAAGAATCACATCAGAGAGAAGTTCAAGAAGAACCTGACAGAAGAATTGGAAAGGAAGTACCATTTCTATCTGTTACTATCGAAAGGTGACAGGAAAGAAGCGGTTGACAGGCATTTCCGATTATTGAACGGGAAAGTGTTCAATTCGTTTAAGGATGGACGGATCCTGCTTTGTGCCTTTGAAAAAGGAAAGCGTGGAGCCATACAGCTGTTTGAGCAGATAAAGAATGATTTCAAGGTTATTCGATATAAGCTGGGACAAGACATTCATGAGGCTATTCAGAATCAGCCAGAGATATCTTTGGAGCCTCGAAGGGCGCCTGCTCAAGCTACTCTATTTCCCATGACTGGAGCAAAATTGGAAGATATCCGTGACGATCAGGAGGTGTACAACGTTGTTTGGAGAAGAATGATATTGGATGATATGGCCTCTGATCCTGGGCAAATAATAACTGAATGTCATAAGTCTTTCGAGTTCCTTGATAAATACCCTGGAATGACACACCGGGATTGGAACAAAGTGGTGATGAGTTTTATTCACGATGTACAGACTTTATATGACTTGGATTTATCAGAGATATTTAAAATGACGGCATAACAGCTAACTCTTTGAAGAAGACTCTTTATTTGGGCAGACAAAAGTTTCCGCCGTTATCTACTATCGTTCCAGCGTAGGTGTAATTCGTCACCACTTCGAAGAGGGCATTCGTCTCGTCGTTCGACAGCAGTGGCTGACTTTGTATTGTGCGCCCAAGCATACCAACCAACTGACGCAAATCAGCAATTTGCTCCTTTCGGATGCGCTCATTGACGGCATAGCCTTTAACGAGGTAGTCTTTCAGAATCCTGTTGGCCCATTTTCTAAACTGAATTCCCTTCTTGCTTTTCACCCTGTAACCTACAGAAGTTACCATTTCCAAGTTGAAATACTCCTTTTCATGGGTTTGTGTTTTATCCTCAATTGCGCCATGCCGAGTGGTGTTCGCAAATTTTGCGACTACCACTTCGTCTGCCAATTCCTCTTTGAGTGCATTGTTGATGTGTTTGCTGATGGTCTTATAGTCCCTTTCAAACAGCATCGCCAGTTGCTATCGCGTTACCCAAACCATCTCTCTTTCCATTCTGACCTCAAGTTGAATGGAATTAGTTTCATCCGTGTAGATTATTATTTTGTTCTCTTCCATATTGTGTATTGTATATAGTTCTAAAGTATTTCTCTTGCAATCCAGGCGCATGCTTCCGCATCCGCAAGGGCGTGATGATGATTTTTCAGTTGATAGCCACAAGCAGCAGCTACGGTTTGAAGTTGGTGGTTTTCCAGATAGCGGAAAGCTCTTCGTGAGGCAGCAAGAGTGTCGTAAAATTCATAGTCGGGATAATCCATCTGATAGACGCGGAACACAGCTTTCAGACATCCCTCGTCAAAGGGCTTGTTATGAGCCACAAGAGGAAGACCTTCAATGAGAGGCTCTATCTGCGCCCACACTTTGGGGAACACAGGTGCTTCCTCTGTATCTTCCCTGCAAAGTCCATGCACCTGTGAGCACCAGTAGTTATAATAGTTCGGCTCCGGCTGGATCAGTGAATAGAATGAATCCACAATCTCACCGTTTCGGACAATGACGACGCCGACGCTGCAAACGCTTGACCTTTCATTATTGGCCGTTTCAAAGTCTATGGCTGCAAAATCCTTGAGCCCAGCTCGAAGATTTTCACGCTTGGCAGAGTTTATACGAGTCATTGATTTCTCTGTTAATAATCCTTCCTCAAACTCTTGGTGGAGTTCTGACTGCAAAGCTACCCTTTTATCATGACCATTCCTTCATTCACCGTCACTTTCCCGTCAGTTTTCAAGTGTTCGAGGGCTTTTTCAACAGCAATATCGGTACGGAAGGAACGGCGGCGGAAGCCCATGAGTTTCGCAAACTGTCGTTTCAGCTCATCCTCCGGTAGGGACACCGCACTCTTTACTATAAAGAGAACAGCTTTCTGAAACTCCGTCTTCGGAATATCCAAGAAGTCCAGATTCATATAACGATGGGGCAGCTGGTACTGCTGCTCTGTCTCCTCCACGTCCATACCTTCCAGACTGAACGAACTGGAGGCGATTTGCTTTGCCTTCTCGATGGACGCCGATGACTGCTTCACATCATTCTTGATGTCGTCGAGCCGTTGCAGCAACCGGTCTATCAACTGCTGGTGATTCTCGTACCAGTCAACAGCCCAGATACGCATCACGTTCCACCCCAGACCGTTCAACACGCCCGGTTGCACAATTTCACGGTCACGCGTGGTCTTGGTATCATAGTAGTTACGACCATCGCAAAGGATGCCCAGCATATATTCTTCCGGCTTCTGCGGGTTCAATATGGCCAGGTCTATTTTGAACTGGCTGCGACCTACGTGAGTGACCACCTCATAGCCATGACTGCGCAGTTCCTCAGCAATGATACGCACCAGATCGGTCTCTGCCGTATCTTCCATGTCCTCCGCTGCAATCATATTCTGGTTCAAGCTCAGTGTTCCGCTCTGTGCAAACTCTAAGAAACTCTTCAGGCCCTCCACACCTTTCGCGCTGGACCGCCTCAGGTCAATCTGCTCTGCACGAAGGGTGGAGAACACGATCATCTCCTGACGAGCACGGCTCACCGCCACATTCAGTCGCCGTTCGCCTCCATCATTGTTCAGCGGTCCGAAGTTCATCGACACCTTTCCATGCTTGTCTGGACCGTAGCCCACACTGAAGAGGATTACATCGCGCTCATCACCCTGCACATTCTCCAGGTTCTTGATGAAGATAGGCTCTTCACTCTGGTAGGCTTTCTGTTCCAGCTGCGGATTCTTGGCCAGTTCCTCTATCAGGATATCCTCAATGAGGTTCTGCTGCACCTTACTGAAGCTCACGATACCGATGCTGTGCTGTGACAGTTCAGGATCGTTCAGTCGGCGCACTACCTCATCTACGATGGCATGGGCCTCAGTGGGATTACAGCGTGTATGTCCTTTGTCATAGACACCGTTCACCTCTACCAGTCTGACCTTCGACAACTGGTCATCGACGCTGGGGAAGGTGTGCAGTTTACTCTCATAATAATGATGGTTGGAGAATGCAATGAGCGACTCGTGTCTCGAACGGTAGTGCCACGAGAGGTAATGACCTGGCATCGAGAGGGTGATGCAATCGTCAAGGATACTCTCCATATCATCGATATCCGCATTATCCTCATCCACCGACTGGGTAGTGAAGAAACTGGTGGGGGGCATCTGCTTCGGATCACCCACACAGACAAGTGCCTTACCGCGGGCAATGGCACCGATGGCTTCGCTGGTTGGCATCTGCGAGGCCTCATCGAAGATCACCAGGTCGAATTTCTCTCCACCCATGTCGATATACTGTGCCACACTGATCGGACTCATCAACATACACGGACATAGCTTCGGTAACAGCGTAGGCACCTGATCAATGATTTTCCGGATACTGGTGCCCCATCCACCGTTGGAAATATTCCGTTTCAGGATGCCCATCTCAGAGTTAGCAGCGGCAGCGAGTGTCTGTGACGGCACCCGGGAAGCCAGTCGGCAATACAGCTCTTTCTTACAGAGATCCTGAAAGGCATAGGTCTCCTCCTTATATTTATCGATAAGGTCCTCGAAGATCAGTCCGTTGAACTTCGCCAACGAGGGATCCTTACTTACGATATCCATGGTCAGCAAATGATATACGGCCTTTTGGAAAGCCAGCGAAGCCTCTGCCCCACTGACATGCTGTTCCATAATGTGGTCAATGACACATCCCAGTCTTTCAGTCTGGAGCGCCTGCTTACGTTCTGTCCACAGGCACCAGTCCTTGATACCTCCCAGATGAGCCATCCATCTGTCAACATTCCCTGCAATGGAAGAGATCTTGCTTCGACTGGGCAGCTCGAAATCGGTGATAGGTGCCATCTCCTCCTGTAAGGCTTTCAAGTGCTGGAGCTGTGAGGAGACAGCGTTGAAAGGCAACGCATAGCTCTGTCTGAACAGATCCCAGTCGTCTCCCATCCGATGGAGCAGTTCGTCACGCACATCCATCAGATTCATGTCATGCCGCTGGGCATAGCCCATCATCATCTGTGACAGCTGCGAAGCTCCTTTCAGCGACGGCTCAATCAGCGTCCATCGCTCAGAGCCGCTCTTCCCATCTGCTCCAAAAAGTGCACAGAACTGATCAGACTGTTGTCGTACCTCATTTTGCAGTTCTTGGTAATGTCCTATCTGCTGCAACAAGTCGGGAACGTTCTCGAACTGAGCACCGGCACTGAACAGCCGGATCTCCTTCATCAATTTCCGTTTGGCAAAGAATCTTGGCAGGAACCACTTCCCTTTCACCTCGGTATGTCTTGCAGAAAGGGTCAACGTGTCGGCTGTAAGTGCCTCCTTCGTACAGGTGGTGAGGATTTCCGCTCTCTCCTGATCGCGTTTCTTCCCCTGCTCCACCATCCGCAGCAGGTCGTCATAACGTTGTTTATTCGCCACAAAACTCAGGAGGTCAGCCGAGAAAATGGGTGTCTGCTCCATCACCTGTCCCATAGAGTCGGCCATGGTAATGTCCTTGTCGCTGTCATCAAACGACAGGGGTAGCTTGGAGAGTGTTTCCGACAGCTGGGCATACTCACTCTTATAGTCGATCATCAGCGAACGCAGACGGGCCACATCCTCTTCACGGAATGTCTTGGGTACCATCCCCAGCAATCCGCTGTCTGCGGGATGACCGGTAATTCTGAACACCACGTCCAGACCCTCTATCTCCTCTCTCCACTCTGCTAACTGCTCACGGTTGATCTTCTCCACCTTCGGCAGCTTGCCTTTCATCTCCTCTTCCGGGATGGTGAGATGACGCGAGATACAGTCATAGAGTGAGAAACCCGATGCCTGTTTGCGGTGCAGACTCTCTATATAGGTTATCAATTCCTTCCTGTGTTGGAAGAGCCGATCAGACAGCTCCTTGTATCCCTCCGGCTCCTTGATATGCACCACGTCGAGTGCTTTCTGCATCTGTCTGAGGAAATGACTCTTGGTCACCTTATTAGAATGGAGCTCCAGACAGAAGGGATCGAGACCGATGCGGGTAAGACGTTTCTGAACCACCTCCAAAGCCGCCATCTTCTCTGCCACAAAGAGCACGCGTTTATTCTGATAAAGGGCATTGGCAATCATGTTCGTGATGGTCTGACTCTTTCCTGTTCCCGGAGGACCATAAAGGATGAAGCTCTTACCACGGCCACTCTCGATGACGGCTTCGAGCTGTGAGGAATCGACATCGATAGGGATGCAAAAGTCCATGGGCTTACTGGTCTTATCCACCTCGCGGGCATCCACCACATCCTCGATGTCAGACAAGGCCACACGTCCTTCCATCAAGCTCTTCACCACCTCATTCTCTTTCAACTTCTCAGCGTTGTTGTGGATATCATTCCACATCACGAACTTATTAAAGGAGAACAGTCCGAGCTGGGCCTCTTCGATCACATCCCATCGGTGCATGTTCTTGATGGCCTCACGTACCGTGGCCAGGATCCGCTTTACATCAACGCCCTCCTTATCGACAGGTAAGGGATCGAGCACACTCAGGTTGATCTTGAACTGTTGCTTCAGCAGTTCCACTATCGTCGTGTTCATGATGGTATCCTCATCACGGGTGCGGATCACATAACTGGAACCTGCCCGACGAATGATATCCACAGGCAGGAGCAGCAGGGGTGCATACCTGGCCATCACACTCTTCTCGTTCTCGAACCATTTCAACATTCCGATGGCCAGGAACAGGGTGTTCGCTCCGTTCTCCTCCAAGGAGTTCCTTGAGGCACGATAGATGAACTTCAAGGCATCGGGAAGTTCTGTCTCACTGAGATATGACACCAGGTGATGGTTATTCTTGATCTCCGCACTCACCATCTCCTTCAGTTCCGTAGCTTGCAGGTGGGAGTCGTAGATTCCCCGCTCTACAGGTTCTATCTTTTTCTTAGGATAGGGCAGTACGGTATAGTCTTCCCCAGCATGGAGGTTGTCCTCCAACGCATCCACCTCAAAGGAGACGAAGGGGATTACCCGGCGCCCGATCTTACAGTTGATCAAATTATTCCGAAGGGAGAAGTCAAGCAGTTTACGCTCCCAAATGGTCTGTTTGGTGACCTCAGTATCAGCATCGTCCAAATGCAGAGCGTAGTGGTCGGGCATACGGATGCTCTCCGTAGCATTCTCATGTTCTACACCCGTGATCTCCAGGGTCCATTCTTCTCCGTTCCTGACACGTTGCGGCAACGGACGGATGCCACCTAACCTACAGCGATGAACATCCACGAAAAAGGCAAAGGCACGCTCATCGCGGATCTTCTGACTGGCCATGCTTACAGCATCATCGAAGGTGACACCCCCCACTTTCGTCAGACAGGTGGTCTCCACCAGTACCACATTATTAATACCGTCGGCCATCTGCTTCAGCAGATAGGAGCAGTCGTCACAGGCCTCCTGATGATAGAACGTCTCATCGAGCCATGCTCCGACAAAGGCATGATCGCGCATGATGATGATCAGCGGGAACACCCCGATGGCCTCCAGACAAGAGGCATAGAGCAGAGAGGTATCCAGACAGGTCCCTAACTTCTCCGCGAGCACCTTGTCAGCCAAACGTACCCGCTGACCACTCGTCTCGAAACTTGCCGGGGGCTCACAATAGGCTATCGACTCAGAGCGCAGCGCCTCATAGATGGCAGCTACTTGTAACCTGACACGATTGCGGTCTTGTGTCTGGTAGGCATCCAACGAGGCATCACCCGTCCATTTCCCCATGAACTGGGCAGCATTCACACTGACTCGTGATAACAAAGGATGGTTGGGGGTGACAAAAGCGGACAGCAGCTGCGGCATCACATTCGGACCAGGCCATTGGTCGAAGGGCAGCAAGCTGACGGCATGCTCTTCGTGGATGATCTCTTCACCTGCCACGCTTACAGTAATGGAAAACTGTGTCTGTATGCTCTCCGTGATATTCACCAGTTCTTGCAGCTCTGGCTCAATCCTGAGATTTTTCACTTGTAAGCGCTTTCCTTGCGGGACATGATCAAGCAGTACCTCGGAGGACAGAATGTCTTGTCCAGTCACGGCAACTCTTACCTGCCGCCAGTCCTCTATGTCCTCATTCACCACCACGCACTGTATGCAGGTTGATATGCCATTGCACATCATGGCATAGTTCACACATGGTAAATAGTCAAGAAATAACTTACCTTTTCTGTTTCCGTTCAAGTTTTTGTCACCCTCCATATTCCGTCAACAATATCCCTTTCTTGGTCATATTTTGCAAAGATACGATTAAACAAGGGAAATACAAAAGAAAAGTGGATTTTTCTTGACCATCTACTCATTATTTAGTACCTTTGCGGCCAAATTCAGAGTATAACAAAAAAGAATATCCCAAAGATGATACAAACGCTTCAGAGCCTGAGTCGCTGGCTTGCCAACCATGCCTCCCTGTTTATCATAGTGGTGGCTATTGCCACGTTTTTCGTTCCCGATACCTTCGGATGGGTGAGAGGGACGACCCAGACCGTCATCTTAGGTGTAATCATGCTGACCATGGGACTGACATTGACAGCAGATGATTTCCGAGTACTGGCCCACCGGCCACTCGATATCTTCATCGGTGCCTGTGCCCAGTTTATCATCATGCCCTGTGTGGCCTATCTGCTGGTACATGTGTTCCGTCTTGAACCGGCACTAGCCTTGGGAATCCTATTGGTGGGATGCTGTCCGGGAGGGGTGTCCAGTAACATCATGTCATACCTCTGTCATGGTGACGTGGCTTATTCCGTAGGAATGACCTGCGCCTCCACCCTACTCGCTCCCGTCATGACTCCCTTACTGATGGAATTAACTGCCGGGGAGATTATCGAGATTGATGCGGTGGGTATGTTCCTGAACATCCTGATTGTCACCATCATACCCGTAGCCATCGGCTGCTTCCTGAACTACCGCTATTCCAACAGTCGTCAGTTCCCCACCATTCAATCCCTGATGCCCGGATTGAGCGTTACCTGTCTGGCCTGCATCGTAGGAGGCGTTGTCTCGACTGTTCACGATGACTTAGTGTCGCGTGGGTTCCTTTTGTTCATCTGGACCTTTGCCGTTGTCTTCTGCCACAACACCATAGGCTATCTGCTCGGTTGGATGACAGGAAGAATGGCCAAATTCAATACCGCCAAGAAACGCACCCTATCGATCGAGGTGGGCATGCAGAATGCAGGACTGGCAACGGTGTTGGCGGGTACCTTTTTCGCAGCACAACCCTTAGCCGTCCTTCCCTGCGCCATCAGCTGTGCCTGGCATAGCATCAGCGGCACCATCCTTGCCGGCATCTTCCTGCGATACGACCAGAGAAAGAAGGTATAGTATTACCTATTATTATGAGATGTGCAATCAGTAAGAGGACATTGATGCACACAAGAGTTTATTATTCATTCAACCCCGACTTGGAGTATCCTACTGGTATTTCATTGGTTTGTTCAAATTTCACAAATAGCATGATCTTCCACTTCCCGTTAACGACGAAGCCACATCTGAAGAATGCCCTAAATAGTTTTCCACAACTCTTCAGAAACACAAAGCCATTAAACTCATTCGTCTTCAAAAAATCGTTATAGGCTGATTTGTAGCGGATGTCTGTGACTTCCACGCTATCCCAGTCTATTCCAGCAGCTTCTCCATCAATTCTGTTCTTTTGAATAACTGCTTGCAACACCTTTTCTGTATTATTGTTGACAAGTCCCAGAGTCTGTTCTGCTTCTGTATTGTTAAAAGGGATAATACGCGACAGTTCATCATGGGTAAGCCAATCAAAACGCTCAACCTTCCCATGAGCAACATCATATAACATGTCATTTGCTGCCTTCAACGCTTCAGTAGTAGCATTATTCTGTGCATACGAAACAGAGCTGCACAAAAACAGAGCAGCATAAAAAAACAATTTCTTCATCATAATACAAACTAAACTAAATAATTAACAACATGCAATCACTACTTCTTTTTCTTCTTGAAAATACCCTTCACGCCACCTATGATTTTGTCAACCGTCTTCGCACGGTCCTGATTAACAATCAGATCTACTTCCTTGTCATCACACTTCACCGTAATGATTCCTGAACGGTCCTCTTCGGTAGCGTTCTCCTCTACTTCAACGGAAAATTTATCTTTCGCTGTATAGACAGTCAGCCATTCTGGCTTTTTGGCTATAGTCCAATCATCAAAATTACATGTCACATTAACACTCTGCGTGTAACCTTCCTTCGGTTTACATTTAAAGTCAAGACGAGTTTCAGACAACGAGAGTGCCACATCTCTTTTCCTTGCCACAGGAGCTGGAGCCGGTTTCTCTACATCTGCAGTACTTCTTTTATCGGCTTTCCCCTTTGCCTTACCTGTAGAAGAAGTGGACGTTTTACCCCCTTTTATGTTCCTTATATTGGTATTACAAGCAGCAATCTGGTTGTCGCACATAGATTTCTTACTTGCCGTTGTGTATAACACCTTCGCTGCCTGAAACTTTTTGATAGCAGCATTCTGAGATGCCACAGTCATAGTCTTCTGCAGGTTTTGTCCCTGAAGGAACAAATTATCTGCATTTGTCTGTGCCTGGATCGTAAACGGGAGAAGGAATACGGCCAGACTGAACAAAAAACGATATAAACTATTCTTTTTCATTCTTAATGATTATTTGAATTAAACTCTTCAATTACCTTAGCACGTTGTTTCAAACTCTCAGCCACAGTGGTTTCACCAAGAGCCTCAAGGTCAGCTGCCTGTTTAAGAATATCATCATGAGCCTTATTCAAAGATTCCATTGCTGCAGCCTTCTTTGACGTGATATCAGATACCTTAATCCCATATACGGAATCATTCTTTACCATCTGTTCCACCTCACTATAAGCTTTTACAGCATTCATCAGACTCACTTCGTAATTATCCTCTTCATTACTTACTGCAGCATCCTTATCAGCTGTTTCCAGTTTGGAATTAACTGTAGCAAGGAATTCTGTTTTCTGCTGTTCAAAAACTGCTTGCTCGGCCTGTTCCGTAGCAGCGTTCTGTTTACTCTTAACTATAGCAAAGACGCCTATCAGTACGAGAAGTACTGCTGCTGCCACACCAATTATAGTCATTTTCTTACTGGTTGACATAGCACGCTTGACACCGCTCATGTTCTCAAGAGCCACTCGCATCTGAGCTGATGTCTGATAACGCAGTTCCTGTTTCTTCTCACAAGCTGTTGCGATGATGTCCCTTAAGGCCTTGTTCTTGATTGCGCCGAGAGGGAGCTTGTTCTTTATTTGTTTCTCTAAGATCTCATGACGAGCTCCTTCAAATGGGGTATGTCCCACTATACACTGATACAGCAGGATTCCCATGGCATAGATATCGGTAGTCTGATTCTGATGGTTAATATCTCCAAGTGCCAGCTCAGGAGCAGCATACTCAGGTTTTCCCATGAACTTGCCAGCCACTGTTAAGGCCTTGTCACTGGTTGTCAGGGTATTCATCTGCTTGGCAATACCAAAATCGATTAACTTGATATGGCCTTCACTGGTCACCATGATGTTTGAAGGATCAATATCCCGATGAATATAACCGGCATCGTGCAAAGCCATTAATCCTGAAAGGACACTGACAACAACGGTCTTGGCAAAGTGCTCAGGATCATTCTTGTAATCCTGAAGCATTTTGACAGCAAACGGCACATCCTGACCATTACGGTCTTTTGTCTTGCCTTCAAGGATATCATCCAACGATACTCCATTCAACAATTCACTAACAACATGATAGTGCTTCCTGACATCCCCAGTTGGAGTTTGTTCATCGATTTCAATGAAGCCCAGCATCTCCACAAGATTGTCGTTTCTCAGTTGTATGGAAGCCTCTCTACGTGCCCTTTCCACCGCTTGTGGTGGTAAGTCATCATACATGAACTTAATAGCAACGGGTCGGGTGGCACCTGTTTTCTCATTAACACAGATACCTTTGAAGACCTGTCCCATACCGCCAACGCCTATAGGTTGGGCCGAAGAGTCAACCTGATAGAAGATACCTCTTTGTCTTTCTAGATCTCCTTGTAATTTGATTATTGACATATTCTTTTATTTTTTGAGTTCTTTTACAATATCCTGCATTTTTGACTTCAGTTTTTCTATTCCTTTAATCGCTGTTTTTGTCGAAGAATGAGATCCGTCCTTATTTTTCTGGACATACAAAATAGGAGAATTCCCAGAAATATTACTCCTTATGCCATTTAATCTGCTTCTGAACTTTCCTGAAGTTTTTTTGTCCAACTCATCTATCATTTGAACGATCTTATCACGACATTCAGCTTTTCTCCTTGCTGCCTTTGTCTGATCATTATCAGTAATATTCTTCAACTCATCAAACTGGTTGACAATTCTTTGCGCAAGTGTTAGCGGAGAAACAGGATTATTCTTTTCCGGTGCTTTCTTTTGTGCCACAGGTTTTGCCACTTTCGCTGCAGCCTCTTTTTCTTTCAATTCTCTTTCAAGATTATCTATCTGAGAAGCCATGGCACTCAATTCTTCTCTCAAAGAATCGTTTTCTTCGCTCAATGCCTTGGTCATGGAATGCAAAGCAGAGTTTCCTTCACTCAGCAATGCCTTATAACGCACTTCATAAGGTCTGAGACGATTCACTTCATCAATCGTTTCCTTTAATGCATCATCCTGAGGTTTGGAACCTAGCTTCATTAAACACACGACATTGAAAACCATACTTATTGCAAGTAAACATGCTAATGCTGTTACAATAATCTTTACCAACTTACTCATTTTATCTTTTAATATTGAATCCGCATTCATTTCCACCATAACAAGGGTATGGTTATCATGACCACCACCTCCAGCAAAGCCTATCCTGTCAACTTCTGCAGAAAGATTGGAAACCAAAGATGCAACATCCTGGATAGCTGTGAATCGTTTAACAAGCTCCTCGTGTGGCATCACTCCCCATACGCCATCAGAACAAAGGACGAACCTGTCTCCTTTATGATAGGCAACTTCATCAATAACAGGGACATGGTTCGTGATGCTCCCAAGTCCTCTTGTTATTACATTCGATTGTGGAGAAAGCCTTGCCTGCTCTTCTGTCATCGCCTTGTTCCTTACCAGTTCTCCCACCAATGAATTGTCATCAGTTCTGAAAAGGACCTTACCATCACGAATCTTATAACACCTACTATCTCCAAGATGAACGATCGTTGCAGACTTCTCATTGATAAGAATGGCAACCAATGTCGAACCCATTCCCCGAAGTTCTGGAACCATCTTCATTTTTTTCTCAAGCGACTCATTAGCCCTCGCAACAGCCATTTTCAAGACATCAGCAGGAGATGCTTGAGGACTGCTATCGCTCACGACTTTCATCACCTCGTACTTGGCTATGTAAGATGCCGTTTTCCCACCAGGTCCTCCACCCATACCATCGCATAGCACCAGCAATAATCCTAACGGAGTCTCTACAAAGCCCATATCGTCCTGATTTTCAGGGCGACCTCCTTGCATGGAATTTGCTATGCCTGTGACATGATATTTATTGGAGATGATTTGAATCATAATTCTATTTTAAAAGCTAAACAGGAAGGCTGCATAGACAAATGCCCACCAGAAAAACACTAATACATTTACACAAAACACCACGATACCCCATATTTCCCATTTCGACTGTGTCTGGATAAAGTCCTGTGCACTAATCCAGGTCTTGTTTTCCCATGACCATTTTGTACCATAGATACCAAAAATAATATTGGGGATGGGGAATATCCAGCCTAAGAAGAAAGCCACGAGTATTGCCCACCAACAACCGTTGAAGAATCCCCATATCGGATAGAGCCCGAAAGCTCCCCAATTCCATTTTGAAGTATTGACAACTGGCGATTGTGTTTGTCCATAAGCAGGCATTTCGGCAATTGTTCCAGAGCCTTGATAGTTGGGAATTGCGGGGAAGAAAGAATCTATCTGATTCCAATTCAGCGGATATTTCCCAGCGAGGAGAATAACATCACCGTGGCGTATAGAAGCTATGCGATTCTTTATTTTATGGTTATTAACGATTGTACCATTAGTACTCGTATCTTTAAAATACAATTGATGACCATCGGAATAGATGATGCCATGATGATTACTGGCATAGGAACACCTGGGATCCAGGGATATATCACAATCCCTGGATCTCCCAACTGTTATCTCTTTATAGGTCATCATAGATTCTTATTTGATGGTCAAAGGAATAGCTCTGTTCTTCTTGGAGTCGTACAAAGCGAACTGTCCGCTACCTGCTACAACATATTCAACCTTTGTGGTATGATTGATACTTGTTTCAATACCAGAGGGAGAGAATACATTGTTTACAAGATCACGATAGCTGAACCTATATACAGTGTTTTTCTTAACTGTTGACTTTGTAATTTTCACAAGTTTGAACAGTTCAACATTCGAAGCATTGGGGTTATTGTACTCGACAACAATCTTTGTCTTGTTAGTGGCATCTCTTGAAAAGGTCAGTTTCTCGTTCATGCTTTCAAGAACCAGAGCGTCTCCAACTTCCTTCACATTGACATAGGTCGTAGGCTGACGGTTAACCACCACCTCGCCCTCTTTCAAGACAATGTCGAATAGAGGAGTATATTTGGGGTTCTCCTCCCTACGCATTTCAACGATTTCTGATACTTTCACACTTTCGGTAGTGCCAGATTCCTGCTGCACCAAGAAATAATTCAATTCATTATTCTTATTGGTATAGTTCTGTTCAACTATCACACCTTTTACTTCTTTTCCTCCTTTCGTGCGGATCACATCCAATAATTCTGCTTGCTGGAAAAGGGTCTGGTTGGGGTTTATCGGCCGGAAGTTGCATTTTACCACATCGTTAATCCTGATAGAACGCTTCCCTCCATTTGGGAGATAAAGACTAAGCGTCTCATCCGTTTCTTCTGCATATTGTCCTTCAACAATAGCCCCACCCTTCAACTGATAAATGCGATTAATACCTGTGAGTGCATTCTTGGGACGACGATCCGACTGAATTGACACAACATCATTCCAAGAAATAACATAGCTGTTTGGAGAAAGTTCCAAGTATTTAGTCCTTACTCCACTTTCAAGAACCTTAACCTTGGATACCCTCATGTGATTATCTTTAAGATACTCTTCAAATCCCATTCTTTTCGTTTCAACAGCAATACTGTCGGCTGCTGAATAACCAAAAGCGAAAGACACATCACTAAGAATCAGTGTGCGATTATCTCCTGTTCCATCAAAGGCATCATTTTTTTCTGCCCATTCTACCCAGGCTTTATCCAATGACTTGATATTATACGCCTTCTCATTTGAAATGTTGGCAACACCAACACCACTGAAGCAAACCGTCGCCCTATCTGTATGGATAGTCATCTTTCCATACCCATCCTGTTTCTCTATATAACCACTCAGCTCAGAACCATTCTTCAAAATGATTTTCTGAACGGTAATCGCCTTAGCCGTTCCAAATACGGCTAAGGACGTAACTATTGATAAAAGGAATTTATTCATTTTTTCTTACTGTTTATGTGGACTATCCAATAACTCTTTTACATATTTGGCTTTAATACCGTAATTGTAGCCTTGAGTCTCAACTCTACTTAAACCTTGATGATGTACTCCAATTAATTTCCCATATTTGTTAAAAACTGGAGAACCACTTGCTCCACCAGTAGTTACAGCATTATAACCGAAATCATATTCTGAATCCTGTTGAATAATGTCCCCGCCTTGTGCAACCACTTGAATACCTTTCTCATTCTCAGACTTTTGTACTACTTGCTGATAGTTCATCACTGTTGGGAATCCAATTGTGTAAACATGTTCACCTACAGTCAGAGCTTCTTCTGAAATATCCATAGAGTCTATTACATTTACATAAGTACAATCTGAAGTCGGTAGTCTCTTTGATATTGTTTGCACAAGAGCAACATCTTTCTCTTTTTCATCACCAGCCGAAATGACACGGCATTTGATTATATTATCCGAATCATAAGATTCGCCTTGAGGCAATAATGCTATATAATCAAGAACTCCGTCTACTTTTAATTGGGAAATTAAAACAGACAATGATGTCACTTTATTAATCGCATTTAGAAGCTCAACTACTGAAGCCAATTGCTGAGAATAATAATTATACAAAAGCTTCCCCGCATCTTCGTATAGCCAAGGTTTTACAACATGTAAATTCGTAATGAGTTGACCATCTTCAGAAATAAAGAAACCCGTACCACCATAGACTCCTTTTTTTTCAGTCAACTCTATTAAATCTTTTTGAGAAAAGTTTGTTATGTCAACAGGTCTCTTATACTGACTATCCCAGAGCATTTTCTGTGGTATTACTGCGCTCTTTCCTAGGGTAGTTGCTATGATATTATTAATCTCATTCATATCATAGTCTCCAATGCTTACCTCATAGTGATATATACCCATCATCATAACAACTGATTTGTTATACCGTGCATACAGCTCTGAATCTGTATATATACCTTTTCGGCCATCTATCAGTTTATATAATCCGAAACCAATACCACACAACAATAGAATTGCTGCAGCGATACCAAGAATCGTCTTCCATGCAGTACTAGGCCATGGAAGTCTGCTCAGATCAGCAGGTACGCCACCACACACGACTGCACTTTTCTTCTTTATCCTATAGGGAGTGTTTGGAGAAATCTTCATTCCATCCACCGTTGTTCCGTTCTTACTATGGTCAACAATATACATTTTACCATCTCTTCCATGCTTGACAGTGGCATGATAACGGCTTACTGTCGATCCAGAGATTTGAATATAGTTATTGAAATTTGACCCTATTCCATAGATGCCTTTATAGGCGGAATTATCTTCTGGCATCGGGACCTGACTCCACTGGAGTTCAACATCCGCAAAACGAATAGCATCACCACGGCGTACATTCACAGACTTACCAGGTTGAATCCGCTGATTCATGATATAGGTACCATTACGGCTACCTTTATCTTCCAACATGATGTCGCCACTGTCCATCAATACGATCTCAGCATGGAGTGCACTGACGAGATCACTATGTAACACGATATCACAACTTGCATCGCGACCTATTTTTAATAGTCTCATATCTGTTAGTTTTAATAGTTAAACAATCAACCACGCCCCCATTTTGGCGTATTCTCTGGCTTATCTTTTTTCACATCAGTCTTTTTAGGCTCTGGCTTAGTAGTCCCCTTTGACTTGACATCCTTTTTTGCTGGCGCTTGCTTCTTTTTATCCGAGCTACGGACAGGAGCAGGCTTTGAGTTAGCCTTCTTAATAGAGTCTTCGATATGCTTCTTAATCGAATCCTGCTTCCTTTCTTCCTCTTTCTTCAGCTCCTCTGCTTTCTGTTTAATGGAAGCACTGTCAACTACAGCAGGGGTGTTCTCTTTAGATGGTTCCTTGCCATTATTTGAACAAGAACGATAGCCAAAGACTCCTCCAATAACGAGCAACAGGGCTAGCAAGCCAAATAAAAGATATTGAAGAATCTTAGATCTTGGATTGGGTACTAAATTCCAGTCAAGACGTGCAACATGAGCAAGAGAGACATTGTCTTTTCTGGTTACAGGCACAGGAACATTCTGAGAAATACGTATTCCATTTACGTAAGTACCATTATGACTTTGATCAACAATGGTCATCTTACCAGAAGGATAAACGTTGAGAATGGCATGCCTTCTACTTACAACATCCGTATTGTCGTTAATGACAATATTACAAGCCGGATCTCTTCCAATTGAATATACATTCATAGTTTTGATTTTTATTGTTATTTTATTGCTTTTTCTACTTTAGATATTTTCTCATTCAGTTTGGCTATAGAGTCATTGAGATTCTTGATGTCACTTTTATAGACAGAATCTTTCTTATTCCACACTGCAACACTGTCTTTCAGGATTAATTGAGGGTCGGGCTTCGAACCAGTCAACAGTACAATATTTAAACACAGACTTACTGCACATATAGCAGCAAGTACCCACAATATTATTTTTGTTAGTTTCGACATCTTTACTTTCAATTTTGAGTTTGTTTTTAATTCCAATAAAGCTATTGTCAGGTTATCGTGACCACCACCATTCGTGCGACCTTCATCATCCACAAAAGTTGCAACATCGTCCACAACGACTCCCAAAGAAACTTTCTTGTTAGTAACCATTTTAATCAGGTTCTTCTCTGGCATCATTCCATGTATTCCATCAGAACACAAAAGGAACCTGTCTCCTTTCTCATAGGGCAGTTCCTGTATATCCACCTCCACATCAGGGGCAATTCCAAGAGCTCTGGTAATAATATTGGAGTTGGCAGCCAGTCTGGCAACCTCTTCAGTGATAATGCCTTGTTTGACCAATTCAAAGACTTGGGAGTGGTCAAAAGTACGGAATACCTTTTTCTTGCCACGGAGTTGATACACTCTGCTATCACCAACATGGGCAACAAAAGCGGATTGCTCTGTGATGAGGAGAACAGTAGCTGTTGACCCCATGCCTCTTAATGAAGGTGTTTTATTACCTTCTTCCAAAATAGCCATGTTAGCTCTTCGAACAGCCTTGATGATGACATTGGGAATCGTCTCGTCATCGCTTGACTCATCCACACCAGCAACGATCTCCTTCACTGCTATTGTCGAAGCAGTCTTTCCACCTGGGCCACCTCCCATACCATCACACACTGTAACAAGGAAGCCTCGCTTCGTATTTGCAGCACCATAAGAATCTTGATTCTCCTGTCTGCCACCGATACGTGATTCAGCAAAGCCAATAACCACTTCTGTGTCTTCTGTATGTAACTTCTTCAGCTCCATCTATCTCAAATCAGAATGATCACAATAATAAAAATAAATAAGACAAATGCCAATCCAAGAAAAACAGCAAGAATCCAATGATCCTGTAACCAAGTGAAAAACCTTTCCGACCAAGAAGGATCAGGAAGAAGGGACGCTTGAATAGCCCTTTTCATTTCTAACGCTGTCTGGTAGCGCTTTCCTTGTTCCTTCTCAGTGGCTTTCCAAATCACATGCATGAGTTTCCTCGGAATCTTAGGATCAGCAGGTAAAGGTTCTTTCATCTGCTTCGTCAATGTTTCCGTCTCTGTCGGACAAGACATGGGGTTTTTCCCTACAAGCAATTCATAAAATGTTATTCCCAGTTCATAAATGTCTGTAGTCGCATTGATTTGAACTGCGCTGCCATCCTGTTCCCTTAACATTTGCTCAGGAGCGGAATACTCTGGTGTCCCGATAAAGCCAAATGATGAGAACTTATTGCCAGTATTCATCCTTGCTATTCCCAAGTCCATCAGTCGTACATTGGATCCATTCTCGATCATGATGTTCGAGGGCTTGATATCTCTGTGTATGACTCCTCTTGAATGGACATAATCCAAAGCATCCAGCACGGAACAAATAGCATTACATATTTTTTCCACCCTGTTGGGTGATTGTCCAAAGCCTTGTACATATTTATCAATATTATCACCTTGGACATAATGACTCAGGATGAAAATGGGTCCATTCGTTGGAGCATATTCACAATAACCTATCATCTCCACAAGATTTGGGTGTCTAAACGCCAAAGAAGCTTCCTGTCTTGCACGTTCGCGAATCATTTTATTGTTCGCGTACGCATCCTTTACTTTCTTGATGGCTATCATCTCACCTGTCTTGCATCGATAACCTCGATATACGTCACCCATAGCTCCACTACCCAATGGCGCTTCCATTGGATTATAACAATACCATTCGCCCATCACAGAAAGATAGACGTAGGGATCATTGGGACGTCTTACAACTGTTCGTTGTCCGCGCATTTCTCAAACCTTCAAGAAGAAAGTGTGCTACATGCCTATTGTTCCTCCATGACCTTGAGGTCCAGAGCCATCAAGGCCTATTGTTCCGTTTGGCTGAGTGTATCCAGAATACATTTGGAAATCTTGTTCATTCTTGGTGAACCCAGGCTCCAACAGTTCATCTGGGCCAAGAATCTCATCTGTCTGTTCTTCAACAGGAATGAAGTTCTTTGCTACAGAAAGACCAAGTGTAGCCGCATCAAGTAACACCAGATAAAGCTCATAGTTATCACCTATCGTGATAATGTCACCATTCTTACACTCTTCGGCGGTGAAAGCCAAACTCACGCCATTCAGCATCGTTCCATTGGTAGAGCGAGCGTCACTGATTGAAGCAATAACCTTCTCCGGATTCTTCATCTTACGGACAACGAGTACTGCATGATCAGAAGAGACCGTACCTTCCGGTAAAGATATATCACAAGAAGGGCTCTTACCAATAGTATTCTGACCTACATGAAGCGGCCAGAACTCACCTGCTGGTGTACGAGAAATGGAATAGAGAAAACCTACAATTGGTTTTCCCGAAACCACCGTCTTCTGACTTGGCTGATGCGGCTGGGCATCACCAGCAAGATTAGCAACATTACTAGGAGTTCCCATCATGCCGGGCACGATAGTTCCTCGAGGATCGGCAGTACGTCCTCCTCTAGTATAAAAACTTGAGCTGGCGCCACTATTGACATTTCTATAGTTTGAAGGCGCATCATCTGGCTCTAAACCTTGAATAACAGTTTTGTTTTGTGACATTTTGTTATATTTTTAGATTGTTTAAAATAGTCTACATACCAGGAACCAACATACAAAATATGGCTCTATGTATAAAAAATAGTAAATAAGCAATATGTGCACTAATAGCACAAATAAACATGTTTTTATTATCTTTTCCCGTTAAAGCATCAATAAATTCACATTCAGACTCTGCAAAGATACAAAAAATAATGAAACCGCCATCATCTTTTGTTATTTTTTTTAAGAAAAAGGTTGATTCAACGAGAATATCTATAAAAAAGATGAATAGCAATAACTATTTGTTAAAATGAATGAGCAGCAGATTCAATGTGCCCATGATGAAACCTAACAAGGCACCGAGCCAGACGATAGCCTTGAGTTCTTTGTCCATCACCTCGAAGATGAGCTGTTCAGCCTCGGCCATGTCCATCTCATTGATACGGTTCTCGATCATCTTACTGATATCAATGGCATGGAGGATACGGGGCAGACGGTCGGTGATGACATGCTGATACAAGGAGAGGACGGAGGATCGCAGTTGGGCTATCTGTTCCTCTTTGTCTTGCAACAGCTCACACATCTGACAGTCTAACAGCCGTTGTCCTTCTTTCTGGATCAGACTATCCACAATCTCTCCCGCGTTGTTGCGCATCATCTCGTTGATATGCTTAGCCAATGCCTGTTCCACAGGAGCCGCCAAGGAATTGATGAAAGCGGTGGCATGCCGTTTCGAAGAACTGCCGAAAAGACGTTCAAAACCTCTGCTAATCATCTCACCGAAGCCTCCTCCTTTTCCTATCCCACTGTCGCTCAAGGCATCTCCGATATCACTGCCGAAATGCTGCATCTTCTGCATGACATGGGATACTGCCAGATGAGCAATCTGGTCACCCACCTCGGAAGCCCTCAACTTCTTCGTGATTAAGGAAGACAGCTCACCTTGGACACCAGAAGACACCTCAGCGATCTCGTCTTCAGACATAAACCGTTGCAAAAACGACCCCAACGGCTCGTGACTCTTTTTCTGTGTTTCGAAGAAGCGGTCGAAGGCAGATCCGATCTTCCCGATCATCTCCTCTGAGAGGAGATTCTTTTCCATCACCTCCTTGTTCATCAGGTTCTCGCTGATGGCTCCTCCAATGGCACCCGCAATCCTCCCCTTCTCCTTGGGGATGATACCTGGAGTAAAAGGCACTTTAATGCCCAGAATATATTTGGCACGATGAGGACGGAACAGCATCCGAATGGCTATATCATTGGTGATATAACCGATCACACCACCAATAACGGGACCGATGAGATAGGAAAGCATGGGAGAGAGAGATGAGAGATGAAAGATGAGAGATGAGAGATGAAAGATGAGAGATGAAAGGGGGTGTGTCAAATTATTTATTGGTCGCCCAAGGGCGACCAATAAATAATTTGACACACCCTCTTATCTTATACTGGAATATCCTTGTTCACGTTCTTGCAGCCATGGAGGGCATAGTAGAACATATAGGCAACGGCGAGGAAATAAACGAAGTAACTCGGCATATAGCCCATGAAGTCGGCGAAGAAGTTCTGCACCACGGGGAGCACGCCACCGCCTACCACCATCATCATGAAGATTCCACTGGCCTGAGCCGTGTATTTGCCCAGTCCTTCGGTGGCAAGGTTAAAGATGGAAGCCCACATCACAGAGGTGCAGAGACCGCAAAGTACCAGTAAGAGAGCACTCAGAGGTACCACCACAGAAGAGAAGGAGCCCTCGAGAATCGAGAACAGCGGCATGGTTACGGTCACCGACTTCGGTATGATGATAGCGGCTAGGATCAGAATCATTGCCACGAAAGTGGTGAAGAGCATCAGCTTACGTGAAGACACCTTTCCGGCAATCACGCTGGAGCAAAGGCGTCCAACGAGCATCAGCAGCCAATACATGGCAGCCACGGCACCACCGATGGTGGCAGCATTTGTCACAGCCTCGGGATTCACCCAGGCACCGTTAGCTGTTGTATCAGAGAGATAGAAGTTCAGTCCGCCAGGGATACCTACTTCCACACCCACATAGACGAAGATGGCGATTACACCCAACAGACAGTGCCGGAATGACCAGGGAGAATGCTCGAATACAGTATCCGCCGTCACCTTACCCATCTCTGGATCCTGAATAGGAATGAACAACAGGATGATAAATGCAGCAGCAAAGACGGTCATGGCGATATACATCACGAGGTTCACGTCGGCCATCTGTGTACTGGCTGTCACCGTACCAATCAGAGCACCCACCAACATCGGGGTGAGCGTACCAGCGAGTGAGTTCAGCGTACCACCAATCATGTTCAGCTGGTTTCCGCGGTTACCGCCACCACCCAAGAGGTTGAGCATCGGGTTCACCACCGTATTCAGGATACATACAGAGAATCCTGAGATGAAAGCACCCAGCAGATAGATGCAGAATCCCGGGATACCTCCTGAGAAACCAGAGAGATACTGGATCAGTACGCCGAAGAATCCCACGGCAATACCGATGAGAGCCGTCTTCTTATAACCCACCTTGGTGAGCATCTTACCTGCGGGAATACCCATGAACAGATAAGCGAAGAAGTTCATGAAGTTACCCATGATACCCAACACGTTCGAGCCGCCGATTTCTGGCTGATTCTTCCAGATGACACCAATCGGTGCACCCAAGTTCGTCACGAACGAGATCATGGCATAGAGGAAGAACATCGTGATAATGGCGATGATGCTTCCGTTTTGTTTGTTAGTTTGACTCATAGCTTTATTGTTTTTAATAATCAGATTACTTGGAAATTCCCTTCCCTCCGTTCAGGGAAGGGGTTAGGTTTAGTAAGGGAAAGGTAGGATTAATCCTCTACAGGAGCATCCTCGTCTTTCTTCCGGCGAATGGCACGCTTACGCTTGGGTTTCTCGTCGGTAAGCGGTTTGTCAAGCTTCACACCAGCCAGCTCAGGATCGATCATGATACGACCGCAATACTCGCACACGATGATCTTCTTGTGCATCTTGATATCCAACTGACGCTGGGGCGGGATCTTGTTAAAGCAACCACCGCAGGCATCACGCTGCACATAAACGATACCCAAGCCGTTGCGGGCATTCTTACGGATACGCTTGTAACTGGTCAGCAGTCGCTCCTCGATCTTCAACTCGAGTTCCTTAGCCTTCTCCTTCAGTTTCTCCTCTTCAGCACGTGTCTCGTCCATGATCTCGTCGAGCTCGCTCTTCTTCTCATCGAGCGCAATCTGACGGTCTTTGATCAGCTCCTCAGCCTGCTCTAAGTCATGTGAACGCTCCTCCACTTTCACGTTGGCTTCACGGATCTTCTTGTTACAGAGTTCGATTTCCAGTTCCTGGAACTCAATCTCCTTGCTCAGCGTGTCATACTCACGGTTGTTCTTCACGTCATTCAGCTGACTCTTATACCGTTCCACGCTGCTTTTTGCATCCTCGATCTCACCACGTTTCTGTGTGATAGCCTGCTGGAAATCAGCGATCTCCCCTCTGATCTTATCCATACGGGTATTCAGTCCGGCGATCTCGTCCTCAAGGTCCTGCACCTCAAGGGGCAGTTCTCCTCTCAATGCTTTTTTCTCATCAATTGCCGACAAGGTAGTCTGCAACTGGTAAAGGGTCTTCAGTTTCTCTTCCACTGACAAGTCTGTTGGATCTTTCTTTGCCATAAATCGGAGCCCCCCACTTATCCCCCCAACAGGGAGAGGCCGCAAACAGGGGCATGGGCCATTGTTGTTATTCTATATTTTTTCTCGAGGAAGGAGGAGGGAGGAAAGAGGAAGGAGAATAGCTTAAAGTATTGCGCCTTTTGCTCCCATCTCGTTTCTCGGTATCATTTCTCCTTACTCCTTCCTCCTTCGTCCTTCCTCGTCAAACGTAAACAATCGGATTCGTATTCACCTCCGTGAGATAACAGTTCACACCCGGGCACTCCTTTTCGATGATCTCCTTGAAGAGTTCATTGGTGTATTGCTCACTTTGGTAATGACCAATCACAGCAATCTGGATCTGCTGCTCATGACCGAAATATTCATGGTAGTGCATCTCACCTGTCACAAAGGCATCGGCACCCTCGGCAATGGCATCGTTCAACAGGAACGCTCCTGCCCCACCACAGATAGCCACCTTCTTCACAGGTCGTTGCAACAGTTCATTGGCCTGAATGCAATCCACACCAAAACGTTGCTTCACCATCGCAAGGAAGTCATTGGCTGTCATCGGCTCCTTCAGCTCACCCATCACGCCACTGGCACCCTGCACGTCGCCCACGGTCTTCTCAGGACCGAAGAACCTTGGCTCCAGCAGTCCCATCTTCTCCGCGATCTTGTAGTTTACACCACCCAAGGCATTGTCCATGTTGGTATGCATCGACACCACGGTGATATCGTGCTTAATCGCCTTCACCACAGCCCGCTGCACATCATCCTTACCCGTGATCTTCTTCAGGGCATGAAACAGCAGAGGATGATGACTCACGATGAGGTTACAACCCTTGGCTACAGCCTCATCCACCACTTTCTCGGTCACGTCCAGACACAACAATGCCCCTGACACTTCCTGCGTCTCTGTCAATCCAACTTGCAAGCCGGCATTGTCAAATCCTTCCTGCAAGGGCAGAGGCGCGAAACGTTCAAGGGCATTCACCACTTCTTTTATGTTCACGCTTTTCAGCTTTTAAATGTTTTGCAAAGATACAAATAATTCCTGAACCTTACAGACTTACGTTCTCAATTTTGAGATTTGTTAACATTCTCACCTCTTTCCTTACCCCTCTTTGTCGGGGTACCAGACAAGGGTGACGAGATTTTAATAATTACACTTCCAATATGATAGACTTTTTCTTTTGAAATTCGTCTAATTCGACTAATTCGTAGAGAAAGGAAGAAACGAATTTGAATAATGAGAATAATTAACCCACTTTGATTAGAAGTACCCGCGGGTGGCCTCTATTTTCGTCTCGATATCATCACGCAGTTTGGGGAAGAAGTCGATGCCTGTGAGCTGCTCGATCTCATCCACGTTCGTGGCGTTCTTGAACAGACTGCGACTGTTATGACTGCTATTCTCGTAGATGAAGCCGATGGCCTTGGGACCGTCCTGCAAGCAGAGGATCACCTTGAAGAAGCGTTTGGGCACCACCACTTTCTGTCGCCCGATGGTACGGTGCTGTGAATCATCGAGAATCGGTCCGCATACAATATAGACATCCCCGTATTTCCTTGCCCAACGGCGACAAGCCAGTTCAAGATCATTCCATGCCCCTTCGTTCAAGGCATGCACCTGCGGACAGATATTCGTGAAGAGGAAAGTCTCACTCATTGCCTTACGGTCCCATTTGTTATCTCCAGCAGGACACATGTGACCGCGATCAAAACCAGAATTGAAATAGTCGGCATCGGTGACACGTGGCGCAGGTGCCTCGCTATCCTCACGGAACATCTCACTGTGACGTTCCACCGAGCCGCTTGTGTGTTCAGAAGTGAGATGCCATGCCACCCAGTTGGGAATCTTCGTCTGAGTATTGTAGCTCACGGTATAACCGGTACGTTTGAGGATCACTTCCGGAACACCTTTCATCTTGGCAGGCTGCTCCATCGGATTGCTCTGCTTCTGCACCTTCCCCGACTTCCCATCCTTGGCATCGGAAGACTGTGTATAGAACGACTCTGCCGGTCCCTGCGGGTTTCCGGTTCCCTTACATGCCATAAGCACCATGCTCAGGCACGCCACCATATAATATAATTGAAGTCTTTTCATATCGACTGCGAAATTACGACATTCAAATGAAAACACAAAAAAATCGGACGGAAATCCGTCCGATCAACTACTATTATAACAATTATTTACGCTTGTAATCCCTTTAGGAAGGATGCTTTACCATCCTTACGACAAGATGTACTCTTGTGATTTGTACACCAGCTCATTTGCCTCTGCCCAGCTATTCTTAATAGCCTTGGCAATCTTTAACATGGTCTTTTTCATTTTCTTTTCCTTTCTTTTCTTTAAACATCTACACTAAAAACATCAACAATCTTTTTACCTTACTACTCTATTGTAGCATTTGTTATCCTATGTTGAAACGGATCTCTCCGTTTGCGAGTACAAAGGTACGACAATCTATGAATCCCCGCAACATTTCGCGCCACATCTCTTTGGGAAAGGCTCTTTTTTTGACCTTCATCAATGGACTTGAGACAAATCAATGGCGGGGAAAAACACCTGCGGTACTGACACGTATTCGGGTATGGTGCCCGTTATTATAAAAAGTAGCTGAGTAATGACCATCGGCATCGAGAGATGCATTTGGATTCCAGTAGAGCGTGCGACGGTGATCCGACTGTGGAAGGCGCGCTTTACTATAGTCAGGCTGATAGAAAGCATCGGGCAAGAACATACCATGCAGAACGATACGTCGGTCACGATAGGTGTAGCGTTTCGTGTTATCAGGCAAAAGGACAAAGTCGAGGGTAACGTCAGCCACAGCGACAGCCTGTTCCTTAGGTTTGTCTTCATTACGCAGTTCGAAGTCTGTAAAAAGACGTATCTCTTTCTGGCGGTTCATCCGCAAGTTATCAGCCACGGCATAGCCACTGCGAAAAGCTGTCGTCTCTACAGTGACATCGGGTGTGAAAGTGCGGTAGAAGGTATAAGGCACCTGTAGATTGTCACTCATCCGGGCCTCGACATTAAGAGATCGGTAGCTGTTATAGTTGCCTAATAAAAGTATGCTAACCTGTATGGGGAAACGGCGGAAGTTCAGTTTGCCGAAGGACAGTCCGTAGTCGGTGGCGAGGTTATACAACTCATAGGCATCATATACATAGGCCGGCTTGGTGTAATCGATGGCATGACGTCCCCTACGGCGGCGTGTCTTCACCTCCACCTCCTGTAATTGTGCATCAAACTTGGAAAGACGGGAGGTGTCGGCGAGATATGAATCCACAGCCTTGTTTGTTTCTGCCGGATGGTGACACTGATAGTAATTGTATTTTCGGGCAAAGATGGGATAGAACAGATCTCTCTTGACATAAAAATCAGGCCATTCATCCTCTTTGAGCATACCCCGTAATTCATGGCGATGATGTTTCTCCTCGTTGACACGTGCCTTATGGGCTGAGAGGAACAGGATGCCATCGCCATAGAATGGCGGAACGGAGAATGCAAAACGCCCGCCATTAGTCGTTTCCGTATTGATGGTTGCTACATCTTCACCCAGCACCAGTTCACCCTTCAAGACCACCTCGTGACGCAATCCAGCGTTGTCATTCCCATAGTAAGGATCTTCCACATTTTGCGGGGTTGTGGTATGTTGTGCCTCATTGACTTCCTCCTGCTGAAGAGATCCGTCGAACGAAGTGTTTGTAACTTCCATACTCGTATCCTCCGTAATTGTACTACGTAAACCCATCGAGTCGGCAGTCTCCTCATCCTGATCACAATAGCCAAAGATACCTCTGAGCCAATAGCCCACCTCACACTCACGTATATCATCAAAGGGAACGGTCTTATAGACAGCCCCCTCCACGGTCATGGTCTTTTCCGGCTGATAACGTAATGGATGAGCATCGGTCATCTCAGTATAGTCATAGCGCCGCCACCCCTGTACCATCATCAACAGGTCGAGTGCCATACGGTGTTCCACGTCATCAGCCTCAAAATAATAGTCAGGATAGGCGATAAAGCCACGAAGGTCGCTGCAGAGAAGGAGATCAGTCATTATATTCCCTGTATCGTAGGTGGGATCATCGGTAGAGCCGTCACGCACACTGATAGAGATATGCTTTGCCTCTGCAGGAGCCTGGAAATCCAATGTAATGGGGGCGAAAGGCTGGTAGTCATCCTCGATTCCGCTAACCGTGATGGGCTGCATATCGTAGTCATGGTGGTTGACAAAGAACAGACGGTCGGCCAAGGGCTGTCCTTCATCATCAATGATCAGCAAGTCGCATACGCCAGTGGGGATGTTAGAGGTGTCAATCCTTACTTCTCCACTACCGTTCAGTTTCTGGAAATGCTTCAGAACACCACGGCAAAGCACGGCCAGTCCGTATTCATGTCCATCATCCATTCCTTTGAGCGTGACATGTGCAGTTATGGCATTGTCTTGCATTTCCAGATGAAGGGCACAGCCATCCTGTAATATTTTCCCCAGACCGAAAGAATAATCCTTGTCGTGATAGTTGAAACGTGCCTTCATCCCCTCATCATCAGGCACATCCACAGTGAACACACCTCGTCCTTGATGCTGGGTGCTGATGGGTATCCTCCTTTTTCCTACATCAAGCGTTCCTTGAATATCCACCCACTCCCCTTCCTCGGTCAGTGCCTCAAAGGCTACGTTACAGCGAGTGCCTGCAATCAGCTGACCGCCTTCGGGGTAGAAGTTCACGATGAGCTGTTCCTTCTGTTCCTTTTCAGCACGGGTTTTCGGACGACTCACGATGTATTTCTGGAGGTAGTCGTAGGTTGAATCTGGTCGCTCATATACTGGTACTACACGACTATAGATGGTTCCGTACTGACGGAAGAAATCACGGGCCATCCTGCTACTGTAGAACTGCTCACGATCCTTACGGTTATAGGGGTGCTCAGTGACACAGAAGTTCAGCATCCACTTGGTGTAGGCACGCAGTTCATAATAGCCGGAATAGAGCGAATCCCTCAAGGCGAAATTACCATCGCCATGACCATCAGGAGAGACAATCAGACTCTGGCGTTCCACCACCAGTCCATCAGGCGAAACCAGTTCCACATAAACAATACGACTCATGTCGGTATAGCTCAGATCATCAGCCCTCACCACATAGCTCTTGTACCAGATGGTATCTCCTTTGTAATAGCAGGTGTTGTCGAGATGAAGATACACTTTTTCCTGCACGGGCGCATCTTTCAGCACACCTGCAATACTGTCGAGTGTTGTCTGCGACATGGCAGTCAACCCCACAAATAACATCAGGAAAACAACAATTGCTTTCTTCATCCTTTTTTCAGATACAAAGATACGTTTTTTTTACCTTCTTCCAACTTCTTGACACAAAAAAATATAAATCAATCTACATTTTCCCATTTTTTTTGTACATTTGTCAACGAAAATTGGAGTAGGATGAAGGAAATGAATCTTCCTGCGGAATGGGAACCGCAATGGGGTGTTCAGCTGACGTGGCCACATGAGGACACGGACTGGAAGCCGTATCTGAAGGAGATTACGGATACCTATCTGGAGATGACCCGCGCCATTACCCAATACGAGATGCTGCTTGTGGTGGCACCCGATATCTCATTGGTGCGCCAACAACTCATTGACGGAGAGGTTGACATCAGTCGCGTAGTGTTTCATGAGTGTCCTACTAATGACACATGGGCAAGGGATCATGGGTTCATTACTTGTGAAGTGAGGAGTGAGGAGTGTGAGGTGAGACTGCTCGACTTCCGATTCAACGGCTGGGGTGAGAAGTTCGAGGCAGAGAAGGACAACGCCATCAACAAAAGTCTATACCCCAAACTATCCTCACTCCTCACTCCACACTCCTCACTCCACGAATACGATAGTCATCTCGACTTCGTATTAGAGGGCGGCAGCATAGAGAGTGACGGGAAAGGTACCCTATTCACTACCACATGTTGCTTGCTGGCTCCTCATCGTAACCAGCCCATGACAAAAGAGGAAATAGAAGAAGAGCTGAAACGCAGGCTCCATGTGGAACGAGTCCTCTGGATCGACTACGGACATCTTGAGGGAGATGACACCGACGGCCATATCGATACGCTGGTACGCATCGCTCCAAACGACACCTTATTATATATAGGCTGTGACAATCAGACGGATCCACACTATGAGGATTTGAAGAAAATGGAGCAACAACTCATGACGTTCCGCACCAAAGGGAATCGGCCCTATCGGTTGTTGAAGCTCCCCTTGCCCGATGCTATTCTTGAAGAAGGAGAGCGCCTGCCAGCCACCTATGCGAATTTCTTAGTAATCAACGGAGCTGTACTTGTTCCCACCTACCAACAGCCCGAGAAGGACCAAGAAGCTATCCGTCTCATTCAGGAAGCCTTTCCCGACAGACGGATGATCCCCATTGACAGCAGAACGATCATCCGTCAGCATGGCTCCATCCATTGCTGTACGATGCAGTTTCCAGAAAGATAAATTTTCGGAGCAACAAGAGCCATTGGGCTTGCATATTTGGCCGAGCCGTGACGAAAGACATGGAACGAATGACATAAAGAGGAGAGATGAAAGGCTACGGGTAGGCGAGCAAAGCTCGGAAATAAGAGGAAAGATTCGTCTTATTCGTCTAATTTGCCTAATTCGTCTAATTCGTCTAATTCGTAGAGTAAAAATAGAACAACAATATGCGCGAACTGAAGATTGGATTCCTGCAACAGCATAACGTTGCAGACAAGATGGTGAACATGAAACGTTTGGCCGAGGGTATCACTGACCTTGCCAAGCGCGGTGCCGAACTCATTGTGCTGCAGGAGCTACACAACGGCTTGTATTTCTGTCAGGTGGAAGATGTGGATAACTTCGATCAGGCAGAGACAATCCCTGGCCCCTCCACTGCTTTCTATGGAGAGCTGGCCAAACAGTTGGGAGTGGTGATTGTCACTTCCCTTTTTGAAAAACGGGTATCAGGACTATACCATAACACCGCTGTCGTTTTCGAGAAAGATGGAACGATTGCCGGGAAATACCGTAAGATGCATATCCCCGACGATCCTGCCTACTATGAGAAATTCTATTTCACACCCGGTGACTTGGGCTTCCATCCCATCCATACCTCCGTGGGTGAACTCGGCGTGTTGGTATGCTGGGATCAGTGGTTCCCGGAGGCAGCACGACTGATGGCCCTCCAAGGTGCAGAGCTCCTCATCTACCCCACCGCCATCGGCTATGCAGCAAACGATGATGAAGCCGAACAGCAACGTCAGCGCGAGGCATGGACAACGGTCATGCGCGGTCATGCCGTGGCGAATGGTATTCCCGTAGTGGCAGTGAACCGAGTGGGCTTTGAAGAGGATCCCTCCAAGCAAACGGAGGGAATCCAGTTCTGGGGAAGCAGCTTCGTAGCAGGACCGCAGGGCGAATTGCTCTACCGTGCCTCGACAGATCAAGAAGAAAGCATCATCGTGAACATCGACATGGAGCACTCGGAACAGGTTCGCCGTTGGTGGCCTTTCCTACGCGACCGCCGTATCGATGCCTACGGCAACATCCTGAAACGGTTCATTGACGAGGATTGACTACCTTTTTACCGTCACGGATATACACCCCGTTCTGAGTCGGCTTGCCGCTGACTCGCTGTCCGTCGATAGAGAAGACTGGGACATTGCTTTCGGCATCGTCGCTGATGGGTGACATGTCCGTAGTGATGCCGTTTACGTCGATGCCTTCGAATCTTATTTCTTCCCCATCGGCATCATATGTCCATACACGCCAACGATTGTCCTGGGCTATCTGTACGTCGCGCGATTTGACAACGTTCTGTTCTCCGCCCAATGAATAGTAAGGGAAGATATCTCCATTTGCTTCTGGCAACGGCAAAGAACGCACCAATTGGTGCATATAGTTCTCGTTAATATTGTTTTTTTGGCATACTATTTTTTTCACACTCTTGTTGTTCGACACATCGAGCGAGATCAATTTGTTGAAACCACAATATAACTCTGTCAGCTTGGTATTTTGCGACAAATCAATGGAGGTCAGAGAGTTGTTAGTAAAAGCCAGTACTTCCAGCTCTGTATTCGCAGACACGTTAAGAGTATTCAGCAGGTTTTGTTCGACGTTCAAATATTCCAGTAAGGTGTTTTTTGATACGTCAATCATTTCCAGTTGATTATTGCTGCAAGACACCTTCTTCAGTTTGGGGTTTTCTGACAAGTCAGGCGACTCCAAGTTGTTGTTACTAAAACTCAACTCTTCCAGACTAGGGAAATACTTGATACCGTTGAGCTTGGTGATACCCTTTCCATCGACATTGATTTTCTTTACTCTCAACATCTCCGAGAGACAGAGGTAGCTGTCACCGTCCTTGTCGCAGTTACTCTTTACGTACTGACGGAAGTTCATGTCGGGGAAGTTGTCATCAATGGATACCCTAGGTATCATATATGAATAATAAGTATAGTATTCATACCAAGCCCCGAGTACATAGCCAAAGGTGATCCATCCCCGTGACAATAGAGTAGAATACCAGCTTTGGTCAACCATCTCGTTCTTCTCGTTATCAGCATCACCGTCGATTAAATAGACTTTCCTCGAGGTTGCTCCGCTGTACAGAGAAACCATAGGAAGACTATTGAGGAAATCCGTCATTTTCTGTCCCTGGAGTTTGTTTTGCTCACAATGAACCGTTTCCAGATGGTAGTCACCGGAAGCTACAAGCAGTGATGTGAGACCACAATTGGAGCAATCGAGTGTTTCAAGATTGACATTCCTCTGCAAGTCGAGTGAGGTCAGATTGTTGCCCTCGCAATTCAATTCTTTCAGTGCGGTGAAGAACTCGATACCATCGAGTTTTTGGATCCCCTTGAATCTGGGATACAACCCCGTCACCTTGGCAATCTCCGCATCGGTAAGCACATCGTTGTTATCATTCTGCGCTTCAAGCTTCACAAAAGCGCGGAAGACACCATCGGGGAAGTTGGTGGAGTTGATTTGTACATCAGCCCATGTCCCAGTTGCTGTGCCGAGAAGCGCAAACAGCATGAATAATAATCTTCGTTTCATTGTTGTATATTGTTTGATTAAGAATTCTTCTTCATTTTCATCCCTTCCAAAGGCAGTAGGGAGGTAACCCAGAAGGTAACGGCACTCAGCACGATCACTACGATAAAGAAGGTACGGTAGCCCCATGACATCTGAAGAGTTCCCGCTATCATGGTGGGAATCATCATCGAGAGAGCCATGATGGATTTCGCGATGGTACGGTGATTGCTTCCCTCAGACTGGCGAGTGAAGCGTTCGAGACAGTGAAGGTAGAAGATAATGCCAAAGCCATAACCGAACTGTTCTATACAGACACAGGCACTGATCAGTGACAGACTCTCGGGCAGCATGTAGCTTAGAAAGACATAAAGCAAATCGGGAACGGTCATGGCACATGCCATCCACCATTTCCAAGGGTTCACACCGTCACGTTGCAGCACCTTCGCACCGAAGACGCCACCCAACGACAGACCGATGATACCCACCGTTCCCATCACCAAGCCATACTCCTGTGGTGCCAAACCCAGTCCGCCGCCTTGCATCGGATCAAGCAAAAACAACAGTGTCATCTTCCCCATCAATGCCTCTGGCAAACGATACAGCAACAGGAACAGGATAAAGACTGCTGCCGATGGTTCCCGTAAGAAGGACCGCCAGATGTTCTTTGTTTTCTCCCACACTCGTCTGAATCCCACACGCTGATGCTGGGGAGCCTCTTCAAAAGACCGACCGTAGAGATGATAAAGAAACAACATCAAGAAGATTCCTGCCACGATAAAAAAGACCAGACTCCAAGAATAACGGATATTGTTCCGATAGAGAACCTGCAAGTTTCCTGCCAGCATGACAAGTACACCTTGTCCCAATGCCATTGCTACCTTCTGTGACAGCTGACGCACCAGCTCCGCCCGATGATGCTTCTTACCGATTCCGCTATTCCGATAGAGATGGTCAGCCGCCTCATTATGAGTGGCAGAAGCAAAAGCAACTAACCAAAACAGGAGCAAGGAACCCTGTAGCCAGAACTGTGCATGAACGGTAAAGGCAATACCGCCAAATCCCGCACCCAGCAACAGCTGTGTGAGTAGTATCCACCATCTCCTGCTACGAGTATGATCAACGATATGTTTCCACAAAGGTTTAATGACCCACGGAAGGTAGAGCCATGCCACATAGAACGTGATCTCCGCATTATTCAGTCCCAACTGCTTATACAGAATCACTGCAAGCGACATCACAGTAACTTGCGACAGCCCCTTCGCAAAATACAGGGAAGGCAGCCAGCGCAGCACGCCACGTTCTATGTTCAACTCATCCTTCATCCTTCATCTCTCATCCTTCATCCTTCATCCTTCATCCTTCATCCCTCATCTTTCATCCTTCATCCCTCTTCTTCCCAAATTCCGGATCGATCTTGATGAACAAGCACACGAGGAAGGTGGCCAGACAGCAAATAATCGTCCATACAAAGAAATGACGATACCCCAATGTCTCTTGTAACCAACCTGCCGCCATTCCCGGCAGCATCATACCCAAGGCCATGAATCCCGTGCAGATGGCGTAGTGGGATGTCTTGTGTTCTCCCTCGGAGAAATAAATCAAATAGAGCATATAAGCCGTGAAGCCGAAGCCATAGCCGAACTGTTCGATGAACACACTCACGTTCACGGTCAGCAGACTCTCAGGTAACACATAGCTCAGATAGACATATACCAAGTCAGGCAAGGTAATGGCACACACCATCGGCCATAGCCATTTCTTCAAACCGCCGCGCGATGCCGCGATACCTCCTAAAATACCACCAAGAGTCAGACCGACGATTCCCACCGTTCCGTAGGCCAGTCCCACCTGCTCAGTCGTAAGTCCCAGTCCGCCCTTTTCCATCGGATCGAGCATGAACGGACTGATCAGTTTCACCAGCTGAGCCTCCGGCAGACGGTAGAGCAGCATGAATAAGATAGCGACAAGCGCATGTTCTTTCTTAAAGAACGACTTAAACGTCTCCAGAAACTCACGCATGATATTCTTGGCCGTCACGTTCTCCACAGCATGGTCACTGGCTGGCCGCGGTAATATCCACCCATGATAGAAAGCCATGATCAGGAAGAAAGCCGAAAGGATACCGAACACCACCGTCCACGACAGCGGCACATTCCCCGTTGACTTCTCGATATTCCCCGCTACAATCACCAGGAGGCCCTGTCCTGCCAGGGTGGCAATACGGTAGAACGTGCTGCGGATTCCCACGAAAAGAGACTGTTGGTGATCATCCAAGCCATGCATATAGAAACCATCGGCAGCGATGTCATGGGTAGCCGAAGTGAAGGCCACCAACCAGAATGCCGCCAGTGTGAGCTGGAAGAAGAACGAGGTAGGCAAGGCGAACGCGATACAGGCGAAAGCTATCGCTATCAGCAGCTGCATCGTCACCGTCCACCAACGTTTGGTCTTGATCAGATCCACGAACGGGCTCCAGAAAGGCTTGATCACCCATGGCAGGTAAAGCCACCCCGTATAAAGGGCGATATCGGTATTGGAGATCTCCAGTTTCTTATACATGATCACCGAAATGGTCATCACGGCCACATAGGGTAACGCCTCAGCAAAATACAATGTGGGTATCCACGCCCAGGGATTACGTTTATTCTCTTTCATCTTTATGAATAAATCTTTTTAATTTCAGCACCTTGATAATAATGTAACAGAATCTCATCGTAGGAATAGCCCTGCTCACCCATCACGGCAGCACCGATCTGACACAAGCCTACGCCATGGCCCCATCCCGCACCTTTCAGCACGAACTTCTGCGGCACGCCGAGGATGAAATCCCGCGACTCCACCTCGAAGGCACTGCTGTAGAGATGTGTCTCGCTCAGTGCACGTCGGATCTCCAGTTCCTTACCGATGGTGAACTGTCGTTCCGTTCCCACGATCTTCAGTTTCCAGATCCGTCCGCTTTTCCCTCGTTCAAGGGGTTCCAGAGAGACAATCTTCCCGAATTTCATCTTCAGCTTACGTTCGATCAGTTCGCATAGCTCCTCCTGCGTATATTCCACCTGCCAACGGTAGAAATCCGAAGTCTCCTGATCATAGTCGTTCAGCACCTGACTCAGGATATGCTTGTCGTGGGTATGACAGAACGGATCACCGTCGGGTGTCGCTGCATCCCTCACTGAGACAAGGTAAGGCTTCGGCGTATCTTCCCAGCAGTACTGGAACTCCTCTGTCACCCCGCCGCAGCACTTACTGAAACGGGCATCGCAGATCTCCCCGTCATAGACAAGGATCCTGCCACGGGTGGCCTTGATAGCCTCCACCACATGAACGTTACTAGCCTTGGTGATGCCCTGATAGCGCTGACAGTGGTCATCGGCGCAGACATCAAAGATCGTATGGTCGTCACGGTCGTACCAACGGATCAGCTCGTCTTCTTTCTTGATAAACGAGAAGAAGCCATTACCGCCCGCCGACTGATGCATCCGTTTCTCCATCTGTGCCAGGAGCCAGCTGCGAGAGATCACGGCATGCGCCTTGAGGAACTCCAGTGATGACGTGGCACTCATCTCACTGGATATCACACTGGTGAGATAGCTCTCCACAGGCAGTTCGTTGATGGCACAGATCTTTCCCTCCTCCACCACCAGACGGAGCATGCCCAGGAAGGTCTGGGTCTCCTTACGCTCCCAGTGGAAGTTCACACCGATAGTCACATCCTTGATGGAGAACGAGGCATCTTTCGACTGTGGGATAAACTTCAGTTCACGGTATGGGTTACCGTTCCACAAGATACCGCCCTCGGAGAACTCCACCATCTGTTCCCCTTCGATCTGCTCACCCTTGGCCGTATAGACCTTGTTCAGTGAGAAGAGGATGCGTTCGGCACTCACGATACCCACCTGGACGGTAGGCTCCGTCTTCCATGAAGAAGAAAGAACGGTCTCCGTCTCACTGGTGTTACCCTGCTGACGGATGGCAGCAATCACCTGCTGGGCTTCCTCTTCCGAGAGACTCACCTCCTTCAAGATAGCCACCGCCCGCTCGGGTGTCAGCTTCTCATAATCCTCCCGACGGGGTGTGATCAACAGACCCGCCATATCCAAAGCCCCAGGACTGACCAGTATCTGTTCGCTGTCCTCAGCATAGTAGCAGTCAGGACGGTGCTTTTTCCGCAGGAACACCACCGACAGGTAATCCTCCCCCTGGCGCCAGCAGACGATATTCATCATGGGCTCACCGCCTTCCTGTCCCTTCTCTCCCTTCGTGAGAGCCTTATAGATCTTCCGGAACAGCTGCTCATCCCCTTTTGGGGAACGGCTTTTGATCACCAGGGCAGGAGCAGGATAGTCATTGATATACGAGATCGTCTCCTCATCGTTCAAAGAGAATACGGGAGTGAGGTTCCTGCTCAGTCGCTGCCAACTACCCTGTAAGGGCAGCATCCCACTGGTACCTGCCTGGAAATGCAGGTGGTCGGGAGCACTGGCACCACAGAGGGGCCCGTTATAGAACACCATCAGCTCCGGGTATTTCTCCAGGATGCCGTGTATCTCACCGTATGACTCCTTGATCCGTTGCGGTTGGTGTTTCTTGGCAGGAATGGTATAATGGGCAGGAAGGATGGGGAAAGGATTCACCAACAGGTGGAACCTGCTGTTCACATCCTTCGCCATCTGTTCGGCAGGACGGTTCTGGTCGCAGAGGAAGCAGGGACGTTGTGCCAAGGTCTTGGCATCGATCTTCGCTCCCGTCGAAACCATCCGGGCAGGATTGAACTGCACCCGCAGCGTCAGGTCACCGATGGGTAAGTCACGTGTCTGCACATTCCGCAGTTCATTGAAATGCTGACGTGCCGTCTCCCATGTCTCCAGCTGCCGGTTGAAGAAACGCGTCAGGGCATCACTCACCCCCATCACACCCTTCCCGCTTGACAGCTGTTGGCGCGCCATCACCTCCATGGTGCGCAATCTGTCTTTATATAAGTTGTTAGCATTGATCTTCTCCACACTCAGGGCCGCATCACTGTTTCCGCCCCAACGGCGACAGAGGTACAGCTCCGTGAAGATCCTTCCGATGCGATAACGTCTGCTGAACGCCAGTCCCAGGGCATAGTCCTCACCGTAACTGGTATTCGGGAACTGCACCTGTCGCAGCAGCGGTGTGAAGAAGGCACGCGGCGCCCCCAGTCCGTTGATGCGCAGCGCATTGTTCATTCCGTTCTCATCGGTCCACTCCGCATGACTGATCAGTCCTGGCGGCAGGGTGTTCAGATTGAAGTCGCACATCCGGTAGCTGCCCACAATCATCGCCGCCTTCTGCTGATAGAAAGCATCCACGATCTGCTGCAGCGTGTCGGGGGATGAATAGAGATCGTCACTGTCGAGCTGAACGGCAAAGCGTCCGCAGCGGGCATCGTTGATGGCCAGATTCCAACAGCCGCCGATGCCGAGATCAGTGCGTTGGGGAGAGAGGATGACCATCTGGCCTTTGGCAGTAGTACGTTCGATATCCCCTAAGATCTCTCCCGTCTTGTCGGTGGAATGGTTATCCACCACGATGACGTTGAAGGGGAAGGTGGTCTTCTGCCCCAGTGCGCTCTTCACCGCATCAGCAACGGTCTTCTCACGGTTGAATACGGGGATGACCACCGATGCCTCCACCTCGAAATGCTGTTCGTTGAAGTCGGGCTTCACATATCCCGAGGGGTCCACCAAGGCATGCAGTTCCTTGAGATGAGCCGTCACGGCCTTCTCCATCTCTATCTGTACCTCGCGATTGGCAGGGTTCACATAGTCGAACTGTTTCTCCCCGCTGGCACGCAGGTCACTCTCCTCCTCGGTGTATAAGAACTCATTGAGATGGAACAGCTGTCCTTTCCGACTCATGAAAAGACGCAGGTCGTAAAGGGCGGCAAAGGAATAGCTCACCGTCTGTCCCACCGTATTTAAGTATTCATGGAGCACATCCCCACGGATCAGCAGCACACTACCGAAGTCAAAGTCATCACGCACACTGCCCAACTGATAGTCGATCACAGGGTGACGCACCACCTTTCCCTGCTCCACAGAATAGCGGTCGGCATATACCCAGACGGCCTCAGTGTCCATCGCCGCACGCAACATCCGATGCAACGCCCCGTAACCGAAGGTCAGGGGGGTACTCTTCAGGCATAGCAGCACAAAATCAGCCGTAGCCAGCTCACCGATCTCTTGCAGGACAGCCGATGACATCAGTCGTTCCGTCACCTCACCTTGGAGCAGGTGAACACGATTCAATACGCCATTTTCCCTGAGTTGTTCTATCGTAGAAGCCTGGGAACGTTCATCCCCAAACAAAAAAGCATCTATTCTTTCCCTCATCTTAGAATCATTCTATTTTTCGGCAAATGTAACGAAAATCTGCTGATTGGCCAAATAAATCCCCACTTTTTTACCCGTCGCTGCATTCAACGGCCCTGACAATGATTCCTACTAAGATAACTGAACATGAAGACACGAAGAGACAAAGGTCCTCCATACGTGCATCCCAATATTGTTAAAAATTCAGAATATCCTTTACGATTTAACTCCATTTAACGCGCGAGAGTGGCCTCAGCGGTTACCAACTGCCCTTTCGGTCGAAAAAACGCAATTCTCGCGAGGTTTGGTAAGTTGTTGATAATGAACGCGTTGGTAAAAATCGGTATTTTTGACTTGCAAAAACACTGTTTTTAGGCTCCAAAAACATAGTTTTTAGGGGTCAAAAACACCGTTTTTAGGTGATGAAAACACTGTTTTTGTGAAGCGAAAAGACTATAATTAATTACTTGGGGGTCGCCTTCGGCGAGAAATCCAACAAAATCTATCCAAAATCTTACAAATACCTATGTTATTGATTAGTTTTTATGGAGATAGATTTTGTATGATTTTGTTTTGTTTTTGTTGAATTTCTCGCCGAAGGCGACCCAAAGAACCCTAAAAAGTTGAAACCACTCATTTTCGAAGAAGCGTCACCTAAGGGTTGTTCCGAACGGCGTTAACACCTGTTCCGACGGCATCTATCACTCATTCCGACGTCATCTATAGGGGGTAAAGTGACGGCGGAACAACCCTTAGATGACGTCGGAATGGGTGTAAGTAACGTCAGGAACGAACTCAAGTAACCTTTATTTGAGTTTAAAGTAACCTTTACTTGAGTTCAAATTAGCCTTTACTTGCAAACCAAGTAGCCTTTACTTGATATAAAACCTCTCTTGGAATAGCTTCTTTTCTCAATTGACTAAAAAGCAAATGTTAAAATTCTCTGAATTATCCTGACAGAATCATGTAGTCAAAGATAACTTCTAATAGATGAAGGATGACTTCTAACAGATGCAAGGTCTATAGTCTGAGGTCTAAAGTCTATGGTCTATAGTCTTAATTCTATAGTCTATAGTCTAAAGTCCCAACTCTATAGTCTAAACCCAAACGAGGGTGAAAGAAAAGATGGACTTTTCTTTGCTCTTTGCTCACTTCATTGTACCTTTGCACCATCCAAATCGACAAACAATGAAGAAAAATATCATCTATCTACTGGCATGTCTGTTACTGACGACCGTCACAGCACAGGCTCAGAACCTGCAAATTGGTGACCATTGGCTCTACTGTCACATGAGCGACCGAGGTGAATGGACGGCCTATGCCGTGAGCCGGGACGGTCTGCACTATGAGGACATCCTCGATGGGATGGCCGTGTTCAACACCAATGACATCGCCGCCATCGAGGGAGGTACCCGCGATGCCTTTATCACCCGTCGCCACGATAACAGCGGGTTCCTCATGGTTACCACCGATATGTGCGTCGCCAAGTCGCACAAATGGGACAACTACGGCATCAATCTCCTGACATCCGACGACCTCATCCACTGGCGTTCCACGACCTTCGATTTCCGCAAGGGTCCCGGGATCTTCTGCGATCCGAAGTCGAAGGACTGTTATGAAGACTTCACGAAGGTACATCGTGTCTGGGCACCGCAGATCTTCTGGGATCCCGATTACCGGTGGCCTGACGGTAAGCAGGGAGGCTATCTTGTCTATTACAGCATGCTCAATGACGACGAAGACCACTACGACCGCATGTACTACTCGTATGCCGATGAGTCGTTTACCCGTCTCACCAAGCCTCAACTACTCTTCGACTGGGGCTATGCCACCATCGATGCCGATATCAATTACTTGGAGAGTGATGGTCTCTACCACATGCTGATCAAGAAAGAAGGAGGGCATCCCGGCATCTATACTGCTACGGCACCACGACTCACCGGTCCGTGGAGTGAACCGGTGGAAGACGACTTCGTCAGTTTTGAGGGAAATAAGAAATGTGAGGGTCCCAGTGCTTTCCAGATCCCTGGAGAAGAAGGCTGGCGTGTGGCTTATATCCAGTACAGCGACCGTCCCAAGCACTATCGTATCTGTAGGGCAGACAAGTATTTGCGCAACTTCTCCGAACCCCATGACATCGAGGGCGTCAATGGACCGCAGCACGGTTCGTTCATGCGAATAACCCGTGAGGAGTACGATCGGCTGAAGGCATGGTCAGACTCCACGATGACCCATGGCGTCGAATGAGGTTTCGGCGAGAAAAACACATCCTGATGGTAACATGTGAAAAATAATCTATAATTACGGTTTCGTGATGAGAATGCGTTAATTAGTTGCAAATTATAGAAAAAATTATCTCCTTCGGATATTTTTTCGTACCTTTGCGAAAAATTTCGCGAAGGGACTCCGTCTCGGCATAAAAAACAAGATTTGCTTTGTTCTACGCTCGACTTTTCGTACCTTTGCAAACAAATTGGCAAATTCAGGAATTAATATCATAAAACTACCATAAACAACAAGATGAAGAAGAAACTGAATAAAGTGCTGGTACTTGGCTCTGGCGCTTTGAAAATCGGACAGGCTGGCGAGTTTGACTATTCAGGCTCGCAGGCACTCAAGGCATTACGTGAGGAAGGAATCAGTTCGGTGCTCGTCAATCCGAACATTGCTACCATCCAGACATCGGAAGGTATCGCCGACAAAGTGTATTTCCAACCCGTGAACACCCATTTCGTCACGGAAATCATCAAGAAAGAACGACCTGACGGCATCCTGCTCGCCTTTGGTGGACAGACAGCGCTGAACTGCGGTACGGAACTTTATCAGAAAGGGATTCTCAAAGAATACGGTGTGGAAGTGCTGGGTACCTCTGTGGAGGCCATCATGAACACCGAGGACCGCGACTTGTTTGTGAAGAAGTTGGGAGAGGTTGACCTGAAAGTGCCCGTGAGTCATGCCGTGGAGAACATGGAGGATGCCCTGAAGGCTGCCCGCGAGATCGGCTTCCCCATCATGATCCGTTCAGCCTATGCCCTCGGCGGACTGGGCTCCGGTATCTGTCCTGATGAGAAGAAATTCATCGAGTTGGCAGAGAGCGCCTTTACCTTCGCTCCGCAGATCCTTGTGGAGGAGAGTCTGAAAGGCTGGAAAGAGATCGAGTTCGAGTGCATCCGCGATGCCAACGACCGTTGCTTCACCGTGGCCTCGATGGAGAACTTCGACCCCTTAGGCATCCATACAGGAGAGAGTATCGTGGTAGCTCCTACCTGCTCGCTCACCGAGGAACAGGTGAAGATGCTGCAGGAGATCACCATCAAATGTGTGAAGCACCTCGGCATCGTAGGTGAGTGCAACATCCAGTTTGCCTTCAATGCCATCACCAACGACTACCGTATCATCGAGATCAATGCCCGTCTGAGTCGTTCATCGGCCCTGGCATCGAAAGCCACAGGTTATCCGCTGGCCTTCGTAGCCGCCAAGATCGCTTTGGGCTACACCCTCGACCAGATCGGTGAGATGGGAACAACCAGTTCAGCATACGTAGCCCCGCAGCTCGACTATATGATTTGTAAGATTCCGCGCTGGGACCTGACGAAGTTCGCCGGCGTGAGTCGTCTCATCGGCTCTTCGATGAAGTCGGTGGGTGAGATCATGTCCATCGGCCGCTCCTTCGAGGAGATGATCCAGAAGGGATTGCGTATGATCGGACAGGGCATGCACGGTTTCGTGGGGAACGACCATACGAAGTTTGACAACCTCGACGAGGAACTGGAGAACCCCACCGACCTGCGTATCTTCGCCATTGCACAGGCTCTGGAAGAGGGCTACAGCATCGAGCGCATCGAGGAACTGACGAAGATCGATGTATGGTTCCTGGAGCGACTGAAGCATATCGTTGACCTGAAGCATGAGCTGCTGAAATACAATGCACTGGAGGAACTGCCCGACGAGCTGCTGCTGGAAGTGAAGCGTGCCGGCTTCTCTGACTTCCAGATTGCCCGTTTCGTGCTGAAGCCCCAAGGCGGAAACATGGAGAAGCAGAACCTGGAGGTACGCCGCTATCGTAAGCTGAGAGGTGTCCTGCCCAGCGTGAAGAGAATCCCCACGGTGGCCAGCGAGCATCCCGAGCTCACGAACTACCTCTATTTCACCTATACCCATACCCCCGCCTTCCAGGATGAGTTCACCTGTGAAAGAGAATCTAGTAAAACTAGTATAACTAGTAAAACTATTAATCCTTATGTCGCCAAGCACGATATCGACTATTATAAGAATGAGAAATCGGTGGTGGTACTCGGATCGGGTGCCTATCGCATCGGTTCCAGCGTGGAGTTCGACTGGTGTTCGGTGAATGCCATCAATACAGCCCGTAAGTTAGGGTATAAGTCGATCATGATCAACTATAACCCTGAGACGGTGTCCACCGACTACGACATGTGCGACCGTCTGTATTTCGACGAGCTGTCACTGGAGCGTGTGCTCGACGTGATCGATCTCGAAGAGCCCCGTGGCGTGATCGTCAGCGTGGGTGGACAGATCCCGAATAACCTCGCCATGAAACTCTATCGTCAGGGCGTTCCCGTACTCGGCACCTCTCCGGTGAATATCGACCGCGCAGAGAACCGTGATAAATTCTCGGCTATGCTCGATAAGTTAGGCATCGACCAGCCCGCATGGCGTGCACTGACATCTTTCGAGGATGTGAAGGAGTTTGTTGACGAGGTGGGCTACCCCGTATTGGTACGTCCGTCGTATGTGCTCTCGGGTGCTGCCATGAACGTTTGCTACGACGATGAGGAGCTGCACCGCTTCCTGAACATGGCCACCGAGGTATCGAAGGAGTTCCCCGTGGTGGTCAGTCAGTTCATGCAGGACACGAAGGAGATCGAGTTCGACGCCGTGGCCGACAAGGGCGAGGTGGTGGAATATGCCATCTCGGAGCATGTGGAGTATGCTGGTGTGCACTCGGGTGATGCCACGATGGTGTTCCCTGCCCAGCATATCTATTTCTCCACCATCCGTCAGATCAAGAAGATTGCCCGTAAGATTGCGAAGGAGCTGAACATCAGCGGTCCGTTCAATATCCAGTTCCTCGCCAAGAACCGTCAGGTGCGCGTCATCGAATGTAACCTCCGTGCCAGTCGTTCGTTCCCCTTCGTATCGAAGATCCTGAAGCGGAACTTCATCGAGACGGCCACGAAGATCATGCTCGATGCACCGTATTCCAAGCCTGACAGGAGCGAATTTGACATCGACCGCATCGGTGTGAAAGCCAGTCAGTTCTCTTTTGCCCGTCTGCAGAATGCCGATCCCGTTCTGGGCGTGGATATGAGCTCCACAGGTGAGGTGGGCTGCTTAGGAGATGACCTCAACGAGGCATTGCTGAACGCACTCATCGCCACGGGCTACCGCATTCCCAAGAAGAGCGTGCTGATCTCTTCTGGTGGTGTGAAGGGCAAGGTGGACCTTCTGGAGCCTGTCCGTGAGCTAGCCAAGAACGGATACGAGATCTATGCCACGGGAGGTACGGCGAAGTTCTTCAATGAGAACGGCGTGAAGGCAACGGCAGTGGCATGGCCTGATGAGAACGGAGAGAACAATGTGATGGACATGATTGCCGATCACCAGTTCGAACTGATCATCAACGTGCCAAAGAACCATACGAAGCGTGAGCTGACCAACGGCTACCGCATCCGTCGTGGTGCCATCGATCACAATATCCCGCTGATGACCAATACCCGTCTGGCCAAAGCCTTTATCCAGGCCTTCTGCGACCTGAAGGAAGAGGATATCAAGGTGAAGAGCTGGCAGGAGTATAATAGTTAAGGATGAAGGAGGAAGGAGGAAGGAGGAAGGATGAAGGATGAGAGATTAGAGATGAGGGATAAGGGAAGATGTCTGCTGGGGATGTCGCTCTTCGAACTGAGAGAAGTGGCGAAGGAGCTGGGAATGCCTGCCTTTACGGGTGGACAGATGGCAAAGTGGCTCTACACACAGCATGTGACCAGCATCGACAACATGACCAACATCTCTAAAGTCAACCGCGAACGACTGAAAGAGCAGTTTGTCATCGGCTGCATGCCTCCGACAGACTGTCAGGAGTCGAAGGACAGAACGAAGAAATATCTCTTCCCCGTAGGTGGCTCCGATCACGATGAGCCCAAATACGTTGAGACCGTCTATATCCCCGATGGCGACAGGGCCACGCTCTGCGTAAGCAGTCAGATAGGCTGTAAGATGAACTGTCTGTTCTGTCAGACGGGCAAGCAAGGGTTTGAAGGAAACCTCTCCGTTGCTGACATCCTCAACCAGATCTACTCCCTACCGGAGCGTGACACACTCACCAACATCGTGTTCATGGGACAAGGGGAACCGATGGACAACCTCGATGCCGTGCTACGTGCTACGGAGATCCTGACTGCCGACTATGGCTACGCCTGGAGTCCAAAGCGCATCACGGTGAGCAGTGTCGGCATCAAGAACAAACTGAAACGGTTCTTGGATGAAAGCGACTGTCATGTAGCGATCAGCCTACACTCTCCCCTGCCCGACCAACGTGCCGAACTGATGCCCGCCGAACGGGGCATGGGCATTCAGGAAGTGATAGACCTGCTGCGCAACTACGACTTCAGTCATCAGCGCCGACTCTCGTTCGAATACATCGTCTTCAGCGGTGTGAATGATTCCGAGAAGCATGCACGGGCTATTATCCAACTGCTCAAAGGACTGGAGTGCAGGATTAATCTGATTCGTTTTCACCAGATACCAGGTGTGGATCTGAAAGGAACGAACGATCAGAAGATGGAGGCGTTCCGCGACTACCTCACACAACATGGGGTGTTCACCACCATCCGCGCCAGTAGAGGACAGGATATCTTTGCTGCCTGCGGACTGCTTTCCACGGCGAAAAAGAAAAGTGGTCGGTCATGAGAGCCCTGTGTCTGCTCGTTCTCCTCTTTCTGCTCGTCTCATGCAGTGACAGGAGTCGCCACCTCCCCAGAAGCAGTGGAAGTCCCTACTACGTCATCGTGGAGAACGACTGCGACAGTTTGGTGTTCCATGCCCTCGATGCTGATGTGGCAGGTCTTCCCCAGCGGGAGCCGTCGTTCGATGTCTTGGAAATAACGGGTAACTTTCCCGAATATACCCTGTGCAGGAGCATCGTACGGGTGAAGATTGATCCGAAATACGAGAAGGCACAGATCAGATACGCCAAGAACGTGGATGCAAAGCCGCAGATGCGGATCAATATTGTTGCACCATCGGCAGAAGCCTTGAGAAAGGCCATGCCGGTAATAGGCACACAACTGAGTAGTCTGCTTAACCAAGCTGAGATGAATACTGCCATCACCTACTTAAAGGCACATCACCAGAACAAGGCGCAGGAAAATATCCGTCGGGCGTTCAACGCAGAGATCTACATCCCAGAGGGACTGACTGCCAGTAAGCAGGGAGACGCATTTCAATGGTACTCCAACCAGCAGGCACAGGGCATGCAGAACATCTGTCTCTACACCTATTCCGCCAAGGATTTGAATACCAAGGAGTGGATTGCGAAGCGCGACAGTATCATGAAGGAGAATATCCCAGGAGAAGAAGCAGGGATGTATATGACAACGGTGAAAGAAGGCATCACCCACGAGGTTATCAGCGTAAAAGGACAAGAACGACTCGTCCTTCGCGGTCTGTGGGAGATGAAAGACGACATGATGGGCGGTCCGCTGGTAGCCCATGCGGTCTATGACTCCTCCCATTCAACAGTGATCGTGGCAGAGGCGTTCGTCTATGCACCGGAATCCAAGAAAAGGAACAAAATCAGACAGCTTGAGGCTGCACTCTATACATTAAATATTCAGAACAATGGAAGATAGAAAAATTCGCGTGGCCATCACGCACGGTGATACGAATGGTATCGGCTATGAACTGATTTTCAAGACCTTTGCCGATCCCACGATTCTCGAATTATGTACCCCCATCATCTACGGCTCACCCAAGGTGGCTGCCTATCATCGCAATGTGCTCGGCATACAGGCAAACTTCACCATCATCAGTAAGGCTGAGGATGCCCATGAGGGAAGAATGAACCTGCTGACCACCTTCGACGAGGAGATCAAAGTGGAGATGGGAACACCCTCCAACGAGGCGGGAACAGCTGCACTGAAAGCTTTGAACAAGGCGGTGGCCGATTATGAGAAAGGACTGTTCGACGTTCTTGTCACTACACCCGTCAACAAGGCTAATATCAAGAACGATGCATTCCCCTTTAAGGGACAGACAGATTATCTGGAGAAGACAGCAGGAAAAGGGAAGTATGCCCTGCCCATCCTGGTAAACGAGCAACTGCGTGTAGCCCTGGCTACCTGTAACCTGCCCGTGAAGGATATTGCCGGCAGCCTCAACAAGGAACTGGTGACAGAAAAGGCAAGAGTATTGTTTAACACACTGAAACGTGATTTCCTCATCACCAATCCCCGCATCGCCGTTCTTGCCCTGAACCCGAACACCGACGAAGAAACAGGGAAAGAGGAACAGGAGATTATCATGCCCGCCATCGAGGAACTTGAGAACAAGGGAATCCAGGCCTTTGGCCCCTACCCCGCTGATACCTTCTTCGGCAATGGAATGTTTGAGGCTTTCGATGGTGTGCTGGCCATGTATCACGATCAAGGACTGGCTCCGTTCAAGACCATCGATCAAGGAGAAGGAGTATGCTACACGGCAGGATTGCCCATCGTACGCACGAGTCCTATCTATGCTGGTGAGTATGAGTCGGCAGGCAAGGGAACCGCCGATGAGAGATCATTCCGCCATGCCATCTTCTTAGCCATCGACATCGCACGTCACCGTCTGCAGTTCGACTCAGCCTATGCCAACCCACTGCCAAAGCTCTACCATGAGAAACGTGATGAGAGCGAGAAGGTGCGCTTTGCCATCCCCAAATCAAAGTTCGACAAGAAAGCGGAATCCAAAGGCGAGGAGAAAAAAGCAGAGCAGCCTGAATGAGAGAGAGCAAGTCAACAACGACAGACAAGAAGACGAAGTTCCAGAATATTTTCTTCATCTTCGGCATTGTAGTGCTGACGATCATGGTGACCCAGCTCGACTTTGCCGAAGTATGGAGCGGATTACAACATGCGGGATACTGGTTCTTTGCCGTTGTTGCCCTCTGGGGGGTGCTGTATATATTCAACACCGCCGCCTGGTATCTCATCATCAACAGTCAGGCAACTGCCAACGAAACACCTCGGAAGCCGGTTCCGTTCTGGTGGCTCTATAAGATCACCGTATCGGGATTCGCCCTGAACTACGCCACACCGGGTGGACTCATGGGAGGAGAGCCATACCGGATCATGGAGCTGTCACCCAAGATCGGCACCGAACGGGCTTCCTCGTCCGTGATCCTCTACGTGATGACACATATTTTCAGTCATCTGTGGTTCTGGCTACTCTCCACCTTATTATATATAGCCACGCAAAACATGAGTGTTTTCATGGCAATGGTGCTGGCAGGTGTCACCGCTTTCTGTCTGCTGGGGATATGGTTCTTCCTGAAAGGGTACAAGAAAGGACTCGCACTCCGGCTGATGAACATCCTCAGACATATACCGGGAGCTAAGCGATGGGCACGGGGATTCATCGAGAACCACCGCGAACAGCTGGACAATGTGGACCGCCAGATTGCGGCCCTGCATAACCAGAATCCACGCACCTTCCTCGCCGCCGTCCTGCTCGAACTGTCATGCCGAGTGGCCTCCGCCCTGGAGGTCATGTTTATCCTAATGGTGATCATGCCCAGTGTCAACTACATCCAATGTATCCTGATCCTTGCCTTCACCAGTCTTTTCGCCAATATGCTTTTCTTTATGCCTTTGCAGTTAGGCGGACGTGAAGGCGGCTTCCTGATGTCAGTGAATGGACTGGGAATGACTGCCAGTGCCGGCATCTTCGTGGCCTTGATCGTCAGGGTGCGCGAACTCATCTGGACAGCCATCGGACTCCTGCTGATCAAAATGAGTAGGAAAAACAAATAAAACAAAAAAAAACTGCCATCTTTGCAGTTTTGTGAAATAATATGCGTAATTTTGTCAGCGATTATGAACACGTCCGAATTACAAATAATCAAACAACGTTACAACATCGTGGGCAACAGCCCAGGGTTGAACCGTGCACTGACACGAGCCTTGCAGGTGGCACCAACAGACTTAAGCGTGCTCATCATGGGAGAGAGCGGTGTCGGTAAAGAGATTATTCCACGTGTCATACACGACAACTCCCCCAGGAAACGAGAGAAATATTTCGCCATCAACTGCGGCTCCATACCCGAAGGAACCATCGACAGTGAGCTGTTTGGTCATGAAAAGGGCTCGTTTACGGGTGCCATCGGTGAAAGCGAAGGCTATTTCGGTTCGGCCAACAAGGGCACCATCTTCCTGGATGAGCTGGGAGAGATGCCGATAGCCACGCAGGCACGCCTCCTCCGTGTCTTGGAGAACGGAGAGTATATCCGTGTCGGCGGCACACAGGTAAGGAAAACCGACGTACGCGTGGTGGCAGCCACCAATGTGAACCTGACCAAAGCCATCAGTGAAGGACGTTTCCGCGAAGACCTCTACTATCGTTTACTTGAGGTGCCCATCCAGATGCCTCCCCTCCGCGATCGCGGAGAAGACATTATCCTGCTCTTCCGACTCTTCGCCATGCAGACGGCAGAACAATACCGGCTGCCGAAAATCACGCTCACCGAAGAGGCACGCCAAATGATGCTACAGTATAAATGGCCGGGCAATATCCGACAGCTGAAGAATGTAACCAGACAGATGTCGGTGATGAGCGAACAACGGGAGATCACACCCGAACTCTTGCGGCAGTTCATTCCTCAAGATACAGAAAGCACGATGCTTGCCACTATTCCCTCGAACAACAGCCGACATAGCTACGAGAACGAACGGGAGGCATTGTATCAGGTGCTCTCCAAACTGGGCAACGAGCTGTCGGACCTCAGGCACGACATGAACAATCTGCGGAAACAGCTGGATGACGTGAGGAACACGAACTTCATCCCCCCTGCTGCTGCCGTGCAGAAAATGCCAACCATCATTGGCTCACAGTCGCATATCAACACGTTCGACGAGGCACCCAAGACCGAGGATGCCGTGGCAGAAGAGATTAAGACGGAGCCAGAGTCACTCAATTTAGAGGATATCGGAAGACAAATGGTGGAGAAAGCACTCGAACGGAACAAAGGAAACCGGAAGAAAGCCGCCGCCGAATTGGGAATCTCCGACCGCACGCTCTACCGTCGTATTAAGCAATACGGCCTCGATACGCTCTGCGCCCTGCTCCTCATGATTGTTTGTGCCCCCATGCTCTCCGCATGCTCCGTCTCATACTCGTTCACAGGAGCCAGCATCAACTACGATGTGACCAAGACCATTACCATCGCCGATTTCCCCATCCGGTCCAACTATGTGTGGGGACCGATGGCTGGTATCTTTAACAACAGACTGAAAGACGAGTTCGCCAGTCATACCAAGCTGCGACAGGTGAAACGGAACGGTGACCTCGTCATTGAAGGAGAGATATCCAAGTATGAGCAACGAAACAAATCAGTCACTGCTGAAGGACATTCTGCCATGACTGAGCTCAGCATGACGGTTACCGTGAGATTCACCAACAATACGAACCACTCGCAGGACTTCGAACAGCAGTTCACCTCCAGCAAGTCGTATGAAACGACTCAGAACCTCAACGCTGTGCAGGAAGAACTTGTCACGCAGATGTCAAAAGATATCGTAGATCAAATATTCAACGCAACCGTAGCAAATTGGTAATGGACTTAGAGCACTTGATCAAACATCCCGAGTTCCTGGATAAGGAAACGCTGTACGACCTGCGTTCCCTACTTGCCATGTACCCGTACTATCAGACGGCAAGACTCCTGATGTTGCAGAACCTCTACCTGCTCCATGACCCCTCCTTCGATGAAGAACTACGGAGAGCAGCCATCTATATAACCGACCGCCGGACGCTTTTCAATCTGGTGGAGGCTGCCCATTATAAACTGAGAGTGCCTCAAAGCTCCGCACCCAAGTCCGACGAAGAGGAAGAGACCTCATCACAAACAGCTGCGCAAAAGAGCAGAACCCTCTCACTGATCGACAGGTTCCTCGACTCCCTGCCTACGGACGAAGAACAACCTGCCGTCAAGGGGAAAAGAAAACCCACACCAGCCGATGCCGCCGTTGACTATGTGGCCTATCTCCTTGAGACAGAAGATGAGAGCGAGAAACAAGACGAACAGCCGCTGATGAGGAGACAAGATTTGATAGATAATTTCATAAAAAATGACAGTGGAAAAATTGAGCTGAAAGAAAATCCTGAATTTTCTCCACAACTTGAGGAATTTGAAAAAAATGAAGAAAATAATACCGATGAGGGGTATTTTACGGAGACTTTAGCAAGAATTTACATAAAACAAGGCAGATATTTAAAGGCTTTGGAAATTATTAAGCGTTTAAATTTGATTTATCCAAAAAAAAATGCTTACTTTGCAGACCAAATCCGTTTTTTAGAGAAATTGATCATAAATAGTAACAAAAATAAGTAAAGAAAAATGACAAGCATTTACGGTTTATTCGTAGGGTTGATTGTCCTGGCAGCACTGCTGATGATTGGCATTGTGCTCATTCAGGAATCTAAAGGTGGCGGTCTTGCCTCCAACTTCGCATCTTCTAATGCTATTATGGGTGTGCGCAAGACTACCGATGTGATTGAGAAAACAACATGGAGCCTCGCTGCCGCCATGGTGATCCTCAGTATTCTTTGTGCTTACGTAGCACCAACAGCTAGCACCTCACAGAGCGTGCTCGAGAATGTGGCTACAGAACAGCAGCAGACGAATCCGAACAACCTGCCAGGTTTCGGTGCCAGTCAGACAAAGCAGGATGCTCCTGCAGCTAAAGAAGCTGCTCCTGCTGCACCTGCTAAAGAGGCTGCACCTGCCGCACCTGCAAAGAAATAAATACAAAAAAACACGGGAATTATTTGGTTATCTCAAATAATTCCCGTACCTTTGCATCCGATTTGGAAAAATCCATTCTTTCATGAGAGAATGTACATGGTGCCCGTAGTTCAGTTGGTTAGAGCGTCAGATTGTGGTTCTGAATGTCGTGGGTTCGAGTCCCACCGGGCACCCTACAAGATAAACCCCTGTAAGTCAGCAACTTACGGGGATTTTCGTTTCCAAAAATATTCTATTTTGATGGAACATTGATGGAACATTTCATGTTTGTTCCATCAATGTTGGAACTAAGATGCCACCAAGATTTGCAAACAATCAAACCCAAATGTGGAAACTACCACAAATATTCACAAACTTGTTCAAGGAATCATCTCTTATTATTGGAACAACTTATCACCTTAATCCCATTTCCTATTCTTCTATCAAAACAACCCATTTGCCCTCCTTGCGCCCACCTTCACGAGTGAGTATGCCCTTTTCTTGAAGGAATGCAAGCTCACGTTTAATAGTCTTTTCTGAGACATTAATCTTTTGGGTCATTTGATGGATGGTTATTAGGTCGTCGCTCTTTATCAAATCCAACATAAGCGATTGACGCTCAGACAGTTCTTTTAGGTCACCTTTTGGGTCACCTTTTGGGTCATGATTGTCCTTATTAGCTATGTCAGCAATAATATTGCCTGCAGCCTCGTGGCAAGGGATAGTGATACGGAAGAAGGTGCGCTCTTCATCTGTAACAACGATGGCGCGAGGCGAACCATTAGCCTTCAATACATTCTGAATAGTCGGAATACCAGTGCTTCGTCCCTCTGTCAACTCCAGTTCCTTCAAGTATTCACCCAAACGACGGTTGCGATAACGCTTGGAGATAAGCAACTCTCCCCGACTTATGTCTGCAGACGGGATGCTACGGTCTGGCCCACCTACGTTCTGAATGGTAATACCCTTCGGTTCGACCGTTATCACAACAGGTTCCCACTCGCGATAATCGCGATGATAAAGTGAGTTTGTCACACTTTCTTCCAATGCCTGGTAGGGATAGGTGTAGAACTTGATACTGTGGTTGTCGTTCTTGGGCTTAATGATGGACTGCATCACCACCATGCGATTCAGATACTCCAGAGTCCGCTCGATAATCTGTGTGACGGAGCCAGTGATAATAGGTGCCTCGTACATATTATTAGGATTCACCAACCGTCCTTCTGGAAAGAATACGACTTCGACCTGTGTCCGTTTGAAGAACTTACTTGGGTTCTCGCAGAACATCATAGCAGCCACATTCCTCAGCATACGATTCTCAGATGGCCCAACATACAAGTCCATCTGTTCAAGAATCTCGTTCAGTGGTCGCTCATAAAGTTCATTAGCCAATTTACTGCCAACCTTCACAAGATACTCGCGAAGCAACAGTGTGGATATGTCCTCCACCTTGATATCAGGATTACCTCTTTCGTCAAACGGCACACGACTGGCCAGTTCGCGAAGTTCGTCCAATACCTCACCCTTAGCAATGATACTACTTGTACCACTGCGAATGTAGAAATATTCTTTGCTACCACTCCTTGCCGTCACATTTTCAGGCACAGAGTAAGGACGATTGATGCCGGCTGGACACCAAATCACCAGTACCTGCTTTCCATCCACTTCCTCAACGCTAGTCCTGGGCATGTAGTAAGGTGACATCTTGTTGTTATATCCCACCATCTCCTGAAGAATACCGTCAATCTCCTCGATGGGTACACCCTCCACGGGACGGATAGCCATGCCAGTATCGTCATCAGTATCAATACCTACCACTATATATCCACCGCCAAGATCGTCGAAATCATTGGCAAAAGCACACACACTATGGTATATGCCTGCTGGATTCCAGCCCTTCTTGAACTCAATCCTGTTGGACTCTATCTACTGCTTATTCAACAGATCTTCTATGTTTATTGCCAGTGCCATATCTCAATAACGTTTAATAATAGAATTAGGGTATCAAAAGACCTCTATATTCAAGGTCATGCTTCATTATTTCTTCTGTTTGATGAATCTCTATGTCGATTTGTTTCAGGCGATTTTCTTTTTCAGCATTGGTGTGCTTTTTGTCTTGAAGCACACTCAGTTTCATTTTTGCCTTAACACATTCCAACCCATTATGAATGGCAGACACACTCACAGGAGCATTTGAGTTGAATAGATGTACCCAACTTTGTCCTGCAAGCAGATTTCCCCACTTCTCGTATTTCTGAATGTCATTTAGACATTGCTCTATTCTGCTGTCATTTATCTGCTCCATATTTTACCTCTTTATTTAATCCTTTTTGACAATACATTAACAATATCTTCGTTTGTTACATATCTATATATTTGCGGAGGTTGGAAACTGGGATCAACTCTCCTCAATTCTTCCAATCCAATCGGCATTACAGATTTAATCATATCAAATTCTATGCCAATAGCTTTGTGATAGCCATCATAATAAGAGAAATAGCTCTGTTCATTAATACCCAAACGATTTGAGTAGTTTTCCCATAAACACTTAGGGGTACATTCTATTATTGTCTTTACCTTTCCAAAACCAAGTACCGCTTTAACAGGGGCAGATGCATATATGATGACATAATCCCCAGGTTGGACATTAGGCTTCATCTTTCTCAGTTCAATGTCCTTTTTACCAGAGATAAGTTTATTAGCATATTCTGGCTTAACTGCAATAAACAGGTATTTACGTTTTATTTTTGTTCTTTCCATTTCCCTAATTGATAAAGTTGAAAATATATAGTGTCGTTTATCTCAACTGGAGAAGCAAAAGTATTTCTTTTGCGTCCGTTAGCGATAAAGATTTCTTGAATTTTAGCAAATGAAATAGGATTTTCAAAGACCTCTGTATGGCAGAACTTTAATGCCCTAATATCTGTATTTATATCACTACCACATAATTTGTAAATGTCTTTCCATTCATAAATGCCATATCGCCTGTTTACATGAAAAAGATCTTTGGGCTTTCCTGTCATCACTTCTGTAAGATATGAAGAAGCTACAATCGATTTTGCGTGAGAATAACGTACATCTTTTCCACTTACATACCATAATATACGAGCAGGATATTTTTCCGTAATAGGCTTCGTGTGGCGATAATAGACATTCTCAAAACTCCACAGTTTTTCTGGATTAGCGCCAAATAAATCTTCGCCAGCAATAGCCAAATCAAACAACTGTCCAGCCCAATACGGCTTTATTGGTACAATGTATGTAGGAATATTCAATCCTTTTATCTTTAATGGGAATAACTTCCTTTCAACTGCCAAAAGTAATCTGTCGTTATTTTCAACAGTTATTGACGGATATGACTGATGGATTATATTTGATACTTCTTCTTTGGCAACGATAATGTCATATACATACTTAACATATAGATTATTCTGCAGTACAAATCCAAATTTGTCCAAGATATCCTTCTGCTTTTCTGTTATATATTTCTCTCTGAAAACGATTCTTTTCTTCTCACCTTTAAGAATCCTTTTCATAATCTCAGAAATAATTTGGAAGAACAGAGCGTTGCAAATATCTTTGTCACAGATACGCAATAATTCTATATCTGTCGAATCATCCTTTTCAGTTATCCCATAAAATGCAATCGCATCACTATGTCGTTTTAGAACATATAGTTTTCCTTCGCTTTTATTTATTAGTTCTGATACTAATGCATTAAAAGTTTGTTTGTCTTCACCATCTTTTTGCATCCAAAATCTATTAACACAATTAGATAGCTCCTGTGGACTTAGTTTAGAGAGAGAATCAGAAGCAATACCAATCAACTGATTGGGGAGATACTCTTCTCCATGCAGGAGTTGATCTATCTGCATAATAAACTCTTGAGGATTGTATATTTGTAGTGAGTATTTCTTTTCTATGATCTCCCTTTTATTAACCAATCCTTCATCATAAGTTATAAAATAAGGTGTTTGAGAAACAATACATGATGCAATCTGTTTTCTGTCAGATATATCGTTATCTGATTTCCCAATGATAATCTGCTCCAACTCTTTTACGACTTCTTTTTGTTTCTCCACATCAACATGAATCTGAGTAAAAGAAGATAAAAGGACCCGTGTCTTTGCTGCACGTTGCAGATTCTCGTCTCTGTCTATTTCATTATATGCTTCTGGAGCAATGCATAATTCAGCCTCGTCTATCAACCAGTCTGCCAATAGACCCCGAGGGTCTTCTTGCGGACTCACATAATCTGCATTTTCTGCCTCTCGCAGTTTAACGATAATATTCATATCCAGCAAAGCCTTCACCTTAGAAGTCAAAGCTACTGAGAATAAGTCTGGCTGATTGAAATCATACCACCACCTATTCAGATAATTCACTTCATAACTTCTGCTCCTGATTTTTTCACGTGGAACGAATCCGAAATTTCTCCATACAGAAGACGCATAATCAAAATCAGTCCTGCAACTAAGCGAAATACCTCTATAAACTTTTTCGTATTTGCTTTTGAGAGCATTCAATAAATCAGTTGAAATGCCCATTCCTCTGTACTCTTCACTTACACACAAATGAACAATACTAATCCGAGAAAAGCGAGAAACAACACGAAACATCAAATAGCCAGCCAGTGTTTTACCATCATGTGCAATAATAATGCACTTATTCCTTGCATGATCCTCAAATCCACCTTCGGGCATAAATCCTAATGTGGCTGAATTCTTTCTTCCCAGTGCTTTCACATCTTCGAAGAAACCATTTCTGCTGTCAATGAATTCTATCGTCATTTATTCCCTATCTCTTTTTGAGTTACCCACTAAGTATATTGTAGTTACCCACTAACTGTTGAGAGTTAACCAGTAACTCGTATGTGCTTCATCATTCAGGTACTTCTAATCCCAACAGCTTTATCTTCTGCCAAAATGTTTGCATAGTCTGTTCATATACTTCAGACAGACAATTTCTGTAAGATGTTGTGGTTCGAATCCTATCTGAATCCGATTTTATTTGTCTAGCAAGCATTTTAAAATCTGCAATAGGCGGAGCTATTATGCATTGCGTTATCTGACTTAATTTGTTTATTCTATTCAATTGGTTAGGCGTTCCTGAGAGGATTGAATAGCACAAGGCAACATGATAAAAGGTAAAAGCTTCTATATATTGCCCTTTATCTTTATAAGAATCCGCATCAGCCTGGCAAATTGCCGCATGTAGATTGTAAGCTTCTAATGTATGGAGCTGATCATTTTCGGCCAACCTCCTTTCATTTTCTACAAGAACGTTCTGCCTTTGCTCTAATTGGTTCATCCAATTTCGTATCTCAATTGTATTTATGATTTGCCATCCAATTATTATTGTGAAGATAACTGCTAATAGGGCTACAATGACTCCAATAAAAGTATCTAATGAAACAACAGACAGTTTCATTGCTCCGAATAGCCACAATCCACATATTGATAAAACACCCACAATCGATATGATTGATAAAATAATAGAGAGTTTTGTTTTCATATATTCAAATATTTATACTTTATTTCAGTTCATATCTTCCATTTTGTTATTTACTTCCTTTGCAAAATCATAGATGCATGATATTGTACTATCTGTTTCATCCTGATGTTCTGAAATATACCGCTGAACCTTGCTGCCACGCACCAATTGGGAAGCAACATAAAACTCCATAATACTCTGAAATGAAGATAAGTTGTGTAAAAGCTCTTCTTCGTCTTTTTCATCCACAACTTCACTATCCTTTATCTTGTGAATAAAATTGTCTATTTGCACAACAAGTCTCTTCGTTATTGGTCGCAAAAAAGGTTCATCATGTAAATTCTGATTCTTGTATAGAAAAGAAGAACTATCTATTTCCATCAACTTCTTTTTGAGACTCTCTATTTTTTCAGCAGACATATGCCTTTTAAAAACAGACATTTTTATATCATTAATTAGCTCTTTGACAACATTGTAGTCATCCAACCGCATCTTTGCTAAAATCGTTTGAGCTTCAAAAAGCAAATTATTAATGTGCCTATTTTCACTATTATTATCTAAGGTCGAATTTATCTTAATGATAGCACAAATATTTACTACAGCTAATACTGTTGTAATTATCCCGTTGAAAATTACTATAAAAAGATTCCAGTCATTTAACTCTTGAGAAATCCCACCACTAAAGACGGAACGATATTGATATAAAACTATACCATTCGCAATAACACATGCTAGGCTAATGAAAAGCAAAGCGATAATCCATATATTCTGTAACCATTTCATACACAATAGTCATTTAGATTGTTCATATTCTTCTCGGGTGATTGGAGTCTCTGGATCTACGATGAGGACTTCATCGTAGGTCAGACCATAGAGGTGGTAGACGAGGAAGTCGATTTGCTGCTCCAATACATTTGTCATAGCAATTTGCTTAGATTGCTTAGCATGAAGTTCTTCTTCAACTAATAGATCCATACGCTGTTTCTGCTCTTTAGTTGCATTTGGTATGGGGATATTAACTATATTCTGAGCGAGCCATCTAACACCTGAGGACCCTAATTTTGTACAATAAAACTTATTAAAGCTATAATCAATTAGAGAAGAGTTTAAAATTCCCGTTAAAAACAGACAGTCATCCGATACGATAAAATAAGCAGAATTGTTTAGCAAGAAAAGACCTTTTTCGTCAACAGCGAAAGAACTTCCTTGAGATAATTCTTGATATATAATCTTTTGGAAACCAAGTTTCTTGAACTTGTCATATCGAGGTCTTTGGAGGCAATACCATTCATATCTGATACCTGTCTCTTTCTTATCACGGGCTGACAACTTATCTTTAAATTTTAGTAAGTGAGAATAAACGGTTGGATAATCTTTTTCAAACAATAGTTCAGCCGCATCCGAGGCACCTTTAATGTTAGTATCTTCCTGTAACGGAAAATGAAGTGGTATGTAAATCATCCACCTGTTTTTCCAGTCATATTCGTATCGCTTTATATCTCTACCTCTAAGAAAGGGATGTATTATTTTTTTTGTTCTTTCGCGCTCTTCCAATGTCTTACATTGTGATAAAAGCAGTTCTCTTTCCTCACCAGAAAGACAATAGGCGTCATCAAACCCAGTTCCGACACCTCTTGACAAAACGATATCAGATTCTCCCAATGAACTTCTGTTATTCTCAATTTTGTTCTTTATTTTACTTTCTGCTGCTGTCAGTATAACCCAACTATTTCCTACATTATATTTTGAGATATAGCCTTCTTTCCTGATATAATCATTTAATTTGTCCTTTGTATTCGTCGAAACTATACATGAAATTGTTTTCCCCTTATTATCGTTTTTCTGAAAAAGAAGAATATTCGTATCAACAGTTGCGTTTTCAAAAATCTGGACACCAGCAAAATCAACAAGAACAAGAGGATTTGTGCTGCCTGCCAAATAGTCTCTTAATTTTTCTCCATATGCAGCACGCATCCATTTATTACTTGTAATATAACATGATATACCCTTTCTTTTCAGTAACTGATTTCCTAATTCGTAAAAAAGACAATATATATCACCTGTTTTCGAGAAACTCAAATAATTACAATCGTTATACATATTTGCTAATTGACCACCGTTATTTTGCAGTTGAATATACGGTGGATTCCCAATCACAATATCAAACCCCATAAAATCCCCTTTCTCATCCAAGAGTGCTGGGAACTCAAAACGCCATTCAAAGGCTTGGTCGTAGATTTTGTTAGATTCTATTTCGGCTCGCTGTTGCTCTAAAGCCTTTAGTTCCTTTTGCAGGACTTTGATTTTCTTTTCATTTTTTTTGCCGCCAAACATATCCTCCATCTGCAGATTGGCTATGGCTCCACGGACTTTGGCAATCTTTCCTTTCTCTTTGTCACTAAGTTCTGTCTTGACGGCACGCTTGATGTCCTCAATTCTCTTGCGGAAATCATCTTTCTGCGTGTGGTCGGAGATATCGGTATAGTCATAGACCCACTGGCGATAATCTTCCAATTTGTAGTGTGTACCATTCTTTTGATTATAGTCCTTCAGTACATTCTGGAAAGGGGCATCGAGGGCAAAGCGGTGCAACAGAGAGTCACCACACATAATTTTATAGTCGAGATTGGGCAATGGCTGAGGTTCATTCTCATCAACTACCAATGCCAGCCAGAAACGGAGGCGGGCAATATCTACGGCACCTTTCTCAATATCCACACCGTAGATATTGTTCTGAATGATGTCACGC